>VSSL01000339.1_pt1 | contig 13746 bp, 13 predicted proteins | sample 4557531 | NCBI WGS metagenome assembly VSSL01 (sample SAMN10986726, study PRJNA523729) | hot springs metagenome | isolation source: hot springs | place: India:Timba, Gujarat | collected 2018-05-31 | reverse complement strand
TTTTTTTCATCCACGGTGCGCACCACCTGCCCATTGCTGAAAATCACCCCCCGCCCTTTTCCACCAGCAATGCCGAAATCTGCCTGACGGGCTTCTCCGGGACCGTTGACCACACATCCCATTACTGCAATCTTCACCGGTGCATCAATTCCTCTGAGCGCCCGGCGCGTTTCCCGGACGAGACGGTCGATATCAACCCGGGTCCGCCCGCAACCGGGACAGGAATACACCACCGGTCCCTTCCGGCGCAGTCCGAGCGCTGCCAGCAGTTCATAACCAGCAATCACCTCCAGCACCGGATCTCCGGTTAGTGAAATCCGGATCGTATCCCCGATCCCCTGAAGCAGTAGTGGTGCCATTCCGGCTGCAGACCTGATCGCACCCTCAAACGCCGGACCGGCTTCGGTCAGACCGAGATGCAGCGGGTAGGGGTAACGCCGGCTCAGCTCCTGATAAACATTGATCAGCATACGCGTCTCGGTAGTCTTGGCGGAAAGCACTACTGCCTTGAAACCCAGTTGCTCAAACGGTTCCAGACCGGTTGCCATTGCCTCAAGCAGCGCCGACAGCCCGTCCTTCTGCCTTACCGTTTTGGGCAGCGAACCGGAGTTAACTCCAACCCGGATTGCCACACCATGATCCATTGCTGCCCGGATGATCTCCTTCACCTTCCAGCGGGCGCCGATATTACCGGGGTTGATTCTGACCTTGTCAAACCCGGCATCTATTGCTTTCAACGCCAGCCGGTAATCGAAATGGATATCAGCAACCAGCGGCATATCCACCTGCGCCCGAATCACTGGCAGAACCTCAGCACTGTCCTCATCCGGCACCGCGATCCGCACCAGCTCACATCCGGCCCGGGCAAGCCGCCGAATCTGCCGTACGGTTGAACGGACATCATCGGTCCGCGTCTTGGTCATGGACTGTACCCGGACCGGAGCACCCCTGCCGATTGTCAGATTGCGAACGGTGACCGCCAGCCTGTGCTTTTCAGGAACTGACACGCCTGATGTCTGCTCCCAGCGGCTTCAGCTTGTTTTCCAGCCGCTCGTAACCGCGATCCAGATGATAAATCCGCAATATCTCTGTCTGACCCCGCGCTGCCAGACCCGCCAGTACCAGTGCCGCCGATGCCCGCAGATCTGATGCCATCACCTGTGCCCCTTCCAGCCGTTCTACCCCGTGGATGACCGCCATGTTGCCGGTAATGTCAATTAAGGCACCCATCCGGTTGAGTTCCAGACAGTGCAGAAATCTGGACTCAAAAATATTTTCGGTAACCGTGCTTGTTCCCTGCGCAATACTCAGGAGCGCGGTAAACTGTGCCTGAAGGTCAGTAGGAAAACCGGGATAAGGTGCGGTAGAAATCTTTACCGCCTGAGGACGACCCCTGGCTTCCACCAGCAGCCGGTCAACACCCGCTTCTACTCTGACACCGGACTCCTGCAGCTTGGTAATTACCGCGGTTAAATGTCTTGGTTCACAGCCGATAATTTCCACCCGGCCTCTGGTAATGGCTGCCGCAGCGGCAAAGGTTCCGGCTTCAATCCGATCCGGTATCGGTTTATGACGGGCGCCCCGCAGTTCCTTCACACCGCGGATGGTAATCGTCGGTGTCCCGGCACCGGTAATATCCGCCCCCATTTTGCTCAGGAACTGAGCAACATCCACCACCTCCGGTTCGCAGGCAGCGCCCTCAATTACTGTCTCCCCCCGTGCCAGCACCGCCGCCATCATTGTATTAATCGTTGCACCAACACTCGGACCCTTCTGCCCCTCCAGCATCATCGTATTTCCCCGAAGGGACCGGGCACGAGCATGGATATAACCTTTTTCAATCTTTACCCGCGCTCCCAAGGCGGTGATGCCTTTGAGATGCAGGTCCACCGGCCGGGGTCCGATTGCACAGCCGCCTGGCAGTGAAACCCGGCAGTCGCCGAAACGGGCAAGCAGCGGACCAAGAACATAATAGCTTGCCCGCATCTTGCGCACAATGTCATATGGTGCCTCGGGATTAAGCCTGCCGGCGGCGCTGATCTTTATTGTCCGGCCCTTCATCTCCACGCTCACACCGATCGACTCCAGCAGCTTGAGCATTGTAACCACATCATCAAGAAAAGGGACATCCTCAATAACACAGGTGTCCTCACTGAGAAGTGCCGCTGCCAGCAGCGGCAGAACTGCATTCTTTGCCCGGGCAACCCGGACCTCACCCCGGAGCGGCTTGCCGCCGCGAATCCTGAACCGGTCCATAGTATATTTTCCCGCTAAACCGGCTGATTGTCAAATCACACCCCGTCCGGTGCTGATGCTTCTGCTTGACAGCGAATTGAAAATTGTTAATTTCAGTCTGGTGAAACGATTTTATCGCGAACCGGATTGAAATTCTGGCTCAAGGAGGCTGACATGAAGGCAAAGAGAAAAACACGAAAAAAAAGGTCAAACCGGTTGAGGACGCGCCCGGAACCCGAGGAACCTCTTGATCTGGAAACCGAAAGCGAACCGGACTCTCCCTTTTTTGGTGCCGAGAGTAATATGGAAAATGACATCATCGATATCGACGAGCTGGAAGATTTCACTCTGAACCCTGACGAACCCGATGAATCCGAGTGGTGACTGACAGTTGACTTCTGCAATTTTCAGGGCTAACATTATCTAAATCTAAATACTCGGGCCCGTAGCTCAGTTGGTCAGAGCAACTGACTCATAATCAGTTGGTCGTCCGTTCGACCCGGACCGGGCCCACTTAACTTTTTATATTATCCATGGACGAACAGGAGATCAGCTGGCAGGTGCACCGGGCACGGGAACAGCCGGTAAAAACCGTGCTCGTCAGCTTCTTCATTCTGCTTTTTCTGCTCTTCGCCCTTTTTTCCTTCGGACCGGCACTTATGCTGGTCGCCCTGATTGTGCTGAGCGTTGCCACTCATACCTATTTTATTCCCATTACCTACAGAATGAATGCCCGGGGTATCACGATCGACAAAAAGATCTTCAGTTATACCTATGAATGGTCAAGGTTCCGCCGCTTTTTTCTCACCAGTGGTGGGGTGGTTCTCAGCCCTTTCAGTAAAAAAACCTTTCTGGACAACTTTCGGGGGGTCCACCTTCTCCTGCCTGCCAACCCCGCACCGGTGCTGGAATATCTGAAATCCTGTTTCCCTGAATCAGAAAAATAATAAAAGCTGAAAAGCGCCCGACGCGATTCGAACGCGTGGCCTGCAGATCCGGAGTCTGCCGCTCTATCCATCTGAGCTACGGGCGCCTGACTGGCTATTATTAAAATTAAATCACGGGCAAAGTCAATATATCCCAACCCCGCTTGACAGCAACCTCTGACTTTCTATAATAAATTAATACAATGCAGCAGCACTTCTACCGGCAGGCACAACCGGTGAACAAACGGAGACACAGGAAATGAATCACCGGCTCTTACGGAGCGGTCTGCTCCGAAATCACCTGCCTCTTCAGCTCTGTTTTATAAACAGTAAAAATTCAACCGGCAGTTCTGACTCCCGGCGATGGAGGCGAAAGTGAACTGCCGGTTCTTTTCCCGCAGTCTGCGGGTAATCACCAGTAACCCCAAAAACAAAAGGAGGACCTATGCCGAAGCGTTATGACTATACCGGTAAGGATGTTCAGGAAGTGTATGACGGTCCTGGCGGTCTGCTCTGGGAAGCGGTCATGGGTGAGCAGATTCACTCCGGCGGACCGGAGGCAACTGACCGGCTCGCAAAGGCGCTAGGACTGAAGCCCGGCATGCATGTGCTTGATGTCTGCAGTGCGCTCGGTGCACCGGCAAGACAAATCGCTCAGAAGTATGGCGTCCGGGTAACCGGCCTAGACTTTACCAAAACAATGCTGGAAAAGGCTCGCCAGCGGACAAGAGAAGCCGGCCTAGATCATCTGATCACCTATGTTGAAGGCAATGCCCTAGACATGCCATTCAAGGCGAACACCTTTGATATCGTCTGGGGCCAGGAGGCTTGGTGCTATGTCACCGACAAAGACCTGCTTGCCCGAGAATGTTACCGGGTCCTGAAACCTGGTGGCAAGATCGGTTTCACCGACTGGGTGATCACCGGCAAGATTGAGGAAGACCTGCTGGCAAAACTCTACGAATCGATGGCATTTCCATATATGGAAACATTTGAGGGCTGGCAGGAGGTTCTTAAGCGCGCCGGCTTCAAAATCCTTGACGCTCAGGACCAGACCGAGGAGTTCGCCCGCTGTTTTGATGAATACAAGGTGATGGTGGAAGAAAAGCTCAAACCCACAATTCTCAAGAACTTCGGCGAGGAACTATTCCAGTTTGCGGTCAATCTGGTTAACATGTGGCGCGATGCGGCTCACCGGCATCAGGTCGGCAGAGGCTTTTACATCGCTCAGAAATAGCCTGACCGGATACATCAGGGAGCAGGTGATGAATTTGACACCACAAGACCGGATGAATTTGGAACGGGCAAGAAAAGTTGGCGAACAGCTCGGCTTGGTATTAAACCCTGACCTCGAACGGGCATTAAAGGTGGCAAACGGACTGGCGCACAACTTTGCCGAATATGGGAAATACTATTGCCCCTGCAAACAGTCACATCCGCTGAACCCGGAAAAGGATGTAGTCTGCCCCTGCCCCACTCTGATGGAAGAAATTGCCCGGGATGGCCACTGCCACTGCCGGCTTTATTTTCATCCCGCAAATGTTCAAGCGGACCCTGGTCAGAAACTTCAAAGAAATGAAACTTAAATTCCGCCACATCTGGATACTTTTATTGGTAACCGGAATCTGTTCGCTGGTGACCGGTGCATTTACAGGCAACTTCAGTCGGGTGTTTTATTTCAGCACCCAGATCTGCCTCTCCTGCATGGGACTGGTTTAAAAAGGAGGTAAATATATGAGAAAACTGCTGATGCTAACCCTCAGCTTGTACCCGGCACTGTTTGCGACGCAGCGGGTGGTGGTAATGGAGGACTTTACCGCTACCTGGTGCACCTACTGTCCGGGCGCAGCCCGTGGTGCCGAAGAACTCAAATCCCGGGCATTTGACTCGGTGGTAGTCATTGCCTACCACTCATCATCATCTGATCCATTCTACACCGCAACCGCAGCCAGCCGGATGAGTTATTACGGAGTCAGCGGCTATCCGACGATGCGGATTGATGGCATGCAATCAGTGGTTGGCGGTATGCACTATGGCACAATGTATCCGACTTATCGCCAGATTTTTGACTCCCGGAAAACAGTTGCCAGTCCGCTGGAAATTGAACTGAATGTTGCCTATGACTCAATCACCCGTAACGGCACCCTGACAATCATTGTCCGGAACACCTCCACCGCTCCGGTCTCGGGCCAGCTGCATACGGTAATCACCGAAAGCCACATCTACTACCCCTGGCAGGGAATGGACTCACTCCATGATGTTGAACGGACAATGCTGCCCGGTGCTGCCGGCGAGGCGGTCACCATTCCGGCGAATGACACCATCATCCGGACCAGAAACTTCTCCCTCGCCTCCGGCTGGGTAGCAAAGAACTGCGAAATTGTCGTCTTCGTTCAGGACAACTCCACCAAGATGATCTATCAGGGGGCAATGACCGCGGTCATGCCCCGCCCGGTGTTGAAATACTCAAGCTGTCAGCCGGTCCTGCCAGCGCCCGGCAGTACTATCAACCTCACCGTCGCCCTGCGCAACATCGGCACAGCTGCCGCAACCGGTGCCAGTGCCATGCTGTCAACCACCGATCCCTATCTGACCATTACCCAGAACACAACCAGCTTCGGCAGTATTCCAATTGGCGCTGATGTATATGCCAGTCAGCCGTTTACCATTCAAATCAGCTCCTCCTGTCCGGACCCGCATCTTGCCACCCTGACAATGGTTGTTACCAGCACCGACCTTAGCACCGACACCGTTCAGTTTCCGCTTAACATCACCGCCAATCCCGGTTTTGCTGACGATATGGAACACGGCACCGGTGACTGGACCCATGGTGGTACCAGAGACTACTGGCATCTATCAACCTATCGCAGCGTCTCACCCAGCAACTCCTGGTACAGTGGTAACGAAGCAGGTCATCAGTATGTCAACGAAATGGATGCCCGGCTGCTGACCCCGATGTTCACGGTCGGCGAATCAGCCTGGCTCCGGTTCTGGCACTACTACCAGACTGAGGAAAACTACGATTTTGCCCTGGTCGAACTCAATAACGGCTCCCCCTTCTGGTATCAGCTTGCCAGCTTCACCGGCTCCAGTGGTAACTGGGAACGTGTACAGTTTGATCTAACCCCATTCCGGGGCCAGACGGTCCAGCTCCGCTTCCGGTTCATCAGCGATTACAGCGATGTTGGCGAGGGCTGGTATATTGATGACCTAACCGCTGGTATCGGACTGGCGGTCGCCGAATCGCCGGCACTGCCGGCAACCGGACCGATTTCCGGTACAACTATCGTCCGTTCTCAGCTTAACCTTTCGGACAGCGCACTCGGCACGGCGCCGATCCAGCTCATCGATGCAACCGGCAGAAAGGCGCGGGCTCTAACCGCAGGCAGTAACGATATTTCATCAATGGCACCCGGGGTGTACTTTATCAAAACCAGCAATCAACCGCTCTGGCGGATAATTCTCCTCCGTTAATGACCGCGCTCATCAGCACCTGGGGCAGACGGCTTATTCCTTGCTGTCTGCCCCTGCTGATTTTTTTCTGCTCGGATGCACCGGAAATACCCCTTGTTCCCACCAACCGGCTTGTCCTTGCCGAACTCTTTACCTGGCAGCGCTGTGTCTACTGCCCCTATGCCGCCCATACCCTTGACAGTCTGGTCCGGGAGTTCAATGACAGCGTAGCGGTCATCTCCTGGCACCGCCGGGTCGCCGGCGACACCCTGTCACCCGATTATACTGAACTCCGGCGGGCGCTGTATTATGAATCTGGTGGCGAACCGGCGGTGGTCTTTGACGGCGGCGGGGTTGTCCGGACCCCGGGTCCGGAATACAACTACGAAACCTATAAAAATTACATCCTTGCCGCCCGGAGCCGTCTCCCGCAGGTACAGCTCGAAATTGATGCGTTCAGCCGTGGTGACACCGGTCGGGTCACAATCTACACCTGGGGTGTAGACTCAACTCCGGCAGAAACCCTGCGCCTCTTTGTTGCCATCACCGAGGACAGCGTCCGGCCAACCCTCAGCGGTGCCACCGATTCACTGTTTCACGATGTGCTGCGCCTGCTGCTGCCCGGAATTGATGGGGAACCGCTCCGGCTCTTCCGGGCAGAAACGGTACAGCTTGACTTTTCCTTCACTCTGCCCGGCTATCTCAACCCTGACCGCCTGAAGGCAGTGGTCTTTATTCATCAGCCGGCAACAAGGAAGGTATTACAGACCGCCAAATGTAAAGTAATCCGGAGGTAGTATATGAAGATAAAATTGGCAGCGGCCCTGTTAACCTTCAGCCTTGGAGTCCACATCCGGGCTTACGACTTTCAGCTTGTCTGCCGGACCGACACCTGGCAGATGGTCCAGCCGAACGGACTGGGCTATTACACCTTTACCCTGACCAATACCGGCACCCAGCCCGACGGTTACGAACTGAACTGCGTCCTGACCCGGACTGTGCCCGACTGGTCGGTCATCTACTGCCTCAAAGGGAGATGCCTGGAACCGGGCATACCGATGTATGACACCCTCGAGCCTGGACAGTCGGACACGACGCTGGAAATCAAGGTTTTCACCAGCACCACTCCCGGTGAAGCGGTCGCCATCCTCACCGTCCACTCGCAGGGCGATCCGACGCTGATCCGCTCGATCACAACTATCACCACCCTTTGTGGTGGAGTAAATGAAAGCCATTCCCTACCAGTGTCACCACCCCAGATTCGGACCCGCTTCGTAAGGCGGAATCAGAACCTGACCATCAGTTCCGCTGTGGAACTGTATACACCAGCGGGACAGCGGCTGGAAAGCGGCGCAAACGGCATCCGCCGGTTGCCGGCGGGCATCTATCTCCTCCGGGAGGAAAACCGGCTGATCCGGATTGTCATTTTCTAAACATTGAGATCCGGTTCACTGCTGGAGTTTACAACCGCCAGTGGCTGTGCCGGCAAGGCATGTCAAAAGGACCTTTATGCCATCCTCGAGCGCCTACCCCGGACGCCCAGCCCGAACCTCCTTGTCGGCGGGAAAACTGCCGATGATGCCGGTATCTACCGGCTCAACCGCCGCCAGGCGCTGGTCCTGACGGTTGATGTCCTCGGACCGGTTGCTGAGGACCCATTTACCTTCGGCCAGATTGCAGCTGCCAATTCCCTCTCCGATGTCTATGCGATGGGGGGCAGACCGCTCGCAACCCTTGCCATTCTCGGATTTCCTCCGGGAAGAATCGGCCATCAGCGACTCCGTACCCTGCTTGCCGGAGCGATCAGTAAAATCAGGGAGGCAGGTGCGGTCCTTGCCGGTGGTCACACCTTTCAGGACCGGGAGATCAAATTCGGACTGGCGGTCACCGGCACCATTCATCCGCAGAAGGTTGTAACCAACGCCGGTGCCAAGCCTGGCGACCGGCTGATTCTGACCAAACCGCTGGGCACCGGTATCATTACCACCGCCCTTAAAGCCGGCCGGGCGCCATCAGGAGCGGTCCGGATTGCCAACCGGCTGATGACGACGCTGAATGCGAAGGCGGCAGCAGCGATGGTCAGAACCGGTGTCAGTGCAGCAACTGACATCACCGGCTTCGGTCTGCTGGGTCACGCTTGGGAGCTGGCACAGGCAAGCCGGGTAAATCTGGTAATCGAAGCCTCAAGCGTCCCGCTGATTCCGGGAACGGTTGAACTGGCACAGGCGGATTTTTATCCGCAGGGCACACTCAACAACTACCGGTTTATTAAAAAACACACCCGGTTTCGCCCCGGCATCTCCAGAACACTACGGCTAATTCTCTGCGATGCCCAGACCTCAGGCGGCCTGCTGATTTCCGTGGCTGAGTCCAAGACATACCGGCTTTTGAATATGCTCCAGCGGTCCGGAGTCGTTCATGCCCGGATAATCGGCAGGGTCGAAAAGGGAAAAGGAAGAATAATCGTCAACTGAATTTTGGAGGAATATCCTTGACTTGTGCTGGCTCCGAAAGGAAAATTAAATTGAGATCAAGAGGAATATTATGCGCAATCTCATGTTAACCATTATTCTTGTAACTGCCGTCTTTGCCTGGGATGTGGAACTGATCCGCACCTTCGGCCTCGGTTCCCATGGCATGTCCGCCACTGGCATCTATGATCTGGACGGCGACAGCATTCCGGAAATCCTTATCCCCGGCAACTCCCAGTTATACTGCTATGATACCGCTGGTTCCCTACGCTGGCAATTTACACCCCTGAGTCACTATTTTCCCGCAGTTTCCTCACCGGTTGCGGCGGACATCGACGACAACGGCACAATAGAAGTAGTTTTCTCTACACCGGCTGCAGTCTATGCCCTTTCCGCCACCGGTTCAACAGTCTGGTCAAGACCCCTTGCCGGTGAAGGTGCGGTGCAGAACTGCATCTCTTCTGTGGCGCTGGGCGATATCAACCAGGACCGGCGGCTGGAGGTATTTGCCTACGAGGTCTATGACAGCCGTCTGCTCTGTCTCAATCCGGTTAACGGCGAAACGATCTGGACCTATCTGCCCACGGCTCATCCCCGGTTTGCGGTTGGCACGCCGACCGCTGCCGATCTGAATCTTGACGGCACTCCGGAAATTCTCGGCCAGTTTGCTGACAGCATCAGCGGTGGCTATTTGTACTGCCTTAATGCTGCCGGTCAGGAGCTCTGGCACTACAACACCCCCGGCTCCGGAATATCGGGCTGGCAGCTGGCATCAGCTGCGGTCGCGGACCTCAATGGTGACGATACGCTCGAAATCGTAACTACCGCAAATTACTGGGGAATTGTCTGCCTGAATCATCGTGGTCAGGAGAAATGGCGCCGCTCAGTTTCCCAGCATGCTGCCGCCTATCCGGCAATAGCTGACATTGACTGCGATGATACGCTGGAAATTGTGACAGCTCTCGGCCCTGCCATCCGGTGCTTCACCGGTCCGGACGGCAGAGACCGATGGAGTTTCAATGTTGACTCCGGATATTATATCGTCTCCTCACCGGCGCTCGCCGATCTCGATGGCGACCAGCGGCTGGAAATCATCTTTGCGGAAGTAAAACAGAACAACCCTGCTGATCCGAACCGGCCGGTCTGGATTCTTAACTGTCAGGGTCAACCGCTCTGGAACGATACGATTGGCACCACCATGTCGGACCCGACTTGTGGCGACCTGAATCATGATGGCAGAATGGAATTTCTAATCGGTCCGACCCTGCGCAGTGGCAGTTACTTCTGGTTCCGGGTTGACACGGCTGCGGTCATCCCGGGAACAATCCCCTGGCCCACGCTCCAGCATGACCCGGACCGGACCGGCTGGTATGAATATCAAAGCCCGGGTGTTGCGGTCCGGGAACCGGCATCAGCCCTGCCCTGCCATTCTGCCGGTGTGCAGGCACACCCGAACCCGTTTACTTTCCGCGTATGTCTTCAGACCCCGCCTGCTCTCAGGGAACTGCGAATATTTGACACTGCCGGACGGATGGTGACAGATCTGCAACTGAATAACGGCCAGACTGTCTGGGAAGCGGAAACAGTCAGACCCGGTATTTATTTCTGCCGGACCACCAAAGGAACACTCCGCCTGGTTAAGGTTGCCGATTAAATCTTTATCAGACTTCCGGTTGCTCTGCCATCCGGAGTGTCAATCTGATAAAAATACACCCCTTCGGTCTGCCGGCTTCCATCCCAGCTTACGGTCCCGGAACCGGAAATCTGCCCCACCAGTCTGCCCGACCGGTCAAAAATCCTGATGCGCAACAACAAATCCGAGCCGGCATTGAAAATGACCCGCCGTGAAAAAATTGTCGGCGCTATCCGAATAACAGCTGTCCGCTTCTGAACCGCCGGCGTGCTCAAACCGACCGGCAATGTGGTCGGGTAGTGATAACCCAGATCCAGCACGTTTCCATCCGGAACCGAATCGGTCCTGGTGGTAAAACTCCTTAACATTGAATCCAGATTTGCCGGGAAGGTCCAGAGCAGCGTATCACCCGCATCAACACACGGGCTGGTCTGCGGCTGCCCGGCAGCGGTCTGGCTCAGATAATAACTCCCCTGAGCACCGGTGGCAAACAGCGGGTCAAGAGAGATATCCCCCGGACCGGCTGAACAGCCGTAATAATTTCCACCGCTGTTGTTCCAGACATCATTGTAAAGATTATAAATATAACCTAAGTTATAAATCCCGCCACCACCAGAAGCCGAATTCTGAACGATGATATTGTTCTTCACCAGTGCTGAATCCCCGGACTCCACATAAATTCCACCACCGTAATTCCAGGTCCCGCCCGAACAGATATTATTCACAATCGTATTGTTGATCACCGCCGCTGTGCCGGCAACCTTCACTCCGGCGCCGTAATTCCAGTAAGGACATTCATTCCGGTTATCCGCAATCAGATTGCAGAAAATCAGTGCCCCTGCCTGAGTTTCCACCGCAATGCCCGCACCGTGTCCGCGCTCACCGCTGTAATTCCTGTTTCCCTGAATCACATTTCCGTAAATAAACGGAGTTGAACGCAGATCACAGTAGATACCCGCACCATAATTCCAGTAACCATCAGAACATTCATTCTCCTGAATCAGATTAAAGGCTATTTCCGGGGCAGAGTTCATACCGATAAAAATTCCCCCTCCGTAATTCCAGGTGGCACTGCCAGCGCAGCGGTTGCGGGAAATTTCATTGCCCCGGATCAGGGGCGCACTCTGGTAATCACAGAAAATCCCGGCACCATAATTCCTTTCACCCTCACAGACATTACCGGTAATCCGGTTGCTGATAATTGCAGGCGAACCCTGACAGTAAATTCCCGCGGCCTGATTTGTTCTGCCGCCGGTAATGGTAAAACCGCGCAGCTCGGTCAACCGTGAAACTCCGGCAGGAAAAGTGATAACCGGTCCGGCGCCATTGCCGTCAATAACTGTTGAATCCGGACCCGCAGCTGAATAAAGCCTGATTCCGTCCTGCCCGGGCCAGACAATCTGCTCATAATAAATACCGGAACCGACCAGTACTGTATCACCACTCAGTGCCGCATTCAGTCCCGATTGAATCGTGGGAAAGGAATCGGGCACAAAAATCACCCTGCCCGAAACCATGCTGAATAAAATACCGCAGATTACTCCGATCTGTCTCATCCGCCTCCTTTTGCTTTCAAATAATATGAAATCATTCACGCAGGGTCAAACCCCGCTTGACTGTTATGGCGGACTGGCGATAATTTGACAAATCGAAAGGAGCAGTATGAAAAGGCTGACCCTGCTGTTTATATTCACTCTTATTTTCTCCTTCTGCGGCGGTCCGAAAAAGACGGCGACGCCCGAACCGGCAGATACAACTCCAACCGCAATTCAGACCGAATCTGTTCCAGCACCGGTAGCGCAAACAGTGCAACCTGCCGGCACCAAACCCGAGCCGGCAACCGGTTCCGAGACACCGGCTGCCCTGCCCAAACTCTGGGACTTCTTTGCCACCTGGTGTCCACCCTGCAAGAAGCAGGCACCGATCATTGAGGAGCTGGCAAAGGAATATGCGGGCAGAATTGAGATCATTTCCATTGACACCGATAAAAATCCGGAACTGGCGCGCAAATTCAACATTCAGGCGATTCCCACGCTCGTCTTCCTTGATGCCGAGGGCAAAGAGCTATCCCGAAATGTCGGTCTGATGTCAAAAGAGGAGATCCTCGCCCGGTTCCGCGAGCACAAATTCATTGAATAATGCTCCGGGGCAGGCTGAAATCGGACCCGGGCTATCTGGAAACCTGGGGCACATTCAAGGGAATACTGGAACTGTGGGAAACCAGGACCGGGATTGAGGTCCGCGGCACCTGCACCGATATTGTGGAACTCCACTCCTGGCTTCTACCCTCAATCGCCCGAGCCTTTCCGCACAAGGAGATTAAACTCGGCAAAATCATAATTTCCGGTAATGAACTGGAGCGGGAACTGCTGAAGCGGGAAATCCGGATGTATCTTGAGGAATGCTCCTTCCGGATGGAGCGGGCAGAACCGAGCCGTCAGGGATAAAAAAACGGGGGGCATCAAGCCCCCCGCGATCTCTCAGCTCACTTATTTCCGCTCATCCATCGTCCAGGGCAGAGGTGGATTCGAATCAATCACATTCAGCACCGTGATTTCGCCGGTTATCGCATTCAGCTTGAACACATGCCACCACCAGTTTTCACCTGCCGGAGTATTTGGCACATTCAGCGTCCGGACCAGATTGCCGTAATTGTAGATCCGGACCACCGCACCGGAAGTGGAAATGGTTGAATCGCCCGCCCAGTGATGCACCGCATAGATGTATTCACCCGGAAACGCCTGAGAAATGGTAATATGCTCCGGACCGAAACTGCTCACATCATCCACATCGAGCGAACAGTAGGGCGCAACATGGAGAAATCCGTGCCTGCCGAAATAAACATGCCAGGAGTCCCCCTCAATTGCCGGTGTCCAGATATGGGCATCAATATCCCGCGGATGCTCATTCCAGGTCAGGGCAATCGTATAGGGATAGGCGGTATCGGTGACTACAAAATTCAACGGCTCGGACCAGAAGGACACGCCACCCAGCTTGTCCCGTGCCTGCACCATAATCTGGAAAACGC
>VSSL01000338.1_pt1 | contig 13752 bp, 10 predicted proteins | sample 4557531 | NCBI WGS metagenome assembly VSSL01 (sample SAMN10986726, study PRJNA523729) | hot springs metagenome | isolation source: hot springs | place: India:Timba, Gujarat | collected 2018-05-31 | reverse complement strand
GTGGCATGCCACTGGTGGCGGTGCTGTTCCTGATGGGCGGCGTGGATACAGGGCTGATGGTAGAGCGATATGCGGGGATGCTCATTACCGGCGCGTTGCTGGCAGCGTTTGGCTTGATGATGAGCGCGATATGCTCCAGTACCACACTGGCGAATGTGCTCACTTATGGCGCACTGGCGGGCGTCTACTTCGCGGGCATGGTGGCAGGTATAGCCATCGTGATGAGCAGAGCCTTTGGGGGTGCGTCGATGTCCGCACTCTGGGGGGGTGTGGGGCTGGCACCCTGGCAAGTATGGCTGTCCACGACAGTGGCTGTAGGTCTTACTTTGCTTATCCTGCTACAGGTGGCGGCGAACTACCTTCTGCCCGACCCTCGCCAGGGAGCGTGGAAAACCCGATTGCTGACAGCGATTCTATACCTGTGGTCATTGTGTACCTCGGTAATAACGGCTAAGTGGGGCTCTTTACCCGTGACTGTATCCAACGCAATGGCAACAGGGGTGGCTGTATCACTCGCTACCATAACGCCCATCGTCGCAACGGGTGTACCGCTGGTGGGCGCAGGATGGCTGCAGTGGCTGCATCCACGCTCTTTGAAGGTGGGAACGGTGCAAAGTGCGTTACTTTACATGTTGCTGTTGTTGTTGGCAGGGGGCATCGCGGATATGTTCATGCCGGCGAAGATGCGTTCCGCTCCGGTGGTGTGGCTGTATCTGGCTGGCTACGTCTGGTGGATTTGGGCGCTGGGGTATTTTGCCTCCGTGCTGGTGGGGAACCGCTGGGGAGCGTTATTCCTGCTGGCGGGGGTGATGTACCTTTTCGTGCAGCTCTTCTACAATCTGGCGGAGTTGCTCCAGCTGCGCCAGTGGTTCACTTTTATCAACCTTTCGGTACCGGCGGAGCTATTCAGGAACGAGCACAACTTCGCCAGCTGGAGCGCTGCCTATTTCGCACTGGGCTTCGCGACCGCACTCGCCGGGGGGAAGCTGGCGATTCGAAAGAGACAACGCGCTCAAGCAAGAGGGTAACGGAATGAAATGGCTTGAACTGCAGATAGTGGTTTCCCCAGATTCCCATGAGGCGGTTGCGGAAATCTGTCGTCGGGCGGGGGCGCAGGGCGTTAGCTTGGAAGCAGACAGGGTTATCACCGCTCTACCAATGACCGACAGGCTGGAGGAGAACGTCCAGTTTATCAAAACACAGCTCTTACGCCTGTCCGCATGGGGTCTGCCACCCGTTCAACGCATCGAGGAGCAGGTGCGAGACGAATCCGAATGGGCAGAAGCCTGGAAGCAGTTTTTCCACGTGCTTCGGGTGGGGAAACGGGTGGTGATTAAGCCCTCGTGGGAGGAATACACACCGCGAGAGGGAGACGCGGTGATTAACCTGGACCCGGGTATGGCTTTCGGTACGGGACAGCATGAGACCACGCAATTATGTCTAGAGTTTTTAGAGGAATTAGTACAGCCCGGTATGGTAGTGGCAGATGTTGGTACCGGTTCGGGTGTACTGGCAATTGCGGCGGCAAAGCTGGGAGCCGCTTCCGTCTGGGCGGGCGACAACGACCCGGTGGCGGTGTTAACGGCTCAGCGCAATGTTGCTCAAAACGAGGTGGGGAAAGTGGTGTCCGTGCATCTGGCGGATGGCTGTGAAAGCGTGCCAGAGTGCGATCTGCTGGTGGCAAATATCACTGCCGAGGTTGTCGCATCTTTGTTGCCTGATTTCGCCCGATGTATTCGGCGAGGGGGATGGCTGGTGGTAAGCGGTATCATTGTCGAACGCAGTGAACGTATCCGCACTGCCCTGTCACGAACGCCCTGGAAAGACATGCGATATCGCGAACGCGGTGGGTGGTGCGCATTCGCGGCGAAGAGAGGTTAGACCGTGCCGAAGCACCGCTTTTTTGTGTCCGCCGAGCAGTTTTTGGATGGCGTCGTGCGCATTCTGGGAGAGGACGCGCGTCAGATTCGCACGGTGCTTCGACTACAACCCGGCGACGAAATCGGTGTACTGGACGGAACGGGCAAGGAGTATCACTGCGTGCTGGAATCGGTGGGCAAAGACGAAACGGTTGCGCGTATCGGGCGATGGGTAGCGCTAGACGTAGAGCCGGCAGTGCATATTACAGTGGTGCAGTCGCTGGCAAAGGGCGAGAAGATAGAACAGGTGATACAACATGGGACGGAGATTGGCGCCTCGCGTTTTCTGCTGGTACACACCGAGCGAAGCGTCGTGAGGCTGGAAGGGGAGCGTGAAAGGTCGCGGGTGGAGCGCTGGCGTAAAATCGCCAAAGAGGCGGCGGAGCAGGCACATCGGGCAAGGGTTCCGCGAGTGGATGGTGTTCTGTCTCTGCGTCAGGCGCTGGAGCTGTTGACCGGCGTGAACATCCTGACGCTGCACCCGGATGACAGCGCGGTATCGCTGGTGGAATGGTTAAGCTGCGACAACTTATCTACTGGGGTTGCCGTTATCGTAGGACCGGAGGGTGGATTGACTGACGAAGAGGTCGTGTTGTGTAAAGAGCATGGAGCAACAACGATCTCCCTGATGCCTCGTGTGCTGCGGACGGAGACTGCGGCGCTAGTGGCGATTAGCCAGATATTGCTCTCCCATGCTCTGCGAGAATATGGAATACTTTCGTCCACGTAACACCAAACAAGAGGAGGGGAAATTGTGCAAAACGTAGGGGTGAATCCAAGCCGATACGGATTGGAAATGCATGGCATTAGGACTGCGAAAGAGGTGCTCTGGAATCTGGGCACGGCGCAGCTGGTCGAGTACAGTCTGAGCCAGCAGGAAGGCATTCTGGCTTCAGGGGGTGCTTTGGTCGTACGCACCGGGCAGCATACCGGTCGCTCTCCGAAGGATAAATTCGTGGTTCGCGACTCGCATACGGAAGACGAAATCTGGTGGGGTTCGGTGAACCAGCCTTTTGAGCCGGAGAGGTTCGACGCCCTCTACAAGCGGGTGCTTGCTTATCTTCAGGACAAACGTCTGTTTGTACAGGACTGCTTCGTAGGGGCAGATGAGCGGTACCGTATCCCCATTCGGGTGATCACGCAGTACGCCTGGCATAATCTATTTGCGCGGCAGCTGTTTGTGCGTCCCGACTGGACGCAGACGCACGAGCACAAGCCCGAGTTTGTAGTGATTTCAGCTGCTGGTTTTCAGGCTGACCCGGAGATTGACGGCACGCGTTCAGAAGCGTGCATCGTTGTTGACTTCACGCAGCGCGTTATCCTCATCGGCGGCACCGGATATGCCGGGGAAATCAAGAAGTCCATCTTCACGATTATGAACTACCTGCTACCGCAGCAGGGGGTGCTGTCCATGCACTGCGCGGCGAACATGGGCGATGGAGGGGATGTCGCGCTGTTCTTCGGCTTAAGCGGCACGGGTAAGACTTCGCTGTCTGCGGACCCGGAGCGTCACCTCATCGGCGATGACGAGCACGGCTGGAGCGATGACGGCATCTTCAACTTTGAGGGAGGTTGTTACGCGAAGTGTATTCGCCTCTCCAGGGAAAACGAGCCGCAAATCTGGAACGCCATTCGGTTCGGGGCAGTGGTGGAGAACGTCGTGGTGGACATGCAGACACGCCTGCTGGATTTTGACGATGACAGCATCACCGAGAACACGCGCGCGGCGTATCCGCTGGCGTTTATTGACAACGCGGTGATACCCAGCGTGGCAGGGCATCCGAAGAACATCTTCTTCCTCACCTGTGATGCCTTCGGGGTGTTACCGCCGATATCTCGCCTCACCGAGGAGCAGGCAATGGAACAGTTCCTGCTGGGCTACACGGCGAAGGTGGCAGGCACGGAGAGGGGTATTACCGAGCCCGAGGCTACTTTTAGCACCTGCTTTGGCGCGCCGTTCCTGCCGCTACCTCCAAAGGTATATGCCAACCTACTGGGTGAGCGGCTGCGCAGGCATAAAGCACAGGTATGGCTGGTGAACACGGGCTGGACGGGCGGATCCTATGGCGTCGGCAGCCGAATCAGCATTCCGTACACGCGGGCGATGGTACGCGCCGCGATACGGGGCGAACTGGATAACGTGGAATATCGTCTGGACCCAATATTTGGTTTGCATGTGCCGAAGGTGTGTCCGGGCGTCCCCTCCGAGATACTGGACCCCCGCCAGACATGGCAAAACAAGGAAGCCTACGACGAGCAGGCTCACAAGCTCAGAGCGATGTGGGATAGCCAGATGAAGAAACTGTGAGGAGACCGCGACAGGGCGATCACGACCAGCACAGGGACAACCTGAAGCGGGTTGTCCCTGTTTGTTTTTTCGTCTTCGAACGGACAGGGAATATGTCACCTCGCGGGGAATCACGAGACACAGCATCTTCAGGAGGTTATCCATGAGCGGTTGGCGTGCAGTAGTGGGCGTTGTGCTGTTTCTCACTGCCGGGTGCGTTCCGCTTCAGGCGGCATCGTCTCTGCTACGGAACGGTGGCTTTGAGAGCGATGCGGGATGGAGCATGGCAAGCGGCGCGTCGTATGACACCCAGCACAAACGCAGTGGACGACGCAGCCTGCGCGTAGACACTGCACAGGGGGTGCAGGTAGAGCAGGTGATTTACGCGGTGGTTCCGGGCGAGAAACTCACTGCGTGCGGCTGGGTGACAACACAGAATATCGTTCCCGCCTCGGGAGGGGGGTACGCCTTCATGGCGGTTTATCAATTCGACGCCGCGGGGCGTATGGTAGAGGCACACGATTTCGCCCAGTACGCTGGCACTCGCTCTTGGACATACGCCGAGTATACGTTTTCGGTCAACGCACAAGCAGAGTATATTGCGCTGCGCATCGGCATCTATAACGCCAGTGGTACCGCGTGGTTCGACGACATGAATCTGGTGAAGGGGGAGAAAGCGGTGGAATGGACAGAACCGCAAAGTGCTGCGCGTGTGGAAGGCTATCGTGCAGCGATATTGCATGAGCCTTCCCTGCCGGTCCGAGGTATACGCACCCCGCTGGAGACGTTCCGACGTGCTCTGGCGGCGGAGGGCATTTCGCTTACCCCGTTGAGCGCGTCTCAGCTGGCGAATCCGGAAACCTTTAACGCCGACAGGTTTGACCTGCTCATTGTGCCGACGGGTGCATCGTTTCCGTTGGAGGCAAGAAAATCCCTGCAGGCTTTCCTCATGCAGGGAGGCGACCTGTTGTGTACCGGCGGATACGCTTTTGACTACCTGTTGATGAAGCAACACGGCGAGTGGGTTCCTTACGCCGAGTTCATCCGGCAACAGATGGAGCGGGCACGCGATGCCCGCTTTGCGCGGGTACCCGACGGCGGGTTCGAGGACGGAGGAACGGGCTGGGAAGCCGATGTTAGGGAACAGTGCCGGGTCGTCGCCGAGAACCCTGCAGCTGGCGAGCGTTGTGCGAAGGTAACAGCCGACAGTGTCCAGGCTGGAGCGCGCTTCAGCTATACCCTATCGGTGGAGCCGGGGGGGGATGTATCTGATCGGCGCACATTTGCGCACCGAGCGCGTGCAGGGAACGGGCTTTGCCTTTTTGGCAGTGTATCAGTACGACCGTGAGGGTAAGCTGGTAACATTTAAAGACTTCGCGCAGGTGCGCGGCACGCAGGACTGGAGGCGTTACGAGGAACGCTTCGAGATTGCGCCGAATGCGGCGAAGGTGGTGTTTCATGCGGGGCTTTACCTTGCGTCGGGTTCCATGTGGTTCGATGAGGTCACCTGCGCACCGGTTCCGCGCGAGGAGCGTATCAACGCCCACTACGGCAAACCCGAAGACGGGCTGGTGATTACTCCCACGCAGCTCACCCTGTTCAGTCCCGACCAGCCGATAACGGGCGCGCGACTGGTTGCTGCGCCGGAGGCGTTGATTGGTACGGGCTGGCGTTCCGATGGGGCAGTAAAGGGGTATGAGGCAACCGCTCAACTGCGCCAAAACGCACGATGGTTGCCGCTGGTGGCGGTACAGGACGAGTTTGGACGATTCGCAGGCGTGGCAGGCGCGCTGGTTCGCCACTTTGCCGGTCCCTTCACCGATTCCGCATGGGCGATTTTCGGTGTAACAAGCCGCGACATTTTCGCGGGGGCGCAGGGAGAGACGTTACTGCGGCGCGTGGTGAGACTACTCCGGGCTGGCGTGATGGCGGAGCAATTGCGAAGCGACTATGCTACCTACCACCGCGGTGAGACCGCGCGAATGCATCTGGAGATACGGAACATGTCCGCGCGTCCTCAAGCGGTGAACGTGTTCTGGCGGCTGTTGTCACCCGAGGGGAAAAGCCTGCAGCAGCGACACGAAAGGCTGGAAGTTCCATCCAAGGGGAAGGCGAACACGGAATGGAACTGGACGGTTCCTTCGGGCGCGCCGGATTTCGTGGTTGTACAGGCAGACGTTCGGCAGAGCAATGTGGTGCTGGACCGCATCGAAAGCGGTTTCTGCGTCAAAGATGACGAGGTGGTTCAAAACGGCGTACGCATTGCATACGAACACAACGCCTTCACGCTAACCCATCCCGACGGTACAGCGCAACGAGTGCTCCTGTTCGGCACAGATACCTACGGTAACTGGTTCTGGTCACGCAGCCACAACCCGCTCACGTGGTTTCGCGAAATTCAGCTGATGCGGGAATACGGACTGCATACCTACGAGAACCTGCAGTATCACCCGCAGGGCTACCAGTTCACCGAAGCGCAGTGGCGGCAACTGGATGCAGTGATGCAGTTATCGCAACGATTTGGCTTGCCTTACATGGCTGGTTTGCTCATCGGGCAAGACGTGGTTGTGGATGATGCCACGTTGAAACAGCAAGCCGAGATGTGTCGGCAGTTCGCAGCGCGCTACAAGAACGTGCCAGGGCTGATTTACTACCTCAACGGCGATTTTCAGCTCAACCTGAAAGACACTCCTGACATTCGCCGTTTGTGGAACGAGTTTCTGCGTGAACGGTATGGCAGTGACGAAATGCTGCGTCAGGCATGGGCGCCCCATGTCCCCGAAGCCAAACTCGGCGAGATACCGGTGCAAAACGCTGTTTCGGGCAGCTGGTATGAGGTGCGCACACGCGATGTGCGTGAGTTTCAGGTGCTTCTCATGCGCCGATGGATTAGCGCATTGTGCGAAGCCATCCGCACCGAAGATACGGAACACCCCATCACCAGCGAGTATTACCAGCGCCCGTTCAACGGTATTGACCTGCGCCTGTCTATCGACGGGATGGACGCTTCAAACATCGGCTACTTCAACCCGCCTCAGCAAGACCTGGCGCAGTTGATGGCGACCATCAAGTGGAACGACATGCGCTTCGCGGGTAAGACGGTGAACCTTGGGGAGTTCGGCGTAAAAACGCACGATGCCTGGAAACCCGAACTGGGCGGAACACATTACCATATTCAACGCACCGAGTGGCAGCAGCGGCAGCTTTTCTGGTGGGTAGTGCACGCCGCGCTTGCGCTGGATGCAACCAAGATTCAGAACTGGTGCTGGACGGATGACCCCGACAGCGTGTTCCCCTGGGGCATTGCATGGAACAACCCCTTGCGTCCAAAGCCCGTTTTGAAACTTTACCGCAATTTGCGGCTTTTCTCTGATAGAGTGCCTCGTGAATACCGCAGGTCGAACGTGGTACTGGTGCTTCCCGACAACTGGCGTTTGGGCGCGCCCGAAGGGCTGGCGCATACCGCGCTGATGAACGCGATAGAATGCCTGCTGGCGACCGGGGTGCCCTTTGATGTGGCAAATGAGGCGGACCTGCCTGCGCTGGCGCAAAACCCCCCGCAGGCGGTGCTGATGCCGCTGGCGTATACGCTGTCCGACGCTTCCGTGACCGCTCTGGAAAGTCTGGCGGGCGCGGGATGTCTGGTGTACCTGTCGGGTGATCCCTCCACCAACCCGTTGGGCGGACGGGATGCCTCTCGCCTGCAGAGGTTATGCGGGGTCAACTTGCAGGGCGTTACAGAGCATCCCTCTGGGTTGCCTCAGCCCGTGGTGGAGAAAGGGCAGTCGGAGCCATTGCGCCTCTCGACGGGCACGCCAGTGTATCCATATCGTCTGGGCAAGGGCGCAGTGTTCTACTCCCCGGTTCCCTGGGAAACGCTTCCGGGCAGGGATGTCTTCGTGGAGCACGTGGCATCTACTGCCTCTGCGGAAACGAACCTGTATCTGGAGTTGTTGCCCGCGATGGGGATACAACCACCCGTTCGTATCGAAGCGAGACAGGGGGTGTGGAGAGCAACGCTGTCCGGCGATGACACGCTCCGACTGGTTTCGCTTCTGCCCAGAGAGGATAAACACACCGTGACTGCAGTACGCCTGCGATTGAGCGATGCAGACATTGTGTGGGATGCAAGGCAGGACCTTCCCTCTGCGGTGCTCATCGACCAGGCGGCGCAGCCCCTGGCGGCAACCGGCGGACGGAGCCTGCGAGTAAATGACGAGCTGGTTGCACAGGGCAGCGGCCCCTGGATGCTGGTAAGTATGGACGGTAAGCCTCTGGCGCAATCGGCGTTTCTGGTGGCGACACTGTTAGACGGTGGGAATCTGCACTGGCGTAGCGAGGTACAGGGACTTTCCGCCTGGATGGTAGAATGGCACAATGGGCAGGCGCGCACGGTAGCCGAGCTACCTCTGCGCAAGGTTTCCAGTGGCTGGGAGGTTTCCTGTCCACCAGCGGAACTGGTGCTGATATGCCCGCGTTCGGCTCTGGCGGAGTCGCTGGCGCAGATTTCTTTCCAGAGGTCCAAACGTTAATCCGCTTTTAACATATTTGCGGTAGGATAGGATTGCGAGGTCGCCCAAAGATTGGGAAATAATACGCACCTGAGGCGTCCCGTAATCCCCCGGCTTCGGCGGCGGTTCCACACCGTCGCCTTTTTCTTCAGCTATAGCGAAAACCGGTAAAAAGCTTCTGGTGCTTTTCGGAGCGCAATGATATACTGGAGATAGAAGGATATAGTGTAGAGGGGGCGATTGCGGTGATTCGAATTGGGGAAGACCCAAGACTGGTGGACCAGCGCGTGACCGAGTCGATAGTGCGTCTGCGCAGTATTGAAGAGTTACAAAAAAGCGAGCGCGCCCGTGTTGTACTCCCTGTGGTCACTATTTCGCGCCAGATGGGCGCAGGCGGAACAGAAGTTGCCCAGAAGCTGGTGGAGATGCTGGGAGAGCCCTGGCGTGTTTGGGACCAGCAGATTATCGATGCCATTGCCAACCACGCGGAGGTACGCCGGGAAATCGTGCAGTCGCTGGACGAACATGCGCAGGGCGAGATCGACACCGTAGTCAAGTCATTGCTCGGTGTTGGGGGCATTGAGGCGCCCAGTTACCGCAAGCACCTTGCGGAGGTGCTGTTGAGTATCGAACGAGCTGGATTTGCCATCATTCTCGGGCGGGGAGCAAACTTCTTACTGCCGCGTGCGCTGAACGTACGACTGAGAGCGTCCATGTCGGTGCGTATCCAGCGGGTGATGGAACAAATGCATCTGACCCGCGAACAGGCGGAGCGCGCCATCCGCGATTCCGACCGACAGCGCGCCGCATTTGTGAAGCAGACCTTCGGGCGCAACATCGAGGAAGACGGTGCATACGACCTGATTATTTACACGGATGATTTGACTCCGGAAGGCACTGCGCGAATTATTCACACCGCTGTACTGGTCATGTTCCCTGATTGGGAGAAGCGTTCGCCGGTGTACGCGCTGGTGCAAAAGCGCTAGACCGCAATACGAGTAGCGTTATCTCCGGGTGACAAAACAGGCGTGCTTTGAACAGAGGCGCGCCGACCGTTGCTGCGCCCGGTGAGACCACCACATGCGGCTGGGGCAGGGAACGGCGCAGGCGACGTGCGATGCGGTCGGGGTGGAGTACCGGGTCACCAACCCAGCGCCCCAGCCGGGCATGGCTCCATAACGCGCCCCATGGTGGGATTCGAATCTGTCCGCAGTGGGTATGGCCGCACAGGATGAGGTCAAAACGCTCCGTCAGCGGGTGCATCAGAACATCGGGAGAATGTGCCAGCAGGATGTAAAGGTCAGCGTCCCGCAGGAAGGAGATGACTCCCAGCAGGTTGGCGTGCCCCAGATGGGGGTCATCTACTCCTCCCAGCCAGATGGTAGCGCGCCGGTGCTGGATAGTTTTCGCCGTGTTGTTGAGCAGCTGAACTCCGGCGCCTGCAAGTGCTTGTTCCAGCTTTTCGGGGTGAGATAGCCTTTCGGGTTTGTGCTCCGAGTTGCCCCATACCGCGTATATCCCCAGCGTTGCACGAACTCGAGAGATTATTTCCAAAAGAGGAGAAATGCCCTCGTCGGAATCCACCAGGTCTCCGGTGAAAACCGCTATATCCGCTGATGTGCGTGAAAGCAACCGAATCAGCTTGCGTTCCAGCAAGCCCATCTTGCGGATGTGCAGGTCACTCAGATGCAGGATGCTCAAGCCATTCAGCTGGGGCGAGAGGCGCGGGAGAAATAGATAACGTTGCCGCAAACGCGGGTGGAACGGCTCTATCAGGTTCGTCCACGTCCACACTGCAGCTGCTGTTATAAGCATCCATTTACCGCTCATGGCTTCCGTAGCACAGCAACCACACTGACCCCCCACGGAAAGCGCAAATGGGTCAGCAAAGAGGTCTCGATACGCTGAAATCGGATGAGGAAACGGTTCAGCCATTCCGGCAAAGGGGGCAACTGAGCTTCCGGTTCCTTACCGGGTGGCGGTCGGCGTTTGAGCAATCGCATTGCCAGAGCCAGAGGGAAAAGGAAGAAAAGAGCGTATGTCAGGCGAACAATCTCGAAGCCCACAGACCGGCTGCGCTGCGCCAGAGTGCGCGCGACGTAACGCCGACGGTGCATCAGCGCAAGGTCATGTTCGCTCCAGAGGATGCTGTAGGCAGGTACGGTAACTACGACGTATCCCCCCGGTTTCAACGTCCGGTAAAACTCCTTCAGGACTGCTACGTCGTCGTCGAGGTGCTCCAGAATATCGGTGGCAACGACTACATCCGCGCTTTCATGAGCGATGGGCAATCTCTCCGCAGCGGCGAGCAACAGGTTGTTCAGCCCGCGTTGTCGGCTCCATGACAAAGCCAGCGGCGAAATGTCCACGCCGATGACCATGCCGTACTTCTGCATCTGTGCGGCGGTTGCACCGGTGCCACATCCGACATCGACGATGATCGCTTTAGGGGAAAGGGGCAGCTGGCGCACCAGCGCATCGACCAGCTCGCGACGACTGACGAACCACCAGTAGTGGTCCTCGTAGCGGTACATGCGTTCGTATTCGACGGGGTTCATGGCGCTTGACGAGGTTCTTGTACAATAGCCTGCAACGCATGGTGTCGTCGAGAAATGCGTAGCAACGCAAGGAACATACGCACCGCATCACGCAACAGACGCACTTTAGAACCCTCGCGGTGCATCCAGTGTACCGGTACTTCTGCGATTCGGTATCCCAGACGCAGTGCAACGTGTAACACTTCGATATCAAAGCTGAAACCGTTTTCCTCGCAGCGGGAGAATACCTCCCGCGCCGCTTCCTGCCGGAATAGCTTGAAACCGCATTGCGTGTCATGGATGCCCGGCACCGCCAGCAACTGCACCATCAGGTTGAAGCTGCGCCCGGCGAATTCGCGGTACCACGGCTGGCGAATCACCAGCTTCGCACCTCGCACCGCTCGCGAGGCGATGGCGATGTCGTAGCCCTCACGCAACCTGGCGGCGAGGTTCGGCAACTCCTCGATAGGAGTGGCCAGGTCCGCATCGGAGAAAAGCACCCACTCGCCGCGAGATTGCAAAACGCCGGTTCGCACCGCGTGTCCTTTACCTCGGTTGGGCTGGTAGGAGAGAAGGCGAACTTCAGGGTGCTGTTGTGCAAACTCCTGAACGATGGACGGGGTACGGTCGGTGGAACCGTCATCCACGACAATCAGCTCAAACCGGGAGAAATGCTCTTTCAAATAGGCGTACATCACAGGCAGGGTATCGCCCAGCCGGTTCTCCTCGTTATAAGCGGGCACTACTACCGAGATAGACGGAGTCTCGGCGAAGGACAACGGGTTGTTCTCACTCAAAGGCTTCCATCCTCGCTACCGAAGGTTTGCGTGTCTTCTCTTTCATTATACCACTTCTCTGACTGCCCGGCAGGAGCCTTCTGATACGCTACCGTGGGACAGGGTGTTGAGGTAATCTCGCACGCGGGTCTTACCTGTTCACTGCCTCCCGCACTGCAGATACCACCTTTTCCATCTCTACCGTTCGTTGTTCTTTGGTAACCATGTCACGCAGGGTGATTACTCCTTGCTTGAGCTCATCCTCGCCAAGCATCAACGTAATACGGCATCCCAGGCGGTCGGCAAGCTTCATCTGCCCTTTCAGACTGCGCCGCTCGTAGTCGGTTTCGGCGGAGATGCCAGCCTGTCGCAGATGCTGCAGCAGCTGCAGAGCGGGCAGTACCGCTTCTTCGCCCAGTGCGGCGACGAACACATCCACCGTCTGACGTTTTGCCTCCGCGAGTCCCAGCTTCTTCAATACGATAATGGCTCGCTCGATACCCAGTGCAAAGCCGATACCCGGCGTCGGGGGACCGCCTATCTCCTCCACCAGTCCGTCGTAGCGTCCACCCCCGCCTAATGCGTTCTGCGCGCCCAGCGCGTCACTCACGATTTCGAAGGCGGTTTTGGTATAGTAGTCGAACCCGCGCACGAGGTGCTTATCCACCACATAAGGAATGCTGAGCGCGTTCAGATAGGAACGTAGCGCGTCGAAGTGCGTTCGGCATTCCTCGCACAGGCTGTCGACAATGTCTGGGGCATCGTGTAACAGGGTGCGACATTTCTCGCGCTTACAGTCCAGCATCCGAAGAGGATTCACCTCATAGCGTGTCTGACACGCCTCACACAGCTCATGCACGAATGGACGAGCAAACTCCCGCAGACGCTCGCGGTACACCGGACGACACACCGGGCATCCGACCGAGTTCAACACCAGTGACAGGCGGGAGATGCCCAGTTCCCTGTAAAAGTGCATTGCCAGCGCGATAATCTCCGCATCGAGGGCGGGATGTTGCGAACCGATGGCTTCCACGCCCAGCTGGTGCGCCTGGCGATATCGCCCTGCTTGTGGACGCTCGTAGCGGAAAATAGGTGTGATGTAGTACAGCTTGCTCACCCCACCCTGTGCAGCGAGGTTGTTCTCGACGTAAGCCCGCACCACAGGGGCGGTTCCTTCCGGCTTCAAGGTGACACTGCGCCCGCCGCGGTCGGTGAAGGTATACATCTCCTTGCTTACTACGTCGGTATGCTCACCCATGCTGCGGGTGAATAGCTCCGTGTCTTCGAAGATAGGGGTTCGGATTTCGTGGTATCCGTAGCGTCGACACAGCGTGCGGAAGGTCTCCTCCACACGGTTCCAGAGTGGGGTTTCGTCGGGCAGGATGTCGTTGGTGCCGCGCGGGCGCTGATAACGCATTGTCTACCTCCGCAACAAAAGGGCGACACCACGATAGCGGGTGTCGCCTTTCAGGGTAACATGGTAGCGGCGGGCGGACTCGAACCGCCGACTCCACGGGTATGAGCCGTGTGCTCTGACCGACTGAGCTACGCCGCCGTATCGCATCTTTATTTTACACACAATTTCGGTGGCTGTCAAGCCTTGTTCGCTCCGCTACCAGCGTTGGCGTGTTGCATCATGTAAGAATCTTTCCGAAACCCTCTTCGTTGCCTCATTTATTTTCTTTTCGTGTCCCGCTTCGCCGCAATGCATGGCTGCTCCTT
>VSSL01000336.1_pt1 | contig 13827 bp, 12 predicted proteins | sample 4557531 | NCBI WGS metagenome assembly VSSL01 (sample SAMN10986726, study PRJNA523729) | hot springs metagenome | isolation source: hot springs | place: India:Timba, Gujarat | collected 2018-05-31 | reverse complement strand
GTTTCGGCTCCCACGACAGCTGCTCCAACGCGCTAGCGAACACGTCGGGTGTGGTAGCTCCACGCGCCAGAGCAGCGAGCTCGCCTGCGAGAAGTCGCGATTCGTCAGCCCGGAGCGGGTCGCACACGGTCAGCAGATTGCCCGCTTCGTTGGCAGCGAAACACCCGAGAACAGACTCGTAAACGCAGATTGCGTAAGCGATGTTCCACTCGTCGGGTTCCTGTAGCGTCCGGAACGCGAGTTCGCTCCACCAGTTAGCGAGACGCACGACGGTGATGAGCTCAGCCGAGTACCGCTTGCTCAGTGTCGGAACATGCAAGAGGTCAACGAGGACGCTCCACAACAAGTAGTCGTGACTGTACCAGAGCAGACGCAGACACGAACGCAGGTCGCTCTGTAGACGGGTTGCAAACTCCTGTGCGCGTCGCAGCAATTCGGGGTCGCGCATTTCGCGCATTTCGCGCAACCGCTTGAGGGTTTCTAAAACCGTCATTACACACCTCCCGTCAAGGTGTCGTGTGTGTGTCGGCTGCCAGTGGACGGGACACTGGCACTTGCGAGGCTCGCGCGTAGCCTACCGACACACTCTGTGTTTTTAGACGCGAAGCGCGTCGGTTTTGTTTCACTTCTTTCGCAACATCCGTAGAGGCGAGTGCTGCTCGTGTGCTTGCTTGAGGTCGTCTTCTACTAGTGACAGGTACACCTGCGTGGTCTGGATGTCGGCGTGCCCCATTAAAATCTGCAGGCGGTGTAAGTCCATCCCGTGCCTGAGAGAGAACACCGCGAAGGTTCTCCGCAGCACGTGAGGGCTAACTTTGACGCCTGCCCTGCGTCCGATGTTCTCTACCGCCTGTTTCAGTCCCTCGAGGGCGAGAGGTTTCCCCCTGCCTCTACTCCACCACAGGGGCGCGTCCGCAGGCAGGTTGCCCAACAGCCTCACATAGCGCAACAGCGCGAGTCGTGTTTCGTGAGTGAGGAACACGTAGCGGTAGCGTCCGCCTTTGCCACGAATAATGATGCCTCCCTCCTGCGCTACATCACCAACGCGCAACTGGTGACACTCGCTGATGCGAATGCCTGCGTCTAGCAACACCAGCAACAGGGCACGGTCTCGCACCCTCACGAAGTCCGTGCCCGCGCAGGCGGTCAGCAACCTCTCTGCCTCCTCAACGCTGAGGGCTCGTTTCAGCACTTTCTCCCGCTTCGGCGCGTCCACACTCTGGCAGGGGTTGGCGTCCGACAGGGATTGCTGCACGCACCATGCGAAGAAGGTGGAGAGGGTACGAAAGTTCCCTGCGACAGTTTGAGGTGATTTCCCCTGTCGGCGTCTGGCAACGAGGTAGGCGCGAACGAGGTCGGGGGTTACGTCGGTCAGGGGGAGGTTGCCAACGATTTCTATGAAGGTGCTGAGGATGTAGCGGTAGACGGTCAGGGTGTTGGCGCTGCAACCGCGTGCCTCCAGATGCTGCAGCCAGAGGTCAACAGCGAAGGCGAGATTCAATGGGCTGGTGTCAGCGGTGCGTAACCTAGCGTGTTTCATCTTGTGTCCTCCCGTCGGTGTTGGTGTTTGGACACCAGATGTAGTAGGATGTGGGTGCTGCGAGGTGGCAGATGTTGTGTTTTGGATGCCGACGTGGTGAAATTGGTAAACACGCTAGGTTCAGGGTCTAGTGCCCGAACGGGCTTGGGGGTTCGAGTCCCCCCGTCGGCACCATTTTTATTGTACTGCCCCAAAATGCACTTTCACCGGATGTAGCCAGCTGACCACTCCTGCCACCGGTGCGGTGAACAAGAACGGTAACAGTGCCGCCATCAGGTAGTGCTTCGGACGAGGAGGCAACTCCCCAATCTCTTCGCGCACCGCGAACGCGGGCAGATAGACCATCAAACCGTACACCAGCAGCCAGAATCCCCACCCTAACAGGTTGTGCCAGCCGAAGGAGCCGGATTCTGCCAGTGTGCCCGTCCAGCCGAACAGCACCATCACCTGCCTCGGCGCGAACGCCCAGCGCGAGAGCATCCATGCCCAGCATACAAACATCGGCACGAATACCACCACGCTGTGCCCCAGCACCACGTCCAGATAGTTCGTGGAAGCAGTGATATACGCCTCGCCGATTCGCACCCCGAACAATGGCGCGAGGTTGGTCATGCTGGTGGTCACCGCTTCCTCTATCAGAGCAAACAGGGTACACAGCAACACGAATTTCAACTGCCAGCGCCATCGCCACCGGCGCACCAGGGCCTTGAATGGGTCACGACAGCGCCACATCAACCATCCGCCCAGAGCACACCACAGCAGAAACAACCCACCCGCCATCATCGCTACCGCATGTTCGCGAGGAGAACGCCATGTGAGCACGAAAAAGAGGCTCACCTGAGCCGTCGCCCATACCACAGCAACGCGGATGATTATCTGCTAGAGGTCACGTCTTCGCACGACAGCCTTTTCGCAATGAACACCAGCAGCTCCTGCAGGAATGATGCAAACACAGCTCGTAACAGGAGGGCGAGGGTCCCACCGAGCCATATCTGTGTCATTGCGAGGCGCGCAGTGCCGAAGCAATCCCCTTGTTCTCGAAAGAGATTGCTTCGCCGCCTCGCGGCTCGCAATGACACCCTGTTGGAGGACGAGGCTGCGTCCGAGCCAAAAACGACGTTGAAACCTTCAGATGTCTACAGGGCAGACAGAAAGGTCTACCTTCTACACAGGCTATACAGGCGCGCGTAGGGGCAACCCTGTGTGGTTGCCCACGATAACGCGGATGCCAGGAATCACGACTGACGGACCACTAAGGAAGAAAGAGGAGAAAAGAAGATGCCCAAATGTCTGCGCTTCCAGCGGGAGACGTTCAAAATCGTGCAGTTCACCGATACACACTGGACGAACTTCGACGAACGCGACCGTCGCACGCGCCAGGTGATAGAAACGGTACTGGAGTGTGAGCAACCCCACCTGGTGTTCCTCACCGGGGACATGCTCGGTGGAGCCGACTGCAAAGACCCCGCCAGAGGGCTGTTGCAACTGGTGGAGCCCATCGAGCAGCGTGGACTGTTCTGGACGGCGGTGATGGGCAACCATGACGATGAAGGCTCTCTGAACCGCGAGCAACTCTGGCGCGTGATGGAGAGTTGCCCGCACTTTGTGGGCAAACGCGGACCACGCCGTGTGACGGGCGTGGGCAACTTCGTGCTGCCGATCCTGAACCGAAAAGGCGACCGCCCTGCCGCTTTCCTCTGGGGCATCGATTCCAACAGCTACGCCACCACCAGCATCGGCGGGTGGGGCTGGATTACGCGCGACCAGATAGCATGGTATGTGCGCACCGCTCAGCAGGTTCGTCAGCGATGGAACATCACCGACGAGGAGCGTTCATGTATCCCAGCACTCGCCTTCTTCCACATTCCCCTGCCGGAATATGATGAGGTGTGGCGCACACAGGTCTGCTACGGCGAAAAGCACGAGGAGGTTTGCGCCCCCAAGATTAACACCGGTTTCTTTGCGGCGTTGCATGAGGTCGGCGAGGTCATCGGCACGTTCGTCGGGCACGAGCACATCAACGATTTCTGGGGGGAGCTGTACGGTATCCGCCTGTGTTATGGCAGAGGCAGTGGATACGGCGGCTACGGTAAAGAGGGATTTCTCTGCGGCGCGAGAGTGATTGAGCTACAGGAGGGTGTGCGCAATTTCCGCACGTGGTTGAGGCTCGAAGACGGCACTGCCATACTGCACCAGCCGGAACATGTGCCGCAGGAGTGCAACCAACAGGGGTAAAAGAGCAGAAGATGCAGGGCGTTTGGTGACATCACTTCTCAGACAGGTGGCGAGAGTAGAGGGTCTGCGAGACAGAGTTACTCAGCAGAGTGCACTTCGTAACTCATGCACTGCCATGTCCACAATCGCTTTAGAAACGAAAAGTGAACTCACGTCGTAAAGGGCATACAAGCATTCTTCCGCCTCATTTACACTAATCGCGCCAAGTCTCGCTGCGCGTATGACAACGCCCAGAGAGCCAACAGGAGTAATACCAATCTGTTGGGCATGCTCCCTCACCGCCAAGTCGTCGGTAAGTACAAGGTTACAAGGCAGATGTCTGCACAGATACAAACACTCTCGCTCACCAGCCTACAAATCTCTAAGGCGGTACTGGTTGATGAAATCCTGCAGTTCTTCTGCACTGACACTAACCCGCTGAAGGTTCCTCAAAAAGGTCGCTCTAAGCCTATCTACCCGCCCTGCAATCACTGTTTCTCTCCACACCGCGTCGGGCACGTACAGACGTTCGAAAGTTCCCAATAACGAGAGGAACCCAATTTCATCAAGGTGAATAAGCGGACCTGCATCGCAAACAGCACAGGTTACTGTTGCAGCGCCCATTGGATATCCTCTTGCGCCGCCCGCCACTGACGTTCAGCCATGTCAACCCAGTCTAGCCCTACCTCCTGTACCGCTTCCTCGCGAGAAATGTCGCCACGCAAGTAGCGTTCAAGCACAACCTCGCGCCACATCTGCTGAAGCCCCACTTCCGTGGCACGCTCACAAACCTCGGTTTCATCCATCTGGGTCATTCGCGTTAACAGAGCAACAAGTTCCTCTTTCGCTTTCGCGGTCATAGACTCACCCCCCCTGTATTATACCGCTTTGTGTTCTCATCTGCGTTTTGGCAAAGCAGGGGTCAAGGCTATCAGCGCACGCAGCTCACAGGCGCCCAGCGAAAGGCTGAGCACGGTTCTCCCCCTTTCCACTCGCACGGGTTTTATCTCCTTGCCTGTTATCGCATCCACAACTTTGCCTGCAAAGGGCAGGGTGATCCGGATGTTCCGTTTAGGCTGCCAGCCGATATGCGCTACCGCCACATACGTACCGTAACGACCGCCCGGCGTAGGTATCACACGCACGACCACTTCCGGGTCCGAACAGGCATCGGTCAGCCGACGGCTGGGCAGGGCTGGCAAAGCCAGAAACGCCGCATTGAAACGGCGTACATACTCGGGGAAGCCTCGATAATGCGTATTACCCACCAGATACCCCAGATAAAAGGGATCGCCGAACGCGACGGCGCGCACTTCCGCCGCCATGCAGTAAGGTCCCGCCCGCTCCACATCCGATAAAAAGTCGCCCAGAATACCCCCGTCGCGGTGCTCATTCAGCGAGTACATGCGTACCATTGCCAGTCCGGAGCGGGTACGGAAGGCGTCCATATCCTCCGGGCGGGATACCGAATAGATACGGTGGAACGGATAGGTGAACAACACCCGTTCAGTATCGCGATAGTTCTCCACATCGGCGCGAGGTTCGCCGTGCTGCCATTCGTCGGTGCCCCACGAATCGGGATAGCGGGTGATGCTGCGCAGGTAGCGGTCGGTACGCAGAAGTTCATCCAGAGATACTGCTTCCCACCACTGGGGTAACAGAGGCTTCCAAAGCGCGGTGTCGTCGGTAACCACTGTTTTGCCATGGTCCAGCGGCGGTCCCGGCTCCCCCGTCCAGTTTGTCCAGAACAACAGGCAATCCGGGGAAACCTGCTCACACAGGTAGTCACGCAGGGCGAGGAAGAACGCTTTGCGCTTGCCCAGCCACCAGTTCCGGTAACGCTCCAGCAGCTGGGCGTCTGCCTGCAGCATCTGCCGGGTGACTGCCTGCCCGCCGTTTGCCTCCTTGCTGAAGCGCTCTAACACACTATCCGAGAAGCTGATGGGGATGTGGCTCACGCGGTTGCGAAACCACGCGCCGAGAAACTTCACCTGCCCCTTGAAACGCACAACGGTTGCATCCAGCAGGCGTTTGGCGTCTTCCAGCGTGCGCGGGTCGGTAATGTCCGCATGGTACAGCTCGCCCCACCAGATACCAGTATACGGTTGTCCTGGTCCCTTCAAAGGGGCACATTGCACCACCCTGTTCAGCCCCATGCTCCCCGCATACTCATAGTAAGGCAGAACCGTCAACCCGTAACGTGCGGCGATGTGCAGGATACGCTCCCAGCGTTTGGGGTCGTGCGAGGGCACGTACCAGTTGTCGTCGCCCGCATCCCAGCCCTGATTGTGTCCAAATTCCAAGAGGTCCTTACAAAAAGTATTGATGCCCAGAAAACGCATCGTGTGCGCCTTGAACTCGAAGAAGCGCGTCATATCCACGCCCGGTTGCGCCTGTCGCGGGTTCGCCGATTCCGCGTAACCATCCGCCATCTCCTCGCGCACGAAGATATAACGTTTCGGTAGCGGGTCAGGAGGCAGACGTAATGGCTGGTACAGCTTACGCACGTCCGGCACGCGGAAGAGGCGGATGCGATACACAGCGGGACCGACAGACAGCGGGTCGTCACCCGGGTCGGGGCGCAGGATAATCACCCAGAAACCGTCCTCCGGCTTATCGGGACGGTTCAGCTCCTCGCGGGTGCGCTTGAGACCGTAGAACCGCTCGAACAGGAAGAACATCTGCCGCCACATCCGGTACTTACCCGACAACGGAAACTTCAACGATTCGGGGTTGCTTGCCACATAGCCGTGCAGACTGTCGCCTAAGGTGTTGCCGGTGTGAAAGCCCTGAAACACCTCGCATCCTCGATTGACCACGTGAAAGGTGCGCGGTTTGTCTTCGGGATAGTCTATCGCCAGCACATACGCTTCGCCCGGCTTCAGCCCCTTACCTTTGCCCAACCGATAGGCGAAGTACGCCGCCCCTTTTTGCTCCGGCGAAGACGGCAGTACCCGACACGGCTTGCCCAGAATAGTTTCGACGCGCGACACGCCGGGTGCTGACTCTGCGAATTCATGCGCGTCGTTGGGGTTTGCGCACAGCACCTCGTCCACCAGCGGCAACCTGCCGAAAGGGTCTCCGAGGTCTACCAGGGATTGCGCCCCAGCGGTGAAAGCAGAGAACAGGGTGCCGACTATCATCGCAAAGAGACACGTACGCATCAACTTTGTTTTTCACCGGAACCTCGCTGAAATCCTTTGCAGGCTTTGCGACGACAACCGATGAATCTGTATCCTGAGCACACTCAATGAGGTACACCACATGCAGATAGGCATCGACAAGGAAACGCTTACTCAAGAACTGCGCCGCTTGGGCATTGCGCGGGGCATGGATGTACTCGTGCACTCCTCGCTCAGCAGTATCGGCTGGGTAGAGGGAGGCGCGGATAGCGTCATTGACGCCCTGCTCTCGGCGGTGTCGCCAGCGGGGACGATACTGATGCCTGCGCTGAACGGCTCACCGCAAGATTCGCCTCAGAACCCACCGCGCATGGATGTACGCAGCACGCCCTGTCCCAAATGGATTGGCGTCATCCCGGAAGCTTTCCGCCGCCGCCCGGGTGTAAAGCGCAGTCTGCATCCCACCCACTCGGTCACCGCGCTGGGCGCACGCGCTGACTTCTACACCGAAGGACACGAGCACTGCCAGACGCCCTGCGGCGAGGGAAGCCCTTATGTGAAGCTGATGGACAATGGAGGATATATTCTCCTGCTGGGCTGTAACCAGCAGAGCAACACCAGTCTGCACGCGCTGGAGGAGCTGGCGGAGGTGCCCTATCACCTGCAGGACGACTGGACAGACGGTGTTGTGGTGGATGCGGATGGGCGCGAAATCGTCGTGCGCAACCGCCTGCACCTGTGGCGGTGGGAACGCGACTTCACGAAAGTGGATGAAACTTTACGCGAGGCAGGCGCCATGCGGGAGGAACTGGTAAGCAACGCTTATTGCCGCCTCATCGATGCAGGCGCGATGAGGCAGGTGCTCTTGCCCATCCTGCAACGGGAACCGCTCTGGCTGCTCTCGGACAGGGCGCGGGTACAGTTTTTGCGGAGCTTGCATCGATGAAGCATTTGCTGTGGTGCGCCTTGCTCTTCCTGCTGTCCCCGCGCCTGATAGCGCAAGAGTCGTCCAACCCCGAAGTGCGCGTGTGGCTGACGCGCTGGCAAAATGCACCCCTGTACATCACCAGTGAGTCCACATGGCGCGCAACCGGTGCGGGGGAAACATGCAGTATTCCTGCTGGCGAAAGGGTGGTGGTGGAGTGTAAAGACAGGCGACTAACCCTCCGCGTCGGCGACAAAAACCTGCAGGCGGAGGAGTGGACTCTGGAAGGAAAGGTGCCTCTCACTCTTGCCGATGCACGAAGCAACGGTCAGCGCAGCTACAGAGGGAAGATGGTGTTGCGCGTCTATAAAAGCAGATTACAAGTGCTGAACGTTTTGCCTCTGGAGGACTACCTGCTGGGCGTGGTTCCCCTGGAGATGCCCTCCGGGTTTCCTGCAGAAGCGCTGAAAGCACAAGCCATTGCTGCCCGAAGCTGGACGGTGCGTAATCGTCACAAGCATGAAGCCGACGGCGCGGATGTGTGCGATGGCACGCACTGTCAGGTGTACGGAGGCGTTACCGTCGAGAAGGAAAGCACCACGCTGGCAGTACAGGGCACCGCCGGTCTTATTCTGGTTAATGGCGAGGCTCCGGTAGATGGCGTTTACACCGCCGACTGCGGTGGACAGCCTGCTCCAAACAGCCCTGGCCTCCCTCCCGCCGACCGTGACGAATCGGGTAAGGACCACTGCGCCGCCAACCCCGCACACCGCTGGTCGTTGAGCTTCACTTTTCTGGAAGTGTGGCAGGCAGCCGGGGAGAAGGATTCCGGGCAGAAATTGCCGAAAGGTGAACTTGACGTGCAAATCGTGCAAACCGATGCAAGCGGACGGGTGGTTACCCTGCGCATTCGCTGCGGTGAGCAAACGCGTGAAGTGAGCGGTACCCGGTTGCGCAGTCGGTTGTCGCTGCCTTCCACCCTGTTCAGCGTGCGGTTAGACCAGGGTAACACGATAGTCTTTGAGGGTAGCGGTTCCGGGCACGGAAACGGCTTGTGCCAGTGGGGCGCGGCGGGCAGGGCGCGGGCAGGATACAAGGCGGAGGACATCCTCCAAGCATACTACCCCGGCGCACAGGTTGCGCCGCTCAGTGAGGCGATGTGGCAATGGCGAAAGGCTCAGAGACCGAATTCCGCCCGTTGAGCGAGGACACCGTCCAGCTGATAGCGCGCCTGCAAGCCGGCGAAACCGTATGGCTGAAAGCGCAGGGCGAGAGCATGTCGCCGCTTATCCGAGGGGGAGATGTACTGGAGATTGCGCCGTCCCTGCGTATCCAGCCGGGTACCATCGTGCTGGTGAACACACCATGGGGCATACGGTGCCATCGTGTGGTGTCTGTAGAGAACGGGCACATCATCTTGCGTGGCGACACCCTGCAGGACGAGGAAAGGGTGCTGCGCGAGCAGGTGCTGGGCACAGTGCGCACGGTATGGCGGGGCAAAAAGCCGTTTTCGCCCTACAGCGGGAAGTGGTGGCTATACGGGTTGCTTCAGACACGCATGCCCCAGGTGATGCACGGACTGCGCAAGGTGTGGAGATGGAGCCGCAGACAGAGAAGACATCGCATGTAACGCCGGAGCGCTATCTGGTGCGCTCGCCGTTTGTGGCATGGCGAATTATCGAGGGGGAGGCGGTCATCATCTCCGCTCAGGAGCGCGAACTGCACAGTCTGAATGAGGTAGCCACCGAGATATGGCGGCTGGCGGATGGTGGTCGCACGCTGAATCAGATAGCACAGGAGTTGAGCCAGACGTACGAGATCGCGCCTGAAGAGGTATTGCCCGACGTGATAGCGTTTGCGCAGGAAATGTCCGAGAAGGGCATCGCTTTCCTGTTTGACTGCCCGACCTCCGAGGAAGAGGTGGAAGAGATGGGGGTGAATTGAATGGAAAAGAATCATCAGGAGCACGCTACGCAGTCTTCGCCGAAGCCGAGGAAGCCTTATCAGAAACCTCGGATGATGACCGAAACCATCTTTGAAACCACCGCACTGGCTTGTGGCAAGTGTACCACGGGACCGTTCTCGCAGTTCGCCTGCAGCACGATAGAGCGGAATTCGTGAGACGTGTAAAAACGAAGAGGGTAGCTAGGGTTGCCTCAAAGCCTGGGCTACCGCTTTTCTGATGTCCTCCGGGACTCTGCCCGGTTCACGGCAGACGCAAAACGCCCACCGCCCGAACTCGCCGTGATGGTTTACAGCCCTCACCCAGCGTTTCGCTGCTGCTTCCTTCTGGCGGTCTTGCTCCGTCTCGAAACCCTTGACCTCCAGTACCACCTTCACCTCTTGTCCACCCTCTGTACGCCAGCGTATCAGGTAGTCCGGGCGGTACTCGTGACGCACTCCCTGCCACTCGTAGGGGATGACGAAATCCAGATGGTCGTTACGGGCGTAAGATACCACTTCCTCCAGTCGTTCCAGCTGGTAGGCTACGCTGTGCTCCCATACGGGGGCATCAAGAACCACATGGCTGATATGGCTTTTGGTCGTGCCCACACAGGGGCGAACCGTACGGAACAGCACCTCTGAGGTAGACCCCACCGGGCGAAATCGCTCGATGACAGGCAGGATAGGAGGCTCCCCAGCAGTGTTGTCAGGCTCGATCGCTTCCGTGATTCGTTCGATAATCGCCCGCCTGTACTTCAATAGAGCTACCTCTTCCAGTACAGCATCCTCCGCGACGATAACGCGCTCGTACAGATACTGCCGGACGATGTCCAGCACCTGCGGGAACAGAATATGTCGCGCGCTCCAGTCTTCTCGTTTGTCCTTCAGGCGGTGAGTGATTTCGGCAGCGATTTCGTACATGGTAGCCTGTAGCCGTTTCTCCCGATGGAAGGGGTTTCGGTCGTGTAGTACCTCTTCGCCGGGTCCCAACCTGTCGGGGCGACCGATGCGATAGCCTGCGACAGGCTTGACTACCACCTCTGTCGGTTCGTTACGGGGGTCTATCAGCAGGTACGGCACGTCCTGCAGGTTGAGGCGGATACGGCTACGCACATCCAGCACGTACCCCTCCACACGCGGAAAGGTGATTTCCAGCCCCCTTCGCTCCGACAGTGCCTGCACCAGCGTGGAGACCTTCGCCACCTCGGTGCGCCCGGACGCCTTCTTTTTCACCGGAATGACTTCGAAGGGCACGCCGTACACGTCTACATACTCGGGCTCTGAGAAGTCATCGGTATTGAGACGGCGCAAGCCGCGTCCGACCACCTGCTCACACAACAGTTGCGAGGTGAACGCCCGCAAGCCCAGAATCTGCGTCACGTTCTGAGCGTCCCAACCTTCGTTGAGCATCCCCACCGAGACCACACACCGGATGTTCTTGCCCGGCGGTTCCCCTTCACCCTCCCATTCGGTTTTGCCAACGGTATCCACCGTTTTGCGCAGGCGTTCCGCCGTTTCCTGACGGGTTTCCCCCTCTAACGCGCTTTCCGCCTCCTGCAGCAAACCTGTGTCGATGCGGAAGGTTACCTCTCCGGCGAGTTCTGGATGCGCCCTTCCATTGGCGATATGCTCATGAACCAGACGGGCGAGGTCGGTGTTGTCGCATACCACAATCATCACGGGCGGAACGGGTGAGCCTGCTTTCTGGAAGTCGTCAAAGGTCTTCTTCCATTCGGAGGCGAGGGTTGTTAGCGCGCCCTCCGCCTGAATCAGTACCGATTCGGGTTTTGCACGTCGGCGGGCGGTCTGTCGTTCGGATGCAGGCAGCTTCTGGTTGATGTACTCCCATAGGCGAAAATACGCGGGGATAATCGCGCCTGTGTTGTCGTCTACCGGCACACGGGGTATCTTCACGATGCCACTTTCGATGGCGTCTACCAGACCGAAGTCGGATATCACCCACGGGAACGGCGAGCCTTCCTCGTACCCACTGCCTTTGATGTAGAAAGGCGTGGCGGAGAAGTCCACGCAGAGGTTAATCCCTCGCACTGCCGCGATCTTATCCAGTCCGCTCACCCACACGGTGGCTTCCTCGCGCTCGGCAATCTCCTCCCTGGAAAGCTGCTCCCGCAGCTCGTCCGGCAGTAGAGCAGGGCGGTAGGCGTGGTGCGCCTCGTCGTTGATGACCAGCAGGTTGCCCTTGTTACCCAGCTCCTTCAGCACTCGCCGGCAGAAGGCGGTGTCGCTTTCCACCCCGCGCTGTACCACGCTGCGCGAACGGCTATCGTCTTTGGGTTGAAAGAGATGCCAGTTAGTAATCTGGAACCTGCCCTGCTGTAGCCGTTCCAGCATCCCACGCGGCACTAGGTCAAACTTCTCGTAGTAGTTGTTGCGCTTCCACGGCAACAGCACCTGCAGGCGTTCTTTGATGGTCAGGTTCGGGCAGACCATCAGCACCGCGTCCGAAAATCGGCGGTCTTGCGGATTGGCAAGTTTGTTCAGCACCTGCCAGGCGATGACCATGCCCATCACCACGGTCTTGCCGGAACCGGTAGCCATTTTGCAGGCGTAGCGGGTGAGGGGTGCGGTTGTTTGCCCCTCTCCTGCCCTCCCCGCGGGCGGGGAGGAAGTAGCCCCCTCCCCAACCCTCCCCGTAGACGGGGAGGGGGCGTCTTTGGGAACGACGATGCCCTGTTTTTCGGCGGAGGGGGCTTCTACCAGCCAGATAAGCGTCTCGGCGGCTTCGCGCTGACAGAAGAACAGCTTGCGCTCGCGTTCGGGATTGTTCCAGTGGTTGAGCAGCTGGCGCGTGATAGGCGTCACGCCAGGGTAGCCGCGCTCGCGCCACGCCTTCACCCGCTCGCGGATGGTGTTGACCAGCTCCAGCGGCACAAACTCTTCCTCGAACATGGAGAGCTGCTCGCCGCGCGTGCGGGGCTTCAGGTAGTATCCCGCAGGGCGACGCCCTTCGCGGATCACCGGCTGCCCCATCTCGTACGTCCAGTAGCGCGTCGGCTCCTCGAAGGGCGAGTTTAATATCGGGTTGTCGACCAGGAGGGACATGGGCTAAACCTCTCCAGACTCCAGAGCCTTGCGTCCTGCCTCAGAAATCTCCCAAATTCCTTTGGGCGAGTTAACTAACAGCAACCCTTCTTCCACCATTGTGCGTCGGCACCACTTTGCGGTGTTTCTCCAGCGTACCTCTCTGCCCGACGGAAGAGGCGCCCAATCGTATTGGTTCAAAACCCCCTGCAGCTTCTTCGCAACCAGCGACAGCACGTCGCTGACAGCAGCGCTTCCTCCCAATTCAACAAGTGCCTCGAGAATAGGACGACGAAAACGTTTCTCGGGTGTTTTTAAACCGTGTGTTAGCCTCCTTCCCTGACGATTTGCGCGTCTGCGCCTCACCGTCGTTTGTGGGATGGCAACGGTGGGTGAACCAACGGGCATTGATGAGACGGAAAGACTTTGCCATTCCTCACTTAGCTGTTCCACCTTCTTCAGAAACTGCTCAACACGCTCGCATTTGTCAGTCAATCGGCGAACCTTCTCATATTCACCCTCTTGGGCAGCACTACTGACCAAACGCTTGAGCTCATCGAGGAAGTCTCTTACCGCATTGAACGCCAATTCCATCGCTGCCTTCACATCATCACTCTCCATAGGAAGTCACCTCCCCCAGTTTCATGACCCGCACTACCTCGTTTCCCCGAAAATCGATCACCTTCACGGCGATGCGCTGGTGTTTGCCGGGCTGGAAGGGGAACGAGACGGTGCCGCGCATCTGCTCGAACACTTCGGGGGCTATCTGTGCTTTGAGCGCGCGCTGGAGTTTGTCCCAGGCGTCCGGGTCGCCAGGGAAGAACGCCTGGCAGATGTGGAAGGTCATGCCGTCGTAGTCGGTGTCCAGGAACCAGGCAGCTACCTCCTCGCCGCGTGTGGAATGTACTTCGCCCGTCAGCGGGTCGTAGATGTCCACTCCGCGCAGTTCGACGATGTAGTGGGGGGTGCCCCCTCCTGACCTCCCCCGTAAACGGACGGAACAGCAGCTCTGACCTCCCCCTAAACGGGGGAAACCGGCG
>VSSL01000335.1_pt1 | contig 13838 bp, 15 predicted proteins | sample 4557531 | NCBI WGS metagenome assembly VSSL01 (sample SAMN10986726, study PRJNA523729) | hot springs metagenome | isolation source: hot springs | place: India:Timba, Gujarat | collected 2018-05-31 | reverse complement strand
CCGCCGTCCGGATGATGGAACCCGTAGGTCCAGAACCGATCCAACAGCGTCCGGAATTGCCCGGGGAGAGCAGGGATTTGGAGGGAGGCGACAAGGCAGCCCGCAGAAAGGACTGCAAGGGACGTCAGCTCTTGACTCTTGGGTACATTCCCCTTGCGACGAGCTTCCGCCAAGCGCTTTCCCGTAGGTTTTTCCGTTCTTTCTTGAGCTCCCGCCATGGGCGTACGTCCCTCTTAGAACCGGGAAATTTCTGACACGTGGAACGTCAATTCGCCGACTTCTTTAAGGCAGACCGACGGCTCGAAAGAATTTCAGCAATCCGATCAGGGTGCTGGAAACCGATTCGGCCCATTCCGGCAGGGACAGAAGGGCAAAGAAAATGCCAACACCGATGGTGATCGGAAAGCTTACGACGAGGATATTGATCTGCGGGGAGAATTTGGCCACCAGGGCGAAACCGGCTTGAAGGAGGAGCTGGGCGCTCATGACCGGGGCCGCGATCTTGAGGGCGATGACGAAAAGCCGTCCCGAAAGGGCGAAAAGGTTTCGAATGATGTCTTGGGTGGGGAGGAAGCTTCCGATGGGCACGGCGTGAAAACTTTCGATGAAGGTTCGAATGAGGACGAGATGGCCTTGGATGGCGAAGAAGAAAAGGGTGGCCAAAATCTGCAGCCACTGGCTCAACAGCACGTCCTGGGTTCCGCTTTGGGGGTCCACCACCTGGGCAAAGCCCAACCCCATCTGAAAAGCGATGAGTTGGCCGGCCAGGTGGAATGCGCCGTAGACGATGTGCATGGAAAGCGCGAACAGCGCGGCGTAGATGAGTTCACTGACCATGGTTTCCGCAAGGGGAACGGTGTCCAAAGGAAGGGGCGGGGTGGATCGTGCCACGACGGGTGTGGCCATGAGCGCCAAAGCCCACACGGACCAGGCCTTGAGTGCCGAGGGCACCTGGCGCGTTCTGAACACAGGGAGAAGGAACAGAACGAGACTCAGGCGGAGGAGGACACTCAAGAAGACGCGGATCTGGACGGGGTCGAGGTGAAAGGAGACCATGACGCATCATGTCCCTGTGGATGCCTCTCCCGGAGTCAGCGAATCCAGTAAGGCATGTTTTCCAGGAGGGTTCGTGTAAAAGAGAGCATTCGGTTGGTCATCCACGACCCGAAGATCAGCAGGGAGAGGAACGTGACGACGATCTTGGGGACAAAGGTCAGGGTCATTTCCTGAATTTGCGTGACGGCTTGGAACAGGCTGATGAGAACGCCGACCACGAGGCTGGTGAGCAACACGGGCAGACTGACCATCAGCATGGTTTCAAGCGCTTGGCGGGCAAGGCCGATGACGAATTCCTGGGTCATAGCGGGAGGTCCTTACACAAAGCTTTTCACCAAAGAGCCGATCAGGAGGTTCCAGCCGTCTACCAGCACAAAGAGCATGAGTTTAAAGGGGAGGGAGATCATGACCGGGGGGAGCATCATCATGCCCATGGATAGGAGCACGCTGGCCACCACCATGTCCAAGACGAGAAAGGGAATGTAGAGAAGAAAGCCGATCTGGAAGGCGGTTTTCAATTCACTGATGACAAAAGCGGGGACGACGGCGGAAAGGGGGATGTCGTCCGGACTCTGGGGCTTCTGGTCGTTGGTGAGGGAGGCGAAGAGCTTAAGGTCTTTCGTGCGCGTTTGTTTCATCATGAAGGCCTTGAGCGGCGCAACGGCTCTCTGCAAAAAGGCTTCCCCGCCGATGGCCTGGTTTTGGAACGGAATGACCGCTTCCCGGTGGATCTCCTGCCACACGGGCCACATGATGGAGAAAGTAAGAAACAGAGCCAACCCGACGATCACCTGGTTGGGCGGGGATTGTTGGGTGCCCAAAGCGGTGCGGAGGAAAGAGAGAACCACGGCCAAACGGGTAAAGCACGTCATGAGAAGAAGGATCGACGGAGCGATGGACAGGATGGTGATGATGAAAATGATTCTCAAGAGGCCCGAAACCTGCTCGGGGGCCGAGGGATCATCCCAGTGGAGCCGAAAAGCGGGCAGATTGAGATCGGCGCTCCATGTGCACTCCGGGACCGATAGGCCGACCGTGAGGACAGTGAAAAGCACCACGCCGATCAGACGACCTGTCCGGTTCTTCATGGCTGCTCGTCCTGTGAGCCGGACATGTCGACCGGTGCTCCCGCCGCCGTGTCCACAGAGGCGAGGAACGAAAGACCTTGGGGGGACAGGCCCAGAAGCAGTGTTTCTTCGGCCACGCGGACGAGCAGCAGGGAATATTTCGGGCCGAGATACCGGCGTTCCAGGACGTGGATCCTGGATTGGTCCGATCCCTTGGTGAACCTGTGTCCCCAACGCTTGAGGATCCAGGCGGCGCCGAAAAGCACCGCGAGGACGACCGTCAGAGCACCGAAGGTTTTCAGAGCCTGCAGGATGAGATCCATGGGGCTATCCGAGCTGTTTGACCCGTTCCATGGGGCTTACAATGTCGGTGATGCGCACGCCGAACTTTTCGTTGACGACCACTGCCTCTCCACGAGCCACCAAACGATTGTTGACGAGAATCTCCAGGGGCTCCCCCGCGAATTTGTTGAGTTCCACGACGGAGCCCTGCCCGAGCTGCAAAAGGTCGTTGATGAGGAGCTTTGCCCGACCCAATTCTACGGACACTTCCAACGGCAAATCCAAGATGAACTCTAGGTCTCGAATCTCTTTCTTGAGGTTGGCCTCGCCGTTTTCCATGAGCTCGGAGTCTCTGGCTCCCGTAGGGGCGGCGGAGACCTTCGGGGCGTCCATGGGTTCCAACTGAACGGAATCTCTGACCGTGTTCTGATCGGCCATAATGCGCACTCCCTGTCCCCAACGGCTATTCGTGAGGAACCGTGATGAAATCGACAATCTTGACCGCGTGGTTGCCTTTGTGCACGCCGGCAAAAACCTTGTATTTGGGAACGTCGGCCACGCTTGCTGTCAAAGGGTGGTTTACGTCTTGATCGAGGACGATGACATCGCCTTTTTCCAGTCGCAAAAGGTCCTGACCTTTGATTTCCGTTCTCCCCAGATGCACGCAGAGCTGAACGGGGATCTCGCGCAGCCGCCGGATGAAGCGTCGTGTCCAGGAGTAATCCACCTCCAGCTGATCGCTCTGATAGCTGGCGGAAAGCTTGGATCGAATGGGTTCGATGGTGGAATAGGGCAGGCACAGGATGATCTTTCCCATGAGGGTGTCCATTTCCAGTTCGTAATGGACCACGATAACGAGTTCGGTAGGCGGTACAATCGTAGCGAACTGGGGATTCACCTCCGAGCGAACGAATTTGAAAGCAACGGGGGTCACCGGATTCCACGCCTGTTCCAGGTCCTTTAAGGCCATGCGCACCACTTTGTTGATGACGCGGTGTTCGATGGAGGTAAAGTCCCTCCCTTCGATCTTGAAGCTGCTCCGCCCCGAGCCGCCGAAAAAGCAATCGACCAGATTGAAGATCAGTCGGCTTTCGACGACGAGCAACACGTGGCCACGGAAGGGCTCCATTTTGAGTACGTGCAGACTTGTGGGCACCGGCAGGGTGCGGGTAAAATCCCCGAACTTGATCATCTCCTTTTGGGTTACCGTAATGTCCACCACTTTGCGAAGAGCCCCGGAAAGGGTCACCCGGTGCACCCGGGCAAAGCGATCGTTGATGATTTCCAGGGTCGGCATGCGACCGCGGATGATGCGATCCTGGCTTGTGAGGTCATAGGGGCGGATGCCGCTTTGATCCTCTTCCGCCGCCGCCGCGGTCTCCGCCTCGATTTCCCCGTCGCTTAAACCCTTGAGGAGGGCATCCACCTCGTCTTGGGAAAGCACTTGTTCCATGGCCCCATCCCGACCCTACTGCACCAAGAATTCAGTGAAATAGATATCCTGCACGGTTCCTTGCTTCAGCATCCGGTTGAGATTGCTCATAAGGGTCTTCTTCAACGCGAGTTTTCCGGAAAGGCTTGAAATATCGTCATATTCCTTGCTGGAAAGAAGCAGGAGGATGGAATCTCGAAGTTCCGCCATACGTGCATCGATTTCTTGGGAGGCGATTTCGGAGCTTAGGCTGAGCTGCATCGTGACTTTAAGATACCGCTCCCCTCCCGGATCCGCCAGATTGACCAGGAACGTTTCCAAGTCTTTGACCACCGGTTTTGCAGGCAGCGGCTTTGCCTGGGCCTCTTTAGGCTTGTCCGCGGCAGCGAAAAACTTTGTGTAGGCAAAGAACCCGCCCCCTCCCAGGAGCGCCAATCCGAGCACAAGCACAAGAATTTTGATCACAGGCGATTTTTTCTTTTGGGCTTCTGGTGCTTCTGGGGACTTCTCTTCCGTGTTTTTATTTTGGGCAGGCATGGGCTTGGCTCCTTATCCTGGGAAATCATTCAAAACGACTCTTTCGTGCAGTGGGTGCGACAAAAGAATGCAGTTTCTGCTCGATCACGCGAGGATTTTCCCCGTTGGCCACACTCACGATTCCGCTGATGATCATCTCCTTCACCAAGGCTTCTTCTTGACTGCGCTTCTTGAGCTTTCCCGCCATGGGAAGACAAATGAGATTGGCGGCAACGGCCCCGTAGAACGTCGTCAAAAGCGCCACGGCCATGGATGGACCGATGGTGCTGGGATCGCTCATGGTTTTGAGCATCTGCACAAGACCGATGAGTGTGCCGATCATTCCCATAGCCGGAAAGAAAGTGGCCATGGTCGTCAAGATTTCAGCGCCGGACTTGTGCCTCTCCTCAAGGTACTCGATTTCTGTTTCCAGTATGTCCCGAATCGCGTCCGGTTCCATGCCGTCGATGGTCAGCTGCAGGCCCTTGATAAGGAACGGATCGCTGAGCGTGGGAACCTCGGACTCTAGAGCGAGAATGCCTTCGCGCCGGGATTTATTGGCAAATTCCACAAAGCGATCGACCACCTCCTGAGTGCTCCACACCTTGGTAAAGAAGACATTCTTGACCACCTTAACGACACTGAGCACATCGGCGAGTGGATAATTGACCATGGTGGCGCCGATGGTGCCGCCGAAGACGATCAGGATGGATGGAATATCGATGAAAAGCCCGAGGCCTCCACCCATCATGATGGAGACGATCACCAAAGCGAACGCGGCAACAATCCCGACAAGCGTTGCAATGTCCATTCAGTGTCCTCTCACCTCATCTTCATGGGCTCATTGACGAACCAGGGCGCGCCCGACACGATGCACCCAGGACCGCGCGCCCCATACTTTAGCAAGCCGCGCGCCAGTTGGACCACAAAAGCCGCAGCCCGTGCGCTGTCTGGGGTCGGTGATCGGGTACCGAAGAGCAGGTTCAAAGGTCCGTCAGAATATTGACGACACGAAGGAGGATAAAAAGGGAGCCTTCATCCCCCGAAAGGGAGGGCGGAGGATGAAGGCGAGGAAGCGATAAGCGCGGCATTACCGCACCATGTTGACGGCAGTGTTCAGGAGTTCCGCGGATGTGGTGATGGTCTTGGAATTGGCGTTGTAGCTCGCCTGGAAGGTGATCATGTTGACCATTTCCTTGGCGATATCCACGTTGGAGCCTTCGATGGTGGAACTGAAGATGTTACCCCGGATGCCGTCGTTGGCCGTGCCGTGGATGGGGAATTTGGATTCCGGCCCCTGGGTGTAGAGGTTGTTGCCTTGGCGGATGAGGCCGTTATTGTTGGCGAAGGTGGAGACCCGCAGTTGTCCGTCCAGCACGGGCTGCGGGTCGTTGGATGTGGCCATCCAGTTGTCGGCGGTCCATTCATCGCCGTTGGCCAGTGTGGCGGTGACGTCGGCGATGGTGTAGTAGCCGGGGGTCGCATCAGGGCTGATCCCGTCCATATCCGGTGTGCCATCGCCGTCGATATCCGTCTCCGTCAAGGAAAATTCCGACAGATTGATCGCCCCCGTAAAGGCGTCCATCTCACCGTCGCCGTCGGTATCCGTGTTGAATTGCAAGTGGAAAGTGTCGTCTTCCCCTACCGTGATCGTCAGTTCGGTTCCGTCGTTCAGGGTGATGGTGATGTCACTGTTGACGGGGTCCTTGATGTAGACGCTTCCGTAGGCCTTGGGCGAGTCGTTGGCGTTCGGGGCGTAGATGACGACCTGGTTCGGGTCTGTCGGTGTTCCCCAGATTTGCCCGTTGCTGTCCACATAGTAATTGCTGAACCGGGGATCGCTGGGGTTGTCGACTTTGATGGCGTTGCCGTCCCGATTGAGCACGCGGTACCCCAATTCGCTCACCAGGTAGCCGTCCTTGTCCATGTGGAAGCTGCCGTCCCGGGTGTAATAGACATTCGTTGTACCGGGCACCTGGACGCTGAAAAATCCATCCCCGTTAATGGCCAGATCGGACCAGCGGGTGGTGCTGACGAGCGGCCCCTGAGAAAACTGGGTGACGATGCCCATGATGGCCGTTCCCGATCCTTCACGGTCCGAGTCCTGAGACAGCGTGGAATAGTATCCCGCCACCAGGTCCCCGAACCGCACGCTGTTGCTCTTAAAGGCGGTGGTGTTCACGTTGGCGATGTTGTCGCTTACCACTGTCAATGCGGTGGCGCTGGCGTTAAGTCCGCTGACGCCGATGTTCATGGCTTGGCTGATTCCCATGGTCGACCTCCTTGGCCCTATGTGTGGACGGTCTGTTTAAGAAGGATGCTTTTCGGTTGTCTTTATCCGTTCGTGGGAGTCGGATTCTCTGTCGATCCCGTTCCCGATGCCGGTGTTTCGATGGTGGTGATCAAGCTGACGGGGACGCGGATCCCGTTGTTGTGGTCCAACACCACATAGTTGACGCCCTGTTCCATGAGGAAACCACATACGCTACCCATGACGAGAGGGGATGCGGCGATGGTTTCCCCCGTGGAGCCGACGGCTTCTACAGAGAAAGTGTATTCCCCGTCGGGAAGGGTCTTGCCTTGGTCGTCTTTCCCGTCCCAGGTGAATTCGTGTCGACCCGCCTGAAGTGATCCGAGGGACAGGGTGCGCACGGTCCTCCCCGCGCCGTCGGTGATGATAACCTTCACATTGGCCGGACTTCCCAGTTCCAGGCCTGCTCGGGACACCGTGCCGTTTTTCACCTGGAGGCGATTGTCCTGGGCGACGATGTTTTTGCCGAGCAGCTGCACCCCCATGGCGTTGTTGATGGAGACGAGATAATTCTGTTGGGCCTTGAGCTGGGCGTGCACCTGGGTCAGTTTTTCCACGGTGCTGAACTGCGCCAACTGGGCAGCCATCTCGTAGGCGGCCATGGGGTTGGTAGGATCCTGATGCTGGAGTTGCGTCGTGAACAGCATCAGGAAGGCGTTCATGTCCGACAAGCTCGTGCCGCCGACCGTGTCGGTGATCGGCTGGGTCACGGCCGTTTGGCTCAGGGCTGGAACCGATGCGACAGCCATGATAGGCCTCCGTTCATCATGACGGTTTTTACACGCGGACACTCAGGGCTCGACCGAGCCCGGTGTCGTCAAGGTTGAGGATGCTCAAAATGCTTTCCTCTTCTCGCCTCTTGGGTGATGTCGCCGGAGATGGTTGTTCCGCGGGCGCCCATCGGGCAAGGTCGCGTTCTGCAAACGAGGGATGATCATGTCGCACGTCCACGGAAAACCGCGTCAGCTGCAGACCGTTTTCCGCTAGAACATCTCGAAGCGATGCCAGGTTACGCAAAAGAACTTCCCGTGCCTCGGGATGCTCCGACTGGATGACGGCGTTCACGCGGGTGCCGTCCGCTTCCACGCGTAGGAATAGTTTGCCGAGGCTTTCGGGCTGTAATTCCAGGGTCATGAAGCTTTTGCCGCTTCGCGCGCAATGCGACAACGTTTGGGCCAATTCCTTGGGCCAGTCGGCATGGAGAAGAGACAAAGCGGCCGATGAGCCCTGAGGCGTTGTTCGAGACGGCTGAGGGGCGTTCGACACCGAAAACAGCGGCTCTCCTTTTGCGGCCTGCGGCGACGGCTGGAAGAGGCCGTCGGGGTCTCGGGAGGAACCCTCGCCGAACGGGGTCGAGTCGCCTAGAGACGATCCCCGGCCGTTTTCGGTGTCATGCAAGAGGACGTTGGCCTCTTGGAAAAGATCGTCTACCTCCTCGGCATTCATGGGTTGTGAAAAATCACGGGCAATTTCTTGGATCTCGCCGGCGGTATCCAGCGAGGCCGCAGCGCCGCCTCCCGACGCTTCAATGGGTGCATTCGCTGTGGGGCCGGGAGTGGTGGATTCCGTTCCGCTCTTGGGGGCCTCTCCCGGGTGCACAACAGGAGAGCGTGCCGAGGTTTCCAAAGGCTTGAGGTCTTCCTGTTGGAGGAGGGAAGAATCGTCAAGAAAAAAGAGAAGGGAAGGGGCGCTCTCAGCGGATGGGACACCGAATCCGGGCGGATGGAAGGTCGAAGCCTGAAAAGACACGTCACGCGCCAGGGGAGGCAAGGATTCATGCGAGATGGCCGCCTGGAGGCGCGAGGAGGCGGGCTCCGCAGCTTCCTCAAGGTCGCCGGCGTGCCCATTGGCTCCCAAGAGCGTTGGAACCTCCTGGGATCGGCGGTTTTCTGAGTTCGGAGAAGGGATCATTTGGGGCTTTTTCTCTTCGTCGGCGCTGTTCGTCTCCGATGCCCGCAATTCCCGTTGAGGTTTTTCATCGCTCCCGGGCCCTTGCCAAAGGCTGAAAGACGCCGAATTCCAAGGGCTCACAAAATCCTCAGGCAGCGCATCGGCCATGCCTGCCGTGCCCAAAATATCCTGCGAGGGGCCGATGTCGCTGGAAGGAGAAGGCGGCTCGACTGAGGGAGCCTCGGCCAAGGCGTCCCGCTGCGCTTCAGCCTTTCTCAAAAGATTTTTCAATGCCTCGATGAAGCTTTGCTGATCGTAGGCATCTCGGCTTCCAAGGTTTTCCAGGTTCATAACGGCCTGGTGCTTATCGTCGGACCATCGGAGGGCGTTCAGAAGCTTTCGGAAAACTTCGGCAGGGATCTGCTCTTGCGTTTGTTCCTCGCAGAGAACCTCCTTTTCCTGAATGTCGAGAAAAGAAATGAGGTCCTGGACAGCAAGGGCGCCCTGGCCGCCTGTTCGATCGGCCACCTTCTTTCGGATCTCGGCCGTTGCGGAAAATGTGGCGAGGATTTCCTGGAGGAGCAAAGGATCGGCGATTTCCAATTCGGGTTTCTGACTTTTCTCGGCGCCGAGGACCGTCCTCAGGTTGCGGGAAAGCCTCTCGTTGACGAGCATCGAAGAGCTTACCGTTCCTTTTCCGGCAAGAACGGCAGCCTGAGGGAAAACAGGGGACCCCCCGGAGATGCGATCGCTTTGCCGTTGCATTTCGGCATGAAAGGAAGAAGATTCCAGGGAGCGGCCGAGCCTTCGTCGTTCGGTGGACAGGAATCGGCTTACGAGTTCTGCACGGCCGATGGACAATCCCTTCATGAAAGTCCCTCTCTTTGCCTACAGGAAAAACGCTCTTTCCAGATATCCGCCGGCTCTTACAGCAAGGGCGATGCCATGGCGGAATCGCCTAGAAAAGCGTGTAAATCCAGTTTGTTATGATTTTTTTACTTTGCTGATCAACGGCTGAGGGAGGAAATTTTTTCTCTGTGGAGAGCAAAACATACCCGCGACCGCCGGGCCATTTGCCCGGGAGGTCGCGTTCTTGTGAGGGGTGGTTCTCCAGTGTTTGTGGCGGGGAGAGGTGTGGGGAAGGATCACCGGCCGGTCAGAGCCCGCGAGATCTTGGCGGCCTTCTTGGTTTCCATGGCGGCGAGGATCTTAGCGACCTGATCGGGGCTCATAAGGCTGATGACCTTCACGGCCAGGGGTTCTTCCAGGGATTCCAGCAGCTGGCCGGCCTCTTTCGGCTTCATGTTGGCGTAGATCTTCGCCAGAGCTTGGACCTGGGCATTCCGGGCCTGTTCCCGTTCTTCTCGATACGCTTGGATTTCTTGCTGCGCCTGTTTGATCTTGTCCTGAACGGCGATGAGCTCTTTCAGGCGGTTTTCGATTTCCTGTTCCATTTCCCGAAGGCGGGCTTCCCGTTCCTTGAGCTCCATTTCCTTGGATTCGAGAAGCTTTTTCTGCTCTTTAATAGCAGCCCACGACTCCGGGCTGACGGCGGTCATTTCGGTATTTTTCCTGGCCAAATCTTCCGAGGGATCGGTTTTGGTAGAGGCATGGGCCTGGGCTGGTGCCATCACCCGAGACGGTTCTTGAGCGTGAACGTCGGGGACGGTGATCCCCTTCGGGGCCTGGGCGATGATGGAGGGACATCCTGGGAAAATCCGAGCGACCGTGACCCCGATTTTGCAAAGCACCAGGAGTACCAAAGCCGCCAAGGCCGCCCTCATAAAGGTTCGGCCTTCTGACGCCTTCTGCGGCCCGGCCCCTTCACGGCAGGGTGTCCCGGGTTGGGGTGTCCCCGTCGGCGCGGACGACAAGCTCATCGAGTCTTTTCTGCTCTCTTTTCTTTTGGTGGCGTCGGAACTTTTCATGATCGACCTCTTCGAGGCGCTCCAGCTTTTTCACCTCTCGGTCCGTTTCCAAGAGGAGCCGCTGTTTCTCCTGGACGTGACGGCGCGCGGTTTCCCGGGCCGCCTTGAGTCTTAGCAACTGCTGTTCCAGGAAGGCGATATAATGTTCAAAGGCTCGATGTTCCCCCAACGATAGGCCTTCCCGGGAGCGTTCCTGCCACCTGATCCTGTAATTTTCCAGCGTTTTTTCGGTCTCTAGGAAAAGCTTTTCCGTCTGAGCGGCCTGTTCAATCGCACGGGCCAAGGCGACTTGGGCTTGGCGGAGCTGATGCCGGCGATGTGCCAAAAGTTTGGCGAACCGAAAGACGAACGCCACGGCTCGTTCTCCAGCTTATTTTCCCTCAAACAGGGCCTTCAGCGAGCGATGGGCCTCTTCGACGGAGCACCGTTCTTCCACGGGTTGGCGAAGATAATCATACAATTTGTCAATCATCTGGATGGCGTAGTCCGTCGCCGGATGGCTGCCTCTCACATAGGCGCCGATTTGAATCATGTCCTCACTGCGTTTGTAATCCGCGAAGATTTCGATGAAACGGGTGGCGAGGCTTTTGATTTCGGGATCCAATATGCGGTCTGTCAAACGGCTGACGCTTTTCAGAGGGTGGATGGCCGGATAGTGGCGTCTGTGCGCCAACTCCCTGTCCAAGACGATGTGCCCGTCCAGGATGGAACGGACCGTATCGGCGATGGGGTCGTCCAGATCGTCTCCTTCGACCAGCACGGTGTAAATGCCCGTGATGCTCGCCTTGTCGAAACTTCCGGCCCGTTCCAGCAACTGGGGCAACAGGCCGAAGACGCTCGGGGGATATCCTTTGGTTGCGGGGGGTTCCCCGGCGGCCAGGCCGATTTCGCGGGCGGCCATGGCGAATCGGGTGACGGAATCCATCATGAAGAGAACGTCCAGACCCTGGTCCCGGAAAAATTCGGCGACGGCGCAGGCCACATACGCGGCCCGCACCCGCAATGTGGCCGGTTGATCGGAAGTGGCCACCACGACGACCGACCGGCGCCGTCCGTCCTCGCCCAACTCCGATTCCAGAAATTCGTTGACCTCCCGGCCCCGTTCACCGATCAGCGCAATCACGTTCACCGGAGCCGACGTATAGCGGGCCATCATGCCGAGCAGCGTGCTCTTGCCCACGCCGGAGCCGGCAAAGATGCCCATGCGTTGCCCTTTCCCGATGGGCAGGAGGCCGTTGATGGCTCGAATGCCCACATCCAGTTGTTCCGAGATGATGGGCCGGGTGAGCGGATTGGGTGTAGGAGCGCGCAAAGGATAAGAGGCGCCGTTGGGGAGGGGACCGGCGTCGTCCAGAGGCTGGGCCATGCCGTCAATGACGCGGCCCAGCAGGGCGAGGGAAACGGGGCACGACGACGATTGGGGGTCCAAAGCGACGCTGTCGCCGGGAGCCAGGTTGCGTAGAGACGACAGGGGGCTGAGTTTGAGCCGTCGGCCCACAAATCCCACGGTTTCGGCCACCACGGCAGGGGTGCCGTCCTTGGGGAAAATGCGGCAGATATCCCCCACGGTGGCTTCCAGGCCCACGGCTTCGATGAGGTTGCCGACGACGGCCGACACCTTCCCGTAAATCTTCCACGGTGCGGCACGACCCGCTCTGGAAAGCACGGGCCCGAGGCCGAGGTAATCGTCATTGTGGGCGAGGGGAGCGTCAGGGGTCGTTGTCATGGGAGAAGAGAGCCTCGTGCAGGTTTTTCAGGCGGGTTTCCACCAAGGCATCGACTTCTTGCAACGCACTGGACACGCGACAGCCCCCTCGGCTGATGTGGGGATCCGTCACGATCCTCACCGTTGCGACGCTGTCGGAGGCGGTCGAAAGCCATCGTTCCAGGATGCCGTGCTTTGCAGGAGGTCACGATCCTTGGGATGGAAGACGATGGTGACCGCCTGAGACCTTTCCATGTGATCGAGGATCTGATCCACCAATTTTTCCAAAACCGAGGGGTTGACGGTAACCGCCGCCTGAAAAAGATGACGGGCGAGAGTTAGAGCTGCCTCGATGAGCCACTGCCGATAGTCCCGAAGAACCTGAGCGGGAAGCGCCTCTAGGGAAGCGGCCACGGTGTCCAAGCGCTCCCGGATCTTTTCGATGCTGCTGGCTCCGAAGGCGTAGCCGTCCTTTCGCCCTTGCTCGTATCCTTTCTCATAGGCTTCCCTTTCCAGTTCTTCGGCCCGTCTTTCCGCTTCCAAGAGCCGTTGGCGGACCACCTGTTCCAATTCGTCTAGCGGGTTCGCGCCCTCGGGCTCCACGGCGGGTGCGTTGGCGCCGGCGTGTGAAAGCGAATCCGACCCCGGACACGAGCCGTTGGGATCGGCATCCAACGGTTCAAAGGCGAAACGGGTCCAGCCGGCCGGGGCGGTTCCTTTAAGCACCTTATACGAGGGCATCGCCGCCGTCTCCTCTAGCCAGCATAAGCCGGCCTTCCTTTTCGAGCTTGCGCGCCACATTGAGGATATTGCGCTGCGCGGCCTCCACGTCGCTCAACCGCACAGGGCCCATCACCTCCATGTCTTCCAAAAGCATCTGGGCTGCCCGCTGGGACAGGTTCTTGAGGATCTTCTGTTTGACGTCTTCGGAGGCGGTCTTCAAGGCGAGGGTCAAATCTTCGTTGGTGATTTCCTTGAGGAGTTCCCGGATGCCCTGGTCGTTGACGTTCACCAGGTCATCGAACACAAACATGAGATTGCGGACGCTGTCGGCGAGTTCGGCGTCGTAGTCTTCCAGGGCTTGCAGGATGTTGTCGCTGGTTCGGCGGTCGCAGCGGTTGAGCAGTTCCGCCACCGTTTGGACGCCGCCCACGACTTTATAGCCCTCATCGGCCATGGACAGGAGTTCCTTTTCCAAGACCTCGTCCACTTCACGAAGTAAATCGGGCGGCACTGTTTCCAGCGTGGCGATCCGGTTCGTCACCTCGAACTGCAGATTTTCCGGGAGAAGGGAGAGAATTTCGCTGGCCTTTTCGTGTTCCAGATGGACAAGGATGATGGCGATGGTCTGGGGGTGTTCATTCTTGATGAAGTTGGCCAGCACCCGGGAATCCACGTCCTGCAGGTTCTTAAAGGGGATCTTTTGGTTTTCTTCTTCAATCCGGCTCAGCACGGCTCCCGCTTCTTCCGGGGGAAGCACGGCGGGTAGAAGCTTTTTCAGGAAGAGATTCCCGGGGATCTGCACGGCCGGTTCACGCTCCATGTTCTGGAGGAACTCCTTGAGCAGTTCGTCCACGGTTTCTTTGCCCACGTTGTCCAGCCGGGCGATCTGGGACCCGAGTTTTTGGATTTCCTGGGGAGTGAGGTTTTT
>VSSL01000334.1_pt1 | contig 13849 bp, 10 predicted proteins | sample 4557531 | NCBI WGS metagenome assembly VSSL01 (sample SAMN10986726, study PRJNA523729) | hot springs metagenome | isolation source: hot springs | place: India:Timba, Gujarat | collected 2018-05-31 | reverse complement strand
GCCAAGGCCATCCTTATCTCCTCCTGGCTCTTACCCTTGAATAGGCGCCCCAAGGCGCCCACCAGTTCATCCTGAGAAGCCCCAGGCTGGAACCCCACCAATCTTATGGTGAGCCTGGGAAGCGCCTTGTCCCCTCCCTGCTCCTCAGCCATGCACACCTCCCTTCCCAAAACCTTGTCAACCCGCAAGCCTCACAGGGCTGAAATTCTCCTAGCAGAAGCCAGGCCCCCTGTCAACATGGAAAGGAAAACAAGGATAGTCTTTGGGCCCCTGGCTGCCAGAGGCGAGAGATCCTTTAAGGAAAGAAAGGCTCAAGCCAGCCTGTGAGCTCTCTTTCTGGAGAAGCCCATGGTGGCAAAGAAGATCATGGAGAGCACTCCCACTATGGTTGCACCCGTGGGCAGATCCAGCCAGTATGACACAACCAGGCCCAGTGCCGTGGAGCCCACTCCCACACCTGCAGAAACCAGTGCCATGTGACGTATGTGGCGGGTGATATTTCTGGCCACTGCTCCTGGGATCACCAGCAAAGCCTCCACCAGGATGATCCCCACAAGATATATGGAAACAACCACCGTGAAGGCCAGCATCACCAAGAAGAGATATCTTAGGAAGCTTACCGGCACCCCGCTTACCCAGGCCATGGCCTCATCAAAGCTCAAGAACACGATCTCCTTGAAAAGAAAAAACACCAGAGCCAGGACCACCCCGGCCAGGGCCAGGATCTCCCAAAGCTGCCCTTCCCCTACGGCCAGTATGTTTCCGAACAGAAAGCCGAAAACATCCACGTTGTATGTCCGGGAAAGGTGCAAGAAGAGCACCCCCAGGGCCATGGAAGCGGAAAAGAAAATTCCTATGGCCGTATCCTCCTCCACCCGTGCCCTGCTTCTGGACCATTCTATGAGCAAGGCCACGACTCCGGCAAAACCAACCCCACTCCAAAATGGACTTATGTTCAAGAGAAAACCCAGAGCAACTCCTCCGAAGGCAGAATGAGATATGCCAACCCCTATGAATGCCATCTTGCGAAGCACTATGAAGACCGATAGCACTCCGCACAGGCCACTGACCAGTATGCCTGCCGCCAGGGCCCTTTGAAGAAAACCCCATTCCAGGAACTCACCCATCGTGCCCCCTGACCACCCTGTGGGGTACCTCCCCGTGGAAGAGGTATTCCACGCTGCAGCCGAAGGTCTGCTCCAACCCTATGCGGCCTATGGGAGGGGGCTGATGCACATGGATCCGGCGGTTTATACAGATCACGTCGTCCACGTACCTGGATATGGCTCCCACATCATGACAAACCATGAGAACCGTGAGTTTTAATTCCTCTTTGAGCCCTGCTATCAAATCATAGAGCTCGTCCTGGGCACAAGCATCCAGAGATACCGTGGGCTCGTCCAGCACCAGGAGCTTGGGCTCCACGCAAAGGGCCCTGGCTATGAACACCCTTTGCTGCTCACCTCCTGAGAGCTCTCCTATGTTCCTGCGCGCCAGATGTGCTATGCCTACCCTCTCCATGGAACGGATGGCCACCTCTTTGTCCCCCCTGCCCGGTTTCCTGAAGAGGCCCACCCTGCCATATCTGCCCATGAGCACCACCTCCAGGGCCGAGACAGGGAAATTGGGGTTTATCAGGGGCCTCTGGGGCAAGTACCCCACGACTCTACCCCTTCCCCTGAGTTTTTCCGGTTCTTCACCGAAGACCCTGACTCTGCCCCTGGCAGGTCTCACAAGGCCCAGGATCACCTGGAGCAGCGTGCTCTTGCCAGCCCCGTTGGGCCCAAGGATCCCCACATAGCGGCCCTCCTCTATTTCCAGATCCACATCCTCCAGGGCCACCGTGCCATTGTACTTGACCGTCAGGCCTGAGATTTCCACTGCCAAAACCTTCATCTCCCATCCCCCATGCTCTCGCTCATTACCTGCAGGTTGTGCCGCATTAGAGCAAGATAATCAGAACCATAGGGTGGCCTACCCCCCAAGGGGTCCAGCATGGCCACCCTCACCGAAGCTTCCTGGGCTATTGCCTCGGCCACCCTGGGACTGAGCTGGGGTTCTGCAAAGATCACCTGGATCTGATGTTTGCGGATCTGGGCCACCAGATTTCTTAGATGCTTGGGGGAGGGCTCCCTTCCCGGAGAGATTTCTATGACCCCCACCTCCTCCAGGCCATACCTTCTTGAAAAATAAGCATATGCAGGGTGAAAGCAAACATATTTGCGGATACGGAATCCTGAGACTCTCTCCTCAATTTCCTTGTGCAAGGCCTCAAGCTTTCCTAGGTAATTCTCAAGATTCTTCTGGTAGTATTCCCTATGGGTTGGATCCACCTGGATCAGGGCCTGGGCTATTTTCTTGCAGATCTCTTGAGCCAGCACCGGATCCAGCCAGACGTGGGGATTGGCCCCTCCTTCGTGGGAATGGGAAGAGGAGTGTTTGCCCTTGCCATGGCCGGATTCTTGAGTGCCTTGGCCGTGAGTCTCCCGGATCAGGGGCAGTCCCTGGGCAGCCTCCAGGGCCACCGATCCCTTTCCCAGAGAGCGGGACAGCCTTCCAGCCCAAGGCTCCAGACCTTCGCCTATGTACACGAAAACCCTTGCTTTGGCTGCTCTGGCCACCACCGAGGGTGGGGGTTCAAAGGTATGGGGGCTTGCACCAGGAGGAATCAGCACCTGCACCTCTACCCGGTCCAAACCTATTTGGCGGCAGAATTCGCCCAGGGGAACTATGCTGGCAGTAACGGGTATCCTCTCCTGTTGGGCTCCAAGACTTCCTTGAGAGCCCAAAAGGACCAGGACCCAGATGAGAATCACAAGAAGATTTTTGCTCATGGCGCCTCCCTCCTCCACACAGTTCCCAGAATATAGAGCCTGTGTTTGCCTGGCAAGGCCGATTTGGGCAAAGCCATCAGGATCTGCTATCCTATGGGAAAACCCAGGAGGCAAGCCAGTTGAAGGATATAGAAGCCATCATGAACCCTGGATCCATAGCAGTGGTGGGGGCCACCAACAGGACAGGAAGCGTGGGAAGGGCTGTTTTTTCCAACATCCTTAGGGCAGGTTACCAGGGAGTGCTCTACCCCGTCAATCCCAAGGCCCGCTCGGTGCTGAGCGTCAGGGCCTATGCATCCCTCAGAGAGATACCAGACCAGGTGGACCTGGCCGTGATCATAGTGCCAGCAGAAGGGGTAGGAAAGGTGGTGCAAGACGCTGCCCTCAAGGGTGTGAGGGGGCTTGTGGTGATCACTGCCGGCTTCAAGGAAGTGGGAGGCAGGGGTGTGGAATTGGAGGAGCAGTTGAAACAGATGGTTAGATCCTACGGGCTTCCCCTCATAGGCCCCAACTGCCTTGGGGTCATAAACACCCATCCCTCGGTCTCCATGAACGCCAGCTTTGCCACCAAGATGCCTGCCAGGGGAAACATAGCCTTCATCTCCCAATCAGGAGCCCTGTGCACAGCGGTGTTGGACTTTGCCGCAGGCCGCAACATAGGCTTTTCCAAGTTCATAAGTTTTGGAAACAAGGCTGATGTGAACGAGATAGATCTGCTGGCCTTTCTAAAGGATGATCCAGACACCCAGGTGATCCTCATGTATCTGGAGGACATAAGCTCAGGAAGGCAGTTCATAGAAATAGCCAGGGAGATCACCTGGGCTTCCAAGAAACCCATGCTGGCCATCAAGTCTGGCAGATCCCCGGAAGGTGCCAAGGCGGCCTCCTCACATACAGGATCTCTGGCTGGTTCTGATGCTGCCTATGATGCCATATTCATGCAAAGCGGCATTCAACGGGTGGAGACCATAGCAGAGCTTTTCAATTATGCCCTGGCCTTTTCCCGCCAACCGGTGCCCAAGGGTAACAAGGTGGCCATAGTGACCAATGCCGGAGGCCCTGGCATAGTGGCAACGGATGCTGCCATTCGATATGGTCTTACCCTCTCCAGATTCTCCGAGGCCACCCAGGACAGACTCCGTACCCAGCTCCCACCCACGGCCAGTCTGGTGAATCCGGTTGATGTCATAGGAGATGCCACCCACGAGCGTTATGAGGCCGCCATAAGAGCCATCCTGGAAGATGAGAATGTGGACGGTGCCATAGTGATACTGACCCCTCAGGCCATGACCGATGTCTTGGAGACCGCCCAGATAGTGCCCAGGGTGGCCAAGGGAATAGATAAACCAGTGCTGTGCTCTTTCATGGGCATAGTGGATGTTTCCGAGGGTGTGAGATACCTAGAGAGAAACGGTTTCCCCAACTACACCTTTCCAGAAGCCGCTGCCCGCGCCATGGCCTCCATGGTGCGATTCGGGGAGCTCCTTAGACTGGAGAAGAGGCAGGTCAGAAGAGTGGCAGCTGACAAGGAGGCGGCCACTCAGATCATACGCAGCAGACTCCAGGGCAAGGAGAGTTATTTCATGCCAGAGTGGGAGGCCAATGAGGTTCTTCAGTGCTACGGTTTTCCAACCCTGAGGGGCGCTTGGTGCAGGATGCTTCCCAGCTTCCCCAGGCCGTGGAAGAGGTGGGCTTTCCCCTGGCCATGAAAATAAGTTCCCCGGACATAATCCACAAGTTCGACGCTGGAGGGGTTCGGCTCAAGATACGAAGCCTGGAAGAAGCACAGAACGCATACCAAGAGATCCTGGTCAATGCCCTCAATTTTAATCCCCAGGCCAGGATCCAGGGTGTTCTGGTGGAACGCATGGCCAGGGGAGGAGTGGAGGTCATCCTGGGAGCCACCAGGGACCCAAGATTCGGCCCCATCTGCATGTTCGGCCTGGGAGGCACATTCGTGGAAGCGCTTCAGGACGTGACCTTCCGCCTTGCACCCATGTGGGAGGTAAGTGCCGAGATCATGATCCGCTCCATCAAGGCCTACAAGGTACTTCAGGGTCTGAGGGGTCAGCCTCCTTCTGACATAGAGGCCATAAAGGATTGCATTCTGAGGCTTTCCCAGATGGTGAGCGATCACCCGGAGATAGCCGAGCTGGACATAAACCCCCTGATAGTTTACCCCGAGGGGGAAGGCTGTGTGGTGGCAGACAGCAGGATCATGCTCTTAAGGCCAGGAGATTGAGATGAAGGGAAAAGGCCGGCAATCTTGGCGCGAGGCGATGGCCCGAAGCCTTAGCAGCCCTCGAGAGCTTTGCCGGCTCTTTGGCCTCGATCCCGGAAGCACAGCTACTGCCTCCCAACTCTTCCCGGCCCTGGTAAACCCATACTTCCTATCCCTCATCCGAGGGCCCGGGGATGCCATGGCAAAACAGGTGCTTCCCGATCCCAGGGAGCTGAAGGACAAGGAGGGTGTCCCGGATCCTCTGGCAGAGGAGAAAATGAGCCCAGTGCCCCATCTGATCCACCGTTATCCTGATCGAGTGGTGCTCTTGGCCTCCAACCGTTGTGCCATCCACTGCAGGTTCTGCAACAGAAGGAGAAGGGTGGGCAGAGGCCATGGGAGCAGCAATGGCCCTGATCTGAGCCTGGCCCTGGAGTATGTCCGCTCCCACCAGGAGGTGCGAGACGTACTGCTTTCAGGAGGGGATCCCCTGCTCCTAGAGGACGAACAACTGGAGTCTATTCTCATTACACTGAGGAAAATACCTCATGTGGAGATCATAAGAATAGGCACACGGGTCTGCTCTGCACTTCCAGAAAGAATCACCCCCTCTGTTTGCCGCATGTTGAAACGGTATCACCCGATTTACATGAGCCTGCACTTCAACCATCCATTGGAACTGACCCCTCAGGCCCGAAGGGCGTGCTCCATGCTGGCCGATTCAGGCATCCCCTTGGGATCCCAAACAGTGCTACTCAAGCAAGTAAACGACGAGCCTGAGGTCATGCTGGAGCTTTTGAGAGGTCTGGTGGCCGTGGGAGTCAGGCCTTACTACCTCTTTCAGCTGGATCCTGTCCTGGGGGCAGCTCATTTCAGAACTCCTGTCAAAAGGGGCCTGGAGATAATGGATGAGCTGGCCAAGAGGCTTTCCTTGGAATGGGTCCCTCAATACGCCCTGGACCTACCGGGTGGAGGGGGCAAGTGTGTGCTTGCACCAAAAGGCATGGGATGCTTTCCAGGGACTGATCTGCTATATTGAAGTGCTGCCGTGAGGCCTCAGGAAAGGGTTCCAGATGGGGGATTTTCATCAAGAAGGCATAATCACCAATCTCCACGGACTCTATAGAGTCTTGGACAGGGCACAGTACCTGGCATGTCTGGAAAAAAAGCTCATTTCTTATTCCAAGAGTCTGCGCATAAGCCTTCTTCTCCCATGCCTGCACGAGGAAATAGCTTCCAGAAACGCCCTACATGAGATCTGTCTGCAGCTGAGCAAGGTGGGGTACCTGCGCCATGTTGTGGTGGCCCTGGGTGGGGCTCCAGAGCCTCATCAGTTCCAAGAGGCCAAGGAGCTCTTTTCTTCTCTTTCCACAAGGCAGCGGGAGGTGGCCATAGTTTGGGTGGACGGCCCGAGGATTCAAAGAATATTTCATGAAATGGCCTCCCGCAGGATCCACACAGGGGTCAAGGGCAAGGGGCAGTCGGTCTGGATCGCATTGGGCTACCTGTTCGCCAGGGGCGACAGCGACGTGATAGGATTGCATGATTGCGACATACTTCAATATGACCGGGTTTTTCTGGGAAGGCTCTTGGAGCCCACGGCCAACCCCCATAATGATTTTGAATTCTGCAAGGGTTACTACTCCAGGATCTCCAGGGCAGAGCTCACCATGAAGGGAAGGGTAACAAGGCTCTTTGTGGTGCCTTTTGTAGACGCCATGGCAGGCATGATGCAGCAGAGGGGCATGAGGGAGCTGGAACGCTTTTTTCTGTATCATAGGGCCTTCAAATATCCGCTGGCAGGTGAGGTGAGCTTTCTGGCCCGGCTGGCAAGGGGGATAAACATAGCCTGCGACTGGGGCCTGGAGGTAAGCACCCTCTCAGAGGTTTACCACAGGGTGGCTCCTGGAAAGATAGCCCAGATAGACCTGGCAGAGAACTACGAACACAAGGAACAGGAGCTCCAACCCGATGATCCGGACAATGGATTACGCCGTATGGTAGTGGACATAGCCAAGTTTTACCTCAACCATATCCGTTCCCACGGAGTGCCCCTGGAGGATCCCTTTGTGGACATGATACGCCACACTTATTATCAAAGGGCTCTTGTGTTCATCAAGCGCTACAGCGACGATGCGGAGGTCAACGGACTTCGCTATGACAGGCACCGCGAGGAGATAACCGCTCACCATTTCCAGGATTTTCTCTGGGAGGCCTGGCAACAGTGCAGGGCCGAGGCCGGAGGGACCTTGATCCCTTCCTGGAACAGGGTCCTCTATTCCTTTCCCGAGGTTTATGGGGAACTGTTGGAAGCGGTGGCCCGAGACAACGCTGGTTGATTTGAGGCCCCAAAGGTAGCCAGGAGGTAATCATGAAAAAGGAGCTTAAGGTGTTGTTCCTGTCCTCGGAGGTGGTCCCTTATGCCAAAACCGGTGGACTGGCCGATGTGGCCGGGGCGCTCCCCGCAGCACTGAGGGATCTGGGGGCAGATGTAAGGGTCGCTTTGCCCCTTTATGCCTCTGTGCGCAAGGGGGGATTCAGCCTCTCGCCTGTCCTGAACCGCATAGAAGTACCCCTGGGCAACACCCGCCTCGGGGCTGCAGTATGGGAGACCGCTTCCCAGGGGGGAACACCTGTGTACTTGCTGGAAAGGGAGGACCTGTACGAGAGGCCCAATCTTTACGGTAACCCGGCAGGGGACTATTACGACAACCTGGAGAGGTTCAGCTTCTTTTGCCATGGGGTGCTTCTCATGGTCGAGGCCATGGGTTTCAGGCCGGACCTCATACACTGCAATGACTGGCAGACGGGTCTTGTGCCTGCTCTCTTGGCAGGCCCATACAGGCATTCCCCTGTGCTGGGAGGAGTTCCCAGCGTGTTTACCATCCACAACCTGGGGTATCAGGGTATTTTCCCTGCGGAGAAGCTCCAGGTCACTGGATTACCCATGGCGGAGTTTTTCCACCCAGAGGGATTGGAGTTTTGGGGCAACATGAGCCTTCTCAAGGCAGGAATAGTGTACAGCAGGGCCATAACCACCGTGAGCCCCACCTATGCCAGGGAGATCCAGACCCCTGAGTTTGGTCTGGGCATGGAGGGGATCCTTTATCACAGAAGGGATGTGCTGAGGGGGATCCTCAACGGAGTGGATTACTCCCTTTGGGATCCAGCCACGGATCCACATCTGCCAGCAAATTACTACCCCGGCAAGATGACCGGCAAGACCATCTGCAAGGAAGAGCTCATCAAGGAAACCGGGCTGGATCCCCGGTTGAAAAAAAGGCCCCTGCTGGGCATGACAACCCGCATGGCAGCCCAGAAGGGCCTGGACCTTTTGACTGCTGTGTTACAGGAGGTGTTGGATCTGGATGTGGGGCTTGTGATCCTGGGCACAGGAGAGGATCACTATCAGAGGGCCTTGCAGGAGGCTGCAAAGGCCAACCCCTCCAGACTGGCGGTCAAAATAGGCTTTGATGAAGCTTTGGCCCACAGGATAATGGCCGGAGTGGACATATTCCTGATCCCCTCCAGGTACGAACCCTGCGGCCTGACCCAGATGTACGCCTTCAAGTATGGGACAGTTCCCCTGGTGAGGGCCACAGGCGGACTGCAGGACACGGTGAGGCCTTTTGATGTTTCCACCGGCCAGGGAAACGGGTTCAAGTTCGGCCCCCACGAACCAAAGGCTTTTCTGGAATGTGTAAGACAGGCCGTCTCGTTTTATGAAAAACCCCAGATATGGAGAAACTTGGTGCTCAATGGATTGAAGGAAGATTTCTCCTGGGATCGCTCGGCCAGGGAGTATCTGGAACTCTATGACTGGGTCTGCGGAGGTTGAAACTCTTGGGAGAGTCTCCTACAGGCAGATTCCTTTGCATTCACGGTCATTTTTACCAGCCTCCCAGGGAAAACCCTTGGCTGGAGATGGTGGAGCTCCAGGACGGAGCCTTCCCTTATCATGATTGGAATCAGAGGATAAAGGCCGAGTGCTATTGCCCCAACACTGCGGCCAGAATCCTGGATCCAGAGGGAATGGTCCAGGGGCTTCTCAACAATTACCAGCACATCAGCTTCAATGTGGGCCCCACTTTGCTTACCTGGTTAATGGCCCACGCCCCGGATGTAAAGGAGGCATTGCTGGAGGCTCATCATAGGAGCCAGAGTCAGCATGGGGGCCACTCCAATGCCCTGGCCCAAGCCTTTGGACACAGCATCCTTCCACTGGACAGCCCCAGGGATCGTCTCACCCAGATAAGATGGGGCATAAAGGCCTATTCCAGGTTTTTCGGCAGTGAACCAGAGGGCATGTGGCTTCCTGAGACAGCCGTGGACTTGGCCACATTGGATGTGCTGGCCCAGGAAGGCATTCTCTTCACCATTCTGGCTCCTCACCAGGCTCTTCGGGTGAGACCTTTGGGCCACTCCTCCTGGTTTGCGGTAAGGGACGACCTGGACATCACCCGAGCGTATCTATGTAGGCTGCCCTCTGGCAGGAGAATCTCTCTTTTCTTCTATGATGGTCCCATATCCAGGGCAGTGGCCTTCGAGGGGCTCCTGGGGGATGGGGAGTCTTTTTACCATAGGCTCCTGTCCGCCTTCAGGAGAGATTCCCAGGGCCCCCAGTTGGTGCATATAGCCACCGATGGGGAGACCTACGGGCACCACCACCGTTTCGGGGAGATGGCCTTGGCGTACGTGCTCCACAAAGCCATGGAAGACCCATCGGTGAGCCTTACCAACTATGGAGAGTTTCTGGAGCTGTCACCACCCACCTGGGAGGTGCAGATAAGAGAGGGCACTGCCTGGAGCTGTGCCCATGGCTTGGGGCGCTGGAAATCCGACTGCGGCTGCCGGGTGGGAGGTCCTGCCCACTGGAGTCAGAGCTGGAGGGCTCCCCTCAGAGAAGCCATGAACTGGCTCAAGGGGAGACTGGATGCCATCTTTGAAGAGAAAGGTTCTCGACTGTTCAAGGATCCTTGGGATGCCAGGGACAAGTACGTGGGTGTGATCCTTGGGCCCCCAGGGGAGGGACTGGAGACCTTCTGGAGCACCCACAAGAGCCCCAAGGTACAAGAACAGGAGCTTCAGAGGGCCTTAAAGCTCTTGGAAATGCAGCGCCACGGACTTCTCATGTTCACAAGCTGCGGCTGGTTTTTCGATGAAATCTCTGGGCTGGAGACCACCCAGATCCTTAGATATGCGGCCAGGGCCTTACAGCTGGCCAAGGATCTGGGGGAGGATTTGGAGGAGGCTTTTCTCGACACTCTGAAGAGGGCTCCCAGCAATATCGCGGAACTGGGAGACGGCAGGAGGGTTTGGGAGGTCAAGGTAAAGCCCTCTGTGGTGGAGTCTTCCAGGGTGGTGGCTCAGTTCGCAGTGCGAACTCTTTTCAGGAACAGGCATCCATCGGAGGAGATTCCAGGTTACGAACTCCAAGGGCTTTGGGCAAAGGTGGAATCAGCCCAGGCAGCCAGGGTGGCTCTGGGGGGAGTGAAGATCACCTGCCGCAGGACAACTCAATGCGAGCAGTACCTCTATGGGGTGATTCATTTCGGAGGTCTGGACCTGGCCTGTTTCCAGAGGCCCTCTGCATCAGAAGAAGACTGGATCAGGCTGGAGCAAGGGCTCAGACAGAGGCTAAGGGATCTCTCGGCAGGGGAACTTTACTCCTGGCTGAGGGAGCAGTTTCCGCCCCCGGTATTTGGTCTCAAAGATCTTTTCATAGATGAGCAAAGAAGACTCATAAGGCTCATGCTGGAGGACAGGTTCCAGGACTATATCAACACCTTGGATAACCTGGCCGAGCATGATCTGGGTATGCTGGAGCACCTGGGGGCCATGGGCTTTCCCATACCAGAAGCCCTTGTCACGGCCGCTGCTTTACATGTTAGCAGGCGAATTCAAAGGGTCTTGGAGGAGTTGCCCCAAGACGGCGGTAGAATGGAAGAGGCGGCGGCTCTGCTGGAGCGTTCATCCGCCTGGGGTTACAGGCCCGAGAAGGATGCTTGGGCCAGGCTCCTCTCACAGAAGATGGAATCCTCTCTGGAAACCCTCAGGCACAGGCCGTCAGATGCGCCCGTGGTCTTTGAAACATGCATGGCGGTCTTGAATGCGGCCAGGAACCTGGGCATCGGTCTGGAGCTTTGGAGAGCACAGAATCTCTTCATCAGAGCCTGCGAGGAATGCTGGTGGGAATTCGGCAAGGCTCTGGAGGCGGCCCAGGAGCTGGCCCGGGAAATGAGAATCAGGGAGAAGCTCTTGCCATGGCGTCAGAGAATATAGAAAGAGCCTATCGCAAAGGAATCCCTCATGCTGCCCCAGGAGAGGATGGGCTAGAGGCGCCCCAACCCCTTGATCTCATTGAAAACATCTCCTGGGAAGAGCTGGAGGCTCTGGTAAGGGTTGATCATTCAGACCCTCACCGCATCCTGGGAGCCCACGGCCTGGGCAATGATTCGGTGGTGAGAGCCTTTCACCCTGATGCGGCTCAGGCATGGGTGGTTCTCCCCAGCGGGCGGCAACTGCCCATGGAGCTTTGCCACCCGGGAGGACTTTTCGCAACATTGATCAGAGGCAGGAGCCCTTCCTTTGCCTATAGGCTGCGTTTTCGATTCCCCAACGGCTCCGTCTGGGAAAGGGATGACCCTTACAGGTTCCTGCCCACCATAGGAGAATTGGACCTTCATCTGGCCTGTGAGGGCCGTCACTGGAACCTGCACAGCAAGCTGGGTGCCCATCCCAGGATCATGGAGGGGGTCAATGGGGTGGCCTTTGCCCTTTGGGCCCCCAATGCCAGAAGGGTGAGCGTGGTGGGGGAGTTCAACGGTTGGGACGGCAGGCTCTTTCCCATGCGCTGCCTGGGAGCCTCGGGAATATGGGAGATCTTCGTGCCTGGGATAGGCCCTGGAGAACTCTATAAGTTCGAGCTTTTGACCAGGGACGGGCATCTGCGTATCAAGAGCGATCCTGTGGCCTTTTGCATGGAGATGAGACCAGGCACGGCTTCCAGGGTTTGGGATCTGGGAGCCTATGAATGGGGGGACAGTTCATGGATGGAGAGCCGCCCTGAAGGCCCGGATCTCAGGGGGCTTCCCATGAACATTTACGAGGTGCACCTGGGTTCTTGGCGCAGAAAAGAGGACGGCTCCTGGTTGGGCTACAGGGAAATGGCTCCTCTTCTGGTGGAGCATGCCAGAAGGTTTCATTTCACCCACCTGGAGCTGCTGCCGGTCATGGAGCATCCCTTTGACGGCTCCTGGGGTTATCAGGTCACAGGTTATTTCTCCCCCACAAGCCGTTACGGCACCCCGGACGATTTCAAGTTTCTGGTGGATCTATGTCACCAAAACAACATAGGGGTCATACTGGATTGGGTGCCGGCTCATTTCCCCAAGGACGACCACAGTCTCAGATGGTTCGACGGCACGGCCCTTTACGAACATATGGACCCCAGGCTGGGACATCACCCGGACTGGGATACCCTCATATTCAACTATGGCCGCAATGAGGTCAGGAATTTCCTTCTGGACAATGCCCTTTTCTGGCTCCAGGAGTATCATGCAGACGGGCTGCGGGTGGATGCAGTGGCTTCCATGCTCTATCTGGATTACAGCCGAAAGGAAGGGCAGTGGCTCCCCAACAGGTACGGTGGCAGGGAAAATCTGGAGGCAGTGGCCTTCCTGCGGGAGCTCAACGAGCTGATCGGCCAGCGAGTACCAGGGGCTTTCACAGTGGCCGAAGAGTCCACGGCATGGCCTGGAGTCTCATCTCCCACGTATCTTGGGGGACTGGGCTTTCACTTCAAGTGGAACATGGGCTGGATGCACGACACCCTGGAGTATTTCCGCAAGGACCCCATCCACAGAAGCTTCCACCACAATCTGCTTACCTTCTCCATGCTTTATGCATACAGCGAGAACTTCATTCTACCTTTGTCCCATGACGAGGTGGTCCACGGCAAGGGCTCCCTGCTGTCCAAGATGCCTGGAGACGAGTGGCAGCGTTTCGCCAATTTAAGGCTGCTTTTGGCCTATCTGTTCTGCCATCCGGGCAAGAAACTCCTTTTCATGGGCACGGAGCTGGCCCCATGGAAGGAGTGGAGCCACGAGACTGGCCTGGAATGGTTCTTGGAGGGATATCCCACCCATGGGGGAGTGGGAAGGCTTTTGGAGGATCTGGGCAGGCTGTACAGGCAAGAGCAGGCTCTTTGGGCCTGGGACACGGATCCACGAGGCTTCTCTTGGATAGATTGTAATGACGCGCTGCAAAGCGTGCTCAGTTTCCAGCGCAGAGGCCCGGCAGGCCAACTGGTGTGCGTGTTTAACTTCACACCCGTAGTGCGCCATGGTTATGCAGTGGGCGTGGACATCCCGGGATATTACAGGGAGGTTCTCAACACAGACTCGGCCTTCTATGGTGGCAGCAACGTGGGAAACGGGGGCTTGCTCTGTAGCGAGGCTCAGCCCGTGCATGGCAGGCCTTACAGCCTCTGCCTAACCCTGCCTCCTCTGGGAGCCCTAATACTGCGGCCCGAGTCCTCGCAGGCATAACAGATGAGCCCTGTGGCAGGGGATCCATGGGAAAACATGGAGGGGTGTTTCGGGGCTTGGCTGATACCCCACGGGATATGATGAGTTGGCTCAAATATGCAGGCTGGGCGTACAAGCAAGGTGGGACAAGGAGAGCAGAGCCGCATGGGAAAAGACACAGGGCTACGGGACTACGGTGGAGGATTCCTACTGGCCAGCCTGGTGGCGGTTTTGGTCTTTGGATACGTGGTTCTGAGGCCTTTTTT
>VSSL01000333.1_pt1 | contig 13858 bp, 15 predicted proteins | sample 4557531 | NCBI WGS metagenome assembly VSSL01 (sample SAMN10986726, study PRJNA523729) | hot springs metagenome | isolation source: hot springs | place: India:Timba, Gujarat | collected 2018-05-31 | reverse complement strand
GGACCCGAACGTCTCCGGCCTTTGGAAAAAAGGTCTTGAACCGGCACGTGCCGCGCTTGGTCGAGTGCCGGGACAAGGCCCGCGAGGCCCTCCTGGCGCGGGAGCTTCGGGAGCTGGACCAATGCTTGTACCGGTTGGAAGACTTGTTTCAAGACTTGGACAAAGACCTGCTCTGGGAAGTCCCCTCGGGAAAGGCCTGAGCTCCCCAAACCCACAATTTTCCGGTGAGGGGACCATCGTCCCCGAGTGGGGCCACGACATCGGAGGCCATGATCCTCGAGCTGGGGCGCCTCCTGGCGAATGGTGGGGTTCGCTGCGCTCACCCCAACCTCCGGTCCCATGCCGGCCCGTCAGGGCGGACCTACGTGTCCGCCCCATCTGCCCCATCCCCTAAGTTCCTGTCCCTGTAGGGGCGGACCTATGTGTCCGCCCCATCCGCTCGGCGATCTTCCATGCCTTGACCAGCTCCACGGTGGTCTCGGGAACCAGGTGTTCCCACGGCAGCCCTTCCCGGATGCGGCGCCGCACCTCCGAGGCGCTGATGCCTTTTTCATGCGGCGGCTTTTCCCACAGGACGTGGGTTTTTAACCCCAGGGATTGGAACATGCGGAGTTTCTTCCGCCCCCAATCGTCGTAAATGGTTAGGTAAAACACCGCATCCAAAGGAACGTAATACCGGTAGCGTTCCGGAAAATTCACGGGAAAGGGAACGATGGTGAACTCCTGCGGCGAAATCCCGCGGCCTTCCAATGCCCGACGGACCATCACCTGCCTTTCATAATAGGTCAACGGGTTGGCGGCGGGATCGCTCCGGTCCGGATCCGTTTCGTCGTCGGCGCTCAGGGCTGGTTCCGGATTGGTGATGCCGACGACCAAATGGCGGCAAAGAGCCTTTCCGGCGAGGAGATAGCGCAGATGATCATTGTGAAGGATTTGGAACCGGCCGTGGATCACACCGCACGGCGCCGTCTGCTCCATCCCGTCATTCCCTTGCGCCGTGGCCATCGTCGCCTCCTCGGGGTGAAAGCGGCCCGCCTCTTTCCCTGGACCGCCGGAGCCTCAGGCCCACGACGATGTGGGTCAAGACGGCGAGGGCAACCAGGGCGACCAGGGGCGCCCCTTTCCAGAACGTCGACGCCCACGCGGAAAGGATCATAAGTGCGGTTCGGGTCCCTTTGCTCACCAAAGTGGGCGGGCCGAGATCCAGCGCAAGGTTTTCCGCCCGGGCCGTCGTATAGCTGATCAGGTTACACCCGATGACGGCCGCGGCACCCAGCGGAATCAGCATCCCCAGCGGCACGCCCGGGAGTTCTCGTGCGACATACGCGGCCATGCCTACAAGCATGGCCCCGTCGGCATACCGGTCCAGGGTCGAATCCCAAAACGCTCCCCACGACGTTTCCGCACCTTTCAGCCGAGCCAGTTGGCCGTCCACGCCATCCAAAACTTGGGCGACGGCGGCGATGCAGCCGGCCGTAAATCCCCAGCCCAGGCCGAAGACGAGGCCCGCTGCGACGCCCAAAGCGGCGGAGGCCGCCGTCACCATCCAGGGGGCAACGCCGGGAAATCGGGCCAGGTGCGGCGTAATGCGGGCCGAGAGATGACGCTTGATCCAGCGCAGGACGAAACGATCGGTGGGTTTGGTCTGCCACGACGATGATGGAGGCAAAAGCGTTTTCCTTCTTGGTGCGGCCTTTCATCAGGGAGATCTTGCCATGCCGACGTTTCCGTCTTCTTTTTCCAGATACCTTCGGACGACGTCAAGCGTGGAGCGCACGGAGGGCTCGTCCCGCAGTTCCAGGACCCACCATTCACAACCGGGCAGAGCTCGAAGGATATCCAGCCGGTCGGCCACATCGTCCACGGATTGGGGTGGAAAGTGACGATCGCTCAATTCCCTGTGATAGACGTGGGCGTTGAGGATGCGTTCTCCGTGAGGGGTGACGAAGTCCTCGAGGTCGAACCGCTCGGAAACGATGGACGGACTGACCACGGCATGGCCGATGTCAAAGGTGCCCCAAAGACCGCTTCGCCGGAGCATCTTTTCGAAGAGTTCCGGGCGGCTGGTCCAGCCCCAGGCCAGGTTTTCCAAACAGAGCCGGACCCCCAGCCTCTGGGCCACGGTGTTCAGGCGCCCCAGGTTCTCCAGGGTCCTTTCCCAAGAGAGATCTTCCGTGGTGGCTCGCCCCAAGCCCACATGGATCGTGAGAGTTTCTCCTTCCAGCTTCGAAACGAGACGACACACCTTTTCAAAAACCCGGTAGGCGGCTCGGGCTCTTTCCGGGTCGCGGTCTCCCAGATCCACGGCGGGGAAGGCGGCATGATAGCGCAGGGCCAGCGGCCGGAGCTCGGCCAGCTCCCGTCCCAGCCGAGACGCCTCTTTGGGGGTTTGGGGAAGTTCCTGCAGGGTGAAGCTCCAATCCACGCCGTCGAGCCCGCATTCCAGGGCGAAACGCCGCAGTGCCGTGCGATCCGCCGTGAAATTGGGGCAGGCGAGTTTGGGTTTCCTCATGGGATCTTCGGACCTCCCGGTCATGATCTCCGAGGCGAAAACCCGAGGGATCCACGGGTCCGCCGGAGGGGACGATAGACGCAGAGCCGTGGCCGATCCAATAGGAAATCCTGATCCGTGGGCAGCCTTAGCCAAGGGAAATCCAATCGGACAAGGTCGGCGGCACGCCGCATAAAGTAAAGGTCGGGCTCCAGGGGCAGAGGGCCGCAAGCTCTACGCCCCCATGAACGACGGAGACGGGGCGGTCGGAAGAGACGACCACGATAACGGCCTGATCGTGTTCCGCACTGAAACGCAGTGCCGAGTTATAGCGGGCTCCTCGGGATCGGTCTTCGCCCGGCACACTGCGGCCGTCCAGAAGACAGGCGAACCGATAAAGTTTGGCGTCCGCCCCGATGTGCAGAGCCCCGTCCATTTTGGACAGGGACTTGGCGAGATCCAGATTGGCCGGATCCTGCAAATCCAGCGGATTTTCCAGTAAGTGCCCGGGGATGGAAAGGGGGTCGGCGCCCAGATCCAAGACCAGGGTGCAGCCGTGCTTGCGTTCTTGGGCGCCGTGCACGAGGGCCGCCGTGATCTGAAAAAGCGTGTGGGCTGCGGAAGGCTCCAGGTCCGAGGTCAGAAGGGTTTCTTCCAGTTGCACCAGTTTGGCCCTCCGGTTGGACGAATGGAAACGCCCTTCCGAGAAGCTGCACATGGGTTGGCCGTTAAAGCGCAGAAAGCCGTAACTGCCGAAGAACTCGGCGCTGATCCGGCAATCCGGCAAAGGCCCCCTGCCGATCCCCACAAGAGTCCGCCCTTCGGACACCAGCCACCGTTCCGAATGTTCCACCGCCAGCAGAATCTTTCGGATGTGTTTCGCGTTGCTGATGCTCGGACGCTCCCATTCGGGAAATACGGCCATGAAAGGGATGTCCTTCAGGAAAGTCTCCTCGACGAAGACCAACTTGCCTCGGGGCCATGCCCCTTCTTCCGGAGTCTTGGAAATTTCCAGGACGGCGTCCAAGATGGGATAAATCCGAAGCTGGCTGTCCCAGCCGACTTTAAGGTTTAAAGCGTCCAAAATGGCGTCGTGGACGGCGTGGGTCGCGTATTCGCGAAGCACGTAACGGGAAGAGTCGGTATAGAACGTTCGGGCCGTGGCAAAGTCGTGGGACAGCAAATAGGACGCATGCTCGAGCCAGCGCTCCGTAGGCAGGACGGAGCACATGTCCGGGTGATGCTCCGTAAACCACATCTGGTAGAAAATGGATCGCGACCGTCCGCCGAAGGAGATGAGCCCGGAGAGGTGCAGGTTCGGGAGAGCGTAAATCTGGCCGAAGCGCTTCATTTCGCGCATGTCCGGCGCCTGGGTGCGCCAGGCGTCGCTGTCCAGATAAAGTTCCTTCAACTTCGGCTCGTGACCTCGAAGGAGATCCTCCGGGTCGCACACCCTCATGGGATCGTCCCGCTTTTCCGCATAAAGGAGCGCCACCCGGCTCGGGCCCGAAAAATGGGTGAACCCTTCACGAAGCGCTTCCAGGACGTTGAAAATGAGGGGGCTTCTTGAAACTCTCGTGGGCATGGGGCGCTCCCTGAAAGTGCGATCATGGAAAGTCGCCCCATGTTAGAAAAGCCCGAGATTTTGTCAATCGTCCGTGACCCGCCGTTTCGGCAAACTGGGCTCATCCGCCGAGAAGCGCCGGGGGGGTTCTAGGTCAGGCTGATCACTCGGTCGGCCAGTTGCATGGAGGTGACGATATCCAACATGTTGGTTGTTTCTCCCACCGCCTTTTTCTCCAACAGGCCGAAATGGTTGAGGCACGTTCCGCACACAAGAATGCTCACCCTGTCCTTTTCCAGGTTTTTCAGGGTGTCCAAAACGGGCGAGCCTTCCACCGTCAGATGCACGCCGCCGTTCAAAAAGACCAAACGCCACAGGGCGGGGCCCATTTCCTTCAGGGTGCCGAGAAAATTCTCCATGAGCTTGGCCCCTAGGACGTCGTCGCCCGATCCGAGCCGTGCCGTGCCCACAAGCACCAGGATCCGAGAGGATTCGGCGTCGGCCTTCGGCACGAAGACCTCGCAGGTCTCCTGTTCACCGCGGCTTCCGATGACCGCAAATCCCTGCCCGTCCTCCTGGACGTCAACCTGAAAGCCGGCCCGCATGAGAAACCGACGGACATTTTCCATCGACGCCGGGTTATCCACCCGCACCGTGATGCGATCCACGGAGGAGCGATCCAAAATGTCCTTGACCTTGAGCACGGGAGCCGGGCAGGCCAGGCCCCGACAGTCCAGACGTTCTTCCTTCATGAGACCTCTCCGTGAGCGGTTCTCCGTAGATTCTCTCAACGCCCCGAAGACCTATAACCCTCAGGGGGACAACCGGCCACAGCATAGAAAAGCGGACAGAACGGGAACAAATAGATAGTTTCGATGCCAAGGCGACGTCGTCTTCGGATATGCCGATAACCTTCGCCGGGCAACGGATCAGGACGTGCGCCGGCGGCATCGGTGGCAGACGCCGTCCAAGCGGATTTCGTATTTCTCCACGATCCCCGGAATCATCGGGGACACCCTCCGGGTAGGCATGGGAAGGCTTTCCGGGGGAAGACATGTCATGAGGCCGCACAGACGGCAGTAGAAATGGGCGTGCTGCGGATGATTTTCGTTGGGGGCCAGCCCGTAGCGAAAGCTTCGGTCTCCGGTGCTGATCTTGTCCACGACGCCCCCTTCCACAAGGGATTCGAGAATGCGATACACCGTGACGCGATGGACGGTCCGGCGGGCCTGCAGGGCGTCGAAAACTTCTTGGGCTGTCATGGGGTTGGGGGCGTTTCCCAGGACCCGTAAAACCGCCAGGCGGTGTTTCGTGGCTCGAATTCCGACCCCTTCCATGAGTTTCTTGTAGTTGCAGCGCTCACACATGGGCTTGCCCGCATCGCATCCTTTGTTTGGCGGCGCTGAGGCCTACCGAGACGAAATAGCCTGCCGCCGCCACGCATATCATGGCCGCACCGGAAGTGACGTTTAAGGCGAGGGACAGGCTCAGCCCAATCCCCCCGAAGACGATGTTGTAGAAAACGGCCCGAAGCATCATGCTTTTCAGGGACCGGCTGTTCTTTTCGGCGATGTAGGGCGCGATGGTCAACAGGGCGATGACCAGGATGAGTCCCACCACCTGGACCAGGACGACCACCGTCAAAGCGATGATGGCGATCATGGTCAGGTAAAATGTCGTAACCGGAAGACCCCGCACACGCGCGAAATGTTCGTCGTAGGACACGGCCGCCAGCTCCTTGTGAAAGAGCGCCGTGAAGACGAGCACGAACGCGGTGAGGGCGGCCATGGCGACAAGAGACGGTCGGGAGACGGTGAGGATGCTCCCGAAAAGATAGCTCATCAGATCGGCGCCGTAACCCGGGGTGAGATCCACCAAGAGGACGCCCAGGGCCATGCCGAAAGCCCAAAGCACACTGATGACCGTATCGGCGCGATGCCTTTCCCGAAGGGATAAGACGCCCATGAGCACGGCGGATGCGGACGTGAAGCCGAGGATTCCCACGATGGGAGGAATTTTCATGAAAAAGGCGAGCCCTACGCCCCCGTAGGCGGCGTGGGCGACCCCGCCCGCCAGATAAGCCATGCGGTTGGCCACCACGTAAGTTCCGACAACGCCGCACAGGACGCCCGCCAAAACGGACGCTGCGAAGGCGTTCTGGACAAAAGCGAGATGGAGCCAGTCACCCACGGGCTTTGCCTCCGTGCAGGGGCAGCACCCGGTGAGGCAAGTGGCCGTGTCCGAGAAGTTCCACCGGACATTGGTATCCCAGGCGCAACATGTCTTCCGTCACTTCCGGGGACGGATGGTGGACCAAGGCACGATTCACGCACACGACGGACTTGACGTATGTGGAAAGTACCAAGAGATCGTGCGTGACCACAAGGATCGTCATGCGGTCGTTGAGCTCTTTCAAATGGCTGTAAAGATCCTTTTGGCCCGCCGAATCCACCCCGGCGGCCGGCTCGTCCAAGAAAAGCGCCTCCGGTTCCGAGGCCAAGGCTCTGGCAATAAAGACCCTCTGGCGCTGGCCGCCGCTCAGCTCATCCAAGCGGGCCTTTCGGTAGGCCAACATCTCCATGCGGTCCAAAGCGGCTTCCGCAGCCGCCAGGTCTTTTGGAGAATAGCGGCGCAAAAGGCGGCCGGGGCCCAGTCGGCCCATGAGGGTCAATTCCAGGACGGTCAAGGGGAAAAAGCGATTGATATGAACATCTTGGGGGACATAACCCACACGATGCGCCGTCTTTACAGGGGATTCGCCGAACAGGGTCACCGTCCCGGTCTGGGGCTTCAGAAGGCCCAAGAGGAGTTTGAGGAGCGTGGTCTTGCCGCCGCCGTTCGGACCGATGACGGCCGCAAAGTCGCCCGCGCCGATGGTCAGGTCCACATCTTCCAGCACCGGATGGCCGTTGTAGGCGTAGGTGACCCGCCGAAGCGAGGCCACCTCACCCTGAAACGTCGCCCTCATGGTATGGCCTCGCGAATTCGCCGGCTCACCTGTCGCAGATTCTCCATCCAGTTTTCCGCCAAGGGATCGAGGACTTCCAGGGTCGCGCCGATTTCCTTGGCCGCCATTTCCGCCGAGCGCCTGGAAAACTGCGGTTGCACGAACAGGACCTTCACCCCCGCCCGTCGTGCCGATTCAATGATTTCTTTCAGATGCCCGGGCTTGGCTTCTTTGCCTTCCGATTCCACCGCCACCTGTTCCAAACCGTAAGCCTGGGCAAAGTAGCCCCACGACGGATGAAAGACATAAAAAGCCCGCGGCGGCTTGGCCTCTTCAAAGGTCCTGTGGATTTCCACGTCCAGGCTCGCCACGTCCGCCAGAAAATGCTTGTAACGGGCCTCATACCCCGCCTGATCCGCAGGATCCGCTTTCATGAGGGCCACGATCATGGTCCGGGCCATGGCCATGACCAATGGGGGAGACAGCCACACGTGGGGATCGGGTTCCCCGTCGCCATGGTCGGCCCTTTTGAGCACCCCCTGATCGGTGCGGATCACGGCGAGTTGCGGGTTCACGGAACGGATTCGGGCCACGAGGGTCTTTTCGAAGGGGATGCCGATGGCGAAGTAAAGGGATGCTCGGGACAAGGCTTTCATCTGCGCCGGGGAGGGCTCAAAGGTGTGCGGGTCCGCTCCGGGAGGCACCAACGCCTCTACCCGGACACGGTCTCCGCCCAAGCGTTCCACGAAGAATTTCTGCGGCGGAAGACTCACAAAAACCGTGATCGGATCCGCGGCCTGCGCCGCGCCGAAAACACCCGAAAGAACGCCCATCACAACAAGGAAGAGAATTCCACGGTATCTCGGCATCCCATCCTCCTAACGGAACTGGGAATTCTGAATCCATTCCGATTCGATTCATGCAACTTATTTGCATTTCTTGGGTCGGGAGTCAAGACCGAGGGAGAGATAAGCCTTCAGGCGACGACCACGATCCGTTCGGCGGGGTCGTCGTGGACTTCGCCGATGACGGCGCAGGGTTCCACGCCCCGGTCGCGGAGGGAGTCAAGGAGCGCTTCGGCATGGGGCGCCGCTACGCTGATGAGGAGGCCCCCGGAGGTTTGGGGGTCAAAGAGGATGTCCTGGAGGGCCAAGGGGACATCCGGGGCGAAGGACACCATGTGCTTGCGGAAATCGCGGTTCTTGTAGGCTCCGGCGGGAATCAACCCCATGGAGGCCAACTCCACGGCCTCCGGGAAAATCGGAACGTCTCCGGCCGCGATGCGCACGCTTTTCCCCGAGCCTTCCACCATTTCCGCCAGGTGCCCCAGCAGGCCGAATCCCGTCACGTCCGTACAGGCATGGACGGGAAAATCGGCCATGACCTGGGCGGCCGTGCGGTTGAGTTCGGCCATGAGGCGCGTGACCCGTTCGGTCAATTCTTCCGAGGCCATGCGGGCCTTGACGGCGGTGTTGACGATGCCTGTTCCCAGAGGTTTGGTGAGGATGAGACGATCACCGGTCCGGAGGTTTTTCTTGGTCAGGATGCGCTTCGGATGAATGAAGCCCGTGACGGAAAGCCCGTATTTCAGTTCCTTGTCTTCAATGCTGTGACCCCCGATGAGGGCGACTTGGGCCTCGGCGAGCTTGTCGATGCCGCCTTGGATCACGGCCCGCAGAATGTCCAGTCCCAGATCCTTGGCCGGAAAGGCGACCAGATTCATGGCCGTCTTGGGGACCCCGCCCATGGCGTAAACATCACTGAGCGCATTGGCGGCGGCGATTTGGCCGAACCAGTAGGGGTCGTCCACGATGGGCGTGAAGAAATCCACCGTCTGGATGAGGGCGAGATCGTCGCTGACCTTGTACACGCCCGCGTCATCGGCCCGATCCAACCCCACCAGGACGTTCTCGTCCGTCGGAAAACGCATGCCGCACAGGGCTCGGTCCAGGTCCCCCGGAGCCAGCTTGGACGCTCACCCGGCCCCTGTGACGGTTTCGGTCAGTCGGACTTTTTCGCTCTTATCCACAACGGTCCTCCGCAGCGGCCAGGTTCTGGACCTGTTCCAGCGCCTCGGGGATGACGGGAATGAGTTCCGCCACCTGAGTGGCCGGTGTGGGACGGGCAAGCCGACCCACCCAGCGGTTTGTTAAGGCCGCCGTCCGGCACGCGTCAAGAGGATCTTTCCCCGAGGCGCAGAGAGCCCCGAGGATTCCGGTCAAAGTGTCTCCGGTGCCGCCGATGGCTTCCATGGCCTCCCACGACGGTTCGCTCACCGTGGCCACGATCCGCCCCGCTTCGGCGATATGGTCCGTCTCGCCCTTGACCACGAGCCAACGGGGCGCATCCTCGTGGGCATAGGCTTTCCATACGAGCTCCGGCACCTTGTGGGAGTCGTGCAGGATGAACCCGCGGGTGTAAAAGGGATGGGGTGCCCGCTCATCGGCAAGAAAGGCCATTTCCCCCATATCCGGTGTGAAGATGTCGTACGCCGAGGCCTGGCCGCTCATTTTGGCGGCGTACATGAACCCCGCATCGGCGATGAGCAAAGGCCTGCGCGGCAAGGCGTCCACGGCGAACAACACCTTGTTGTGCCAGTCCACATCGGGCTGCAGGTAATGAAAAACCAAGACGTCGAAAGAGAAGCGGGAGAGGTTTTCGGCGAGGAATCGATACAAGATCCGGCTGCCGTCGCCTCGGCCCTCATCCCCCACGAAAAACACGAACACCTCCCCGTCGGCAAGGCTTTCCGCGGCGGCGAGCGCCGCGGCGGCCAGAGCCGGGGTGCCTCGGGCAACGGGGACGCTCATCCCCTTCACGTCGAGCCGGCCGTTTTTCAGCCGGGCCGTTCCGTGAGTTAAGGGGAAGGACGCGTCGGGGACTGTTCCGATGACGGCAAGCATCGGCGGCAGATCTCCTCGTAAGCCAGTTGCAGTGCATACCCGCATAAGGTGTGGCCGAGTTCTCGCGGTTGCGGGGCTTCGTGCAGGCTTTGGCCCACAAGGCGGTCCGCGAGATAGGGCACGTCGGGGCAGCCCCCTCCCGAAATGTTCACAATGCGCAGGGATTCCTTGTCCACCGTGATTTTCATGTTGGCCGCCCGAACCATGAGATAACAGCCGTAGTCCTTCGTGTGGAAAAGACTCACGGGTTCGAGGAGCGGGGCCGTCACCGGCACCACCGCCAGCGGATGCAGGCCCGCGGCCTCCAGGTGGCGCTCAATGGCAAGCTTTTCCACGAGCGGAAATTCAATGACCAGATCACATCCCTTCCGGATTTCCGGCGGCGGCCCCTTGACGGTCACGGGAAACCCCTGGGCTTTGAGCCGCTTTTCGGCCTGGATGACGTCACTGGTGTTTTCAAAAACAAGAATACCCCGATCCGGCGCCGCCGAAGGGGCGGCGTCCTTTCGGGGTGCGAGTTTTTTCAGAAAACGGAACATGGAGGGCGTCAGCCTTTGACGATGTGAATGCGGTAGCCTTCCCCTTCCGGCGTCACCTCTTGCACGGTGTAGCCTTGGCTTTGGGCCGCGCGCGTGACATTTTCCTTGGAGGTGTCCGTATCCACCAAAACGACGAGTTCTTGGGGCGATCCGGTCTTGATGGCCTGCAAGGTCATGAGTACGGGTTGCGGGCACGAAAATCCTCGGGCGTCCACAGTCGTCGCCATCGCGATCCTCCTTACGCCGTTTTCTGTCGCATGGTCAAGCCGATGAAAAGACACACGGCAAAGCCGACGGCCAGGCCCGCGATCCCATGCGGGCCGATTCCTTGGGGTGAGCTGGCCAGGCCGAAGTTGTGGGAAAAGGCTGCCCCGACGATCATGCCGAAAACGAATACGGCGGCATCGCCGTCCCCTTCGCCGGCGAGAAAGAGCTGCCGCCCGGGACAGCCGCCCGCCAACGCGAAGGCCAAGCCGGCCAAAGCCATGCCGGCAAAATTCCCGAAATGTTGGGTATGGGCGACGGGCTGGCCCGAAAAGCCCGCCTTGAACTGCCCGAGGATGAGGTTGGTGAGAAAGGCGAAGACGATGAGGCTCACAAAGCCGCTGAACAGATGGGTGTGCCGAAAGAGGAGGAGATCCCGAAGGGCTCCCATGGTACAAAACCGGCTTCTTTGGGCCAGGAAGCCCACCAGAAGCCCGACGGCGAGCGAGACCGCCACCGGCGCGTGCATGGCCCCGGGGCCCTTGACGCTGTAAAAGAGAATCCCGCTCTTGGGTTCTCCCGGAATCTGGGGAAAGACGAAAAGCAAGACCAGAAAACCCAGCATGGTCAGAGGCAGGATCCACCCGACGGACGTGTAGGTCGATTGCGTCCTCCCTAGGGTGTAGCCGTTTCTGAGAAAAAGCGTGCCGACCCAGACGCCGAAAGCCAAGCCGAGAAGACCGAGGATCGCGTTGCCGTCGCCTCCCGCAAGACGCAGCATGGCCCGCCACGGGCACCCCAAGAAAACCAGCGCGCCGATCATGGCAAAGACCCCGAGGACGAATCGGACGATGGGGGCGGATCCTACGCGCGGCCGAAATTCCTTGAAAAGATAGGCGGCGATCAGGGCCCCCAGCACAAAGCCGATGATTTCCGGCCGCATATACTGGACCACTTCGGCCCGGTGCAGCCCGAGGCGCCCGCCATGTCCCGCTCCATGCACGCCACACAGATGCCCATGTTGCCCGGGTGCCCAATTTTTGCAGCACCGGGGCCAGAATGCCGATGACCGCTCCCACGAGAATAATGCCCCACCGCGACGCAAAAACATTTTTCATTGGCATCGACGCTCCCTCCTTGTGCGCTGTGAGCCGGCCCCCGGTCTTGGAAACCCGCAGACGGACATCCCCGCATCTCGACGCCGTCCCGCTCGGCAACGGCGTCTCAAGTGCCCTGGGTCTCTCGGCGGGGGCCTGACGGACCCTGATCCCGCGCAAGGTTAAGGAAAACCGAGGAGGAAAAACAAATAGGAAAGCCATATGGATGGAAGACCGAACAATCGGGGGGATCAATCCGTGCGAGATCGGGCTAAACGCCCGCGTCGTGATTGTACGTTTTCAGGTGGGCTTCGAAGGCCGTGCAGACAGGCGAGGCTTCGCGGCCTCGGCGTTTGACGAGATAAAAGGGACGCCGGAACACCACCCCTTCGATGGGGACCACGGCCAATGTCCCGTAAGCCACATCTTCGGCGACCGCCTGTCGGGACAAGATGGAGACCCCGATGCCCGCCTTGATGCTTTGGCGCACGGCTTCCGTGGTTCCCATTTCGGCGACGACCCGCAGGTGCGCCGGATCGAACCCGGCGTTTTCCAGGATTTCGTAAGTCACCATGCGGGTACCCGATCCCCGGTGTCGAGCGATGAAAGGCTCTTCACCGAGCCGCTCCAGGGCGATGGGGCTTTCCCGCGTCCACGGGTGGTCTTTGGGCACGGCCAGGACGAGTTCGTCGGAAAAAATCCGCTCGAAACTCAACCGCCGATCCTTCCACTGGGAGCCCACCAACCCCAGTTCGTGATGGCCCTCGGCCACGGCTTCGGCGACCTCCTTCGTCCCGGCGATGTGAATGCTCATCTGCACCTCCGGATGGCGCTGCTTAAAAAGGCCGATGAGGCGAGGCAAAATGTAGGTGCCCGGAATGGTGCTCGCCCCTAAGTGCAGCGCCCCGGTCAGGCTTCCCCGATAGGCCGCCATGGCCTGGACGGCTTCGTCCTTGATCCGAATGATCTTTTTGGCGTATCCATACAGAACCTTTCCGGCGGGGGTGGGTAAGGCTTCCCGGCCGAGCCGGTCCACGAGCCGTTCGCCGACCATGTCTTCCAGAGTCTTGATGTGCTCGCTGATGGTCGGCTGGGACAAGAGCACCGCTTCGGCGGCTTTGGTGAAACTGCCCAATTCCACGACCTTGCAAAATACCTCAAGGCGCCGAATGTCCATAATCGGGGCTCCGTTCTTCATCGGTTTGGACAATGCACAGAATGCACAGTTTCTATAGGCCCGCCGAAAACTTGTCAAGCGGGGCCGTCTGTTTGTCCTCACGGGAGAAACGCTCGGACCGCAAAGCCTCTGCCGCCGTCGCCGAGCGCTCACCCCGTGCACAGGGAGCGAAAGGGGGAGGATGCCATGACGTTTCGGTTTCCAAGCTACACGGCTCCGGATTTTTCCCGTCCGCCGCTGAGGGACGCCCCGCTGGTTCGTTTGGGCATCGTGGAACGTGTGGGGGTGGCCCCGGAAGGCTACCATGCCACATCCATCTTTCCGGAATATTTTCATGTGGAACCCGGCCGGTGGGAGCTTTTACGGGAGTCCCGCATGGACTGCGTCGTCGTCCGGCGAGCCCATGGCCCTTTGGAAGTCGTGGAGTTCCGGCGGCTGCAGGTGGGCGATCGGGTGGCACTGGGCCGAAGGGAAAACGGGGAAGACGGCATCTACGTCCATGCCGAAGCCTTCGGCGAAGACGAGCGCCCCGGCGACAAATTTGCCTTCCGGACCCGGCTGACCCGGGAGACGTCCTTTTCCATCGACTATGACGAATTCTATGATCTTTTGCGCCATGAACGGGACCACGGCTTTATTGTGTGGGTTCTCGGCCCCGCGCTGGTGTTCGACCGGGACGCTCGGGAGGCCTTTTGCGCCCTGATCCGCCGAGGCTATGTCCACGGCCTTCTTGCGGGCAATGCCTTGGCCGTTCACGATCTGGAAGCGGCCATGTTCGGGACGGCGCTGGGTCAGGAAATCTATTCCAAGCGCTTGGCGCCGTTGGGCCATTACCATCATTTGGACGCCATCAACCGGGTGCGAGCCCTGGGATCCGTCCGGGCGGCCGTGGCCGAGGGGCTGGTGACCGACGGGATCATGCATGCGGCCTTGCGG
>VSSL01000332.1_pt1 | contig 13860 bp, 11 predicted proteins | sample 4557531 | NCBI WGS metagenome assembly VSSL01 (sample SAMN10986726, study PRJNA523729) | hot springs metagenome | isolation source: hot springs | place: India:Timba, Gujarat | collected 2018-05-31 | reverse complement strand
CTCGGTTCGTACGAGGTGTTTGCTCCACTTTCCCAACAGCAGGCATATCTGGATAACGGGTTCTACACGCACTTGTACAACGATTTCGTCATGCACGAACACTATCCGCAAGGACGTATCTATCAAACCACCGAAACCTCTTTCCGCCGGAGGCTGCTGAATATCAGCATGGAAACCGGCGCAGGGCTGGACCAGGTCCTGCAGTTCAACATGGCAGGCGATGCTCTTCAACGCATCGGTGGGGGCACAGACGCTACGGCGTGGAGACGGTTTCAAGAACATGCGCTGGCTTTTTTCTATCTCGTTCAGCACCCGCAACGCAGCCATCTAAATATCTGGCAGACGGCGGTGTATGGCGCGGACGTTATAGATACTCCGATAGGCACGATGCCGAAACCAATGGCGTTCCAGCCGACAGCAATGCTTCAGGTGGACATCGGACAACCTGCCAATCGCATACCAGATGGTTTTACCCCGGTGCTGTTGATGTACCGAGATGGAGGAGGATTCCCGGACGACATCGTGGTAGGCGATTCCGCCTCACCGGTCCTGAACAACACCTACCCGAAGCTCGCGGGAAAGCCGGTTTACCCGACATACGTCTTCGCATTGGCGTCCGGCTCCCTCCCAAACAGACCATCCACCACCTATACTGTTTTTGCCCGACAGTACACAAAGGGCTTGGTCCTGCTGAAAATGACCAGCAAATACGATCTGGCGGACACCGGTGATGCCTCTGCGACGACGCACCCCTTGCCAGGAGTATATCGCAGGGTGAACTGGGATGGAACACTGAGCGAACCCATTACCCAAATTACCCTGAGAGGCATGGAAGGTGCGATTCTAGTCGATGCCTCAAAGTCATCCAGTGGCTTGCAGGTTTCCACCAACATAGACAAGCCTAATCCTCGCCCCGGCGAGGTGATACGGGTAACTGTTACGGTGTCCAATCCGAGTGCTCAGCAGGTTGCCAACGCAGTCATTACGGTTCCCCTGCCAAACAGCATGAGTTATCGACGCGGTACTCTGAAGGTGAACGGCTACACGGTGCCAGACCCTTCTGACCTCTCGCGAGTGCGGGTAACCCTGTCGTCGGTCGCTCCCGGTGGGAGCGTGCGTGTAGAGTTCGAAACGACGGTACGATAGGGCACTAGTGCTTTGGATTGTCCCCCAACCTGTTTTCCTTCCCGAATCAGTCTACTTGCGCCGTTGCGCATCTTGACACCGCCGACTGCTTTTTGGTTTAATGCATAGGTGTGTGCCTTGTGGGATGATGAAGAGATGCCATTATCTATACAAGAGCAGTCCTGACGGTGATGTCAAATGGGCACGGATTACCCGTACGAGCTGGATAATGACCCGAACCTGTGGCTGGACGAGATAGACTTGCTGGAGATCGAGAGCCTCACTCCCGAGGAGGCAGCTCGTCTGGAGGCGATGATTGAGAGCGACCTCCATCACCCAGAGCAGGACATGGACTTTGTCCCGGAGGAAGCCGAGGAAGCTGCCAAAGAGGGAGATGAGCATCTAGCGCAGGGGCTGGTGGAAGAAGCCATTAACGCCTACCGGCGAATGATACAGGCAGACCCCGAATCGCTGGAAGCCCACCTGCGCATCGCCGACGCTTATCTACTCGCGGATATGTCCTTCAAAGCGGTACGCCACTACCGCAAGGCCGCACGCAGTCATCCTCGCCGGGCGGAACCGCACTTCCGACTGGGCGAAGTGTACCGTCGTTATGGACTGCTCAAGGTAGCTATTGCCGAATATCGGAAGGCGGTAGACCTCAGCCCGCAGAACCCCTTCTACCGCTATCGTCTGGCGAAGACGCTATTCGAACACGGGGAAATACGCGAAGCTATCGAGCAGATGGCAATATGCGTGCAGATGGCGAACTCCGATGCTTTTTATCACTACGCCTTAGGAGACATGTTCGCCCGCCTCAGACGCTACGAAGAGGCAGCGTACGAAATGCACCTGGCTACCGTGTTCGCGCCGTACGACGATTACTATTGCGCGCGACTGGGTATCATGCATCTGCATACCGGTTCGCTCTCCAAAGCGGCATCCGCCTTCCGACAGGCGATACGAATCAATCCCGACAATCCCAGCTATCACTACCTGCTGGCGGACACCTATCGGCGAATGGGCATGGTGAAACACGCCGCTGCACACTATCGCAAAGCTGGCAGGCTGGGAGCCTACGATTCCGCGTTCATCCGCCGCGTGCGAGACGAGGTCAGTCGGTCGCGCGAGTAGCTGTTTGCACCGCCGCCGTATGCATGGCTTCCCTCACACTATGCCAGGCATAAAGCATCGCCAGCAACACAAAGCCCGTCATCGCCCCCAGCGCATCGATGCCCACATCGCGCAACGAGGGACCGCGCGAGGAGACGAATACCTGATGAAACTCATCGGTGAAGGCGTACAGAATGCTGAAGCTGCCCGAGAATCCCAGAGCACGCCAGTGCCGCCATGCCTCTCCGTAGCGGAAGGCGCGATACGCCAGCAGGGTCAAGATGAGATACTCGGTAAAGTGCGCCCCCTTGCGTACCCAGTAGTGTATTTCAAAAAGCTCCTCCGGCGTGGCTTGAGCCAGCCAGTCGGGGAAAAACCTCTGCAGGAGTTTGTACAACAACCCCGCCGTGTGGGACGCTGAACCCAGTTCGGTGGACAGGGCGAAAATGAGCCCCATCCACACCACCATCGGTCCCACATACCAGAAAAAGCGTGCTACTCTGCTCACCCGTTTGTCGTGCTCCTTGAATGCTACCGTGCTTCAGCAGAAACGCGGGTGGTGCCGCGCAGAAGCCCTTCGCGGACCAGTATCACCCTTTCATCCGCCGTCTGCTCAGGCACCAACCGGATGGAGTAACGCCTCTCTCCACCGATTTTGCCCTCCATCACGACCAGCTGCCCACTGCGCCACACCGCTATCTTTATCGGGTCACCTAGCTTCTTGCGTGAGACCACATCCTCAATGCGCAGCTCGGCAGGCTGTTCATCGACCTCCATCACGATATCGCCAGCCCGAAGCCCCATCAGGAATGCCGGACTCTGCGATTCCACCGCCTGTACAATCACGCGCCCCGCGTCGTCTATCGTGCTCGTCACGCCAAAATACGTTGTAGCGGTACTCTGGCGTTCCAGGCGGAAACCGACATACCTCAGCACCTCGTCGTAGGGCAAGGGTTCAGTGCTGGCAACCATTCGGCGATACAGCGTGCTCATATCCTGTGCGACGACGCGGTTGATAGCCTGCAGGATGCCGTCTTCTTCGAAGCCGGGTTTGGGGTACGCATAACGCTCCATTAAAAAGCGCATCACGTCATCCAGGCTCTTGCGATTATCGGTGATGCCCCGAATCAACACATCCAGCAGGAAACCTACCACCTTACCCTTGTTGTAGTAGCTCAAGCCGCCGTAACCCATGCCGTTGCCTTCCCATACGTTCCAGCTCGCTTCCTCCAGCGACACGCGCTCGCGCGCGGGGTTGTTTTCCAGCGCATGGATTTCTCGTTCCATCTCTTGCCAGAAATCGCGGTCGCCGATAAGCCCCGCACGCAATAGCAGCACCGTAGCGTAGTAGTCTGTCACTCCTTCGCACCACCAGAGAGCGCGCGTACGCACCGGCTGAGTGTAGTCAAAGGGTCCCAGCACCTTCGGACGAATGCGTTTCACGTTCCACGCATGGAAGTACTCGTGCGCCGCTAAACCGTTGATGTTCAAATCTCGCCTGTCGGGCGCGTTCAACACGGTTGAGTTCAGATGTTCCAGTCCACCGCCGAACCCCCTTCCGCTCAGGTGGACGATGAACAGGTAGCGCTTGAACGGCGCGCTGCCAAACAGGTCAATGCCGACGTTCGCGATACGCTGGAAATGGGTGGCTATTCGTTCCATGTTGCACAGGATGTTGCCCGTTTCCGAGGCGAACACCACTCGCATCGGCACACCGCGTGCGCGAAATTCGCGCACCTCAAAATACCCCATCTGGATGGGGTTATCTATCAATTCATCGTAGTTCGGGGAGACAAAGGTATCCCTTGCATCCCCAAAAGCTCTCTGCTCGCTCTGCGCCGTAAAATCCATTGCGGTCGCCACCTGCCAGCCCACAGGTAGCCGAAAACGCACTTCGTGAGGAACCTTCTTGGAATCCATCTCATAGACAAACGCCGCAGCGCCGTTGATATAGGCATGATGCAAGCCCATCGCCACGCCGAAGAAGCCCATCCCCTCCTCGCGTGCCAGTACACGATACCGTAAGCGCACCGTTTGCGCCCCACCGGTATCTATCCGCCAGCTATAGTGGTTCACGGATTGTATCGGCAGAGGCTCGCCCCTTTCGTTCTCTGCCTGCATATCGCGAATACCCTCACTGTACGGCATCGTTTGATACCAGCCGGGCGTCCACGTCGGTATCGCGATGGTCAACGTGCCCGAGTCAACCCCCTGAAGGGTGTATTCCATTGTGAAGGCTTGCTGGGAAGGGTCCTCCAGCTGCACCAGAATGCTGACCTTTGAAACCGATGCCCAGGTAATACCGGTAACAAACCACAGCACAACCCCTGTTACCGCAACAAACCATCGTCGCATGGGAAATGCTCCTCCATCTCGCTACAGGATGTTGCTTACATTTTGCGGGATTATGCGCCAGAAGTCAATGGGGGAAATGGGGCGAGCCGGTGACGGCTCGCCCCCACAAAGCTACTGCTGAACCTTCAGCGGACGCATCATCTCGTTGTCTTCGTGCTCCAGAATGTGACAGTGCCACACGTAGCCCGGCTCCGCCGTGGGGTCGAACGGATAGAGGTTCAAGCCCGGCTGGCTGTCGATAGCGTCCAGCGGAGCAAACCGTACAAGGATTCGTGTGACCTCGCCCGGGTGCGCCTGTATGGTATCTTTCCATCCCCTTTCGTTGGGTGCCGGCGGTATGGGTTTGCCCTGCAGATAGGCGTCAATCGGCGGATTTACAGGATTATCAGTGGGAAGCATGGGGTTCAGCATCATGTACTCCCTCATATACTTGTTCATCTGGAACTTCTGGCGGTCCAGCAGCTGAAACTGAACCAGGTGCAGATGAATCGGGTGGGTATCCGCCGTGAGGTTGATGATCTCCCACACTTCGGTAGACCCCACACGTGGCATTTCCGATGCCGCTGCATCCCACCGCCTACCGTCCAGGAACATCGCAATCGGACCACCCGGTCCCATCATTTCTACCAGAGTGAGAGTGCGCTTGGGAGAGTCGGGTACCAGGGTGGGAATGGTATTAAGCGCTGTCGGAACCACACTGGTGTCCGGCGCGGTGAGCGGGACCACACGAAACTGCATCACCTGCGCGGTTGTACGCGGGTCGGGCGGCGCGCCGCGTGGGTAGGGTGCTTTGGCACCGTTCTGGAGCAGTATCTGCGAACCGACCTTCAGACCGCTGAAGTCAATCACTATGTCCGCACGCTCCCCGGGGGCAAGGGTTAGTTCTCGCAGGACGACAGGTGCAGGTAGATAGCCCCCGTCCGTGCCTATCTGGATGATGGGCAGATTGTTGGACAGATACAGTGTGTAGAAGCGTGCATTGGAGCCGTTCACGATGCGGAAGCGGTACTTGCGCGGCTCGACCTCCAGATAGGGCCACGGTTTTCCATTCACGCAAATTACATCACCAAAAAACTCGGGTACCCAGAAGGGATGAATCAGCGGATTCACCCCGGCGGATGGATAGAAGAGTTGCCCGTTCGTATCGAACATCCGGTCCTGAATCGCCAGCGGGATTTCGTAATATCGCATCCCCGGTGGGTCGCCCAAAGCCGGCGCGGGACCGGGTAAACCAGCAGGTTCATTCATCGGGTCACGGATGATGAAGAAGCCCGCCAGCCCCATGTACACGTTGAGGCGGGTAATACCCAGTGTATGGTCATGGTAAAAAAGGGTGGTCGCTGGCTGATGTAGAGTGTACTCATAGACTTCCTTGACCCATCCCGGTCCCTTGATGGCGAAGCCCGGTGTAAACCAAGCATCAGGATGTCCATCGCTGGCAGCTTCCTGTTCGCCCCCGTGAACGTGGGTAACGATGGGTACGGGACCCATGTACGGGTGTCCGTTGTGCATCATGGACAGCGGGTCCGCCCAGTGCAGTGTGGTGTCCACAGGAAGCGGATGCGGTATCGGATACCCGTGTTCATCTACCAGATTGTTCGTCCAGCGGACGCGGATGGGCACGCCCCGAGTCGCCTCGATAGTAGCCGCGGGCCAGGAAGCGGTCTCTTTGCTCGTGCCGTAGCCCCATACCCGCGTCTTGGGAAACGGCGGAGGCAACACCTGCTGTTCAATGGGGTAGACGCCAATCTCGTAATAAGTGGGATTACCCGATACAGGCGGCATCACAGGCGGAATCGGTAAGGGTTCTACGTACTTCGGAATCACCAGGGGGTTCAGTGGCACCTGTGCGCCGGCGCTCATCATACAGAGAACTGCTACCAACGCGAAGAACACCGTGGCGGTTCGCTTCATAGCTATCCTCCTTCACAAAGTCGGTGTTGGAAAATCGGTCAGTAGCATATCGATTATACCAGCTAAGCTAAGGAATTCAATACTTTTCGCTATTCTAAGCGAGTGGCGTTGTCGCCAGTTCACGCAGCACTCGCGACTGCTTCTGCACCGGTGCGACCCAGGGGGCGAACGCGCAGACGGCTGGATAGGAGCATCCCCACATCAACGGGACGGTAGGTCGTCAACAGGGGGAGACGATTCCGCGGGTGAACTAGCACATGCAACCCGCCCCAGTCTTTGCACACACGGGAAGAAGTTCGCAACGTTCTGGAGCCCTGGACCTCCAGAGTAGTGAGGCGCACTCGCGATGCTCAGAACAGCGAATCAGGTGGCGGCAACGGCCTGCTCAACGACTTCTCCAAAGTTGCTGTGTACCTAGAGGTATCTGTAACTACCAATTGCTACACGAGGACGGAACGACGAAACGCTCCCTTGCACAAATATAGTAGGAGATTGCTTCGGTCGCTACGCTCCCTCCCAATGGCACCTGAGCAACACCTGGTGTCATTGCGAAGCACGAAGTACCGAAGCAAGCCCCTCCTATCAGATGCTTGCGGCGGAGTAACGACGAAAAGTGAGCGGAGCCAGCGTAGGCTGGCTCCGTTTGCCAAGGTGGCGTGCACGACTACTCTGCATCCACCAGCTTCTGCATCGCCTCTTTCAACCCGTTTAGCGCCGCTCCGTCGTGCGCCTCGATGTAGCAGCGAATCAACGGTTCCGTACCCGATGGGCGCACCAGCACCCAGGCGTCCCCGTCCAGCAATAGCTTCACGCCGTCCATTGAGTTCGTATCCACTACGCGCAGCCCATTTAGGTTGGCGGGCGGTTGCTCGCGGAAGCGACGCATCAGTTCGCTCTTTGTCGATTCGTCCACATGCAGGTCGATGCGCTGTGTGAGGTACTCTCCCGTTTGCTGCGCTACCTGCGCCAGCGCCTGTTTCAGCGTCGCGCCTTCTTTCGCCACCATCTCCGCCATCAGCAGGTCAGCAAGAACGCCGTCCTTTTCGGGGATGTGCCCGATAACGCTCAACCCGCCGCTCTCTTCTCCGCCGACCAGCGCACCCGTTCGCGCCATCGTGCTACCCACCCACTTAAAACCGACGGGCGTCTCGTGCACCGTGATGTTGCCGTAACTGCGGGCAAGGGCGTCTATCTGGTGTGTGGTCGCTACCGTGCGCACCGTGTGACCGCTTTCGGGTTTCATCTTGCGCAGCAGATACCATAGCGTCAACACGATGACCTGATTAGCCGTAATCATCTCACCATCCGAATCCACCACGCCAAACCGGTCGGCGTCGCCATCGGTAGCCAGTCCGATATGTGCCCCAGTCGCTCTCACTCGCTCGCTCAGCAACCGCAGGTTCTGCGGGTTCGGGTCGGGCAGTGAACCGCCGAACGCGGGATTGCGCTCCCCTTTAATCGTCTCCACCTGCGCACCCACCTCGCGCAGGAAATCGTCCACATATCCTCGCCCGGTAGCGTAGAGCGGGTCAAACACTACCTTTAACCCTGCCAGCGCACGAGTATCCAGCAGCTGGTGCAGATGCGCGAAGTAGTCGGGACGAGGGTCTATCTTCTGCTTCAGCGAGGGGTTCCCGTTGCGCTTGACGGATTCGGGATGTTGCAGACAATAGGCGATTTGCTCTTCGATAGCATCCGTGGTCTCCGGCAAGGCGGGATGACAGGTTTCGGGAATAAACTTGATGCCGTTATACTGGGGTGGGTTGTGAGAGGCGGTCAGCATTACCGCCCCCGCGAGCCCTCTCGCCCGAATGGTGTAGACGGTAACGGGCGTGGGCGTATCGCGGTCGGTAACCAGCGCAGGGATGCCGTTAGCGGTCAATACATCCGCAATCAGGTCGGCGAACAGGTCGGAAAGCAAGCGAGCATCGTAGCCGATGACTACACCGCGTTCCGCGTGCCCCTGCGATTTCACATAGTTCGCAATCGCCTGTGCCACAACAGCCACATTGTCAAAGGTGAATTCGCGCGCCATCACAGCGCGCCAGCCGTCGGTCCCGAATTTGATAGAGACGCTCATTCCTATATCCCCTCATGTTGTCAAGTTGGTCACGACGGAGCATGATACTCCGATGATTTCCGTTTAGCACGCGGCGGCCTCACCTGCAGCACCTCGTGCGCCGCCTGAAGCACATCCTCCTCTTTGACCGCATACAAATGCTGGTGTATCAACTCCTCCGTGGGGCGGACTCCTTCGAGCAGCGGCACGGTCAGCGCACGGTGGCAATCGTGGTTGTGCGCCCACCGCACGAATTTATGCGGTGCGAATATCGCCACCGTAGGCGTGCCGAGCGCCACCGCCGCGTGCATCATGCCCGTATCGTTGCCGATGAGCAGGTCTACTTCCGCCAATAACGCCAGCGCCTCGCGCAGGCTGGTACGTCCTACCATATTCAGCGCGCCGTCTTTGAACGATGATGCCACCTGCTCTGCCACGTCTTGCTCATTGTTGGCTCCCAACAGGACCACCTGAAAGCCGTATTCTTTCTGCAGCTGCTGTGCAACCCACGTAAACCCTTCGGTGCGCCAGCGTTTTCAGGTACGCATCGTTCGAGCCGGGCTGCACCAGTAGTATCGGCGTATTCAGGTCGATCCCTTCCTTGCTCAGACGGTCGCGAATCGCCTCGCGCTCCTCCGGGGTCACCCAGAGTTCCATGTGCGTGCCCTGCGCCGGTGCGCCACACGCCTCCGCTACGTCCAGCAGGTGCAGAATCTCGTGCTTCGGCGGGTCGTACGGCACTCGCTGTGTGAGCAGGAACCCTCTGCCTTCGGTATCAAAACCCACGCGCTGAGGTATCCGCGCCATAAAAGCCAGCACCGCGCTGCTCAGCGAACGGTTGAACAGCACCGCCAGGTCGTAACCCTTTCGGCGCAATACGCGCCACATCTCCAGGTCTACCCTGCGACGCGCCTGCACCGGACGCGCCAGATATTCATGCACATACGGACAGCCACGAAGTAACTCCCCCGCCGCCGGATTGGATAGCAGCGTCACACGAGCCTGTGGGTAGCGCATTGCCAGCGCGCGCATGGCGGGAACCGCCACAATGGTATCACCCAAGTAGCGAGACTTAGTCACTATCAGGATACGCTCAGGATCAGGCATGGGTCATTACCTCCAGCAGAGTGCGTTCCAGCATTTGCATGACTTCTGAAACCGTAATCATGTCCATGCAGTCCGAGTGCTCACGTCGCGGGTTGCGACTGTTGCATACCTGACACTCGTGTTTGTGCGTAATCATGCGGTGTTCCTGCCCGTAAGGAGAGGTGCGCAGGTGGTTGGTGGGACCGTATAACCCGATGACTGGTCTGCCCAGTGCAACCGAGATATGCGCAGAGCCGGTGTCCCCACAGAGGTGTACCGCGCTCCGACGCAGGATAGCGGCGAGCTCCTTCAGGTTTGTCCTGCCCACCACGTCCGCAAAAGGCACAGACGCTCGGGAGCGAATATCATCTGCAAGTGGACGGTCCGCCTTACTCCCAACCAGCACTACGGGCAGCTGATACCGTTGGTCAATCAGGGTGATCAGCTCCGCCCACCGCTCTGTTCGCCAGCGTTTGAAGGGTTGACCAGCAGATGGGTTAATGGAGATGAAACCATCCGGCGGGCGGATGCCTTCCTCTTCCAACAGCCGACATGCTCGTTCATCTGCTTCCAGCGGGATAAACAGCGGAAACTCCACCGGTTCTGTCTCCGCGCCTAAATAACGCGCTACGTCCAGATATTCCTGCACCACATGCACGCTGGTTGGCTCTTTCGGCACCACACGGTTGAACAACCATGCTCCTTCGCGCTGCCAGTGGTAGCCGATACGGATAGGTGCGCCCGTGAGCCACGCCACCACCGCACTTTTCAGCAAACCCTGCAGGTCTATCGCCAGTTGGAAGCGGCGCGAGCGCAAGGTGCCCACCACCCGACGCACTTCCTGCCATGTACTCGGATGCCACGCACCATGTCGCCACGCCTTGCCGGGAATGGTGATTACCTCATGCAGGTAGGGGTTGCCGGTAACCATCTCCGCACAGCGCTCTTCGGTAATCCAGGTAATCTGTAGATGAGGAAAACTGCGCTTCAGGGCGGCGGACACGGGCAAGGCGTGCACCACATCGCCGATAGAACTCAGTTTCACAATGGCGACCCGCTCGATTCGCTGCATATCAACCTGTGGCGCTTGACGCATACATCTCCTCCGGCGGGCGCGTTTTCCAGCGATTGTGTAACCACAGCCACTGCGATGGGTGCTTTCGTATCTGCTGCTCGATCAGTGCGGTAATCCGAGCCATAATCTCTCTCACATCGCGCTCCTTGTCCTCTGATGGCTGAACCACAAGGGGCGGCAGCATCTCGAACAGGTAAGTATTATCCGGCTGGCGTGTGCAGAACACCGGCAACAAAGGGGCACCACTGCGCAACGCGAGCAGCGCCGGACCCGCCACCGTACCCGCCAGCCTGCCAAAAAACGGCACGAATACATCGCCCGCGTTCTGGTCAGGCAACAGGGCAACCAGCTCGTTGCGCTTCAACGCCTGCAATACCGGGCGCGCCGCCTGCCCCCTAGGAATCACCCGGTAGCCTCCGATTTCACGAATGCGGTTGACCAGCACTGTGGTCGCCGAGTCGTCGGCATCGCGCGCCACCACATTCAGCACATAGCCTCTGCACTGCGTGAGATAGCGCGCGGCGATTTCCCAATTGCCATAGTGCGCGGTGATGATGAGCGTCCCTTTACCCTGCTGAAGACACCATTGCAGGTGTTCCTCGCCCACCAGCGTTACCATTCGGTGCAAATCGTTTGGCGTTAAACCATCTCCCACCAGAAACTCCATCAGCGACTTGGCGAAATGGATAAATACTTGCTCTACCAACCGACGGCGTTCCTCATCGGACAGAGATTCCCCGTATGCCATCTGCAGATTACGCTCGGCAACTGTTCGGTACCGACGCGACAGCCGATATGCCAGCTTTCCCAATCGCTCGGCTACCCGATACAGTACAGGTAGCGGCATCCGCTTTGCCAACCGGTGCAACCCCAGCAGGGCAACCCGCCCGGCGAATCCGCTAAGGCGCTTGAGTATACCGGCTCGCCTTTGCCCTACACGTACATCCGATTCCGGCTTTGCCTGTTGCCCGTTTCCACCGTTCATTCTGGGTATTATAATACCCCTGCTGAGGCGAAACGGCAAGGGCAGAGGAGTTGAGAACATCCACGACGAAGATACTACCAACCCAAACGCGTTTCGAGAGGAGGAAAGTTTACCATGAAGAAGCTGGTTCTTTTTGCCATCTACGCTCTGTGCGCACTGCCTGTTCTGGCGCAAAGTACCATCCTGCCTTCACGTAGCGGCACTATCTTCGGTCCCACCGGCTTGTTCAGCGTACCAACCGCCGACGTGCTGACCGCTCGAAAGTTCCAGATAGGCACACACTTCGGGCGCGACCTGAGCACCGTGGCGGTAAATACAGGTATCGCGAACTTTGTCGAGATAGGGGCAGCTTACCTGGACCGCGATGATGCCGATAACCGCACCATCGCCAGCGCAAAAGTGCAGTTCATCCCCACGGGCTTTGAGAATCTGAAAATCGGAGTGGGGGTGATAGATATCGCGAAGGCGGTGGAGCGAACGGGCTACATCATGGTTACCACCCGTGCAAAGGTTCCGGTAGAGGTGGAAGATACGGTATCTCAGCTCATCCTGCACGCAGGCTATGGCACGGGTTTGTTCCGGGAAAAGATTATCGGTGGTGCAGAAGGTGTTCTCGACGGAAAGTGGCGAGTGATTCTGGAATACGATGGAGATAATCTGAACGGAGGCTTGCGCTACAGCCACGATGAGTTTTTGCGCTTGCAGGCTGGCATCTGGCGTAACCAGCTGTTTTTCAGCGCGGGATACACACTGGAATTCTAAAACCTGTGAAGTACTGTCGTCTGGGCACTGACTGAGCGTTTTGGAGTTCGAGCCATGCCGAGCGAGGTGAAGCATCCCTGAGATTCTTCACCTCGTTCGGTACGATAAGAGAAACGGGAGGTGACGCCATGCGGTTCGTTGTGTTCGCTGGTTGTCTGGCGTTCTGTATTGCTTGCACAGCTACCTGGGGGGCGGAATCCGACGTTCGCCTGAGCGTGCGAACAAAAGGAAATGCCCCCACCCTTGTCATCGTCAATTTGCCCTCTGCGATGAAGACGAACGAGGTTCGCTTACTGCTACTGCCCCAGCGTACGGAAGTGCCCTGCGACGTACGACTTGCAGACAAAGGCAGTCGCCAGCTGGTGTGGCTCCACCCGGGAGGCAAACGCGAGTATCTCGTGGAGGCAAAACCTCCTTCCGCTGCTCTGCGCTGGCAGAGCAAGCTCAAGGAAAACGTTCTCGAAATCACCTGTAACGGGAAGCTGGTTACGGGTTACGTGTTCTCCGGTGCCACCAAACCTTACCTGTACCCTATCCACGCCCAAACCGGCGTGCCGATGACACGCGCCTATCCAATGGAACAGCGCGAGGGCGAGTCCACCGACCACCCTCACCAGCGCTCCTTCTGGTTCACACACGGCGATGTGAACGGCGTGGACTTCTGGGGAGAAATCGGGGAAAAAGGTCGCATTGTACACCGCGAGTTCTCGGACATCTCCGGCGGGCGCGTGGGTATGTTCGTAACCACACGTAACGAGTGGCGTACTCCACAGGGGCAATTGCTCTGCACCGATACGCGCGAAGTGCATGTGTACGATATGGGTGACCTGCGCATCATTGACTTCACCGTCACCATTCGAGCGGGCGACCAACCAGTACGCTTCGGAGACACCAAAGAGGGCACTTTCGGCATCCGTATCCCCTCCAGCATGGAGTTAACTCGTGGCAAGGGAGCGATTCTTACTGCTGCGGGCAAACGGGATAAGGAAGCGTGGGGCACACGTGCCGTCTGGTGCACGTATAGCGGCGATGTGGGCGGCGAGGTGTACAGCATCTCGGTATTGGACCACCCCGATAACCCACACCATCCTACCTACTGGCATGTGCGCGACTACGGACTGTTTGCGGCGAACCCGTTCGGCTGGCACAACTTCCAGAACAACCCGAACGTGGACGGCAGTCTCACCGTTCCCGCAGGTGGTCAAATAACATTCCGTTACCGCACTATCTTTGCGAAGGGGGCGATGCCCGCAGAACGTCTCAACGAGCTGTATGAGGCGTTTGCTGCGCCTGCTCAGGTAGAAGTTACCCAATAGGCTGGATACTTTTCTCCGCTGGTACATATCGGGTATACTTTGCGTGAAGAAACAATGGGATGGCAGATTG
>VSSL01000331.1_pt1 | contig 13864 bp, 15 predicted proteins | sample 4557531 | NCBI WGS metagenome assembly VSSL01 (sample SAMN10986726, study PRJNA523729) | hot springs metagenome | isolation source: hot springs | place: India:Timba, Gujarat | collected 2018-05-31 | reverse complement strand
GCGGTGTCCGCAGGGGTGAACCGGCCGTGCTGGTAAATGAGCCGGACAACCGGAACCGCCAGGACAAGAATGAGAACTGCGGCGGGCAGGGTCAGAACCGAAACCAGGTTGAGACCGTGGCTGAACTGTTTCTCGTCCAGCCGGCTGGTGGCGGTCTGGGAGAGCTGGGCAAGGGCAACGGTGCCGATCGCAACTCCGAACAGACCTGCGGGCAGGTGCTGGATCCGGTAGGCATAACTGACCCAGGTGACCGAGCCCTGAGGGAGGAATGTCAGAAGAAAGGTGTTGACAAGAAAGTTGATCTGCCAGGTTGCCAGACCGAGGACCATCGGCACCCAGCGCCGGAAAACCTGGTGCAGTGCCGGGTCGTGGAGGTCAAGCACCGGGTGCCAGCGGTAGCCGAGCGCATGCAGTTTCGGCACCTGAATCAGAAACTGCAACAGCGCGCCGAGCATGACACCGTATGCCATGCCGGTGATCGGATGGATGCCGAGCCGGGTGAGTAGCTGCCAGGCAGCGAGCGGAATGGCGATTGAAATCAAGTTGAAGACAGCAGGTGCAACCGCCGGAATGAAGAAGGAACCGGAGGCGTTGAGGATACCCATCGCCCAGGCGGCGACGCAACAAACAGCAGGAAGGGGAACATGATTCTGGTCAGGCTGATGGTCAGCTGGAGCTTCTGCGGTTCCGGTCTGAAGCCCCAGGCGATGAGTTTGACAATCTGAGGTGCCAGGATGATGCCGGCAAGGACAATCAGGGTAAGCAGAATGGCGATGGTGTTGAAAAGGTTGGCGGCAAGCCGGCGGGCGTGGTCGTCGCCCTGATCGCGCCGGGTCTGGACCAGTGTCGGCACAAAGGCGGCGGAAAGGGCGCTTTCCGCAAACAGGTCGCGGAAGAAGTTTGGAATCCGGAAGGCGACATTGAAGGCGTCGGTTGCCAGCCCGGCACCGAAGAGCCAGGCAAATACCGATTCCCGGACAAGACCGCCGAGCCGGGAGATGAGTGTGCCGAGCGTGAACAGACCGACGCGGCGCGTGAATCTCTGGACACCCGAATGCGGCTGGTCCGGCATGATAAGGGAAGTATAATTTGCCGGCAGCGGAAATGCAAATCGGGAATGTGATGGTTGCATCCGGGGACGAAATATGTTATATTGAACCATGCCCCGTGAAAAGCCGAGAGTAATTGAAACGAGCCGGGGCCGGGTGGTGCGGATTCCGGTGAAGACCAGGGTGCTGAACAGGGGTGATGATCTGGTCGCCGAGGTCCGGCGTTATGCCGGTCCGCTGCTTGAGCCGGGTGATATCCTGACGATTGCGGAGAGTCCGGTCGCCGCAGTTCAGGGCCGGGCGATTCCGATTACCGAAATCAGGCCCGGGTTCTGGGCGAATCTGCTCTGGCGGTTTGTCAAAAAGGTGCCCTATGGCATCGGTCTGCGCTCGCCCTGGTCAATGCAGTGTGCCATTGACGAGGTGGGGCTGACAAGGATTCTGCGGGCGGCGGTTGCCGGTTTCTGGGGGAAACTGCGGGGCAGAAGTGGTGATTTCTACCGGGTGGCGGGCAGGCAGGTGGCGATGATTGATGCCGCCCATACCTCGGGTGTGCCGGAGTTTTATGAGTGCGTCATACTCGGCCCGAAGGAGCCGGACCGGGTGGCGCAGGAGCTTGCAACTGCACTCGGCTGTCCGGTCGCAATTGTGGATGCCAATGATATCTTCGGCTGCACGGTGGTGGGTGCATCCGCCGGTCTGGATACCGGTCTGGTTGAGGAGGCAATGCGGGACAATCCGGCCGGTCAGGGCAATGAGCTCACCCCGATCGTGATTCTGCGGTCCGAAGGTAAAAAGTAAAACAGAGGGAGGTAGTATGAACTTTTTCCGCGAGTTCAGGGAATTCGCCCTCCGGGGCAATGTGATCGACATGGCGGTCGGCATTATCGTCGGTGCGGCGTTCGGGAAGATCGTATCTTCCCTGGTTGGGGATGTGATTCTGCCGCCAATCGGGCTCCTGCTCGGTGGAGTGGATTTTTCCAGCCTGGCGGTTACCCTCAGGGCGGCCAGCGGGGACAAACCGGCAGTGGTGCTCGGATATGGCCGGTTCATTCAGACGGTGGTAGACTTTCTGATCATTGCGCTGGCAATCTTTCTGATGATCGTCAAACCGGTGAATATGCTGAAAAAGCGGCAGCCGGCCGCACCGCCTTCGCCACCGGTGCCGTCAGCCGAGGAACAGCTGCTGGCGGAAATCCGGGATCTGCTGAAGTCGCGAGGCGGGTGAAACCTGTCCGCAGTTTTAATTGACAACCGGAATTTTTTTCAGTATAATTTAACTGACCGGTTTGAAACGGGCTAAAACCGGTCCGAGGTTAGTGCCCGAGATTATGCTTGTGGTCCGTTAGGGTCTGCGTCGGTTCCCGCCGTAAAAGGCGAGTTTGTGCGTAGCCTGTAACGCTTCCCAAGCGCAAACCTTACTGGAGGTATGTAAATGGGTAAGCGCGTATTTGTGGGAAATCTCCCATTCAGCGCTACCGAAGACCGGCTGCGCGACCTTTTTGGTCAGCATGGCGAGGTGACTTCGGTCGAGATCATCAAAGACAAATTTACCGAGCGTTCTCGGGGATTTGCCTTTGTGGAAATGGCTACTGATGAACAGGCTGCTGCCGCCATTGCCGCTCTGAATCAGACGGAAATGGACGGCCGGCAGCTGACGGTCAATGAGGCACGCGCCCGGACTGAGCGTCCGCCGCGCGGCTCAAGGTAGTCAGCGAACTGCTGCGCAGGTCGCAGAGTAGACGGGGTTCTCCCTTGACTGTGGAGAACCCCGTTTTTATACTAATCCATGCCGGAAAGTGAATCCAGGGTAAAATCGGCAGACACCCTGTGGCAGCGGTGTAACGGGTGCGGGGAGATTATCTACCGGAAGACACTGGAGTCCAATTTTCATGTCTGTAACCGCTGCGGCTATCATTTCCGGATCGGCCCGGAGGAGTACATCCGGATTATTCTTGATGAGAACTCCTGGGAGGAGCTGGATGCGGAGCTCGTTGCGGGGGATCCGCTGCGGTTTCCGAAGTATCCGGAAAAGCTCCGGGAGGCAAGGCAGAAGACCGGCAGGAACGATGCGTTCAGTTATGGCCGGGGAATGTGCGGCAGGATTCCGGTGGTGTTCGGGGTGATGGACTTCGGCTTTATCGGCGGCAGCATGGGTTCGGTGGTGGGTGAGAAGGTGGCACGGGCGATCCGGCTCGCCAGAAATGAGGCCCGGCCGCTGATCATCGTTGCCACTTCGGGCGGTGCCCGGATGCAGGAAGGGATCATCTCGCTGATGCAGATGGCGAAGACCTCAGCCGAGCTGGGACTTCTGCGTCAGGCGCGGGTGCCATATATTGCGATTCCGGTTGACCCCTGCACTGCCGGTGTGATGGCTTCATTCGCCTCACTGGGAGATGTGATCATTTCTGAGCCGAATGCCCTCTTGGGATTTGCGGGTCAGCGGGTGATTGAGGATACGATTGGCGAGAAGCTGCCGCCGGGTTTTCAGCGGGCGGAGTTCATGCTCCGGCACGGACTGGTGGATATCGTGGTTCCCCGCCGGAATCTGAAGGAGACGGTGGTGCGGATTCTTTCGGTCCTGTGGCACCGGCGTAAGGGAGTATGAGCCGGGTCTTGTTAAAGGGGGTTACAAAGACATTCCGCCGTGGTCCTGTGGCGGTTGACCGGGTTGATCTGGAAATCAATGACCGGGAGTTTTTTGTCATCCTCGGACCTTCAGGCTGCGGCAAGACGACCCTGTTGAGGATCATCGCCGGACTGGAGGATCCGGATGCCGGTGAGATTTATATCGGGGAGCGGCGGGTGAACGATCTCGAGCCCAAGGAACGGGATATCGCCATGGTGTTTCAGAACTATGCGCTGTATCCGCATATGACCGTGTATGAGAATATGGCGTTTGCACTGCAGCTCAGAAAGTTACCGAAAGACGAAATCCGGCGCCGGGTTGAGGAGGCGGCAGCAATTCTCGGGATCGAGGAGCTGCTGAGTCGCAAGCCCGCAGAACTTTCCGGCGGTCAGCGGCAGCGGGTGGCAGTAGGGCGGGCGATTGTCCGTCAGCCCCAGGTGTTTCTGTTTGATGAACCGCTTTCCAACCTGGATGCCAAGCTGCGGGTCGGAATGCGGGCAGAGCTCGCCCGGTTGCATCAGCGGTTGCAGACTACCATTATCTATGTCACCCATGATCAGGTGGAGGCAATGACACTCGGTCAGCGGATCGGGGTAATGAATGCGGGGCGAATGGTACAGGTTGCGGACCCGCTTACCCTTTACAACCGGCCCGTGAACCGGTTTGTTGCCGGGTTCATCGGTTCACCGCCGATGAATCTGGTTACCGGTGTAATTCAGTTCTCTCCCCTGCGGTTTGTCAGTTCCGGTTTTACGATCGAACTGCCCGCAGCGGTGGCGGGGGCGGTTAAGCCGGAGCAGGCGGCAGTCCTGGGGATCAGACCGGAAGATGTCCGGATCGACCGGTCCGGTCCGGTGCCGGCGACGGTTGAGGTGAATGAGCAGCTGGGGAATGAGGCGCTGGTTTATCTGAAGTTGAAAGAGGGAAGTTTTATTGTGCGCACCAGCCCGCACGAAGCACCCGGTCCCGGAACCCGGGTGCAGCTGAATTTTGATCCTGAAAAAATCCATCTGTTTGATGCCGATTCCGGCAGCCGGCTGAATTAGTGCCGGCGGTGGCGGGAAAAGAATTCCCAGATGAGCGCAGTGGCATTGAGACGGTTAATGTGGGGACCATAATGGCGGGACCGCTTCTTGCCGCCGGGCCAGACATGACCGCCACCGATTATTTTATAAAGAACGACTTCGGCACCGCCGGTATAGGTTATGCAGATTATCCCCGGTTTATCGTCCTCAGTCGCTGGCAGGCTTTCGATTCGAACCCGGGTAGCGCGGTTTGATTCTGCCCATAACCGGGCGGTTGCTTCCACACCCAGCACCCGGCCACGGGGCACGGCAATTCCCACCTGACCACCGTCATAAGGCACAAATGGATCGGCAGTGCCGTTGAACATCAGTACCGGCAGGGGGGTGGATAACGGAAACCGGTGGGCAAGGTTTTCCGGCAGAGAGGCGGCAACGGTGGCGATGGCGGCAAGCCGGTCGGCAATTTCACAGCCGAGCCGGTGGCACATCATACCACCGTTGGAAATGCCACAGGCAAAAACCCTGGAGCGGTCGATCGGCAGCCGGCGGCTGATGGTGTCAATGAGCGCAGCGATAAATCCGGTATCATCAATCTTTTCGCGATGGGAGCGGTAGTTGCGGACCTCCCGGCCGTCATTCCAGTGACGATTAACCGCCTCCGGATAGACAACGATGAATCCGGCAGAGTCTGCCAGACGGCTGAATCCGGTAAGCCGGGCAGCTGAGGCGGGTGTGCCACCGCCGCCATGCAGGACAAAGACCAGCGGTAGCGGCCGGTTTTGGGAAAGGTTGCCCGGGAGATGCACCAGAAACCGGCGTCTGATGCCATTATGGATTATTGAATCCCGGGTGTCTCCTGGCAGCAGCGTGGTTTTAGTTCTTTCCGCCAGGCCGACACCCGCAAGTAAAAGCAGAACCAGGAGGGCAAAAATCGTTATATATATACCGCTGTTCATTAATTCACTTTACTATCTTTTGTGATGGTAATCAAGAAATAAAAAGACGCCCGTTAGGGCGTCTTTTAGATTGCAGTTCCGGGAAATCAGTCCTCGGCAACGATGGTAATCTCCTTCGCCTTGGACTTCTCGGACTTCGGGAGGACCAGCTCCAGGACCCCTGCCTTGTAGGATGCCTTTGCCTTGTCGCCCTCCACCTCTGCCGGAAGGGTCACCGTGCGCTGAAACTTGCCGTAAATCCGCTCCTGACGGTAGTAGGTCCGGTTCTTTTTCTCACTTTCGAATTTCCGCTCGCCGCTGATCGTCAGGGTGTCACCGGACAGACTGATTTTAATGTCCTCCTTGTTCATTCCCGGCAGCTCGGCGCGGACGACGATGGCATCCTCAGTTTCCTCAATGTCCAAGGGCGGAGCCCAGTAGGTTTCACCCCGTTCACGCGGCAGGCGTCCGAATACCGAGTCAAAGAGCCGGTCCAGTTCATCCCGGAGTGAGACCATTTCCCGGAACGGATCCCAGGTTGTCAGATGCTTTGCCATTTTCATCACCTCCTTATTTAGTTTCTGCTTTCACCTATTTAGACCGCCGGTTTTGAATATGGTTTCATGGTAAAAATCTGCTCAAGGGGCATACGGGCAACCTGGAGTGCCAGTTGTTTTACCTGATCAGAAGGGAGATTAACCATTGAATTAAAAATTTCCGGTCGCACGGAAAGTGTCACCTGCCGGCGCTGTGGACCAGAAAAATGAATCCGGCAGAACCGCCGGGCGGTCCGGTGCCGGATGTTGCCTTTGCCCATGGTGCAGCCGGCACCGAGCTGAACGCCGTCAATGACACAGCGGACCGGCGGTTTTGCTGGACAGCAGACGGTAGCATGAATCTGAAACGGCGCGCATTTGAGCTGCTGTCGGGCATAAGTGCCAGCCCGGAGACCGATGACCAGCCAGGGGCCGAGATGGCCGTGGAACCGGGCGGCATTTTTCAGCAGAGAGTTATTACCCACGCATGAATTATAATTTAATTTCCGTAACGGGCAACTGTTGACTTCAACCGGTATTCAGTTAAAATTAGCCTGTTTTAACAATGTTGAATACACCTAACATTAACCGGTCCTTGTCTCTGGGAGAAAGTCAGGAGGATTATCTGGAGGCGATTCTGATTCTTGAGAAGGACCGTAAGACCGTCCGGGTTAAGGATATTGCCGGATTTCTGGGGGTGAGCCGCCCCTCAGTGGTGGTGGCACTTGCTGCCCTTGCCGGCAAGGGGCTGGTCCGACATGAGCATTACGGCGGAGTGGAATTGACACCCAAGGGAAGAAATGTTGCGGAAACGGTCTATCAGCGCCATCAGCTGCTGGTGACATTTCTGCGCCGGGTCGTAGGAGTGAGTGCTGCAGTTGCCGAAGCTGATGCCTGCCGCCTGGAACACAGCCTGTCGCCGGCGACGCTTAACCGGCTGAGGGCATTTGTGGCGAGGAGTATCAGAAAATGAACCGACTGAGCGAACTTGCAGTGGGCGAATGGGGGGTGGTAAAATCGGTTCAGGGGCAAGGGGAGATCCGCCGCCGCTTGGAGATAATGGGTTTTGTGCCCGGGGTGCTGGTGCATGTCAGCCGGTGTGCACCGATGGGCGACCCGAAGGCATATGAACTCCTCGGTTACTGCATATCGCTGAGAAATGAGGAGGCGGAGCTCATCACAGTCGAACGGCTCAGGGTCTGTCCTCTGACCGAAGCTACAAGAGGCGAGTTTCGGGTTGTGGCGGTCAGGGGGGGACACGGGTTGCGGCAGCGGCTTGCCCAGCTGGGGATTACTGAGAATAAGGTTTTGAATGTTGGGGAAGTTGGTTCCGGCGGCAAGATGATCATTGGAATCGATGGCCGTCAAGTTCAGGTTGGGCGCGGTATAGCAGCCAAGATTATGGTCAGGAGTGAAGCTGATGTCCGGCAAACGGAAGATTAGAATTGCCATCGCCGGCAATCCCAATTCCGGCAAGAGTACAATCTTCAATGCCCTGACCGGCAGCTCGGTGTCAGTGGGCAACTGGCCCGGGGTTACAGTAGAACGTCAGGAGGGGCGTTCGGTTTATCAGGGACATGAGGTGGTCGTCGTTGACTTGCCAGGAACCTATGCGCTTAATGCCTGGTCGATTGATGCACAGATTGCCCGTCAGTTCATCGTTAATGAGCAACCTGATGGCGTAGTAGTGGTAGTTGATGCGGCCAATCTTGAGCGCAATCTTTATCTTGTAGTTGAACTGCTGGAGATGGGTACTAGAGTGATAATTGCCCTGAATATGTTCGATATTGCCCGGAGCCGGGGAATGGAAATTGATCTGGCAAGACTGGAGCAGACACTGGGGGTGAAGGTAGTGCCCACTGTTGGAATAACGGGTGAAGGGATTGAAAAGTTGCGGCAGGCAATTCACGATCTGGGGCGAAGTGAGCTGCCGGCAGTGCCGTTGCGGATTGACTACGGACCGGAGATTGAGGAGGCGATTGGGCAGGTGGCAGGAATGCTGAAGGACAGGGTGCCGGAGGAAGAACGACGATGGCTGGCAATTAAACTCCTGGAGGGAGAGTGGAAGGGAAATTTTCCGGATGCGGTCAATGAGGTGGTGGAGCGGCTGCGCTCAGCGCTGGCACAGCGGCACGGGCATGATGCTGCCAGTGCCATCATTGAGCGCCGTTACGGGTTCATTAAGGGGGTGGTGCGCAGGTGTGTGCATAGTCGGATCGACATTGCCCAGCAGCTCAAATTGACCGAGAAAATTGATGATATCCTCCTTAACCGCTGGCTCGGCCTGCCGATATTTTTTACGCTGATGGCGCTGGCATTTTTCATCGTTTTTAAGATCGGGGCACCGCTGGTTGCAGCGGTGGGACAGCTGTTTGAGCTGATTCGGTATGGTGTCAACTCGTTGCTAACCACTATTAATGCTCCCCTGCCGCTCATATCCTTCCTTGGGGATGGGCTGATTGAGGGCGTAGGATCGGTGGTTCAGTTTGTTCCCAACATTTTTATTCTCTATCTTGTGGTTTCCTTCCTTGAGGATTCAGGTTATATGGCACGGGCGGCATTTATCATGGATCGGTTCATGCAGGCGCTGGGACTGCACGGGAAGTCGTTTATTCCGATGTTAATGGGTTTTGGCTGCAATGTGCCCGCAGTGCTGGCAACGCGGACACTGGAAGCACGCAGGGATCGGATTCTAACCGTTCTGATCAATCCGTTGATGTCCTGTTCCGCCCGGCTGCCGGTTTACATTCTTTTTGCCAACATTTTTTTCTCCCGCAACCGCTGGCTGGTGGTCTTTTCGCTTTACATGCTGGGAATCGTCGTGGCGATGCTGATTGCCCGGCTTTTCGGGCGGCTGTTCTTCCGCGCCGAACGAGCACCGCTGATTATGGAGTTGCCGCCTTATCACGCTCCGACGCTGCGAACGGTGCTGCGGCCTGCCTGGCTGCGGACTCGCATGTTTCTCTATCGTGCCGGAGTGGTGATTACCCCTGCGGTGATAGTAATCTGGCTGCTTGCCCATCTTCCCCGGGGGGCAGATGGCATGGAGGAGAGTATTTTGGGAAAGATTGGCAGCTTGCTGGCACCACTGTTGAAGCCGGCGGGCTTCGGATACTGGTGGAGTGCAGTGGCGCTGCTCGCCGGCATAGTTGCAAAGGAGGTGATTATCGGAACGCTGGGGTCGATTCACGGTGATGGATTGAGTTCGGTGCTTGAGAGGCATTTTACCCCGGTTTCGGCCTATGCCTTTTTAGCCTTTACGCTTCTTTACTTCCCCTGTGTTGCCACATTCGCCGCGATCAGAAAGGAGCTGGGATGGAGATGGGCGGTTTTCACCGCCGCTTACACCGTGCTGCTGGGCTGGCTGGTGGCGACGATAATCTATCAGTTTGGAAGGATTCTGCTGACTGTATGAACAGGTCTGTCCTGCCGGGTGGGAAACGGAAAGAGCAGGCAAGGTGCGGGAGGAGATCATTAAGGCGGTCTGAGTTGATGAAGCGTGGCATTTTCCGGTCCGATACCTGCGGTAACAGGCATCTGGGCGTTGCCGAGACAATCGTGATGGCGGTACCGGTGCCAAGACCTGGGTGACAATGGAAGGTTCATCTCCTCCGATCAAACCAGCCCCGGCAAGACGCTGGTGGCTATGGATGTTTGCAGTTGGCGTAATCTTTCTGCTGCTGGTGGTGCTGTATCTGAAGCGGAACGGCCGCGCGAGCCGATCGTCGGTGCTGGTCTGCGGACCGTTAATACCTTCAGACGACTCAATCTATTTCGGCGGTGACCGGTTGCAGAATGGTGAGGTGCTCGCCGGACTGTTGGGCCGGTGGTGCATCAACGCTGAGCGGATTAATGCGATTTACAATGCGCTGGAAAAGGCGGATTTCAATTTCCGCAGGATGACACCGGGCGATTCGGTGACGCTGATTTATCAGGGGCTGAATTTCCGCGGGATTGATTACCACGCCAGTCCGGTGGTGAGTTATCAGGTGCGGTTTGACAGTACCGGGACCGTACTTGCCGAGAAGATTATGCGGCCGGTGGATACGGTCAAGTGTGTAATCCGCGGGACAATAGAAAATTCGCTCTGGCATTCACTCCTGAAGCTGGGTGGGACGCCCGAGCTGGTGGTGGAGTTTGCCGAGATCCTGCGTTATGACATTGACTTCTTTACCGAATGCAACAATGGCGATACCTTTGAACTGCTTGCCGACCGGCTGGAGGTGGATGGCCGTTTTTACCGGTTCGGCCGGGTTTATGCGGTGCATTACCGGAGCCGGACCGACAATGTCTACGGGTTTTACTATCAGGACCCAACCGGACGGTGGGATTATTATAATGAAAAGGGACAGTCGCTGCGCAAGACGGTACTGAGATCTCCCCTGTCTTTTGCCCGGGTGTCATCGTATTTCGGGATGCGGTTTCATCCGATTCTGCGCGTGGTCAGACCGCATCACGGGGTTGACTATGTGGCACCGCGCGGGACACCGGTGAGCGCCATCGCCGACGGCGTCGTGACCATGGCACGCTGGCACGGTGGCTACGGCAAGATGGTGGAGATCCGGCACAGCGGCGGTCTGGTCTCAAGATACGGACATCTTTCGGGGTACGGGCCTGGCGTCAAGGTGGGGAGGTTCGTCCGGCAGGGAGCAACGGTCGGTTATGTGGGTGCAACCGGTCTGGCGACCGGTCCCCATCTCCACTTTGAAATCCGGCAGAACGGCAAGCCGGTAAATCCGCTCAAGGTGATTCCACCGCGTGCCGAACCGGTGCCTGCCCGCTACCTCGCCGATTTTCAGGCGGTGCGCGACCGCTATCTTGCGATTATGCGCACTGCGGGCCGGTTTCCTGCCGATACTTCAGCCTCATTGAGCCACGGCCAGCCGGGTTTTTAGATAAAAACTTCTGCCGGGCAGCGGATAATTACGGATCAGTTCGTAGTGCCGGTCAAGCAGATTCTGGACCCCGGCACTGATTGCCAGGGATACCGGGTTGATTTTATGATTCAGGCTGATGCCGAGGTCAAGGATCAGGTAACCGGGCAGGGTTTCGGTGTTGGTCGGATTGGTGAATCTGGAGGTGGCACCGGTTGTGCTCAGCTGAAGCCGGAGCGCGGTCTTGGGTAAACGCAGCGGTTCAAGCCAGATACCGGCGCTGCCGGTCAGCAGCGGGCGGTAAGGTATCAAGGTGCTTTCTGCCCGGCACTCCTGAAGTGTCAGGTTACCGTCAAGACCGAAATAAGGAAACTCAACTCCCGGTTCCAGTTCCAGTCCCCGGATCCGCACCCGGTTAATGTTGACCGGCTGCCAGACAAAACCCGTATCGGCAACCCATTGAATCAGGTCCTGAATTCGGGAGTAGAAGGCGGTAAGCCGCAGACCGCCACCGGGCAGTTTGATGCCGATGCCGGCATCATAGCCAGTTCCCCACTCCGGTTTGAGATGGGGATTACCGCGGGTCCAGGGGTCTTCGGGCCAGAACAGCTCGTTGAAGCTGGGAGCGCGGAAGGAGCGGTTGACACCGGAATAAAAACTCAAAAGCGGGTGCGGGGTCAGCGTCAAGGTCAGACGGGGACTCAGGGCGCCGAGGGTGGTAACCGCATCCGGATGCCGGTTCTGCAGGATTTCGTAGCGCAGTGCGGGCGTGAGCTGAACCAGTGTGGTCTTGAAACCGCTTTCAATATAACCGGCGGCGTTGAACCGGGAGGGACTCCCAACGGTAGAACTCTGCGCCTGTTCAAGACCGGTTTCCACTCCGGTCAGCAGATCGCAAGCAAGTGGTCCGGATGCCCAGTTGAATTCGTGATTAAGATTAATTCCGGTATTTTGGAGTTTATGGGTGTCGTTGGCGGTGAAATACGGGTCCGGGTTGTGATAGCGTTCATTACGCCGGCAGTGGTAAAGTCGGGCACTGATTCTTCCTGCCGGACTTTCGAGCAGGTCATAGCCGGCGATGACCAGCAGCTGTTCATCATCAAGCCGGGCGCTGTCGCTCGGGAAGGTGACAGGTCCCGGGGAACCGCGGCGGCTGATACCCAAATGGGTCTCCAGCGTCAGCGACTGACGGGCATCCAGTGCGGTCTGGGACTTGACGAGCAGAGCAGCGCGGCTGAGCCGGGCATTGGTGCGGAGGCGGATTGAGTCGGTGGAGTCAGGATAGGGGAAGCGGTTGTCAGTGTGAAAGTATTCGCCGGCGGCAAGCCAGCTGACCCTGCCGGGCAGGGTGGCGGTTAATACCGCAGTGCGGGTGCCGAAGGAGGCAAGCCCGGCAGAAACATCCAGCCGGCGCTGGCGGGGTTCCGGGGTTATCAGATTAATGACACCCCCCAGTGCCGATGTGCCGTAGAGTGCCGAGGTACCGCCCCGGGCAATCTCAATTCGTTCAAGCTGGCCTGCAGGCAGCAGGGTGATGTCGGCAAGACCGTTGAGACCGGAGTTGAGCCGGATGCGGTCCCAGAGGACGAGCGTCTGCTCCGGACCGGCACCGCGCAAATTCAGAGTTGCAAGGTTGCCGTAGTCATTAACGAGGATGCCGGTTGCCCGGCTGAGCGGTAAAGCCGGACTGCTCTGAACCAGCGACTGGTCAATGTGCCGGTTCTGAACCGGCATGGCAAAGGGCAACGGGTTCTTGAGCCGGGTGGCGGTGCTCGTCACACCGCTGACGGGGATCGCCACCGGGAAAAGTGACAGCGGTTCGGGCAGACCGTCAGCAGTACCGGTCCAGGTCCGGGTGCGGTAGCCGATGCGCTCCAGTTTCAGGGTCAGCGATTCTGCGGGGCTGTCAAGCTCCAGCCGGAAATATCCGGCGCTGTCGGCAGCGAGGGTTCTGCCCAGGGGCAGCACGGTGATCTGGACATAGGGCACCGGTTCACCGGTGACCGCATCAATAATCCGGCGGTCAAAGTTGACGCCGGTGAGGATTAAAATCAGGGACAGAAGGTTCATTCCGGTTCTCCTTTCTGCGCAAGTTAAACCGACCTTGTGACCGTGGCCAGGTCTCCTGGCTTGCGGCCGCACTCCATCGCCTTCCCAGCCGGAGCCAGTGGCATTGATGGGGCGTAAAAGCGCCGCTCACAGTGGGCGAGACCGCCGCCGATTTTCACGGCGTTCCCTGTGCCCGATTCCGGGCAACCCGTTTTCCGGGTCGACCACAGTCAAAGGGGAGTATAGTTTATAGCCTGCGGTCTGTCAACAGTGGTTGATTCTTGATTATCCGGGCGCCGTAATTAAGATATTATAAACAACTACTAAGGAGGTAGTGTGCGAAGGATACTGTTTGGTGTTGCGGTGCTGGCGGTCACAATCGTGGCCGGCGCACCGATTGAGCCGCTGCTGCTGGAGCGGATGAGCACCACCAGCAAGAACGAATATCTGCCGGTGGTGATCGCGCTCAGGGAGCAGTTTAATGGCGAGGAGATCATCCGGACGATCAAGGTCAAGGATGAACGCTGGCGGGTTACGGTCAGCGGTCTGAAGGAGCTGGCCGCCCGGACCCAGCAGGGCCTGCTTCAGGAGCTGACCCGGCTGGAGCGCGAGGGCAAGGCACGCAACATCACGCCGCTGTGGATTGTGAATGCGGTTTACTGCGAGCTGGTTTCCGAGGCGATTCTGAAGGTGGCGGAGCGGGCTGATGTCTGGTTTGTCCAGTGGGACTGATTCCGACCGAGAATGCGCTCGGGCTCGCACCGCAG
>VSSL01000330.1_pt1 | contig 13864 bp, 17 predicted proteins | sample 4557531 | NCBI WGS metagenome assembly VSSL01 (sample SAMN10986726, study PRJNA523729) | hot springs metagenome | isolation source: hot springs | place: India:Timba, Gujarat | collected 2018-05-31 | reverse complement strand
CCCCCCTGTCAGAGCCATAAAGACAATCCCCAGGAAGCGCAAGATTTTTGCCAGAACCGAATTAGGAGACATAAACCCCTCCTATCTTCTAGACCAAACCTAAACGCAGTTCCCTCATCTTTCGAGGGACAGCCGAAAAAAGGTCTTGGATGATCATATAGAAAGTAAGATCATCGCCAAGAGCATATAGAACGAGGCAAACTTGAATAGGCCGAAGTTCAATTTCGGCGAGGGACGGAAGACCGTAAGGAAGGCCAGAGTCATCAGAATCGCCGAGAGGAACGCCAACAGGTGAAGATACCCCCACTCCACGCGGATCAGGATAGCAGCCAGGGCGATACATAAGGCTGCCAGAACACTGGAGAGAGCAATCACCCGTCGCGTGGCGGCGAAGCCATAGGTTGAGGGGAAAGTGGGGATTCCGGCGGCTTGATAGTCGTCGTGGTAGCGCATCGAAAAGGTGAGGATATGGGTTGGAATCCAGAACAAGACTGAGAGCGCAAGCAACACGCCGATGTCATCCACCTGCGCCCCCACCCCTAGATTGTGCAGGCCTAGTACCCGCCCGGCCAAAATCGGCATCCCGCCGGCAATCCCACCCCAAACAATGCTCCAGCATGTGCGCCGTTTAAGCCAAATTGTATACACAACCACATCGAAGAACAGGCCGGCAAAAACGACCAACCCATAGAGCGGCTGGAGAAGCGCCGCCCAGGTCACACCCAACACCGAGAAGACCACCCCCAAGCGGAGCGCCTCCTGCGGCGTCACCCGCCCCGAGGCGAGGGGACGGTGGTGGGTGCGGTTCATCACCCGGTCAATATCGCGGTCGTACCACATGTTCAAGATGGTGCTGCCGCTAATCGCCAGGAACAAACTGCCCATCAGGCCTAACAGCGCCTGCCAACTTAGCACCGGGCAGCGGGCGCTCAGGTAGCCGGCCACACCGGTCACCAAGAGGAGCGCCGTTTGGGGTGTTTTGATGAGCGGGAGATAGAGTTGCAATCGAGACATAAGGCTAGCCCAAGACTTGAGAACAGAGGATTCTGAGACAGTAGCTGAGCCGCTTAGGCTTGGTGCGTTCGGCTTCTACGTTACGGTCTACAGTCCTCTCTCCTTGATTGACAGTCAACAACCGAAACATTTTACCGCGCACAACGGAAACCCACCGCCGGCCCATAGTACATCGGCGGAGCGGAGTTGCGCACCCAAACGCGCAGGTCCATATCGTAGGTCTTACAAGAACCGCCTTTCATCACGCGGTCGCTGAACCCTTCCTGCAGGTGGATATCGCCCACCCATTGCCACACGTTGCCGGCCATATCATATAAACCGTAAGGGCTGCGGGCATCTACAGTTTGGAAACCATCATAGGTATTGCCATTGTAGAAACCCACCGGCGTAGTCAACGAGCCGTATGAGGACATGCGTTCAAAGGGATCGCGGCTGGCGTAAAAGTTGGCGTGCTGCCGGGTGATCTCCTCCCCCCAGGGGAACGGCCGATCATCTTCCGCGCCGCGCGCCGCCTTCTCCCACTCCACCTCGCTAGGCAGCCGCCAACCGTAATAATGGCAATAGGCCCAGGCACCAAACCACGAGACGTTCGTCATGGGATGATTTTCCCAACGCTCCTTGGCGAAAAAGACCTGGCCATCGAAGGTGAAGCGCGAAGCGGGGTCATCGAGCGGGACAACCTCGTAATCCTTTGGATCAATGCGAATCTCGTGCTCTTTCCCGTAGAACGGGTCGCCAGGATAAAAGGTGACCACAGCGTCGTTGGCAATCTTTACCACTCCCTCGGCCAGCGCCGCGTTGAGAAACGCCACATATTGGGTAACGGTAACATTGGTAACCATGATCTCGTAGTCGTAGGGCACATCGGTCACCTTAGCCTGCTGGCCGTAGTAGAATGGCCCCGCGGGTACAAGCGCCCAGCTGTTGGGGTCCACACCGGTCTCATAAACCGGGATGGGCGGATTCAATTCTACCGGAACGCAGGCGGCCAGCAACAAAAGGGATAGGACAATGGTCAGGAAAAGGCGTCTCATTGCGCCACCTCCTGAGCCAATTCGTGAGTAGCCTCCTCGCTCCAGCGGCCCTCCTTCCTGAAGAGGTCGCTCAAACGCCAGATCATGACAGCCCCCAGCAAGACAAGCATCAAGGCTAGACCGATATCCATGATGTACATCAGCACATTGACCAGCGGTTGCTGCTCAGCCTCGCTGATAAACAAGCGTTTCATCTCGAAGATGGTGGCCATAGCCAGGGCCAAATTGGAGAAAAAGATGAGCGACCAGCCGTAAAGTTGGCGCACTTTGCCCTTCAGGCCGATCATATCCCCATAATAGAGCAAGATGATGGTGGCGATAATCGCCGAGAGGGCATGCCAATGGCCGGTGAGGAAAATGCGCTCCTCGCGGGCCGGCCAAAGGCGGAAGATCTCATCTAAGCGGATGGCCGCAAAAATGCCCACTCCGCTCGTAGTAAAGTTCATGAAGAGCATTTGCCAGGTGGGGCCAAACTTCAGCGGGTCACGCACGAGGGCCCCCAACTTCTGAAAGAAGGTGGGCCTCTTCAGGTGGGCGGTGCCGCTGCGAATCAGCTCACGCCAGCTCCAAATCAGCAATAGCAGCGCAGCCAACATGGAGGGCGTCGCCCCCACGTAGATGATCATGTGAGCGATGGGCTCCAGGCGTTACCACCCCCCAAACCCCTAGGTTAAGCACAATCGTGCCCAAGATCATCAGCGGCATGGCGATCTTATGCAACGGGCCGCGAAAGTTCAGCCAACGCCCCACAATGAGCGTGATCATAATGGCGATCAGCGCCAGCATGATGTGTAGGTGACCGATGATGGAATATTCCAGCGTAGTCTTCTCCGGCAAGCGGATGATGTTCTCAGCCAGGAAAACCTCAAAGCCGTTGCCGAAGTAGGAGCCGGGCACGGCGCCAAAAATGGACGAGATGACAGTCGTCAAAGCGGTGGCGAAAAAGGCAGTCCGTTCCAGGTCTACTCCGCCCTTGGTTCGGGCATAAGCCGGATCGGGCTGATAGTAGGCCTTATCCCAAGGCCAGAGGGCTACTGTCAACAACACGCCGGCGAAGAAAACCAGTGAGAGGCCAACCAAGTACAGCCCGTGGAAGACCCAGATGTGTCCCCAGTAGGCGAACAATAGGCCGAAGATCATCGCCGTGAGATAGCCCACGGTGATGAGAAGCCGCACCGTGCTCTTATAGAAGGGGCGCATGGCAAGCAGGCCGGTGATCATGTAAACCTCGATGGCGATCACCGCCATGGCTATCGAGTGGTACAGGATGACAATACGCCCCTCGCGCTCCACCGGGCGCAGGTCCATGCCCAGAGCGCGCACGATGACCTCGCGCACCCCCAGTTCGGCCATCGGCCCGGAGAGCATCCCAAATAGCGCGGTCACCATGGCGGTCATGGCGATGGCAACAAGGATGAGACCTTTGGTTGTTTTGAACAGATAGTGAAAGCGTTCTTGCAAGAATGGCATAGCGACTCCTTGGGAGAACGGGATATGGTGGACGGCAAACCCTCCGCTGTCCCCTATCTACCGTCCACCATCTCTTGGCTAATGCTTACCATCCACGGTTTGTCATCCGCAACCTACCGCTGAATATCCTTCACAAAGCCGAAAGTGAAGGATAAGGTCATCAAGAGCAGCAGTGGCGTCAGAATGGTCATCACCAACTGCGGGCTAAAGAAGAGCAGTTGCGATCCGAGAGAGATGAACGCCAGGGCAACGCCTCCCAGCCCAATGAGCAAGCCGCCGATTCCAACCCAATAGAACCCCCTGGCAGCCTCCTTGGCGAAAAATGGTCCGAGGAAGATCACCAAGCCGGCCACACCGTGGAATAGCGGCACAGCGATCTTACGCAGCAGCTCTATTTGGCCGAAACTGCCGATGGCAATCGCCACAATGCCCACCAAGGCGAACCATTTGAAAGCCGTTTTCCACTTTGGAAAGTATTGCTCGACAAGACCCATCGAAATTCCCAAAGGGATGAGCGAGGCCACGGTGAGCACCGCCGGTTTGCCCAGGATTCCCAAACCCAGGAAGATGAGTAGCAAGCCGGCAACCAGTAGAACGGCGAAGCCCATCATGTAATAGATGTCGTATAGGGCCTTACTCTTGCTCCAACGGGTGTAGAAGCGCCAGAGCAGATAGATGGCTACCAAACCGGTCAGCAAGAGAAACAGGTTATCGCGCGTGAACAGGTTCATGGCAATCTCCTTCGGAGGGGGACCCTCCCTCACCCTAACGAGAAGTGGCCTTTCTAAGTGAATTATTGCACATGAACCGTTCGAATTCTGTAACATTTATCACATTCCGTGCCTCATTTCGCCGCCACAGGGTTTTATTCTGCAGTTCCTGTCCAACGCTCCCACAATCCCGGCCAGAGGAGCAAGAGCAGCAACACCAGACAAGCTAGAGGCGCCAAGGCGAACAAGGAGAAGCGCCCTAATTGCTGGGCGGTTACCGCGGCCAAGGGAACACCCACCACCAATTCGGTGGTTGCGGCGGTCAACCCTATCACTCTCATCCAACTCCTCGGTTTGATGATGATCCCCACCGTCACCACGGCCCAGCCGATCATCGCCAGCCAATGCAACCGCTGTACAAGGACGAAGATGGGATCCCCATGGGTGATGATGCGGCTAGTGCTGGATACCCCGTTCATCCAACAGAAGATGTAAGCCACACCGGTCAGCAAACCTAGCAGAGTTCGACTCCAAGAGACTCCCCCCACTCCTCTCAGCAACAGGAAGTACAGCAACAGATAAGGCCAGAAGAGGGGAAAATAGATTGGGGGCAGATGGGCAGCCATGTAGGGCACATTGACGAACCAACTGCCCAACAACGCCAGCACCAGAGCGATGGTCGCGAGAAGGAGCGCCCAATTCTTGCGGGTGAAGAAGCCGTAGGCACTAACTGCAAAGAGCACGCCGGCCATCAGGCCGAAATCGGCCATTAGGGGATGGATGTATTTGAGCAGGATTTCGCAACCCGGCTCCGCCGATTCGGCGCTCATCCCCACGCGGTACCACTGCAGAAAAAGGACAAAATGGCCTAACATGCCCATCAGGGCCGCGATGGAGGTCAGAATGCCTCCCCACAAATTTTTATCCTTCATTTTCCCTTTCTCCTTTCGCATGGTGGTTCAACGGTGTTTGAGAGGTCTCATTTGCGGCACGCGGGAACCCTTTGCGGCTAGAGCGCCAAGACCTCAAACACCGCCTTTAACCTTTATTTGGTCTCCTGCCGGTAGTGACACGAACAACCGTTGTAATAGGCGGTGTTGTTATGAGCAGCTACATAGACCACCGTCCCCGGCTCAATCACCAAGTTGCACCCATCCAGGAAGGTCGGAGTTTCCTCCCACGGGTAGACCTGGACATTGCAGGTGACATACACCGTGCCACGCCAGGTATCATGGCAAAGCGGACCCTCCACCACCTTATCCACCTTGATGGTTTTATTACCCATCGGCACGAGGATTGGGGTGTTGGCTTGAGAAGGGGTAGCGGTGGGCAATGCTTCAGGTGGGACGGTGAGATAACGCGAGGCTTCGGGCGCAGGCGGACAGCCCGAGGCTGAGGAGCCACAAGCGGCAACTAACAAGAAAGCAATAAGCGTTACAACCAAATGGATGGTTCGCATCGGCCACTCCTGTCATGTGAACTTTAGCACAATGTCTCCCCCAAATCTTTGACTTAAGGCAAATTCTGCCGCTATAATGGCAGTGATGAAGGAACTACTCTCTCTATTGAAGAGCCACGCCGTCTTCGCTCCGTTGAGCGAGGGTGAGCGCGAAACACTAACCCAACGGGCAATCCGCCGGCAACTCGAAAGGGGCGAGACTCTAACCTGGCAAGGGGATGTTTGGCCTTATCTCTTCTTGGTGGCCGAAGGGGAATTGGAGGCTCTCAAGGTTTCCCCTGGGGGACGCAGCTTATTGGTAACGACCTTTGGAAGCGGCGAACTCTTCTGGGGGCTGGCTTTCTTCCACGATGAGGCGCCCTCGCTTGCTACACTTCAGGCACGCACCCCTTCGATAGTTTATCTTTGGCATCGCCGCGAGGTGGAGCTGTTCTTCCTTATGCATGGGAAAATGGGTTGGGAACTCTGTCGCTTAATGATTCAACGCATGGAACGCGCCAGCCTCATCGTCGAAGAGCTCGCTTTCCAACCCATTGCAGGGAGATTGGCGCGCCTTCTATTAGACCAAATTCCTCCGGGGCGACGTTCTATACATCGTTCCCTCACCCTCGATGAACTGGCCGCTCGCCTTGGCACCACCCGCGAAGTGGTCTGCCGCACGCTTTACCGCTTCGCCGATAGGAACCTTATTACCATAACCCGCACCGAGCTTTCTCTGACCGACCGGGAGGGTTTATCCCGACTCATCGAAGGGGAATAGCCGTCAAGGGACGCTACCCACACCCTTACCCCCTAAGCAAGCCCCTCAGCCACGCGCAGCAACTCATGGGGTTGGACGATGATCACCCGTTCGCGCCCGGCGATAAGCAGCCCCTTTCGCTCCCACCCGCTCAAGATACGGCTGACCGTGTAGAGGGTCGTGCCAGCAATTTCGGCCAAATCCTGGCGTGAAAAGGCGAGTTCAATCCCTTGCGCGGTGCGCTGGCCGCCCTGGGCAACCAACCGCAACAAGACGCGCGCCACGCGCTGCTCTACTCGCTCGGTAACGTTCTCGCGGTAGCGCTCTTGTAATTCCTGGATGTATCCGGTCATCAGTTTCATCAGGCCCAATGAAAGGTGAGGACGCTCTTCAAGGAGATGACGGAAACCATCGCTCGGAATGGCGAGGGCCGCGCTATCCTCTAAGGCTTGAGCACAAGCAGGGTAGACGGCCCCCTCTTGCACCGCGCCAATGGCGCCAAATAAGTTGCACGGCACCACCACCCGTAAGTTGACCTGCTGCCCATCGGGGGAAATCTGACACAGCTTAGCGCGCCCACTGATCAGGATATAGGCGAACTCTGCCGGGTCACCTTGAAAGAAAAAGAAACCGCCCTCCTCTACAAAGCGCTCTACCCCCATTTGGGCGATGCGCTGAACATCGTCCTCGCTGGCACTCTTGAGGACCGCCACCCGGCGGATGGCCGCCTCGATCTCGGCAAGGCGATGAGCCATGCCTCAAATATACCCCAATTCGGTGCGTCCCGCCAGCGTTCTTCATCCTTTTTTAGTGAAAATTATCCAATATACGTCAAGTGAACCCCTCTTTCGCCAGGATGAAGGCGGTGATAGACACGCCGCCCTTGCTTTCGCATGGCTTCTATCATGGGAACGGGTTCGAAATCCGTTAATAGCAGAAGAAACCTGCCTGGTTGCAGCTGCCCAAGCAATTCATTAACCCGCTGGAGCGGCACCTCCCCGCGCTGTAGCAGTTCATTGCCATCCACCACAAATTGAGGCTCCCCGCTCACCCAAGGCGGGTCACCTTCCTGAATAGGGGGGAGGGTGGAGGGGAAGGTAACCTCCGCCTTCAGTTCGGGTAGGCCAACCTCGCGACGCAGGGCGTTGACGAATTCGGTCACCTCCCATCCGCCGGCTTGGGCTACCTTTTCCAAGGTGGCCAGCTGCGCTACCGTGCGGCGCAGGATGGGGTTCTTTAAGTTCGCAAAGGGGGGTGCCAGCGCGATAATTTTATCTTCCAGGGCAGGGTAGGCCTTTAATACCTCAAGTAGCTTGCTACGGCCGGTAATTTCCATCCCATTCACTCCCTCACCGTCTCATCATAGGTCAGCAGGCGGCGTTCACCTTCCAAAGCGCGCACTTCGCTCAAGTCTTGGCTCACCTCCAGCGTGCCTAAGTATTCTCCCGCAGCATTGCGCACGGCGAAGTAACAGATATAAATCAGGCGGCCATCTCGGTGGATCCAAAAGCGCGCCCGGTCTTGTTTGCCGGCCTTGAAATCGTGCAGAATTTGATTGACAACGTGAACACTCTTTGGCGGATGGCAGTACTGGACCTTGCGCCCCAAGATGGTGCGCGAGCGCTCGAAGATGCGCTTTGGGCCGGGGCTGTAGTAGCGCACAGTATCGTCCCTGTCCACAAAGGTGAGGTCAAAAGGCAAGGTGCCCAGCACGGCAATGAGCTCTTCCAAAGTAAAGCTGCCGGTGGGCATTTGTACCCGACCGTCTGCTGCCGGGGGGCGCTGTACCTCCTGGTGAATGCCTCCTTGGGGAACCCAGACAAACTGGGGCTCGTATAAGCAGTAACCATAGTCATCGCTCTGTAAGTAGATGTCATACCAATCCTGCTCGGTGAGCAGGTCGAGGGCTATAGGGAAGAGGATCTTCTCCTCTTTGTAGACCATATCCTCCACAGCCTCTATCGTCGGCGATACTGCCAACAGGTTGTACGCCTTTGCCTCTCCCGCGCTCAAGCCTTCCACCTGCTGTAAGCCGCCTATGGTCTGGCGGAGAAGTTCGCGAATCTCGTCATGTTTCCCCCACATCACCGTGGGAGGGCCAGGTAAGTTGTTCCTCTCAAAGTAGGGGAAAAGTAGGTGCTCCTTGCGGCGATAATGCTTTTCTAGGTCCATCAGGTTGTTCAGCAACCCTTGGATGGCGCGCATCGCTTCGGTGGCATCGGCTTCATCATCCAGGGTTTCAATCTGCTGCATCCGCAAGCGGATTTCCGCGGTTGTTTTGGTCACCTGACGGTTCTCCTGCATAAAGGTGTGAACCGGGTGACCGGGCACAGTTTCGGGCGTTTCCTGTAGATCGAGGTGTTTCTTTAGAACGCGTGTGTGGGCATCGCACAGCTGCTGGATGCTCTCCGCAGAAATGCCCTCCTGCATGAGCTGCACTTCCATCAAGAAGACATCGCTGTAATCTGCCTCGTCCAGCAGTGTCTCGAGCTGCGCCTTGACGCGTTTTTCCGCCATGCCCGAGTGCAACTGACGGATGAGGCTCTTCATGATCTCGATGCGCTGCTGCCGGTTGTTGATTAACTCACCCATACGGAATCCTTTCCCTAAGCTACATCTACCAAAACGCGATGAACAATGCGGTGAACAAGGTTGAGATGAGCAACTGGCGCAAACCAATCTGCGTTGGGCGCACGGCTACCGCCGGACGCAACGCTCCATAGAGCACCTCCCCCCATTGTAGGGCGTAAGCCAGCCAGACCCAAGGTGAAATGACACCAACCCAGCCAAGCAGGAGTGTCAGCCCCAGGTTGAAGGTTGCATAGAGCAATGCGCGCCATGCCGGCCGGAGACGATCCACCATCGCCGCAGGCACCGCCGGCCAGGAGCGTTGCTGTAAGCGCAGGTAAGCATAGACAATTGAAGCCGCTGCCTGCAACCAGCACAACAGCCACAACAACCAGCCTTGGGGGGCATACCCCTCACCTCCTCCCCAATAAGCCGCCGGCGCAGCCAGCGCCAAAACGCCGCTGGCGACAATCTGGGCACCCATTTGGTGCCGCTCCTGTCTTTGCCGAATCAGCCACAGGTGCCAGGCGAAAACCGGAGCAGCCACTATCCCTAACCAGAGCAAGCGTGCGTAGCCCAGCCATACCAACCCAACCGTGCTCAAAAGCAGAATCCCCCCATAGACCGCTATCCAGAACAGACTGGGAGGCAAATCGGAGGCAGGGCGACGTTTCCCCCACACCTTGACCGCCACACTGAGCGGTTGACGGAGCAAAAAGGCCATCAGCGCCCCTAGGGAAAGAGCCAGAGAAGCGTTGGTGAAGCGCCCGGCGGCAAACAACCCAATGAGCAAAGGGCTAAGTAGGAAGACCCACGATCCATGATCCTGTGGTAAGGCGATGTGTTTTTTGAACATGCGAACTCCCGCAATAGGCAGCCGTTGAAAGCGGAGAAAGAGGGAAGCTGGAAAAATTTTATCCGAACCCAGGCCCATCTTGCGTTTCACCCTCCCTGGGGAAGTGGTGACCCTTTCGCGAAGGGGTAAACCCGTCGCCAGTTGCCTATCAGAAAGCAAAGCAAGCCTAACCCCTGCAGGCCGCGCCCAATCCACAAGGGCGCCCTGAGCGCCCCCAGCGAAGCCAGGCACGTGAAGCCCAAGCCCAGGTTTAAGAAAACGAAAGCCGCCCAGCTCCAACGCTCCTCGCCCCGCGGCTGGCGTCCGCTAAAGCGCGGCAAAATCCAAAACGCCATCCCTAAGGCGAACTGAGTCATCCAACCGATAAACATCACCTCGATGTGCACCGGCAACAACGACCAGGCCCAAGGCATAATCGTTAAACCTTTATGGATGAGCAGCAATGCGCCCAATGTCGCCCCCAGAGTTAGGTAAAGCAACGCCAGGCGCACGGTCAACCTGGTAAGAAGTGGCATTTCAACGCCCTTTCACCCTTAACCAAGCCTGAACGCCGAAGACCACCATCGCCAACCATTGTAGAGCGGCAGCGATTGCCAAAGCCGCTCCTCGCCCTGGCAAATAGGCTCCCCTGTATAACGGTTCGAAGAGCACTCTCAAGAGCAATCCCCCGTTGAGCGCCAGATACGTGAGCCAGTTCAACCACCCATATCCCCGAGGGTGTCGAGCAGAGAATTTAGGCAACATCCAGATCGCCACCCCGAAGATCAGCTGGGTGAGCCATCCCACGGTGAGCACGTGCCAATAAACGGGGAAAGCCGAGGCCACTGCGCCCAGGGACTGAACCATCCCTAGTGTCATCCCAAGTACAAGGAAGAGGAGAGAAGTCTTGACGAAAAAGCGCACAACGGTAGGCATGGCTGAACCCTTTTAGAAATGCACGGCTATCTTAATCAGAAATGCTCAGCGATTCTTTGCGCCAAGACAAATAAAAAGTCTCTTCTTCTCTCCCTCAGTAATCCAAAGAGCAAGCGCACATCCCCCTGTCATGGTGGGAACACGCCTGGGAAGGTGCCGCTTGGATGACTCCCGACGCAGGCAGCCAAAGGTTTTCACTAAGGGCATGACAGCGTAGTCGTTGCCGAAGCCAAGAAACCGGAACACACTCCCCTCAACCCGGTTCTTCTCCCGCAAGAATGTGGCATAATCAAGGCCGCAGGGCGGCCCCCTAGTAAAGTGCCGCTCGGCACTCCGCATAGCTCCCACAAAAGGCGATGGCGCGCGATCTGCCCACCACCCTGGTGTATTTACGCCGCTGGCCGCTTATCGGCCGGCTGGCCTATTACCTCCTCAAGGTCTTAGGGGTCGAAATCCCGCGCCGGGTGACCATTGGGCGCGATTTTGAGCTCGCCCATGGTGGCGTGGGCGTGGTCATTCACTCCCGCACCCACATCGGCGATCGAGTGAAGATCTACCCAGGGGTCACCTTGGGTCGAGCGGATATCCACCTGCCCATGGAACGCTCGCGCTTTGAGGGGATTGTCATCGAAGACGATGTCATCCTGGCCGCCGGCGCCAAGGTGCTCTGCAAGGAAGGCGTCTTACGTGTGCGGCGCGGCAGCATAGTGGCAGCCAACGCCGTGCTCTTGGAATCCACCGGGGAAGGCGAGGTGTGGGCCGGCATCCCCGCTCGATGCATCGGGCGACGGGAGGGTTGGCCATGACTGGCACGCGGGCGCGCGCTGTATGCATTACGCCGCACCCCGCGCGTAGGGGGGATGGTCTCTTTTCACGATAAGCTGACTGCCGGCTTGCGCCGGCGCGGGGTGCGTGTGACCTACGATTTGGGAGAAGCGGACTACAGCGCCATTCTTGTCATCGGGGGAACGCGGCGCTTCTGGGAACTGCGCCGCGCCCGTCAACAGGGCATCCCTGTGGTGCAACGGCTGGACGGCATGAACTGGCTGCACCGTCGCCTGGGGGTGTGGCGCAGCGGCCTGAACCACTACCTGCGCGCTGAGTATGGCAACCTGGTGCTGCGCCTGATCCGCTCCCGTTTGGCCACCTATCTGATATACCAAAGTGAATTCGTGCGCCGTTGGTGGGAAGAAAGCCACGGCACACTCCCCATCCCTTGGCGCGTGATCTACAATGGGGTGGACTTAGAGCACTATACCCCTCAAGGGGTGGAGCGCCCTCCGGAGGACCGCTGGCGGTTGCTGATGATCGAGGGCAACTTAATGGGTGGCTATGAACTCGGCCTAAGAACGGCGTTGGCGCTGGTGGAGCATCTCGCCCAAACCTTGGGCGCCCTCGCCCGCCCTGTGGAGCTGGTCGTAGCCGGGCGTGTGCCCGAAGCCCTACGGCGCCGCAGCGAGGCATGGCTGCAACGTCATTGCCCCTCAGGCAAGATCCTTTGGCCGGGGATTGTGGCGCCGCGCGCCATCCCCTCGCTGGCGCGGGAAGCGCACCTGCTCTTCGCCGCCGATCTCAACCCCGCTTGCCCCAACGCGGTGGTCGAAGCCCTGGCCTGCGGCTTGCCGGTGCTGGCCTTCGCCACCGGCGCCTTGCCGGAGATGATCCCCTCTCAGGCCGGCCGCTTAGTCCCTTACGGCGGCGACCCCTGGAAGCTCGAAGAACCGGATATCCCTGCCCTGGCGCAGGCCGCCCTGGAGGTTTTCCAGGCAGGGGAAGCGTTGCGCCGGGGGGCGCGCCGTTTGGCGGAGGAACGCTTTGATGTGGAGGCCATGGTGGACGCTTATCAAGAAGTCCTTTTGGGGGGCTCACCGTGAGTCGCGCTTCCTGGTTGCTGCGCCTGGCGGCTTGGGCCGCGCGCTGCCTTCCCGGCGGGATAAAACAAGCCCTATACCGCACTCCTCTGGCGCCGTTCATACGGCGCGCCCTCAACCGCGCCGCTCCCCAAGGCCTTACGGTGGTTGAGGTGGCCGGCGGGGGTTTGGCCGGCTATCGCCTGCTGCTCAACCTGCAGCAAGAGAAATACTACTGGTTAGGCACCCATGAATTGGACTTGCAAGCGGTGGTTAAAGAACTCGCCCAGCCCGGTATGGTTGCTTACGATGTAGGCGCCAACATTGGCTTTTTCACCCTGCTTCTCGCCCGCCAAGTGGGTGCTCAAGGGCAGGTATATGCCTTTGAACCGCTGCCGGCCAACCTGGAGCGCATACGCGCCAACCTAGAACTAAACGATAGCACCAACCTCGTGCAGGTAGTTGAGGCGGCGGTGGTGGAAACCGAACGGCCTTTAACCTTTTGGATCGGCCTTTCTCCCTCTACAGGGAGAGTAGAGGGTTCAGCCAATCGTGAAAGACCAGACCTCGGCCAGAAAATCGAAGTGCGCGGCCTCAGCCTCGACCACTTCGTCTACGAGCAAGGCCACCCCCCACCCCATCTGGTCAAGATGGATATCGAGGGTGGGGAGGTGTTGGCTCTGCCGGGGATGAGACGCCTTTTGCGGGAGGCGCGTCCGTTGCTCCTGCTGGAGCTGCATGGATGGCGCTCTCTTGAAGTGGCCTGGGAGGTGCTCACGGAAGCCGGCTATCGCCTATGCCGCATGACCGCCGGCTTCCCCCCAGTGGCCTCTTGGAAGGATTTAAATCCTCACGCCTATGTGGTGGCTTTCCCTCCTAAGTAGGCATGACCGAAAAGCGACCCATGGCCGGCTCTGACAACGAGACCCTCTTCTACGAAGGACGTCTGGCCATACAACAACGGGTGTTGCCGGCCTATCGCGGGCCTTTTCTGGAGGCCTTGGCGCGTCGCTGCCGCGGGGGGCTGAGCCTCTTCGCCGGCCAACCCCAGCCCGGCGAGCAGATCGTACCCCTGGAAAGCATAGCAGGCGCGCATTACCAAGCGGCGCGCAATCGCTACCTCTTCCGCGTTGGCTCGCCCTTCTACCGCTGCTGGCAGCAGGGGTTGCTCGCCTGGTTAGAAACCTGGCAACCCGATGCGCTCATCGTTGAAGCGAACGCGCGCTATGCCACCACCCCCTCCGCCGTG
>VSSL01000329.1_pt1 | contig 13894 bp, 8 predicted proteins | sample 4557531 | NCBI WGS metagenome assembly VSSL01 (sample SAMN10986726, study PRJNA523729) | hot springs metagenome | isolation source: hot springs | place: India:Timba, Gujarat | collected 2018-05-31 | reverse complement strand
GGGGACGTGGCGGAATGGCAGACGCGCATGACTTAGGATCATGTGCCGCAAGGCGTGTGGGTTCAACTCCCATCGTCCCCACCACTGTGACCGCACATCACTGATGTGCGGCTTTTTGTTGCAATCCTTCGTGTAATCGCAGCGCGATCCGTCGCCGTTCGAGATCAATGTTCAGGATGGTGGCGCTGACGCGGCAGCCAAGCGGAAATCGTTCGCGCAACGGTCGCGGATCGGGTGGAATCTGGCTGGTATGGGCCAACCCCTGCACACCGGGGAAGACCTCAATAAAGACGCCGAAACCGGTGATTCCGGCGACTTTGCCATTAACCTGCATCCCCACGGCAAGCTGTTGGGTGATATGAGACCACGGATCGGGCGTGAGGCGGCGGATGCTTAGGTTGACGCGCATCCGCGTCTCATCGATGCCGGTGACGGCAGCCCGCACCGTTTGGCCGGGGTGAAGGGCGGTGCGCGCATCGCTAATCCAACCCCAGTCAATGTCGCGTACATGGACAAACCCCTCGACCCCGCCGAGATCAATGACTGCGCCGTAGCTGAGCACGCGCATGACGACGCCTTCCACCACGCTGGCGACGGTAAAACTCGCCATGCGTTGCCGGCGCTGCTGTAAGCGTTCGTGGCACGATGGCGGCAAGGAGAGTTCGAGGGGCGGTTCGGCATGGTTTGTTGGCGATGGGGGTGTGCATGCGGCGAGAGCTTCTACACAGCGGGCGGCGTAGCTGCGCAGCTCGGCGCTCGGATCGCTCTCGGCAATCTGTGCGATCAGCGGCAGACTTTCCCGATCCTGCCATTCCACCAAGACCTGCATCACTTTCATCAACAATGGCCGGCGGTTAGGCGCCGAGCGTTGCAACAAGGCCCGCAGTTCGGGGAGTGCGGCGCGATAGTTCGCCATGTGTAAGAAGCGAATCACCTCGTGTAAGAGGTGGCTGCCGTCTTCATTGAGCAGGGGGGCGATGGCTGGCGCTGCTTCCACCGCTTGGAGCTGGATCAGTGTGCGCACAGCTAAGGTGCGCAGGCCGACCACGTAACGAGCGATCTCGACCAGCAGCGGCACGGCGGTACGGGCGCGCAAGCGGGCGAGTGCTTGCATCGCTACGCTTGCTGCCCGGCTAGGAATGCGCGGTTGGGCGTCGTGCCACGCGGTGATGCAATCTTCCAGCAAACGCATCAAGCCGGGCACGGCCGCCGGGGCGTGGAGGATGCCGGCGGCTTCGGCAGCGGCGATGCGGATGGTGAGATGCGGACTATTGAGAAAGTTGGGCAGCGCCACCGCGAGCGTGGTGTCGCCAAGCCGGGCGAGTGCGACGATCGCTGCTGCCACAATCGGCGGTTCGGGGTCATCGAGACAGGCCGAGATCTGAGCGCGAGCCGCACTGATCTGGCGCCGGCCTAATGTGCGAATCGCGGCGGCGGCCACAAATGGTTTGGGATCATCAATTGCGGCCAGTAGCGCATCAATGACTGTTGCATTCAGCGGTTTACTGCTGTAGCCAATCGCTTCCGCTGCGACTTCGCGCACCATTGCCCGTCGATGGTTGAGCGCCGGCAAGGCCAGTTCCGGATCAACGTCCATCCTCACCAACCGGCTGGCGGCGCGCGCCCGCACCAGTTGGTCACGCGAATGGATCGCGCGCGCCAGCTCTTCGAGCTGATCGGTGATTAATTCGCTCAGGCGTTCACGGTCAAGTTCCGGATCGCCTTCGTAATCGTCGAGATCGCTCATAGCCCTTCCCCGGCGACGGGTGGATCGGTTGCCAGTAGGTGGCGTTGCACTTTGCCGAGCGCATTGCGTGGCAATGCCGAAACAAAGCGAATCGCGCGCGGGCGTTTGTAGGCGGCGAGATTGGCGCGGCAATGGTCGATCAACGCGGTAGCGGTGACGGTTGTATCCGGTTTGATGACGACGGCAGCGACCGGCACTTCGCCGAGATCGGGATCGGGTTGGCCATACACGGCGCATTCGGCCACGGCGGGATGCTGCGCTAACACCTCCTCGACTTCGCGGGGATAGATGTTGTAGCCGCCGCTGATGATTAAGTCACGGCTGCGTCCGGTGATGTGGAAGTAACCATCGGCGTCAACGAAGCCGAGATCGCCGGTGTTGAACCAACCGTCAGCGGTAAAGGCTGCCGCCGTCGCTGCCGGGTTGCGCCAGTAGCCTTGGAAGAGGTGCGGCCCGCGCACCTGAATCTCGCCGATCTGCCCAACCGGTAACGGCTGGCGGGTGTCGCGATCGACAATGCGCGCTTCTTGGCCGGGGAATGGCATACCCACGCTGCCGGGCCGCCGTTCGCCGTCGTAGGGGTTGGTCAGGTTCATACCGGTCTCGGACATCCCGTACCGTTCGAGAATGGGCTGGCCGAAGAGGGCGGCAACATCGGCGAAGGTTTGCGGGCTGAGCGGGGCTGACCCCGATACAAAGAGTCGCACATGGTGGGGTGGCACACCGTGCCGGCGGGCCGCTTCAACTAATCGCACATACATCGTCGGCACGCCAAAAAAGAGCGTGATCGCCGGATCGGCCAGCCGTTGCAAGGCCACCTCCGCGTCAAACCGGGGATGCAATTCGAGACTGGCCCCGCTGCGGATGGTGCCATGCACGCCGACACCTAACCCATGCACGTGAAAGAGCGGCAGCATCAAGAGCAAACGATCGCGATCCGCCCAGCGCCATGCGGTGATGATGGCGTCACAGTTGGCGGCCAGACTGGCGTGGGTATGCACGGCCCCTTTCGCGCGCCCGGTGGTGCCGGAGGTGTAGGCGATCAACGCCATCTCAGCGGGATCGGGTGGCGTGCAGACGGTGAAATCGGCTGGCGGCGCGCCAAAAACGGTGGCGTCCGGTTTGATCAGGCGGGGTGGCGTTGCCGGCATTGCTTCGCGTAACAACGCCTCATTCTCATCCGTCGCCACCACAATCGCCGGTTCCGAATCGGCCAGCAAATGGCTCAGCTCGGCGTGGCGGTACTGCGGGTTGACCAGCACCACTGCCGCGCCGGCCAATTGCGCGCCAAAATAGGCCGCAATGAACGCTGGAGTATTGGGCAGCGCGAGCGCTACCCGATCGCCACGGGCAAGACCGAGAGACTGCAATCGCGTTGCCCAGCCGGCGGCGGCGGCGGCGAGCGCTGGGTAAGCGTATGGTTGCCCGTCAACAATGAGGCATGGTCGCTCAGGTTCGGCAGCGGCGCGACGCAAGAGGGTGGCAACGATTGGCAATGGCGGCATCAGAGACCTCATTATCTCGATCAGGCGGATTCCGGTCGGCGGGATGATGACTCGCCGCAATCAGGGTCACACCTACCATAATGCGGGTCGCAGACCCGCATCCACCGGAACCGGCACGTATGCAGTGCATGTGATTTCAGACCGTTACTGGTGATGTCGCTGGCTTTGGGAGAGCCGTTGCCTTGCAACGTCTCTCCCCGATTGGTCACAGGTATCGTTATTGCCTTGCATTATACCGAGACAAAGAGAGACGGTGCATCGCACCGTCTCCACTGTTGGTTACAAGATCGCGACGAACGGCTACCAGCTACTTATCGCGCTTGGCTTCGCCGAGTGCTGCCTGCGCGGCGGCGAGGCGCGCGATCGGCACCCGGTACGGCGAACAACTGACGTAGTTGAGGCCAACCCGGTGGAAGAATTCGACGCTGGCCGGATCGCCGCCGTGCTCACCACAGATGCCGACCTTGAGGTTCGAGCGAGTTGAGCGACCGCGCTCGGTGCCGATCTGCACCAACTGGCCGACACCGCGCTGGTCGATGGTTTGGAACGGATCGTCGGGAATCAGCTTCTTTTCGACGTAGGCCGGCAAGAAGCGCCCCGAGTCATCGCGTGAGAGACCCAGCGTGGTTTGGGTGAGGTCATTGGTGCCGAAGCTGAAGAACTCGGCCACCTGCGCGATCTCGTCGGCGACTAGCGCCGCACGCGGCAGCTCGATCATCGTGCCGACGAGATACGGCACTTCAACCCCGCTCTCGGCGAAGACCTCGGCGGCGACGCGCCGTACGATCTCTTCTTGCAGCTTCAGCTCGCTGATAAAGCCGACCAGCGGGATCATCACTTCAGGATGGACATCGATGCCCTCAGACTTCACCTTGACCGCGGCCTTGAAGATCGCGCGGGCCTGCATCTCGGTGATTTCGGGGTAGAGGATGCCCAACCGGCAACCGCGGAAGCCGAGCATCGGGTTCGCTTCGCGCAAGCTCTCGACGCGCGCCTTGACCTTGTGCGGATCGACGCCGAGCTTGGCCGCCAACGCCTCGATCTCGTGGTCGTCGTGGGGCAAGAACTCGTGCAGCGGCGGGTCGAGGGTGCGGATGGTCACCGGCAAGCCGGCCATCTCGCGGAACAAGCCCTCGAAGTCACCCTGCTGGAGCGGCTCGATCTTGGCGAGCGCAGCGCGCCGCTCCTCAACCGTATCGGCGAGGATCATCTCGCGCATCGCGTCGATCCGGTCGCCTTCAAAGAACATGTGCTCGGTGCGGCAGAGACCGATGCCTTCGGCGCCAAACTGGCGAGCCACCCGCGCATCACGCGGAATATCGGCGTTGGCGCGCACGCCGAGCTTGCGGAACTCATCGGCCCATTCCATCAAGGTCGCGAAATCACCCGACAACTCCGGTTCGACAGTCGGCATCTTGCCGGCAAAGACCTCGCCGCTGCCGCCATCGAGCGTAATCCAATCACCCTTGCGGATCGTCGTGCCGTTAACGGTCATAAGCTGGTCGGCGTAGCTGATGCGCAGATCGCCGGCACCGGCCACGCAGGGCTTGCCCATGCCGCGCGCCACGACTGCGGCGTGCGAGTTCGAGATCAGCACTGGCGTCATCCGGCTCGAGAAGACGATGTAGTTCTTATCGAGCTCATCGGCGGCATCAACCTCGAAGTTGTAGACCAGCGTTGGTTCGGCAGCGCCAACTGCACGCGCGCGGAACGAGCGCAGCGGGGCATCGAGCAGCGCCGCCACTTCGCGGGCGACAGCGCCGGTGCAAAGCGGCAACAGATCGCGCCGGATCTTCTCAACCCCAAACATAATGTTGCGCTTCACCGCCTCGCGCACCCGGCCCATATAGTTCACCGAGTCTTGCACATCGGCGAACATGGCCCGCATGCTCAAGCACTTATTTTCGTAACGGCGCGGCGGCAGCTCGGCATGCACCCGTTCGGTGAAGGCCAGAATCTCTTCTACCTGCTCGGTAATCTGGAGGAGATAATTATCGCGGTTATTGACAATGTGCGGCACGATGCCCAACCGCAGACAGGCCAGCGCCAACCCGTCAAGCAGATCGTGCTTGCTGCTCGATACGCTAATCTGCAAGCGCACTGGGCTCGACTCCTCGGCATAGGTTCCGTCGCCATCGACAAAGCCGGCAAGGAAGTGGAGCAAAGCGGTGCGGTCGAGGCTCAGCACCCACTCCACTAGATGGTCGCGGATCTCGGCGAGGCGGGCAGCCGGTTCGCGGCGGAAGCTAATGCGGTCTTCAACCGTACCGCGGATGACGCGGCCATCCATCTCACCGTGAGAGGTGCGCTCATGCAGATAGGTAAACGGCACGCCAAACGCTTCCTCGAAGCGGCGCTCAACCGCCGCGATGAAGTCGGCTTTTTCCGGCGTCGCCTTCTGCACGAACGTGACCGAACCTTTGGTGTCGCGCAAATTGATCGACCCATCCGAGAGGAGCGCACCGGCGACATAGGCCAACGCCGGGCTCGTGACTGTCTCGCTGAGTGCCGGGATCTGATCGACCACGGTCAAGAAATCCTCATCGGCCAGCACAGCGTCAAGGCGCTTCTTCACCAACTGGCGATTGTGGATCACATACATCTTATGATCGGCGGTCAAGCGCAGTTGGTTATCGTCAGCGCGACCCGTTTGTGAGAGCGTGATCGGAATGACCTCAGCCGGACGGCGTCCGGCGGCGATGATCTGCCGCCACACCGGGCGCAGCGTGCGGCTGTCGAATGAGAGAATGCGCGGCGCGGCGCCTTGCTCGATCAAGGCAAACGCTGCTTCAGCCGTCAACAAGCCGCGATCGGTCAAGATGCGCGTCTCAGGCGCAACGCACGTCATTCCCCCACGCGCGGTCAAAATCGCCTGCGCCGCCACCATGCCGTGGAAGTCTTCGGGAGCAGTCTCGACGCGCACCAAGATCACCTTCTCGCCGGTCTTAGCCAGCTCTTCGGCCTCGTCGGGATCAAAGACGGCCTTGCCGGAGGCGGCGCCGGGCGAAGCGGGCAAGCCAGTGGTGAGGGGTTGGGCTTGCTTGCGCGCTTCGGGGTCAATCATGGGGTGGAGCAACTGGTCAAGAGCGTGCGGGTCAACCCGCTGCACCGCCGTCGCCTTATCGATCAACCCTTCGCGCACCATATCGACCGCGATCTTGACTGCTGCCGCGCCGGTGCGCTTGCCAGTGCGGGTCTGCAACATCCACAACTTGCCGCGCTCGATGGTGAACTCGACATCTTGCATGTCTTTGTAGTGCCGTTCGAGCTGCTTGGCAATCTCGTGGAATTGGGCATAGACTTCGGGCATCTCTTCGGCCAGCTTGCTGATCGGTTGCGGGGTGCGAATGCCGGCCACTACGTCTTCGCCTTGAGCATTGACCAGATACTCGCCGAAGATTTCGGGTGCGCCAGTGCTGGGGTTGCGGGTAAAGGCCACGCCGGTCGCCGAGTCGTTGCCCATATTGCCGAAGACCATCGCCTGTACGTTGACGGCGGTGCCTAGATTGTCGGGAATCTTGTTCACGCGGCGATAATCAACCGCGCGCTTCCCATTCCACGAACGGAAGACGGCGGCGATCGCCTCGCGCAACTGCTCGAAGGGATCTTCGGGGAACTCAACCCCGACATCTTCCTTAATAATCGCCTTGAACTTCTCGGCCAGCGCGAGCAGTTCCTCAGTGGTCAAGTCAGTGTCTTGGCGCTGACCATGGCCTTTGGCCTCGTCCATCTCGTGCTCGAAGCGGTCGCCATCAACGCCGAGCACAATCTTGCCGAAGAGCTGGACAAAGCGGCGATAAGCATCGGCAGCGAAGCGGGGGTTATCGGTCAGGCGGGCCAACCCTTCCAGCGTCTGCTTGTTGAGGCCAAGGTTGAGCACCGTATCCATCATGCCGGGCATTGAGAACTTCGCACCCGAACGCACCGATACGAGCAACGGATTGTTCGGATCGCCGAAGGTCTTGCCGGTTTGAGCTTCGATATCCTTCAACCCTGCCAGCACCTGCTCCCACATTCCTTCGGGGAACTGCTGGCCACTTTCGTAATAGGCGTTACAGGCTTCAGTGGTGATCGTAAACCCGGGCGGCACTGGTACGCCGGTGCGAGTCATCTCGGCCACACCCGCTCCCTTTCCGCCAAGGAGATCGCGCATCGAGGCATTTCCTTCGCGGAAGAGGTAAACCCACTTCTTAGACATAACCTGTTTCCTCCTTGAACAAGGCGGCTTGAGACAATGCCGTTATGCGCCTTAGCGCGTGAGAATGCGCTAACGGCGGGAATGATCACGATTGGACACGGTGAACCAACCGGTCGCTGCCGGCATCAAGAGCATGCGATTAAACGTGCAACTTATTGGCCCCATCGCACATCATTGTATGAAGCTGATATGACCGCAAACAATGGTAGATAACGCAACTATACTGCGCCGTCTCGCAACTGTCAAAAGCAATTGCCTTGCTTTACCGCAGTGCAGAGCATCTGCATTTGCCTCTACCCCGGCGTACTAAACCGGCGCGAAATCAAGGCAATAATCTCATCAGCGCTCTCTTCGATCGACTTATCGGTCACATTGAGCGCCGTCCAACCGTGTTGGCGGAAGATCCGGCGCGCCCATTCCACTTCATCGATCGCGGCATCAAGGTTGGTATAACTGCCACCGAGATTAATGCCCATCCGCCGTTGGCGCCACCGCCGGCGAGCGGCGATCTGTTCGGCATCGACAATCAAACCGATGACGCGCCGGGGATCAACCCGAAACAGATCATCGGGCAACGGCACTTCCCGCACGAGCGGCACGTTAGCCACCTTCCAGCCCAACACCGCGAGATACATGCTCAGCGGCGTCTTGCCCACCCGGGAAACGCCGACCAGTACAATATCGGCGTGGCTCAGCTCGCGCGGTTTGTTGCCATCGTCATGGGCAACGGTGTACTCAATCGCTTCCAGCCGCTCGAAATAGGTCGAGCGGCGGGCTTGATACAATCCCGGCTTGCCCAGCGGCTCTTTTTGCAACACCGTTGCCAAACGTGACAAGACGCTGCCGACCAGATCGATCTCAGCGACTCCCATCTCGCGCGCCAGCCGCATCAATTCACGGCGGAGGGTTGGCTCCATCAACGTGTGCAAGATGGTGCCGTTCTGCTGCGCGGCTTGGGCGACGACTTCGGCAATCTGTTCCGGGTTGCGCACATTTGGCACAATGATTAACGGTACTTCCGCCCCCTCAAACTGTGAGAGCGTCAAGCGCGCCACCTGTTCACCGACCGCGCCAGCGCCGCCGGAGACAATGTAGAGGGGCGGGGCAGGATAGGAATGAGGCAATTCGTTCATTCGCAAACGTTCTGTAATACACGATGCGCCTGTGATCAGGCACAATTGACTATAGACGTTACCAGCCGTATGCTGGTATGATACCACACGAAACCGATGGCTCGCGGCGGATAATACTATGGAAGTCTTTTCAATCGATGGCGCGAAGATTCATGCGCTTGATGCCGGGCCGCGCCATGCCCAACTCGCAGTGCTGATCCACGGTTGGTCGAGTTCGTCGTTTGCGATGTCGCCGCTCATCCCACTGCTCAGCCGGCGCTTTCGCTGCGTGGCGATTGATCTGCCCGGCTACGGCGAATCACCGCCGTTGCGCGAACGGGCGACGATTGGGCGCTATGCTCAGATTGTTGGTCGCCTGATCACCGGTCTGAGCGATCATCCGGCAGTACTTGTCGGCCATTCGATGGGGGGCATGATCAGCGCAACGCTAGCCCTGCAAATCCCGCAATTGGTTGATCGCATGGTGTTGCTTTGCCCGACCATTTCGGGCCGGCTATCGTTCTGGATTAACACCTTTGTCTCGCCAATCACGATGATCGAGCGCTTCCCGATCTTTAGCCGCTTGCTTTCCGTGCTCGAACCATCAATGCTGTACGTGACCGATAGCCTGATGAAACCAGCCTCATTCGCCGAACGATCAGCGATCAGCGAAGCCGATTATCTGCGGTTGCGCGCTGATGCGCGCCGGCCCGGCCAAGGGCGCGTGCGGGCCGAATGTTTTGTTGCGATGCGCAATCAAGACCTCAGCGGGCGCTTGCGCGAGCTCGAGACACCGGCGCTGGTCATTTGGGGGGCGGAAGATAACACCGTGCCGCTCCGTGATGCTGGCGTCGTTGCTGACGAATGGCGCAATGCTGATCTGCGGATTGTGCCGAAGGCTGGCCACTGGCCGCATTTCGAGACGCCTGAGGTTACGATGCGGTATATCGCCAGTTACCTTGGCTTGCCCTCGCTGGTCAGCCAACCGGATGTCTTGGTGCAGCCAGCGGAAGTGACGGCGCAGGTGGCTGAATTTCTGGCTAATTCCCAGATTGGGAGCGGTCTCAACCTTGCCCAACGCACCCGGCTAGCGGCGCACCTCGAACGGCGGCGCTACCCACCCGGCGCGTTGATTGACCGCACAAACCAAGAATCGACCGATCTCTACCTCGTGCAGGATGGTTCGTTAGAGGTTTGGAGCCCGCCGATCGATAATGATCCAGATAGCCAGCGCCTGCTCACGACGGTGGTGGTAGGCCAAATTACCGGCGAGATGTCATTGCTCGACGGTGGCCGGCGTAGTGCCGATCTGCGCGCCGGTGAAGAGGGGGTCACGATCTTGGCGTTGCGCCGCGAGCGGTTGCGTGCGCTGGCCGAGGATGATCCGGCCTTGGGGAACGCAGTCTTGTGGAATATTGCCAGCGCGCTGGCGTTGCGCTTGCGCTTGGCGAACTGGCAGCAGCAGGGTTTGGCGCGCGAATTGCAGGCGCTTAAGCGGTAAGGTTGAGAGGTCTTAACGCTGGAGCGCAACTGATTATGGTAACGTGTGTTAGATTAGCAGGATTCGCTGGTTTGTAAGCAAGAGTGATCCACGTATGGAAACAACAAATCGTCGCGTGATGACGGCATCGTGGCCGCAACTCGTCATCTTACTCGGCGGTGACGCAATGGTATTTGTGGTGTTCGCCTTGCTAGGGCGCAGTTCGCACGGTTTGGCTGATGAAAACCCGCTGGTGGCCGCAGTGCGGGTCGCGTTGCCCTTCTTTATCGGCTGGCTGCTGGTGGCGCCGTGGTTTGGCGTGTTTCGCCCGCAACCGCCGTTGCGCATGGCTAGCTTATCACTTGGAGCTTGGTTGATTGCGTTGCCGGTCGGGCTTGGCTTGCGTTGGCTGCAGCTCGGTCGTTCTAGCCCGTTTAGTTTTGCGCTAGTGACATTTCTGACCGTCGCGGCGTTGTTGCTGATCTGGCGCGGCGCGTACAGTTGGTGGCTGGCGCGGCGTGGATAGAATATTGCGGTTCTGGAGTGCGGCAGTGAAACTGCCGCATCTCCTCAGCGATCGCCACACTGCGAGGTTCTGGAGTGCGGCAGTAACACTGCCGCATCCCCAGCAGCGATCACTAAACTGCCGTTGCGGTTCGTACACCGCTCTACCGCCCCTCATGCGCCAACCGCCAACTCGAGCGGCAACCGCTCATCGATCCAGTAGCGCAAACTGGGATAGCGCAGCTCAATGCCCAGATCGTGGCGCATACGGGCATTGCTCAAGCGGACAGATGAAGTCAAGGCGCCAACGACCGAGCGGTCGAGGCCGGCGCGCAGGCCGACGTTGGGATCAAACGTGCGCGGCGGCAGCATACCGAGCCGGCGGCGCACCTCGCTGACAATCTCGATCAAGCGGAGCGGCTCATCGTCGCCGACATTATAAATTGCGCCAATCTGGCCAACTTCGGGGACCCGGATCAGCACTTCCAGCGCATCATCAATATGAATATGCGGCACAAAGTTGCGCCCGCTGCCATAAATCGTCAACTGGCCGCTAGCAATCGCCTCGAGCGGATCGCGGTCAGGGCCATACACTGTTGCCATACGTAAAATCATCGCTGGGAAGCGGTGAGCGCGCACGGCTTGCAAGATGGTCTGCTCGGCGGCGGCAAGGATCGTGCCGAGAGGATACGAGGGCGCGATGGGGCTGTCTTCATCCACCCAGTGCTCGCCGTGATCGCCATACGGGGCGACGTTAGAGGCCCAAATGTAGGTGCGCACCGTGCGCGCGCGCACCGACATCGCGATCAGATGCTGGTTGCCATCGACGTAGAGGGAACGGAGTAGTGCCGAACCATCGATTGGCATCCGGTTGGTGAGATTGTAGACGACCTCAATCTCATCGGTGACGCCATCAATGGTTTCGGGGCGGGTGAGGTCGCCGATCCAGACCGCCATACCGCGAGCGGCGAGGCGTTCAACCACCGGATCTTCGGCGCTGTAGACAAGACCGCGCACACGGTGGCCAGCAGCGAGGAGTCGCGCGGCCAGTCGCGAGCCGATGTATCCCGCTGCGCCGGCAATCAGATAATTCGTCATAGGTCACCTCGTCGTGTGGGGGCGGGTGACTGCCCTGACACCGCCCGACTGTTAAAGCAGGCTGCACATCGGCAAAAGCGGTGCTTGTCTGTGTAGGTGCAGCAGGTTACTGCTCATTGTAACACCCTCTGAGCGTAGTTGCCAGCGGAAATTTACCTGACAAACGGTGGGCAAATGGTGAATAGGGGGCGACGCATCCGTCACCCCCTCCAGCATTGCCTTCCACTCAAGATTACGGAATCCGTTCGTAGGCCGGCAAGGTCAAGAATTCGACAAAATTGGGGTCGGTCGTGATCTCATCAAACAGCTCGGCGGCCTCTTCGTAACGGCCATCGTCGTAAGCCGGCCCCAGAATCTCGCGCACTTTGGCCAGCTCTTCGGGCAACATCTGGCGGAAGAGTTCAACCGTCACCTTGCGGCCATCGTTGAGCACGCCCTTTGGACTGCGAATCCACTGCCAGATCTGGGCGCGCGAAATCTCGGCGGTGGCGGCGTCTTCCATCAGATTAAATACGGGCACACAGCCGTTGCCAGCCAGCCATGCGCCGAGGTACTGGATGCCGACGTTGATATTCAACCGCATCCCCTGCTCGGTGATCGGTTCGCTGGGGCCAAACGCGAGCAGGTCAGCGGCAGTGACTTGCACATCGTCGCGCTGGCGGCTAATCTGGTTGGGGGTTGGCATCAGGCGGTCGAAGACTTCCATCGCCACCGGCACCAGACCGGGGTGAGCCACCCACGTGCCATCGTGGCCGTCATTCGCCTCCCGCTCCTTATCGGCCCGCACCTTAGCCAGCGCCGCTTCGTTCGCCACCGGGTCGTTCTTGATCGGAATCTGCGCTGCCATACCACCCATCGCATGCGCGCCGCGGCGATGGCAGGTCTTGATCGCCAGCAACGAGTACGAACGCATAAAGTGGGTCGTCATCGTGACCAGTGCCCGATCGGCAAGGCAGAAGTTGGGATCGTTGCGGAACTTCTTGATGCACGAGAAGATATAGTCCCACCGTCCACAGTTGAGACCAGCAGAGTGCTCGCGCAGCTCGTAGAGGATTTCATCCATCTCAAATGCGGCGAGGATGGTCTCGATCAACACGGTGGCCTTGATCGTACCGCGCGGAATGCCGCGCAGCTCTTGCGCCAGCACAAAGATGTCGTTCCACAACCGCGCCTCAAGGTGGCTCTCCATCTTCGGCAGGTAGAAGTACGGGCCGCCTTGCACATCAATCGCGGTTTGGACATTGTGGAAGAAATAGAGGCCGAAATCGAAGATCGACCCCGACATCGGCTCGCCGTCAACCAGCACATGCTTCTCGTTGAGATGCCAGCCGCGCGGGCGCACGAACAAGATGGCGGGATTGGGATTGAGGGCGTAGTATTTGCCTTCGGGACTCGTGTAGGTGATCGTGCGGCGGAGCGCATCGCGCAGGTTGATCTGGCCTTCGATCTGATTTTGCCACGTGGGGGTATTGGCATCCTCGAAGTCGGCCATAAAGACCTTCGCACCCGAATTGAGCGCATTAATGACCATTTTACGGTCAACCGGCCCGGTAATCTCGACCCGGCGATCGTTGAGCTGAGGCGGGAAGGGCGCGATCGTCCAGTCGCTCTCGCGGATGTGAGCCGTTTCGGGGAGGAAATCGGGCCGTTCACCGGCATCGAGCGCGCGCTGGCGCTCGGCGCGGCGGGCCAGCAGCTCAAGCCGGCGCGCGTTAAAGCGGCGATGCAGAGTCGCGAGAAATTCCAGTGCTTCCGGGGTCAGAATCTCGGCATATTCGGGTGTGATCGGGGCGGTGATCGTCACTCCGGCAGGGAGTTGGGGGGCGGTCATGCAACCCTCCTTTCATCATGCGGAAACAATTTCCGTGGACTATTATACCAGAAAAGCGGCTGTGGGCTGTCAACACTGCGGTACAACATCCTCTACGCCTTTGCATTACGCCCTCACCCCCGGCCCCTCTCCCACCTGACGGCGGGAGGAGGGGGAGTTGCTGGGATGGGGATAGCCACAAAGCCGCAAAACTCACAAACATATTGTTGTGGCGCTTGGGTCGCTTGTGGCTATAATCTCCCCTCTCCCAGCGGGTTTTCCAAGGGCGGACAGAACGCCTGAGCTTAGATACGGTTAATGGCGTTGCGATGCGCTGTTTCGCCCTCACCCCGGCCCCTCTCCCGCGCTAGTGGGTGAGGGGATGGGGGTGAGGGATCACCCCTCCCCCAGCGGGGGAGGGGTTGGGGGTGGGGGCAACG
>VSSL01000327.1_pt1 | contig 13926 bp, 8 predicted proteins | sample 4557531 | NCBI WGS metagenome assembly VSSL01 (sample SAMN10986726, study PRJNA523729) | hot springs metagenome | isolation source: hot springs | place: India:Timba, Gujarat | collected 2018-05-31 | reverse complement strand
TTTTTTTCCGAACACTGACGAAATCATCGAAGACCCGCTTGAGATCGGTGGCCATGACCCCGAAATACACCGGAGACCCGGCGATGATGCCCGCCGCGTTGACGAAATCGTCCCGAGTCACTTCTTGCGTGGATCGCACCACGGCCGAGACGCCGTCCACCGAGCGAACCCCTTCGGCCACATGTTCCGCAAGTTTTTTCGTGTTGCCGCTTCGAGAGTAATACAGCACAAGAACATCCATCGCCTTTCATCCTCCTTGTGTGTGTGGGTTACCATTCGCTGGTCAGGCGCCGGGACACATCCGCCCAATTGGCTTCTAAAGATCGAATGGCTTCCAGACCCAGTTCCAAATGGGTGGGCATATATTCCGCGTAGATTTTCTCGTGTAGTTCCTTGCTCTTGATGCCTTTGCGCTGTAAAGGCATGTCGGAGACCAGCATGATGGAACCGATGGGCACTTCGTAATGGTAAGACACGGAAAACAGGGTGGCCAATTCCATGTCGATGGCCAGGATGCGCTGCTTTCGTAAGTATTCAACGAAGTCTTCGTCGAATTCCCACAGCCGCCGGTCGGTCGTATAGACGATCCCGCATTTGGGCAGCAGCCCCACTTTCTTTACGGCCCCGATGCAAAAAAGGTTAACGGACGAGGCCGGGATGGCCGGGAATTCCGGGGGCAGGTAATGGCGGCTTGTGCCTTCGCCGCGGATGGCCGCCGAAGGGATGACGAAATGCCCGATCTCCAGGGTGTCGTCGATGCCACCGCACATGCCCAGCATGATGACCGACTTGAGTCGATCCAGATAGGCCAGGCAGTGAATGAGCAAGGCCGCTTGGGGGGATCCGATGCCGAAATCGATGAGGGTGCAATTGAAATCGGGAGCGTTGACCAGTCGGAAATTGCCTTCGCTCTCTTCCCCGCCGGTCTTTTGCTGAAACCAATCCGCGTATTTCTTAAAATTGGTGATGAGGAAATGCTCGCACATCCGATCCAAAGGAAAATTGGTGTACCGCTCCAAGGTCTGGCGCACATACTCGTGTTCTTTGAGCCCCATGGTTCGCGTTCCTTCCGCCGTGGTTCGAGCATTCCCTCTTCAGTTTCAGGCTCTTGCGGTTTTGCATCATCGATCCTGGAGCAAAAGCTTTTACTTGGCAAGTTCGGCCGCCGTCGCGGCGTCAAGGCGTCCTGTTACGGGCAGACCCCGGTCCGCCTGGAAATTCATGAGCGCCTGCCGTGTGGCTTCCCCCATTTTGCCGTCCGGCGTTCCTGCCTCGTAGCCCAGGGCATTCAGTTTTCTTTGCGCTTCTTTTAAGGAAAGGGTTGCTCCTCGGTATCCTCCGGGCTGGCTACTCCCTTCTACCCCGAGGCGCCCTCCCGTTCCTAACTGGCGGTCCCCCATGGTTTGCGGGGTATAATTTCTGGCCACCCGCACCAACTGGTTGTAGGCGTCGAGAAAGGCGCCCGCGATCACCTTCCCTTGCGGCGTGTTGGTATATCCTCCCAGTCCGCCACCTGCGCTGCCGCCGAAAATGGCCCCTCCGAGACCCCAATCAAAGTTTTTGGAACTGCCTTCCGCAACGCCCACCTGCACCCCGGAGCGATTGTCGACGAGCATGAGCATGACGGCGGCTTCGTTCGCTTTCAGACCGCCCAGAACAGCCCCGGCAACGGCCCCTCCGATGCCTAAAGCTCCCAAAGCTAGAGCGGCACCACCTGTGCCTTTCTGACTGATCATCACCTCTGGAGTCAGCGTATAGTCGGCGCTGACCATCTGCCCTTTACCGAAGTTGCTGCCGGCGCGCAACTCGCCTGTTTGTTGCAGAGCCCGTTCTCCCATCATGGTCTTCATGGCTCGACCTCGGTCCACCACGATAAAACAATTGGACTGTTGGATTAAGAGTCTTAGGACGGGGACCGTTGAGGTGAGCTTGTACTGTCCCGTGATGTAACGGTACCAATCCGAGTTCTGGTCTTCTTCGACCGCGATGGTGCCCAAAGGCCTGTCACAGCGCTCCAAAGAGGCGTTCACGTTTTCGCTGGTCGCTCCCCCGGCGCTCCCCGTGGCCACGGTTTTCGCCGAAGAATCTCCAACCTGAACCGGCATACTGCCGCATCCGTGGAATAGGGCACCGACGACGCACACCGCTAGAACCCCCAGGCATCTTGTTCTCCGCATGGATCCGCTCCTTCGTTGATGCAATCCTCATGTTCTTCACAACCAAACCCAAATCCGATCCGCCGGGCATGCCCGACGGCACAGCGGGCCCCGGCATCCCCAAAGGGCCCGATTTCACCACCTCCTTTCGTCCGACTTCGGATACCGAGGTTATCGTCGCCCCGCCGAGAGCGGCGAGGAAATCGCTACAGAACGATCGGCATTTAGCGACCTGATTCCGATGGCTTTTCCTGTTGTATCTTTTGGTAAATATCGGGGTAGAGTTTTTTCAGGCAGTCAGGACAAATGCCGTGACTGAAAAGAATGTCGCTGTGTTTTTTGAAATAACTTTCCAGTTGTTGCCAATATCCTTGATCGTCTCGGATCTTCTTGCACGAGCTGCAAATGGGAAGAAGGCCGCTCAGCGTTTTCACCTGGGAAAGGGCCTGCTGCAGGTCCACGATCAAATGTTCCCGTTCTTCTTCAAGACGTTTCAGGGCGGTGATGTCGGTGATGAACCCCTCAAGCGCCAGCAAGGTCCCGTCTTCCGACCAGATCCCTTGGCCTTTTTCCCACACCCACTTTTCTTCATCGTCCTTGGTGCGGATTCGGTAAAGCAAAATAAACGGGCGTCGTGCTGAGAGCGCTTCCTGAACGGTGCGCCACACCGTGTCCCGATCATCGGGGTGGATCAATTCGCCGTAGCTTATCTGCTGATTGTTCGTCAGTTCTTCCGACCGATACCCGGTCAAGGCCAACGCCCCCTCGCTGACAAACTCCATAGTCCATTGGGGATCGTTCCGGCATCGATAAGCCATTCCCTGAAGGTTGCTCAAAAGGGTCCAAAGCATGCGACGACTTTCCTGGAGCTCGGTCGTCCTGCGCTGCACCTGCTCTTCGAGAAATTGCTGGTGCCGAGCCACTTCATCTTGGGCGCGGCGCAGGCTGTCCACCATATGTTCCAAAGCTTTTCCCAAGGCATCGTTTTCTGAAGCCCGGCCAACAACCATATCCAGGTCTCCCGCCGCCACCTGTTCGGCCATGGCGGCTGTGCGCTGGAGGTATCGGCTCATTTCTCGGAAAGCTCCTTGGGCCTTGTGGAGTTGCTGGATGATGCTGTCGAAAGCATCCGCCATGATCCCCACCTCGTCCGGCCTGTGAAGTTTAAGGGCTTGGGCGCTGACCGAAAAATCCACGTTGAGTTCCCCACGGGCCAGGCGCTGAAGCTGAGTGATCAGGCATTGAAGATCGGCGCGGGCAATCACTTGCGAGGTTTCCATGACCCGATGCAAGGGGACCATGAGGCGGCGGGTATGGAAGAAGGCGATCATGAAAGCGCCGAGAACGGAAAACACCGCGAACAGGGCGATGGCCAGTCCTGTGCGAAAAGTCAGTCTTTCGGATTGTTGACGATAGGATTCAAAAAGGCCTTCCACATTTTTTGTTAATGACGCGGCGCCCTCTCGGATCTTGTCTTCCAGACGGACCAACTCGTCCATCCTATGGGTCAGAAGTCGGGCGTCCTGTCTGATCCGGCCGATGTTTGTCCAATACGCCTCGAACCCAGCCTTGACAGAGTCCAAGGCCTGAACTTCCTTTGCCCCAAGCCGCTGCCTCAGGGCCGTGCTTTCCTGCAGCGCTCCTTGGCGGGCTTTGTCCCCCAAGACGAAATATTTTTCATCCCGTGTTTCGATGAAGCGGAGACCGTTGAGTTGAACTTCGAGAAAACTCCTCGCCAGGCTTTCCAGGAGCAACAGGTTCACCACATCTTGCGCGGCCATGAGGGAGACTCTGAGCGCGCTTAGGCCGTCTTCCACCATGTACTTGTAATGGTTCAGGTCTGTCAGCACGAGGTCCTGGTTTCTTTGAATGATCTGAACGATATCCTCGAACACGCTGCCGTATTGCGCTGAAGCTTCGTTGACACTGTCCAAAGCCGATGGATTTTCTTGAGCGCGAAGAGCCGTCCGTGCTTTAGCAATTTGGTCTCTGAGGAGACCGTCCGTTTGGATAAACGCGTTCAGATCCGCCTGATGGCGTCCTTTCACGTATCCGATGGCGTATTGGCGCAGCATGGCGATATTGTGGGCAATGTCCATGCTGAGCGCGGCGGATCGGCTGAAATCCTCGGCCATATCTTCAATGTGTCGGGCCACTACGTAAACACTGTGAAACGCGTACCCGCCCAAGATGAGGACGACCGCGCACAAAGCGACGTACCCCAGGAGGATCTGTCTGCCGAGATGTTGACGAATCCAGGTCAACATAAATTATCGGCTCCCACATCGCCTGGCGGGTTCATACCAGGTCTCCAAGGCCTTTTGGACACGCCGAGCCGCGTCTAAAGGCGTCAAGGAATTTCGAATCACACCCACGGCCGCCTCTTGCATCACCGAGTACGCATCGGGGGTGCCGTCCCGGAGCTTTTCCCACACGAACCGAACGTCGATTCCGCGTCCTGCCTTCAGGGAAAAGAAGCTTTCGGCATGCCTGTCTCCAAGGATCGGCATTTGCCGGTGCATGGGAAAAAAGCCGGGAAGGAGATTCCCCAAGATCTGGCCGCTTTCCGGTCGACAGGCCCAGGCGAGAAACTCCATGGCCGCTGCTTTTTCCTTGGAGGCTGCGTTCAGACCAAGACCGGCGTCGAGATGAAAGGTGATGTGAGGGGGAGATCCCTTAGGCGGAGGGGGTGCGAAAACATCCCAGGCGAACGTTGTTGCACGGGTCTTGAAGTAGGGAATATCCCAGGAGCCGCCGAAAAACATGGCGGCGCGCCCTTGCGCGAAAAGCTGGAGGCTGTCGATGTAGCCGAGGGTTTCGTGGCCGGGAATGAGGTGCGGGCGAAGGTCTTGCAACGCCTGGAACGCGGCGACCATGGCGTCGTCGTCGAAGCAGCGATTCCCGCTGAGATAGGCCAAGCGTCCTTCTCGACCGCCGATGAAGTTGGGCAGAATGTTTAAGAAGACCAATTCTAAGACCGTCCATGGGTCGCCGGAGGTGTTGGCGAAAGGAATCCAACCGCCGTCCCGAATCTTTTGGGCCGTTTGGATCAGTTCGTCCCAGGTTTTGGGGGCATGGAGCCCGAGACGACCGAACACGTCTTGATTGTAATAGATGCCATGAGATGTGGCGATAAAGGGGACGCCGTAAACACGGCCGTCGGTGCCCGTCCACGGCCGCAGTGTTTCCGGGTCGAAGTTTTCCAAGAGTTCCGGGAGGCGGTCCAAGGGCTCGAGAAAACCTTGCTCATAGAGCCCCCGGGATTTGCTGAAAGAGCGCAGATAGAAAAGGTCCGGAGCCGTCCCGGCCTTGAGTTGCGCTTCCAGCACGGCGTCGTAATGGGGTGCGGCGGTGGGGTCAAAAAGGATGCGGATATGGGGGTGGCTTTCCCGAAACTTCTCCAACAGGCGATTGATCGCCAGGATGTCTTCGGTCCTCCAAGAGCCCATGGTCAGGACGGCCTTTTGAGCGTGGTTTGCCCCTGTGAGCGAACAAGGGGCGCCAAGGAGGCCGAGAAAGATCAGAGTTCTCAGGCAAAAAAACCGATGGGGTTTGATGAGGGAGCGCATCGCGGACGACATCCACATTCTCCGTCGGCCGATAGGGGAAAATCCGGGAGAGGGTTGCGGCCCATTGGGACAAGAAAATAGGTATCAAAATGTCATGGAGCCGACCATACAAAAATCGGTCACGTTAACAAATCGGGATCTGGGCCAGCCGCGCCTGGGCTTTCCACTGTCCGAAGAGTTTTCCTCGGGAAATGAGCCGTTCGAGTCGGGAACGGATGTCGTCGGTGATAGGCTCCGGTTTTCGGACGCCCCACGGGGAACCGGGAAGGGGGAGGAAAGTGTGCGCATGGATGCGAGCGCCGTCTTCGGCCAGCTCTTCCATGAAATCCAAGGAACGGGCCATCTGTTCATGACTTTCTCCGGGGAGTCCGATGATGAAGTCGACAATCGGCCGGATCCCGAAGCTTTTCATCAGGGCACAGGCTGTTCGCACATCGTTTGGCGTGTGGCCCCGCTCCATCCGCCGGAGCATTTCCGGATCGCCGCTTTGCGCCCCTATGACGAGTTGACGGTTGTCGGCGTAGCGCACAAGCAGAGCCAAGGTTTCCGGCCGAACCCATTCGGGTCGGACCTCCGAGGGAAAGGTGCCGAAGAAGATGCGGCCGGAGCCGGATAGACGCTCCCGAAGACCCGATAAGAGATCGTGCAGGGCCTGAAGGTTCGGTCGGCGTCCGTCGGGGGAACCGTACGCAAAGGCATTAGGGGAAATAAAGCGGAGATCCGTTCGACCGGCTTTGATCATTGTTTCCACGGCCCGAAAAATCGCATCAAGGCTCCTGTGGCGAACGGTGCGTCCTTTGAGCCTCGGGGTTTGGCAATACCGACAACGGTAGGGACAACCCCGGGTGATTTCGATGGGACCGTATTTTCCATGGGCAATGGGGAGCGCCGGGACGCTATCCAAGGGGACCCGGCGGGGAGGCCCTGTGGACACGGGGCCTTGAGGCGTGCGAAGGTAAAGCCCGGGAATGTGACTCAACGGCGCTCCCTCGGCCCACCGCCGAACCAATTCGGGAAAAACCGGCTCGCCGTCTCCCCGACACACCACGTCGAAGCCGGCCTCCAGGACCGATCGCGGGCGGGCGGATGGATGGGCCCCCCAGCCGCCAAAACGCATCGTTGTCGTTCGGGCATTCGAGATAAGGTGCGTACCTCCCGGGCCGTTGCGGCCCATTGGGGTGTCATAATGGAGTAGGCAAGGAAGAGCCTGTCATAGTCCTCAAGCCAACGCCGAAGCACGGAGCCCGTCTCGGCGTTTATTCTGGCATCCAGCCAAAGAATCGGTGTATCATCCCCGCCCTGTCGGGCCTCCAAGGAGGCCAAAAGAGCCAGGAAACTATATCGATTCGAGGCGTGGTACCGAAAGACGACGGCGCCCGGTTTACGCACTCCAGCATTCTCCATGAAGCGGCGCAACGCATCGTCTTGCCGGACGAGAGTGAGGGATCGGTGGAATGAATCTCCAACATTTTCTCAGCGCACTTTTGCTTTTATGGCTCGTCAACTTCGCCCCTCCCCTGCTGGCGTTCCTTTTCGATAAAAGGTGGGCGGCACCGGTGGACGGGGGCCGTCTTTTTTGGGATGGGAAACCTCTTTTCGGACCGAATAAGACCATCCGCGGGATTGTGGGGGCTGTGGCCACCGGGGCTGTGGCAGCCCCGATTCTCGGTTTGCCGTGGTTTGCAGGCGGGGCCGCCGCCGTCTTGAGCATGGCCGGGGATCTTCTTTCCAGTTTCATCAAACGTCGGCTGAATCTCGCCAGCGGCAGCGCAGTGCCCCTCCTGGACCAGCTTTTCGAGGGCGCCTTTCCTGTCATTGTGCTCTTCCCCTACGTGGGCACCCATCCGGTAGTGAGCGGCGTTTGGGTGCTCATCTTTTGTCTGGGGGCCTACGTGGGGTCGCATTTTTTCAAAAAGATTTTGTCGCAGCAACCCTTTGAAGGATATCCAAGGCCGGTCAACACACGGGTGCGCTTTCGAGAATTGACCAGCTGCCAGATCCGCACGGCACCGTGGGCCCATATGTTTCATTTTGAAGACGTGGTGATGTACCGAGTGGTGATGAACACCGTGTTTCGATGGCTGGGGCTTATCGACGCCGGCAAAAACAATGCGCTCAATGTGGCGAAACGGCGCCTGATTCTGCCTTTTGCGAACCTTCCCGCCGCCTTCGACGGCTATACCCTGCTCCTTATGACGGACCTGCATCTGGACGGTCTGGACGGCTTGGTGGAACGCCTTCAGGAATGGCTTGCCGATGAACCCGTGGATCTGTGCCTCCTCGGTGGAGACTACCGCATGGAAAACTACGGCCCGAGCGACGAGGCCATTCGACGGCTGCGCCTCCTTCTGCCTCACATCAACGCTCGAGACGGCGTTTTAGCGGTCCTGGGCAATCACGACTGTCCGGAAATGATTACCGCCTTGAAAAACGACGGGATCCGTTTTCTCGTCAACGAAGCCCATTGCGTCGAGAGAGGCTCGGATCGCCTCTGTGTCGTTGGGGTGGACGATCCGCACTATTTCCGTGCGGATGATCTTCCAGCCGCTCTGGCGCAGGTTCCTCCGGGGGCCTTCGTCATTCTGCTTGTGCACTCCCCGGAAATCGCCGAGGAAGCCGCCCGTTACGGTGTGCCGCTGTACCTGTGCGGACACACCCACGCCGGTCAGATTCAAGTGCCCCGCATCGGCCCCGTTTTCACCCACACCCGATCCCCTCGCTCCCTTGTCCAGGGGCTCTGGAAACACAAGGACATGATCGGTTATACGAGTGCCGGTGTCGGTGTTTCCGGTTCTCCCGTGCGGTTCCGAACCGAGGGCGAGATGGTCTTCATCACCCTGAAGAAAGCCTAGCGGTTGCCGAATCTTGCCCACGCGCGATGTGTAGAGGGTAGACACACGGGCGTGGAAAGGGTGCCATGGTTGAAAAACTCCATCGCGAAGACGGCGCCATGATCCGGCTGCGGGGCGTGCGCCAGCATAACCTTAAGAATCTGGATCTGGACCTTCCCTTGTACCGCCTCATCGCCGTAAGCGGTGTCAGCGGGTCCGGCAAATCCAGCCTTGCGATCCATACCCTTTATGCCGAAGGCCAGCGCCGCTACGTGGAGACCTTTTCGCCCTATGCCCGCCAGTTTCTGGAGAGAATGGACCGCCCCGACGCCGACCTCATCGAGGGGATTCCTCCGGCCATAGCTATCGAATCCGCCACCACCGTGCGCAGTTCCCGCTCCACCGTCGGCACCATGACGGAAATTGCCGATCACTTGAAATACCTCTATGCCCGCATGGCGGTGCCCCACTGTCCCCGGTGTGGGACCGTCATCCGGAGGGAAGACCCCGAGTCCGTTCTTGAAAGCCTTCGGGCTCTTCCCGGCGGGTCTCGGCTTGTGATCTGTTTTCCGTATCGCCCTTCGGGAAAGAAATGGGTGCAGGACCTTGTATCCCAAGGGTTTCTGCGGGCTTATGTCTCGGGAAAAGTGGTGGACCTCGAGGCCCTGCCCAGAGAGGACGCGAGAAAAACGACCCACGAGAATGTCCTCGTTGTCGTGGATCGTCTTTTATGGGCGAAGGCCGATCCGGCGCGTGTGCTCGATTCTTTGCGTACGGCTTTTGCCATGGGCGGCGGCGAAGCCGCAGTCGGCATCGTGAATGGGGAGCTCCTGCGGTTTTCCCAGGACCTCAAATGCGCCCGATGCGGCGTGAGCGTCGAGCCGCCCTCGCCCAACCTTTTTTCCTTCAACAGCCCTTTGGGGGCATGCCCGCATTGTCGGGGTTTCGGTCGCGTCATCGATGTGGATCTGGACTTGGTCATTCCGGACCCCAGGCTCTCCATTCGTCAAGGGGCCATCCGCCCCTGGACTCCGGACCGGATGGAATACGAGGAACTGCTGGATTTTTGCCGACAGGAACGCATCCCCGTGGACGTCCCCTTTCGAGAACTTTCCGAGGAAGACCGCCGCAAAATCCTTGACGGCCACGGCGGGTTCTACGGCGTCCGCGGTTTCTTCCAATGGCTGGAATCCAAGACCTATAAGATGCATGTGCGGGTTTTCCTGTCCCGATATCGAGCCTATGTCCCGTGCCACGTCTGCGGTGGCAGTCGATATCGGGACGCCGCCCGAGTTTACCGCCTCGACGGGGCGACCATCGACGCATTGTGCGCCTGGTCCGTGAAACGTTGCCTGGCGTTTTTCGATGGATTGTGGGAGCGATGCCGACAGGATCCAGCCGCCGCGCTGCTGACCACGGAAATCCGCAGCCGCCTCCAATTCCTTTCGGACGTGGGTCTGGATTATCTGACGTTGGACCGGCAATCCCGAACCCTTTCGGGAGGCGAAGTGCAGCGGGTCCATTTGACCCGGGCGTTGGGTTCCGCCCTCACCCATGTCCTGTATGTGCTGGACGAACCCAGTGTGGGACTGCACGCAAGAGATCAGGAACGCCTCATGGGCCCTTTGCGACGACTCGTCTCTTTGGGAAATACGGTAGTCCTGGTGGAACACGACCCGGACATGGTCCGTATGGCCGATGAAGTCATCGACATGGGGCCGTCGGGCGGGGAAAAGGGAGGAAGGATTCTTTATCAAGGCCCTCCGGAAGGCTTGCCGTCCGTGCCGGACAGCCTGACGGGGCGTTACCTCTACGGGCACGGAAACGGCCGGGGCCACATCCGGAAGCGGCGTGCGCATGCGGGCTCTTTGGGGGCCATCACCGTCACGGGGGCATCGGAAAACAATCTGAAGGACATCACGGTCTCTTTCCCACTCGGTTGCCTCATCGGCGTGAGCGGGGTGTCCGGGTCCGGCAAGAGCACGCTGGTGGAGACGACCCTTTATCACGGCTGGCGCCGCCTTCGAGGCCTTCCGGGAGAAACGCCGGGCCGATACCGATCCTTGGAAGGGGCCGATGCCGTCGCCGACATGGTCTTGGTGGACCAAAGGCCCGTGGGCCGATCTCCTCGAGCCAACCTGCTGACCTACACCAAGGTTCTGGATCCCCTCAGAAAGCTTTTTGCCGCAACCCCCGAGGCCCGCCTGAGAGGCTACGGGGAAGGGCATTTCTCCTTCAACGTCCCGGGGGGACGATGCGATCACTGCAAAGGAGAGGGCTTCCTCAAGATCGAGATGCAGTTTCTGGCCGACGCATACGTGCGCTGTCCGGCTTGTGACGGGCGGCGCTTTCGGGACGAGATCCTGGACATCCGCGTGCGCGGCCTGTCCATGGCCGATCTCTTGGACAAAACGGCCCAGGAAATCCTCGAGGTTTTTTCCGATCACGGACTGATCCGAAGGGCCTTGGAACCCGTGGCGGCCATTGGGCTGGATTATATCCGCCTCGGTCAGCCGTTGACTATGCTCTCCGGCGGGGAAGCCCAAAGAGTGAAGCTGCTGCGCTATTTGGGCACCCACCGATCAGGTTCGCCGGGGAAGGGGATCTTTTTCATCTTGGATGAACCCACCGTCGGGCTCCATCCCCACGATCTTCAAAAACTGATCGCCGTTTTGCAGCGGCTGGTGGATGAAGGCCATACGGTTGTGGTCGTCGAACATAACCTGGAACTGCTGAGCGCGTGCGATTGGATCATCGACTTAGGGCCCGAAGGGGGGGACGCGGGAGGCTTCGTGGTGGCCTGCGGTCCCCCGGAACACATAGCGGCCCGGGAGACGAGCCATACCGGTCGGTATCTCAGGAAACGCGGCCTTGCGGGAATCGATGCTGGGCGTCAAAGCCTGGTGGGCTTGGAGATTACCGAAAGACTCCCCAAACGGGAACCGGGGGAAAAGCCCACCCACATCATCGTTCGCGGGGCACGGGAACATAACCTCAGGGTGGATGAGCTCAAATTGCCCCTCCATGGCATGACGGTTTTCACGGGCCTCAGCGGTTCCGGAAAATCCTCCTTGGCCTTTGATATCCTCTTTGCCGAGGGACAAAGGCGTTATCTGGAATGCCTTTCCGCGTTCGTGCGCCAGTATTTCAAGATCCTGGAGAAACCCGATGTGGATCAAATTCTCGGGCTTCCTCCTACAGTGGCCATCGAACAGCGAACGTCCCAGCTGGGTCGAAAATCGACCGTGGGAACCATCACGGAAATCTATCATTTCCTGCGTTTGGCCTTCGCCAAGCTTGGTCGACAGCACTGCCCCTTGTGCGGGAAACCCCTGGACGCCATGGACCCCGACGGCATTGTGCGCCTGGTGGAGAAGGAAATGCGGCACGGGCACGGCATGCTGCTGGCCCCTCTCGTGCGGGGGCGCAAGGGTATTTACCGGGACCTGTTCTACCGGCTGTCCCGCATGGGCTTTGAGCGCGTCCGGATCGACGGCCTCGTCCATCCCCTCGTTCCTGTACCTTCCATCGCCCGGCACCGGGAGCATGACATCGAGCTTATCGTGCTGGACCCCGCGACTGCGGACGGACTGAGCGACGGCGCGCTGCAGAAGCGCATCCTGGAAGCCCTCAGGCTGGGAGGGGGAACCGTAATCGTCTCCCGCGGCGAGACCGCTTTTTCAGCCGTCACCTTATGTGCCCCGAATGCGAAAAAAGCTATGCCCCCTTGGATCCCCGGCTCTTTTCCTTCAACAGTCGTCACGGCATGTGTCCACGCTGCCAGGGCACCGGATTGGACGGGGACGCTCTCTGCGCTGAATGCCGCGGGGCTCGGCTCAACCCCCAAGCCCGTGCGGTCCGCCTGAAGGGTTTTTCCATCATGGACTTGGTGGATCTGCCTCTTACGGATTTTCATGTCACCTGGAAGAGGCTGCGTTTCGAGGGCGCCGAGCAGGCGGTGGCGGAACCGGTCTCGCGCGAAATGGCCGAAAGGGTGGCATTCCTGATGAATGTGGGCCTGGATTACCTCACCCTCAGCCGTTCCGGGGAGACGCTCTCCGGCGGCGAAGCCCAAAGAATCCGCTTGGCCGCCCAACTGGGGTCAACCCTCCGCGGGGTCTGCTACATTCTCGATGAGCCCACCATAGGGCTCCATCCCACGGATAACGCCAAGCTCCTGAAAAACCTGCGGACCCTTGCCGACCGGGGCAACACGGTTCTCGTGGTGGAACATGACGTGGACACCATGCAGGAAGCCGACCATGTGGTGGAATTGGGCCCCGAAGCCGGCAGCGGAGGTGGTCGGGTCGTCGCCGAAGGGCCTTTCCATGTGTTGGTGCAGCGGTCGGATACCTTGACCGGAAAGTGGTTCGGACCCCCCGATCCCTTGAAGGTGTCTTCCAAAAAGGGCGAAATGCCGACGCCGGGGGGGATGGCTTGTGCTTCGAGGCGCCCGGGCCAACAATCTCAAGAACATCGACGTGCGCATCCCTTTGGGCGCCCTCGTGTGTGTGACCGGAGTTTCGGGATCGGGGAAGAGTTCCCTCGTCTACGATGTGCTCAAGGAGGCCATGAGCGCCATAAAACACAAAGGGCGGCTCGACCCCGCGATTCCTGTGGACGGCGTCGAGGGGCATGAAGCCGTCCGGCGGATCGTCGAAGTGGATCATACACCCATCGGGCGAACCCCGCGATCGACCCCTGCAACCTACGTGGGGATTTGGGACGAGATCCGAAAGCTTTTTGCCGCCGTGCCCGAAAGCCGAACGCGGGGTTTCCGGGCCGGCCGCTTCTCCTTCAATGTCAAAGGAGGTCGGTGCGAGACGTGCCAGGGCCAGGGGCGGATCCGTGTGGCCATGAGCTTCCTTCCGGACGTGACGGTCCCGTGCGAGGCGTGTTCGGGGCGACGGTTCAACCGGGAAACGTTGGGCATCGCCTATCGCGGCTTGACCATCGCGGACGTGCTCCAGATGACCATCGCCGAAGCCCGACGGTTTTTTGCCTCGGTTCCCCACGTGGTTCGCCCCTTGGTTGTCTTGGACGATCTGGGTCTGGGCTACTTGACGCTGGGACAGCCCAGCCCGACCCTTTCCGGCGGCGAGGCCCAGCGGCTGAAACTGGCTGCGGAACTCACCAACCATCGAGCCCCTACCCTGTATCTCTTGGATGAGCCGACCACGGGACTGCACCGGGCCGATATCGGCAAGCTCTTGGGAGTGCTGCGCGCACTCAGCGCTCAAGGGCACACCATCGTGGTCATCGAACACAATCTGGACGTGGTGGGGTCGTGCGATTATGTGGGTGGATTTGGGACCCGGCAGCGGGGACCGCGGCGGGCGTGTGTGTTTAGCGGAACGCCGGAGGACATGG
>VSSL01000325.1_pt1 | contig 13932 bp, 5 predicted proteins | sample 4557531 | NCBI WGS metagenome assembly VSSL01 (sample SAMN10986726, study PRJNA523729) | hot springs metagenome | isolation source: hot springs | place: India:Timba, Gujarat | collected 2018-05-31 | reverse complement strand
GGGGGCGTCATACGGTCATTCTGCTGAAGCAAATTCCCCTACCCTGCCTTCAGGCAACAGTAGCCACCGAAGATCAACATTTCTATTCCCACCCCGGCTTCGACCCGATGGGGGTAGCGCGGGCGCTCTGGCTAAACCTGCGCTCCGGCCAAGCGCTAAGCGGCGGCAGCACCATCACCCAGCAAGTAGCGCGCAATCTTTTGTTGGGGGAGGAAGAACGCCAGGAACGCTCTCTGCGCCGCAAACTGCGCGAGGTATGGCTCGCCTGGGGGCTCACCCGCCGTTTCACCAAGGACGAAATCCTCGCCCTCTATCTCAATCAAACCTATTACGGAGGGATGGCTTACGGCCTGGAAGCAGCGGCTCAGACTTTCTTCGGCAAGAGCGCCCGCCAATTAGACCTGGCGGAATGCGCCTTGCTGGCCGGTCTACCCCAAGCTCCGGCGGCCTATAACCCCTTCACCCACCCCGAAGCGGCCAAAGCGCGCCAGCGGACGGTGTTACGACTGATGGAGGAAAACGGCTATATCAGCGCCGAACAACGCCGTCTCGCCGAACGCCAGCCGCTGGTCTTTGCCGAAGCGCCCTATCCCATCGAAGCGCCGCACTTTGTGATGATGGTGCGCGCCGAAATTGACCGCCTCTTCCCACCGCCAACACGCCATGCTTACGGTGGCTTGGTGGTGCGCACCACCCTCGACCTCGACTGGCAACACCTGGCCGAGCAGGCGGTTCGCCGTCACTTGGAAACCCTACAGCGCAGCGAGGACGGTTTAGGCCATCGCGTAAACAACGCCGCCTTAGTGGCTTTGGACGTTCATAACGGTGAGGTGTTGGCTCTGGTGGGTAGCCCCGATTACTTCGACCGCCAGCACGCCGGGGCGATCAATATGGCGCTGGCGCCGCGCCAACCGGGTTCGGCGATCAAACCCTTCATCTACGCCGCTGCCCTCGATCCAAAAGCCCCTGGCGGCCCTTGGACAGCAGCGACCATGCTTTTGGATGTCTCCACCAACTTCGTCATTCGAGAGGGCAAAGCCTACCGACCTGAGAACTACGATCGCCTAGAGCACGGGCCGGTGTCGGTGCGCCAAGCGCTCGCTTCCTCCCTGAACATCCCGGCTGTGCTCACTTTGGAGCATGTTGGCTTGGAGAATTTCTTCACCCTAGCGCGCAAGGTGGGGCTTTCTACGCTGCAGAACCCTGAGGCATACGACCTGTCGTTGGCTTTGGGTGGGGGAGAAGTACGTTTACTCGACCTAAGCGCGGCCTATGGAACGCTGGCGAACGGTGGCCTGCGCCTGGAGCCGCAAATCATCCTAGAGGTATCCAGCCCCGATGGCCGTGTGCTCTATACGCCTCCACCGACCGCCGCACGGCGCGCCCTTGATGAGCGCGTCGCCTGGTTGATCACCGACATCCTAAGCGACGACGACGCCCGACGCATCGGGTTTGGGGTAAACACGGTACTGCGCCTCGACCGACCGGCAGCAGTGAAAACCGGCACGACGAGCAACTTTCACGATAACTGGACCGTGGGCTACACCCCCGAAGTCGTCGTAGGGGTGTGGGTGGGCAACACCAGTTACGAGCCCATGCGCGAGGTGAGCGGGTTGACCGGCGCGGCTCCCATTTGGCACCAATTCCTGCGGGCTGTGATGGCGAACCGCCCCCCTCAGGAGTTCCGTAGGCCAGCGGGCCTGGTGGCAGTGGAGGTTTGCGTCCCTTCGGGGCACCTGCCTACCCCACAGTGCCCCACCCGTCGTCGCGAATGGTTCATCGCCGGCACGCAACCTCAGACCACGGACAGCCTCTACCGCCTGGTGACCCTCGATACCGCCACTGGCTTGCTTGCCAATGCGAACACCCCCGCCGAACGACGCGTGACGCGCCTCGCTTGGGATTTGCCTCCTCAAGCCCATGCCTGGGCGCGCCGTCAGGGGGTGTTGCTCTACGCCGACCTACTACAACAAACGAGCGCAACCTCGGCGGCCTTGGCTGCGCCGGCGCAGGGGTCCGAAACCATTTGGCTCACCTCGCCGGCACAAGGCGCGCTCTATCGTCTCTCTCCCTTGCTTGACCGAGAGGCGCAAAGAATCCTGCTTCAGGTTGCCGGCCCGACCACTCTGCTCCAGGTGGTGTTTCGTGTGGATGGAGCGGAAGTGGCGCGCCGAAACGCGCCCCCTTTTCAAGCCTGGTGGCCATTAACCCCCGGCGTACATCGGGTTTGGGCGGAGGCAGTCTTGACCGATGGGCAGGTGGTCACCAGCCCTGTGGTGACCTTTACGGTGCTTCAGGAATAGACTACGCCGCGCTGCGCCCGCCCTTCAGCTGGCCTTGCAGGGCTTGCAGCTCATCCATCTTGCCTTGGGCAGCAAGGTGTGCCTGCTGTGGCCAGGTGGAGGGATCCATGAACCTCAAGCCGGCCTGCTCTAAGATGTGGCGCAAACGGTCCACATCGGCCGCGGCGAGTTGGGCAAAGGTTTGGATGCCGGCTTCATAGAGCACTTGCTTTACTTTGGGGCCGATGCCCTCGATAAGGGTAAGATCCTCAGGCGCCGCTGGGGCAGCCGCCACGGGGGCCTTTGTCTCGGCTGGGATTTCCCCTTCGATATGAGCCGCGCCTTCTTCATGCCCGTGAACCTCAAAGTCCGGCTTGTACTCTTTGGCGCTGCGCAGTAAGGCCCACCAAACGATGAGCACAATGAGAATGATGATGAGAAGAATAAGCCACGCCATCGCACAATCCTTCCGGGAATAGGTATCGGATACGGCAGCGCCGCGCTGAACGGCTCAGGCGCTTCCTGTTGGATTATACCAGCGCCCTCCCCAAGGGAGGGCGCCGGTTTCTCCTCTTTCGAAGCGTAGCCTCAACCCCCTTACCCTTGGATGGCTTATGGGATCACGGTGAAGAGCATTCCTTCCGTGCGCCCATAGACCTCCGGGAAGTAGAACTCATAGGCTGTGGCCGGCAGCACATGGAAGACTCCTGCCGTGCCGGCGCGCACCAAGTAGGTATAGACGTATGTCCCGGCCGGCAGGTATGAAGCGGAGAGCACCAGCCGCTCATCGCGATATTCCACATGGCTGAAGTGCCACCATCCCCAACCGCGCCAAAGGGCGTCTTCGTAGGAGTAAGCCTGAGGGACTTCCACACTTTGCGGGCTGGTGAGCAGCGTTTGATCGAGCGCCTGCAACCCGGCTGGCAAGGGGTCATCCACCACCACGTAATGTAGGTCATGCGGAGCAATGAGGGTGAGGCGCACGAAGAGCAGCTCGCCTTGGCGGGCCTCGGTCACCGGGGTATTCAAGTCATTAGGGCGGTAGTATTGGCGCGCCAGGATAATCCCCTGATTGCGCGCCTCTACCTTCTCCACAGGCAGGAAGAGTTGTACATGGGCGGTGTAGTAAAGATTACCTTTCCCAGGGCCGCGAGCGATAACCAGGCGGTTCACTCGGTCACGCAGTAGGGAGCCGAAGGCAGCCTTGAACGTTTGGCTTTGGCGCAGAGTTTGATTATTCGCTACACCTTGGCCAATCTCCTGGCCGTTGAGCGCCACGGCGTAGGTGTAATCGGCTTCCAATTCGCCGCTGGCCTGCATCCAGCGGGTGAGCGCCAACACCGACCAGGCGGTCTCCTGGCTACCCAGCCAAGCCTCGCCACGGCGGTGGCTCATCAGCCAGCGCACCGCGTTGGCAGTGAGTGGGTTGGCGGGATCGAGTCGGCTGAGCGCCAGCAAAACAATGGCGGTGGTGCGGGTATCGGTGTTCCAGTTCCAGGGATCGCGCTCCTTTTCTTCCCAGTGGCTGCCGCTGGCTGAGGTGATCGCCTGGCTGTTCAGGTCAGCAAGCAGGGTTTTGAGTCGTTCATCGGCAGGGTCAATCAAGTGTAGAGTCTGGGCGAGAAAGGCTTGGGCGTAAACCGCCAGGCGCTGGCGTTGCTCGAAGAGGGCCACCGTGCTGCTCACATTAGGTTTGCCGCCGCGCGCCAACACGTAGAGCAAAAACGCCTGGCGGTTGACCTGGTGAGGCTCCTTCAAACCGACCAAAGGCTGCACCTTGAAGCGCAAAAAGTTCAAGCCGCGTTCGATGACCGTATCGTTCACCACATAGCCGGCCTCCCTGGCCTCCAGCAAACCCAGCACCACATAGGCGCTAGTGAGAGGATCGCTTTTCTCAGCGCGCCACCACCCCCAGCCGCCGTCGGGGTTCTGCCAGTTGTAGAGGCGCTGCAGTGATTTCCACACCTGTTCCTTTAGGCGACTCTCCAGGGCGGGGTCACTCAGACCGGCGGCTTGCAGCGCCTGGGTGGCAACCACATTGGGCAAGAAGGACGAGATGGTGGCCTCGGTACTTTCGTAGGGCAGGGCTTCGATGTAGTCCAGGCTGTCGGTCAGGCTGGCTGCCAGGGAGGGGCTGATTTGCACGCGCAGTTCGCCATCGTAGGCTTCCATATTGCGTGGCAGGGCAATTCCTTCCAGGCGCGCCCCTTCCTGGGTGATTTGGCCGGCGGTAGCCACCGTCTCCGGTGCCGCGTAACGGTAGACGGGCAGTCCCTGGTTATCGAGCGTACCGAGCGGAGGGCGGCTGGCATCCTTAAGTTCGCCGCTCTCGGCGCGGAACACTAGGTCCACCCGCTTTGCATCCGAGGGCACTTTGGTTTTCCACACCACATAAGCTTGCTGGCCGGCCCCAATGGTGACCGTTTGGGTAGCCGGGCTCTGCAATTGCAACCCCTGAGCCTCCAGAGTAACGGCGACACTGCGCTCCTCGGTAGTGTTGTTGTGTACCGCCGCCCCCAGCAAGGCTTCATCGTTGGCCACGAAGAAGGATGGCGTTTGGGGACGCACCAGTAAGGGGCGGGTGCTCCGCAGGTCGTGGATGGCCTGCCCAACGCGCGTATCCAGAGTGACGGCGCGAGCGTCCATGCGCCAGATGGTGAGGTTATCCGGCAGGGTTACGGTCACCGTTGCTTCCCCTTGTTCGTTGGTCAGCACGCGAGCTTCCCAAAAGGCGGTATCGGGGAATTCCTGACGCACATCCACCACCCCTAAGGCGGCGCCTTCTCCCTTGCCACCCCCGCCGCCCATGCCATCCCCAAGTTGGACTTCTTCCTTGATCTCCAGGTTATAGTCCTCTAAGTTGTTCGTCAAAGGCACACTCGTCCATACCCCTAGGCGGCGCTTGGCGTAGAAATGGTCTAGGATGGGGGCGGAATTGGGAGGGAGCAGAGAGAGGGTAGCCAGGTCGCTCAGGGCAAGTGAGACCTCGGCGCGCAGAGGACGGCCATCCTGGTCGCGGGTGCGCACGGTGTATCGCACCTGCTCACCGGGGGCCGCTTGCTCGCGGTCAGGGATGATCTCCACCCGGATATTTTGACGGCTGGGGTCCACGGCGAGCTGGGTAATGCCCACTCGAAAGTTGGGGCGCGGGTTGGTCTCATCCACCCCTTTCATGACCACCACCGAGAGATAGGCGTTTGGCGCCATCTGCGGGGTGATGGGCAGGGGATAAATGGCGCTGTTACCGCTGAGTTTGATCACCTCCCGATGAAGAATGCTGCCGCGCTCCACAGTGACCAAGGCATACGACTCCCCTTGGAAAGGCGAGGCGATAAGCACCTGAGCGGTTTCGCCGGCTTGGTAGCGCTTCTTGTCGGTGACCAAGTTGAAACCGCGATCGTTTCGCTGCTGCCAAGGGATGAAATCCCTACCTGCCACCCATAGATAGGCCGAGGCGCGGCTGGCGTTGCTGCGCTCATCCCAAGCGGTGACCCGAGCGCGATAGATGCCACCCCGCGGCGGGATGAAAGTGACCGAAGCGCGCCCCTTGTCATCGGTGCGTAAGGCCTCAAAGCGCTCCACAGGGATCTCTTCTACCGTGCTCTTCCAGGTGACCCGCCCGGAGGGGTCTTGCTCTTGAACGCTGTACCAGCGGCGTTCTACGATCTCCAGACTCAGGTTTCGGTTAGGTAGGGGAGCGCCCCCCCAATCGAGCAGGACGATCTCAAAAGTCTGCTCCTGGCCCTCACGACCGATGTAGGAGGCAGGCCGCACCCCAGGGTAAACCTGGCTCAGGTGGGCGGTGAGGGTCGCCCGACCACTCACCATGGTCCGGGCAACGTCGGTGACCATGGCTTCAAAGGTGAGAGTACGCGGGCCTTTCACTTCAGTCAATGCCACGGGCACCTCCACCTCTAAGCGGCCAGCGGCATCGGTGCGTCCCGTGCCCTCGGCGATCACCTCGCTTACCTCCCCCTCCCACCGCCATTCCCAGAGGTCCTCCTCGCGGTCGGAGAAACTAAAGGTGGCGTACTCCTCAGGCGGCACAAAAGTATAGGGGTCGGAGGTAATCGTCCAGGTTACTTCGGCATTCGCCACCCCACCACCGGAGTAGTAATCGGCCTGAACCGTCACGGCAATCGTTTCGCCATTGAGAACATCCTGAGGCAGAGCCTGCACCGTAACCTGAAACTCCGGTTTACGGTACTCGGCAACGATAAAGGAAACGCTCCCCACAGGCTCCTTCTCCCCCGGCAGATAGACTTCAAGCGAGTAGGCCCCCAAAGCGGCTTCGCTATCCAATACAAATCTCCCATCAAAGGTGCCAAACTCGGAGAGAGACAGGGACTCTTCGTAGACAGTCTCCTCGAAACTGGCGATCTTCACCCGCACTTCCTTGAAGTCGGGCAGACGATAGTCCAAGTCGCGATCCACACGCACGATGCCCTTAAAGTAAACCGGTTGGCCGGGGCGGTAGATTGGGCGTTCGGTGTAAAGGTAAACCGTGGGGCGCTGCCCCAGGGCATAGTAATCCACCCAGAGACCATAGTCATAGGGAGAAACGCCACTGCCCCACCAGGTGGAGGCAAAGCCGAAGACCTCCCCTTGGCCGGCCAGCGCATAGCGCAGGCGTTCCTCGTCGCTCGTGGGCGAGGGGAGTTCAAAGTAGGCCTGGCCGTTGGCATCGGTGCGTCCGGAGGCCAGCGCTCGGCCGCGCTCGTCATATAGGGTCACCGGCTGATCGGCTAGGGGAGCACCGCTCGCCAAATCCGTAAGCCACACCAAGCCATCAAGCGCCGACGATTTGAGCGTTAGGTTGGCACTAGCCACATAGAGCAGGCGGTAGTCATCAAAGGTTTGGTCCGAGTAGTGGACTTCCGGAGATTCGACCGCCAAGAAGTAGAAACCCGGCGCCAAAGGCTGCCCATCCTTTTGCCTCGGTTGGTACTTGCGCAGCAGGCGCTCGTTCAAGCGGAGGTTGAGCTCTTCTTCCTCTTCCCAAACGAGGGATGAGATAGGGGGGAGGAACTTGTGGAGCTCCACACGGCCGAACATCAGGTTGGTGAATTGCTCCAAGGAGAGGGAATATAGGTACACCGAGGAACGTTTGACGTTGGTGTATGAGACGTAAAACTCCTGGGCCTCCTCGGCACCGGCCCGCATAAGCGGGGCCTCGTAAGGGATCGCTAGCCGCACCGCAGGGGTGTAGGGCGCGGTGGTAAAACGCACCACCCTCTCGGTTTGGATAGGGTTGCCGTAGATATCCTCCATGCCTGGCAAGAAGCGGATCTCATAGGTAGTGGAGGGCTTGAGGAAGAAGCCGATGAGACTCCATTCCCATTCGTTGTAGTACCACTGCACCTCCTCTTCCGGCTGCGGGGTGATCTGAATGCGTGGTTTCACCGTATCCAAACGCATTGGCGAAGCAAATTTGATGTAAAAATCTGAGGCGAACCCCGCCTGAGTCTCACCCTGACGCGGACGGGTGAAGAGGATGGCCGGGGACGGAATGGTGCGAAACCTCCATGAGAACCCGCCGGCCAGCGAGCCACCCGCGGCTGCCTGAGCGCTCGGCGCCACCTGAAGCAGATAGGCCGTGTCCAGCTTCAAGCGCACGGTGGGAGTGATCACCAACAGGGTATCGTCTTCCTGCCAAGCGGTGATCAGGCTCACGGTAGCACCGCTCGCCTCGCTCAGCGAGAGAGCGCTCTCCGTGCTGGTGCGATCCATGGGCTGGGTGAAACGGATGGTGAAATATTCATCGAGCAGGACATTGGGGCTGTTATCCGCCGGGTTGTAGCGCCCACTGGAGGTGACAAAGTATCGAACAGTCGGCACAGAGGTAGAAAAGCGCCAAGTGAAATCCTGCATCAGGGTGGAAGCTCCGCTCAGGTCTTGCAAGCCCGCCTTAACTTTAACTTCGTAGACGGTACCGCCAGCGAAGCCGCGCTGTGGTCGAAAGGTGTACACTGAGGTATTCAACCACTCACCCTGGCCCTCCACTGCAGGGGTGATCTCCAACGGCTGGGGCAGGTCGCCGCGCTCTTCGCCAATGGTCAAGGGCACCACCGGGCGGTTGAAGATGACCGTGATCACCGCTTCGCCGGCCACCTCGCTCGCCCCATCGGCGGGGAATACCTGACTCACCTGCAGGGGGGCCGCGGTGAGGAACTGGAAGCCAAACGGCTCGGGCAAGGGCACACCGGCGGCGCTCACCGCTTCCGTTCCCAGGGTGACGAAGTAAAGCCTCCCCGCCTCCAGCGGTTGAGCCGGTTGAAAACGTAAGAGCGTATCCCCCTCCCAAGAGACTTGGCCGGCCACGGCGCGCCCCTCACCATCGAGCAACCGAAAAGCCCCGCCACTGACTGCAGTGTTCATGGCTTGATCGAAGGTAACGGTCACCGCCTCCCCAGGCAGCAATTCCTGGCCGCCGGCCGGATAGTGGGCAATAACTCGCGGAGGCAGGGGCGAGCCATCATCCAAGGCGAGAAGCTCAGAGGTGGGTGTAAGCCCTGCCGTGGGGGTTTCCGTAGCAGGATAGGTAGGGGTCGGTCGGCGCGGTGCCGGTTGGCACGCCGAAATCACCCACGTGGATAGGATAATAATCAGCAGAAGACGGTAAAGGCGTGAATGAGTCATTGTAATCCTCGACTTTCTTTGTAACTATCCCAAAGGAGCCACTCGAGATTTGTGTGCATGCGCCACGCTATTTCCCCACTTAAGGCCGAATCTCGACCACGACACCGTTCTCGGCCCAGCGATAGAGCCAGGCAGAGGCCGGTAAATCCAGAATGATACAGCCATACGAAGCTGGCCGCCCGAGCACGTCCGCCCAGAGCCTGCGTCCATTAGAAAGGGTGGGCAAACCATGAATGCCGTTCATGAAACCCGGCCACGCCTCGTAAATACCCAGAAAATTCGGCATATATAGGTCCCAAACAGAAGCGTAGGCATTTGGTACATGGCTCAGCACCTGGAAGACGCCCGGCTGGGTAGGCGAGCGGTCTATCCCGGTGCTAATCACGTGCTGGGCGATCAGTTGCCCGTCCTGGTAGACCCTCAGGCGCTGCTGCTTGAGCAGGATTATAATCCGCTTATTGGGCACAGGAGGGAGAGGCAGGAGATCATCTTTCGAAGGGATGGTCAGTGTGGCTCCGCTGGGCAAGCGGTCGGGGTCAAGGCCGGGATTGGCCTGTAAAATGCGCCAAGGGGGCATGCCTAGTTTCCAGGCGATCTTCAAAAGGGTATCCCCAGGGCGGACGGTATACGTAGTAGGGTGATAACGCACCCGTAGAGGTAGTACCGGTTGCTTTAGCAAGTGTTCAGCGAGCAGCGCTTCCTCCTCCAGCAGGGCGAGGTAGCGGCCGCCGCCCAGTTCGCTCCCTTTGTGTACCAGGTAGGCGTTCACTTTCGCCATATCCAAGGCGAGCTGTGGCCCTTGGGGCGTGATCGCCACGGTGAGCCATTCCCCCAACAGGGCGCGCTCGACCGTCCAACGGTGTTGCTCATCGGCGATGGGATCGTACGCGCTTAGGATTACATGGGTCTCCAAAAGGCGCTCGGCTTGGGCTAGGAACGGGGTGGCATCCTGCAGGCTGGCGGGCAGCGGTTGTGGGACGACCACCAATCTGCCCCGCTGTAACACCTCCGCAGGGCGTTCAGCGAGCGCCTGGAGGGTGGCTTCAATATTGACCGTGTAACCCAGGGTGGCGGGCACCGCTTGTAATCGCTCGCCATCAAAGCGCACGGTGGCCTCCTGAGGGGGTTGGGTAAGCTCAGGAAGATGGGTTTCCAAGGCTCGGCGCGCGGTAGCCTCGTCCAGGTGGATCACAGGGGAAACCGTCCACCCTTCCATGGCCGATACCAAGAGTTGAGCAACCTGGGCCAAGAGCGAGCCACCATGACCAACTTGGTAGGCACGCTGTGCCGTGGCTATTTCGTCTAGGGAGAGGCCTAGCTCCTCCGGGCGCAGGGCAATACTCAGGTGCGCGTTGGAGACCTGGATCACGGCTCCCTCACCCCAGGCGGTTTGCAACGCTTGCTGAGCCTCCGCCAGCGTCATACCCCCTAGATCCACACCGGCGGCGCTCACCCCTGGCACAATACGCCCTTCGAGCTGGTAATAGCCATAGAAAACAGCCCCTGCGCCCAGCCCCAAACAGCCCAACCCTCCCAGGAGGAGCAGCGCGATGAGCAAAGCCCCCTTGAAACGCTTAGAGATGACGCGGCGCGCCTGGGGGAGGCGAATGTGGACCACCTGTGGAGGGGAAGAGTCTTCCCTAGCCGGAGGCCCTTGCAGGGGTGCCTGAGGGGTATGAGGTGTGAAGACACTCATCTTTCGTTTAGACGAAAAGGGACAAGAACAAGTTCCTGCTTGTGTCTGCTGAGAGCCACAGTTCCCTAAAATTCTATCCCCCATTTCCCTACGGCCCGATGCAACCTTGGGCAAAAACGGGGATTGCGATCCCTAGCATCCAAAAGGAGTGTGTGTTGCCCCCTTTGGTGGATGATGGTTTCGGTAGGAAGGTCGGAACACTGCATGTTGCCATAGCCAACACGGGGGCTATGAGGGGAGGGACGGAAGGCACAGCGTGAAAGCCCCTTGAGCAGTCCCCCTTTTTGTGGTTAAATGCACAGGCCACCTCTTGTTTCCATATGCCGCGATGACCCCTTTTCTGCAACTCGCTCTGGCACTCGCCATCCTCGTTTCTGCAGCCAAGGTCGGTGGCTACCTGAGCTACCGCCTGGGGCAGCCTTCGGTGTTGGGAGAGCTGCTGGTAGGGGTTTTGCTCGGCCCCTCCTTAGTGGATGTGTTGCATTTGGCCTATTTTAGCGATCGGCACCTCCCCGAAGTAGTCCAGGAATTTGCCGAACTGGGGGTATTGCTATTGATGTTTTTAGCCGGCTTGGAATTGGACATCAAAGAGCTCACCCGCTCCCACCAGGTGGCGACGTTGGCGGGTCTCTTAGGCGTGCTGCTGCCGGTGCTCTTAGGGACCGGTGCAGGGCTGATCTTCCATATGGGGCTGGCACGCTCCTTTTTCATCGGCTTGATCCTGGCAGCGACCAGTGTGAGCATCTCCGCCCAAACCCTGATGGAGCTGGACGCCTTGCGCACTCGGGTGGGCCTCAGCCTGCTGGGGGCGGCAGTTCTTGACGATATATTGGTTGTGCTGGGGCTCTCGCTTTTCTCGGCGCTCGTCCTCGCCGATTCCCCCGTCAATCTAGCCAGCCTCGGCCTGATGGGAGTGCGCATGGCGCTCTTTCTCTTGCTCGCCGGAGGCCTAGGTTGGCTGCTCCTTCCTTTGGCGGCGCGGCAGGTGACCGGCTTGCCTATTAGTCAGGGCCTCACCGCCTTCACGGTGGTGATGATCCTCTTATACGGCTGGGCGGCGGAAGAGTTGGGGGGCATGGCGGCGATTACGGGCGCTTTCCTGGCAGGCCTGCTCTTTGCCCGCAGCACCGTGCGCGAGCGAATTGAAAGCAGCCTCTCGGCCCTGGCTTATGGGCTGTTCGTGCCTATCTTCTTCATAGACATCGGCCTAAACACCGACCTCCGTCAGTTAGGGGCCGAGAGCCTCTGGCTTTTCCTGGTGCTAGCCTTGGTGGCGGCGGTCGGTAAAATAATGGGCTGCGGTTTTGGGGGATGGTTGGGGGGCTTAAACCGTTGGCAGGCCCTCCAATTGGGTATTGGGATGCTTTCGCGCGGTGAGGTGGGGTTAATTGTCGCCTCGTTTGGCATGCAACAAGGGATCATTGACGATAGGCTCTTCTCCTCGGTGGTTGGTGTGATTGTGCTTACCACTTTGCTCACCCCGCCTCTGCTCAGGACCACGATTCGTTACGGTCGCCAAACCCCAGCCACAGTTAGCCCACCCCAAGAGGTGGTCAAAGAAGAATCGGGTAGAACGGGAGGACTCAGCGGATGAGTTATTTGGTTGTCCTTGTGGTAGATAACCCCAACGACTGCTTGGTAGTGCTACAAGCCTGGAAGGAATTAGGGGTAAGCGGAGCGACCATCTTAGAAAGCAGCGGGTTGGGGCGCATGTTCCGCCGCGGGCTGCGCGAAGACACCCCGCTCCTGCCGCGCATGGCCGATTTTATGGAGGTGCGCGAAGAACCCCATCGCACCATCTTTTCGGTGGTAGATAGCGAGGCGCTGGTGGAGCGCATGATCGCCACCGCCCAACAGATCATCGGCAACCTCGATCAACCCCACACCGGTTTCCTCTTTGTGATGCCGGTGCTCAAAGCCTACGGCCTGGGCGCAAATCGGCTGGCGGCAGTCTCGGATTAGAGAGTAAAAAAAAGGCCTGTCCCCCACCTCATTAACCTGAGAGAGGGACAGGCACTGCGGAAGTCTCTCTGTCGTATCTTTAAAGAAAGCCAGGTTAGTCGGCCCCGGCCATCTGGGGGACTTTCGGCAGGCTCTCCATCGCCTGCTTGACCGCTTCGCTGGGGTATTCGTAGTCCTGCAGCGTGCCGCTGAAGTAGGCTTGATAGGCACCCATATCGAAGTTGCCATGGCCCGAGAGATTGAACAGGATGACGCGCTTTTCACCCTTGGCTTTGGCATCCAGCGCTTCGTCAATGGCAGCGCGGATGGCATGGGCGCTCTCCGGGGCCGGGATGATGCCCTCGCAACGGGCGAACTGCACCGCGGCTTCGAAGGTAGCCAATTGAGGCACGGCGACGGCTTCAATGTAGCCCGCGTCGTAGAGGGCGCACAGGCTAGGAGCCATTCCATGATAGCGCAGACCGCCGGCGTGGATCGGGGGTGGCACAAAAGCATGGCCAAGGGTGTGCATCTTTACTATGGGAGCCATTCGGGCGGTATCCCCGTAGTCGAAGGTGTACACCCCTTTGGTCAACGAGGGAGCAGCCGTTGGCTCGACCGCTAGGAGGCGGGTTTTCTTCCCCTCTTGCAGGTTCACGCGCAGGAAGGGATAGGCCAGGCCAGCAAAATTAGAACCCCCACCCACGCAACCGATGACCACATCGGGGTATTCGCCGGCCATATCCATTTGCTTGAGCGCCTCCTCGCCGATCACCGTTTGGTGCAAGATGACGTGGTTCAACACCGATCCCAGGCTATACTTCTTCTTGCCGCCAGAGGTAGCTGCCGCTTCCACCGCCTCGGAGATGGCAATGCCCAGTGAACCGGGGTGATCCGGGTTTTGAGCCAGCAGGCTGCGCCCGTATTGGGTGCGATCGGTGGGGCTGGCGAAGACCTTTGCCCCATAGGTCTCCATCATAACACGGCGATAAGGCTTCTGATTGTAGGAGACCTTGACCATGTACACTTCCACTTCGATGTTGAAGAAGGTGCCGGCCAAAGCCAAGGCGGAACCCCATTGGCCGGCGCCGGTCTCGGTGGTGAGCGCTTGGGTGCCGGCGATCTTGTTGAAGAACGCCTGCGCAATAGCCGTATTGGGCTTGTGGCTGCCGGCCGGCGAGACACCCTCGTGCTTATAATAGATGTGGGCAGGGGTATCCAAGGCTTTCTCCAACCGGCGGGCTCGGATCAAGGGGGTGGGGCGATAGAGTTTATACACCTCACGCACTTCCTCAGGGATGGGGATGTAGCGCTCTTGACTCACCTCCTGAAGAATGAGTTCCATGGGGAAGAGCACCGAGAGGAAGTCCGGGG
>VSSL01000324.1_pt1 | contig 13938 bp, 14 predicted proteins | sample 4557531 | NCBI WGS metagenome assembly VSSL01 (sample SAMN10986726, study PRJNA523729) | hot springs metagenome | isolation source: hot springs | place: India:Timba, Gujarat | collected 2018-05-31 | reverse complement strand
TTTTAAATTCGAAAAAATTTATATATTAACAAAACCTAAGAAATTCATTTATTGAACTTTTAATTAAAGAAGAATAAAAAATGCATCCAAAGTTATTTGAAATATTTGGTATTCCAGTCTATAGTTATGGTTTAATGTTAGGGTTAGCGTTTTTAATTGGTAGTTACATCTTTACAAAGGAATTGAAAAGAATGGGTTTAGATGAAAATCTTGGCGTAACCATAACTGTATTAGCAATAATTGGTGGTATCATAGGAGGTAAAATATTTTATATTATTGAAGAATGGAATTTTGGAAAAGGCGCATCTATAAAGTCATTGCTTGGCTCCGACTTATTTTCTCCAGCAGGTTTGACCTTTTATGGAGGTTTAATATTAGCAATAGTTTTAATTTACATTTATATTAAATATAAAAAACTTCATTTTCTGCAGATTATTGATGCTATGGTTCCAGGTGCTACAATTGCTTATGGTATAGCAAGGATTGGGTGTCACCTTTCTGGTGATGGTTGTTATGGTATTCAAGTGAATAATACTTTTTGGGAATTTTTAGGATGTGAATATTCTAAAGGTATAGTTCCTACTACTCCAGGAGAATTAGTACACCCAACTCCGTTATATGAATTAGGATATGCAGTAATAATTTTTATTTTATTATGGCTTATGAGGAAAAATACTAAATATTACGGTCAATTATTTTATTATTATTTGATACTTACTGGTATAGGAAGGTTCTTAGTTGAATTCATAAGAAGGAATCCCAAAGTAATATTGAATTTATCACAGGCTCAGATAATCTCAATTATTATGATAATACTGGGAGTTCTTTTACTTATATATAATAATAAAAAATACAAAGCTAAAGAAGCAGAACTTAAAAAAGAATAATATAATACCTTGTATTAAATATTGAATAAAATTAAATTTAAGGTTTTTATTTGAAATTATATATAAACTTTTATGAAAAGAACATATCAACCAAGCAACAGAAAAAGGAAAAATAAACACGGCTTCAGAAGTAGGATGTCCTCTAAAAATGGCAGGCAAGTTTTAGCAAGGAGAAGAAAAAAAGGAAGAAAAAAACTCACTGTTAGTGATGAATTTACTCGTAAATAACATCACAATTTAAAAGTGGAAATAAATTATAAAACTTCCTAAGAAAGAAATTCTCAAGAGGATTCCGGGCTTTTAAAAAAGTTTTGGGTTCATCGAAATATTACGATAGAAATAATGTAAGAGTTTTTTATAGAGTTGATTTTAATTATTCCTCACAGGATATAGAACGGAATAAAAAAACCACCTATAAACTTTATACGAGTTGGAATATATGTACCAAAACGAAAAATTAATAAATCAAGCAAAAGGAATCGTTTGAAAAGATTGCTTAAAGAATCATATAGACTTTAATAAAAATATTCTTTCTGAATTATATAATGAAAAATTTAGAATTGCGTTAATATTTTCATTAACAGAAATTGGTTTTGAGAGATTCAGCAATACCAAAAATTTTAAATTGCAGAATCTTTTGGATGATGTGCAATTTTTATTACATAAAATTAAAAAAAATATAAATAAAGAGATAGTTGGTTAAATTCATTTTAATAAAATTAATAAGGTTTTATCAAATTTTTATTTCACCTTTATTTCCCCCATCCTGTAAATTTGAGCCTACTTGCTCTAATTATTTTATAGAAGCATTACAAAAATATGGAATTTTTAAAGGAATGTTTCTTGGAATTAAACGTATACTTAGATGTAATCCCTTCACCAGAGGAGGTTATGACCCTGTTCCACATAAAAATTTTAAAATGCATAACTAAATTGCTTTATGGATAAAAAATCTATCATTGGTTTTATTTTGATCGGTGTTATACTTATTGTTTGGGTATATATAATGTCTCAGCAGAAGCCTAAAACACAACCAGAAAAACAAAAGACCGAAAATATACAAAAGGACACAATAGTTAAAGATTCTGTTCATAAAGATAGTATTAAAACTGAAACAAAAAAAGATACAGTTGACAAAAACGCAAAATTGATTGATGAGTACGGTAAGTCATTCTATAATTTATCAATAGATTATGCAAGAACGGATTCAACTTTGATAGATGAAAAATAATAATCCTTGAAAATGATAAGGTTTATATGGAATTCACAAACTATGGTGGTGCAATAAGAAAATATATTGTTAAAAATTTTAAAAAGTGGGATGGCGATACAATTCAATTAATAGATTGGAAAGCAGGAAAAGAGTTAAGCTTATTTTTTACAAATAAGGATGGGAAAAATATTTATACAAAAGATTTAGTTTTCAATTGTAATTATAAACCCTGGCAAAGAATCGATATAGAAAAACAGCAGGATTTTAAATTAATTTATAACTTATTTATTAATTCAGATAGTTCACAAGTAATTAGAAAAATATATACCTTCAATCCTTCTTCTTATGAGTTCGATGTAAAATATGAACTTTTAAATTCTGATAAGTTTATTTCAAATGCATATTACGAAGTTACCTGGGGTTCTTCCTTGAATTTAACTGAATACAGAAGCGATGAAGAGGCAACATTCTCTGAAGCTTATGCTTATATGGGAGGAGAAATTACAACTTTAACAGCTGAAAAATTTGATACCTATAACGAGAAAAAGATTTCTGGAACCACAGATTATGTATCAACAAGAAATAAATATTTTGGTGTTTTTATAATTCCCCTGTCTCGAAAAGGTGATGGTGCATATCTGCGTGGTATTAAAGAAAAATTGAAAGATGAAGTGTAAGAAATATTTATGAAATTGCTGTGAGAATGGATATTAAGAATGAAAAATCTGATACTGCAACTTTCCAGATTATACTTACACCGATTGATTACAAAATATTAAAATCTTATAATAAGGAATTGGAATTAACAATGAGGTTTCCTTTAGACTTCATTGTTAGACCAATAGCTCAGTATTTCATTATTCCATTTTTCCTATTCCTTCATAGTTTCATACCTAATTATGGTATTGTGATAATAATATTTGCTATCGTATTAAAAATTCTGCTTAATCCACTTACAAAAAAGCAAATGGAATCTATGAAAAGAATGGGAAAGCTCAGTCCAAAAATAAATGAAATAAGGGAAAGATATAAAGATGACCCAAATAAGGCAAACGCTCAAATAATGAAATTATACAAGGAAGAAAAAATAAACCCTGCGGGTGGTTGCTTACCTTTGCTCTTACAGTTACCGATTCTATATGCACTTTTCGCTGTTTTCCGATCAACAATAGAACTTAGACAGGCGCACTTTTTCTGGTGGATAAAAGATTTATCTACTCCTGATGTAATATTTACTTTACCGTTCAAAATTCCATTGTTTGGTATAAATCAAATTGCAGGTGTAGCAACACTTATGGGTATAACTATGTTCATTCAGCAAAAAATGACAGTGACAGACCCAAAGCAAAAAATGATGGTTTATCTAATGCCTATTTTACTAACATTTCTGTTCTATAGTTTTCCCTCCGGATTAAATCTATATTACTTTGTATTTAATTTGTTATCTATAATACAGCAGATATATAATACAAAATATAAAAAAGAAAAACCAGAAGAGGAGAAACCCAAAAAAGAAGTAAAAAAGAAGAAATCTTTTATGGACAGAGTTGCAGAATACGCGGAAAAAAAGGGGAAAGAATCTCGCAGAAGGTAATTTTTTGTGGAAATGCCGAGAGTCGAACTCGGGTCCGGGATGAAGCCGATTAAAACATCTACATATTTAGTTTGTTATTATTTCTCGTGATTCGAAGGTTAACAAACAACCCTTCTGAATCACCAGTCCAGGTTATTTTTCGTTTATTGGCTCTGGACACTCCAATAAACTATCCCGCCTTTGCGACATTTTATCACATTCCGGCAGGAGAGGAATCGTGATAAAATGGGTTGCTTAGTTTAATTAAGCAGCCAGTGCGTAGTTATCGGCATTTATTTTTTTACTACCTTTTTTTAGTGATGGTAGTAAACACTATATGCAGTTTTAACCATCTTACATCCCGTCGAAACCGTTGCATTCCCAGATCTCTAATAAGTTTGTATATTAGAACTTGTATCTTGTTGTTTTTCTTCTTCTGGCTTTTCGTCAGACGTAATTTCCGGTATAATTTCAGTAGTTTCTTTTTTCTTAATAGAAATAATAATACCAATTGGTATTACGACACAATATCCTAAAACAAGCAAAATAGGCGCTACAACAGTTGGAAAAATCCATCAACAGAATTTTCAGATAAAAATATGTATCCGATAATTATTAATACAATTCCTAAACCTATTATAGCAAAATTAAATTCATTAAGGTTAATATTAATAAACTCTTTCTTTTTTGTTTTTCTTTTTTTAATAACTTTTGCCATATAATAATCATAATAATTTTTTTATAAAAATGCAAGTTCATTATAATAATATGAACAGCTTTTTATTCCTTTTAGATAATTTTTTAAATCAAAATTTTCGTCTGGTGAATGAGCGTTTTCATCAGGTAACCCAAATCCGAGAAGCACAGTATCTGCATTTAATATTTTTTAAACACATTTACAATTGGAATAGAACCTCCTTCTCTAACAAATACCGGTTCTACATCAAATGCTTTCTTCAATGCTCTTGCGGCAGCTTTTATAGCTGGTGTATCTATTGGGGTTATTGCAGGTCTACCACCGTGGAGATACTCAACTTCAACATTTACAGTAGGTGGTGAAATTTTGTTAATGTGTTTTATAAATAAATCAGCAATTTTATCAGGATTTTGATTTGGTACCAATCTTACTGATACTTTTGCAGAGGCACTTGAGGGAATTATTGTCATTGCTCCTTCCCCCTGATATCCTCCCCATATACCATTACAATCCAAGGTAGGTCTTGCAGTTAGTTGTTCTATCGTGGTGTAACCAACTTCGCCATTTAATTCTAAAACATCAATTTCTCTCATAAATTTTGCTTTATCAAAAGGGAGTTTTGCTAATTCTTTTCTTTCTTCATCTGTTAAATCAATTACATCATCATAGAAACCTTCAATGGTAATTCTACCATTATTATCTTTAAGTTTTCCAATAATTTCAGCAAGTACATTTATTGGATTTCCAATACAACCGCCATAAGACCCTGAATGCAAATCTTTATTAGGTCCTTTCACATTAATTTGAAAGTATGCTAATCCTCTCAATGCATAACATATAGAAGGTAAATTTTCCTTGTACATTGCTGTATCAGAAATTACAACGTAGTCGCATTTCAAGAGTTCTTTATTATCATTTATAAATATTTCTAAGTCTGGACTTCCAATCTCTTCTGCTCCTTCAATAAGCAATTTAATATTTATATCTAATTTACCATATGTTTTTAAATGAGCCTCCAGACTTTTAATATGAATCATCACCTGTCCTTTATCATCAGTTGCACCTCTTGCATAAATCTTATCATTTTTAATTATAGGTTCGAATGGTGGATTACTCCAGAGCTCAATAGGATCCACTGGTTGTACATCATAATGTCCGTAAATCAATATAGTTGGCTTATCGCTCCCAGCACCGAGCCAATCAGCATAAACAATGGGATGTACTCCAGTCTCAAAAATACAAACATTTTGCATACCAATGTTATCGAGATGCTCTATCAACCAATTAGAGCATCTATAGATTTCATTCTTTTTACTTTTATCATTGCTGATTGAAGAAATACTTAGAAATTCCGAAAGTTCACTAACAAATCTTTCAAAATTTTTATCAATATAACTAATTATTTTATCCATTCTTTTTTAACACTTTCAATGCATCTATCGCTTCTTGATTATCCGGCTCAACCTCTAAAGTTTTTTCGTAATACTTTATAGCATTATCTATATCTTCCATTGCTCTGTAGGATTTTGCAATGAATAAATAAGCAATACTAGTAGGTTTGTATTCTATTGAGGTAAGTAAATTTTTAATCGCCGACTCATAATTCTTGCTGTAATTATATGACAAGCCAAGATACAGATAGACAGCACCATTTTTATAGTTTTTAGAAATTGCTTTTTCAAAATATATTATGGCAGAATCAGTAATTTCATTATTGAAGTATCCTCTTCCCATTTCAAAATCCAATTCACCACTTTCGGGAAAATTTTCTTTACCTTTGTTGTAATATTTTATTGCATCATCAAAATTCCTTGTATATTTATTTGTGGCAATTTCTATAAAATTAATATAATCGTCTAAATCAAAATCTTCATCTTTAACTTTTTCATAATACTTTAAAGATTTCTGATAATTCTCAGAAATTGTAATTGAATCATTTGCAGGTTTTTCATTGTATATCTTTCCAATATAACGATAACATTCAGATGCGTAAGCGGTATCCAGATTTACTATTTCTAAAAATAATTTTTCAGATTCATCAAATTTTCTTAATTTGAATTCTGTTCTTGCAAGGTAATACTTTCCTCTTATAGATTTTGGCTTCAATTCAGAATAAGTAATGAAAGATTCCTCTGCAAGACTGTATCTTCCAACTATAAACAGTAAATATCCTTTTTCATAATATGCTTCCGCAAATTTTGAATCTGCAGAAATAGCTGATTCGTATGCCTTAAATGATTCATTATAATATTCTTTCTTCTTCTCTTCATCCTCAGTAATTAAATATAACTTATAATATGCTCTACCTATTCCATAATATGCAGGTGCATATTTTGGCTTTATTGAAAGAGCTTTTTTATATTTCTCTATTGCTACCTTGTATGTTTCTCTTTCATAATATGCATCCCCTATTGCCACTAATATTTCAACATTATTTGGAGCATTATATTCTGCATTTGTTAATTTTGTAATTGCGTCATCAATTTTCCCCTGAGCAAGATACATCTTTGATTGTGCAACAAGAACAGGTACATAATTAGGATTTATCTTTAATGCTTTATTGTAATAATTGTCAGCAGATTTGTAATCCTTCTCTTTTACTTTGATATCTCCTAACCCTTTAAGTGCATCTATACCCTCATCATCATCTTCTAATGCAATTTTGAAATATTTTTCTGCTTCTTTATAATTTTCAGTCATAAAAAGAGCATAAGCATACCAATAATTAACATCATAATCATCATCTTTCTTAACTACATCTTTTAAAAGTTGAATACCCGTTATATATTCACCTTTTTGCACAGCTTCAATTCCTTTTTTCTTATTGTCTTGTGCAAATATATTGTTGAATAAAAAAATCAACACAAATAAAATTAAAAAGTATTTTGTTATTTTGTCCATAGTATATTAATTAATTATTCAAGTTTTATAATTCTTAGAGGTTGTGTAACTGGTACCAACCCTCTTTTTAATATTACTTTTTGCCCATCTGAATGTAATAGAAAAGTAATAAACCCCGTTGCAGCGGTGAAATCGAATTCAATGGAAAAAAAATAAAACTTTTCTTATATATGGATATTTTCTATAAGCAACAGTACCCTGATGGAATATTTCAAAATCGTACTGTTTACCTGAAGGCAAAATTCTTGATACTCTTACAGGTCTAATTGTAGTGTCCTGTTCATCCTGATTGCCAGTAGAAATCCATGCTAAATTTATAAAACCAATTGCATTCTTATATTTTCTTACTGACTCTATTACCTGAACAGAAGTTGAACATACTCTTGCTGATTCCACAAAGTTTAATTTATCTAACACAGAATCTCGCACGAATTCATAGGCAGACGAGTTTGGTCTTTGAATATAAACTTTAATCTCATTTAAATTTCCCTTGAAAAAAGTTTTTGCTTTTTGATTTTGTTCCTCATCCTGTACTTTAATATCTGTCCAGTTTTTATATTCCCCTGTAAAAATTTTCTTTAAATCACTCGAAGTTAGTCTCTCAATCGGTGAAGCAGGATTAACAATAAATCCAATTCCATCTAAAGCCACTTCATATCTTTGAATTTCAAGCTTTATATCCTTAATAAATTTTGTTTCTTCTTCATTAAAGTCCCTTGCAACCATTATCACTTTATGGTCACGATTTAATAAATCCGCAATTGCAACTTTAGCAGGTTTAACAACAAAATTTACTTTTGCTTCTTTATATATCCTCTCAAATTCAGATTTTAAGTCATTAAGTAAAGGTTCTAAATTTTCATCAACATATACTGTTGTTTCCCCTATTGTAGCTTTCGACTTAATTTCTCCGTAGTCACATCCTGATATGAAGAAAAAAAGAAGTGATAAAAGAACTAATAAAAAATTATTTATTCTTTTTTTTAAGCAACTCATCTTTTGCTTCCTCAATTCTTTCATGTTTCTCTTTAAATTTTTGCATCCTGATTTTAGATATAAAATTCAGAAACCTGTATACTCCGTATGCCGTAAATACTGCTCCAAACGATATTCTCAGATTTGTATTTAAACCTGGTGCTGCAACTCCGATTATTATTAAAATTCCAACAACCGTTACTACAACCGATGTTACGATATTAATTATAAGAGCAGGTTTCATCATTATTTGTGTAGTTTTAAGAAACTACACAAAACTTTAAAATGGTTATTAATTCTCTTTTTCTTCCTTCTTTGGTTGTTCTTTCTTCTCTTCTTTTTCTTCTTTCTTTTCCTCGTCGTCTTTCTTCTTAAATCCTTCTTGCTTTAAGGTAAAATTGAATGGCACTGTAACCCAGCATTTCACTGCATTTCCTTGTTGAATTGCAGGGGTAAATCTTAAAGCAGTAACTTTGGACATAACTTCATCTCTGAACACATCAGGTCCATTATAACTACCAACTTGAATTACAGAACCATCAGTTCCAACTAATACTTGCACGGATACTCTTCCTTCAATTCCGTTTTGCTTTGCAATTTCGGGGTATCTCATAGATCCTCTAACTGCAGAAAGATTTACTGCTTGCGGTGCTTTATCAACTTCAAACTGCTTGTAGGTCTTTTCCTTATCTACTTTTGTTATGTCTTTCTTTTCCTCTTGTTTTACAACTTCCTCAATCTTTTTTACATCTTCTTTTGATCTAATTGGACCTTCCGAAATTATATCTTTTCCTTCAACATCCTCTTTTCCGATATTTCTGGTCTCCTGCATTTGTTGCTCTACGCTTTTTAACTTATCAATATCTGCTTTTTCCCTTGCTGCTGGTTCAGGATTTAATTGTTCTAAGTCCTTAACTTGTTTTATTTGTTCTGCTTCCTGAATTTCCGGTGGTGCTTCTGATTTTTCATTTTCATCTTCATTTTGTGTTGTCTGTATATCTTTCAACACTACTTCCTGTCTTTTTCTTAATTCTTCTTCTTTTCTTTTGGCTTCTATATATTCCGAGAATGCATAAGCAGCAATAAAGAATGCATGGAAGAATATTGCAACTATTAGTCCTCCAATAGCAAACTTCTTATATACTTTCATTAACTCGGGAGCACCATATTTCATTTTTTCGAAAAGAGGTTCTGTGAAACCTTCTTCTCTCTTTATGTTTTTTTCCTCGGACATGACTACCTCCTGGTATTGAAGTTTATATTTAACTCTACTTTATATACTATTTTTCTATTTTTTTAGTTCCTTGCAATTTACACAATAAAAATCAAATATTAAATATAATTTTATTTTTAATTTGTTGAACCATTGGGAGGGAAATATGGAAGTATCCCAATGGGATTTCTGAAATATTTTTTAATTAATTCTTCGTCTGTATATTGTTCATCTTCGTAATCCTCTGTTTCATTTTCAAAGTCTTCCAATTCCCCTACTATTGATAAATATTCCTGATTATCAGTGTAAATCACATCAGTATATTCTTTGTTAACTTTTAATCTGTCTATATAAGTACTATTTATTCTATAGGTTGTCTTTGGTAATTTTTGTCTTTCCGGAATTTTTTTATCATAGCTTATATATACACCAGAAGTTGGAATCACACTTGGATCTATAACTATGTAATATCTTTCTTTTGTGTAATAATTACCGGATAAAATATTATATAAATTTTTTGCAAGCATTATTTTAAATTCTTCTTTAGAGGGTTTTTGTTCATATTCAAAATCTTTCGGAGCAAATCCAACTGTTCTTGCTGTGTATCCGCTATGCGCTAATACTAAAGTACCTAATGGACATTCACGGAATAATTTAGCTGCATCTTCATGTCTCATTCTGATACAGCCATGAGATGATGGTGTCTTTCCAAGAGCATAATAATATCCTGTGCCATCTAAAGAGTGAAAACCGATCCCCTGATTGAATGTCATAAAATGATACATATCAGCATTATTATACTGTGAAGATAAATGATGAGGATTCTTATAATTTATTGCAAATAATCCTGGTCTTGATTCTACACTGCGAGATAAATATTTATTACCTGTAGACACAGGATATGTAGTTACTTTCCCATTCCGCCAGTGTTGATATAACATTTGCTGGTCAATCCTCAATTCTAACCAGCAGTCTAAAGTAGTATAAACAGTATCCTTCAGTCTTGCGGATAAATCTTCATCAGAAAGAATATTTATAGTATATCTTTCAGATAAGAAACTATCCTTTTTTACTTCAATAAAATTTGTTTTATATATGTATACTACACTTGAATCATTACTTTTTATTGTATAACCCGCTAAAGAGAGTAAAAGTAATAATATGGGATAAACTGAAAAAATAATTAACTTTCCATTACAAGTTTTTTTCTTAGGTTCAACTTTCTCGTTTATGTTATCGGATTCGCCGTTATTTAACATTCTTCTTTAAGTAAACTAAATATTTTCATATAATATAATGCAATTATAGAAAAAATACTATGTATTTGGGAATTTTGGAAATTTTACTTTTAGCCAAATTTACCAATAATATATTGTTCTGTTAATTTTTCCCTCGGATTTGTAAAAATTACCCTTGTTCTGTCAATTTCTACTAATTTTCCTAAAAACATAAACGCAGTAAAATCGCTAACACGAGCAGCCTGTTGCATATTGTGAGTTACAATTACAACAGTATATTTTTTCTTAATTTTATATATTGTTTCTTCTATAATAGCGGTAGATTTAGGGTCAAGGGCGCTTGTTGGTTCATCCATTAAAATTATTTCCGGTGATACTGCAATACTCCTGGCTATACATAATCTCTGCTGTTGCCCTCCTGAAAGCTCCAAGGCAGATTTTTTTAACCGGTCTTTTACTTCCCCCCACAAACCTGCTTGTCGTAATGCATTTTCTACAATTTCATCTGCCTGATTTTTTTTTAGTTTATTTGAATATTTTAATCCAGAAATAACATTTTCATAAATAGACATAGAGGGAAAAGGATTTGGTTTCTGAAATACCATTCCAATTTTTTTTCTTAGTTCAATCGCATTAAAAGACATTATATTATCACCAAACAGATAAATATTACCAGTAACTTTTGCTCCAGGGGTCAGATCGTGCATAAAATTAAAAGACCTCAGCAATGTTGACTTCCCGCATCCTGAAGGACCAATAATTGCAGTAACATTATTTTTTTTAATTTCAACATTAATATCATAAATTGCATTTTTGCCAAAAAAGGTTACAGTTAAATTCTCTGTTTTTATTGCGTTATCTTGTAATACTTCAAAAGAATTGTTTAATTCTTTACTCTCTGCTGATATTTGTGTAAACACTTCTTTCAACTTACTCCATATTTTCTTTTTGTAACAAATTTTACAATTAAACTAATTACAAAAACAAGTGTAATAAGAATCAATGCTCCTGTCCAGGCTTTTCTGTGCCAGTCTTCGTAGGGAGAAATTGCATAATTAAAAATTTGAACCGCTATAGAAGAAATCGGTTCGTCTAATCTTGTACTCCAAAAATTATTACCAAATGAAGTGAAAAGTAAAGGTGCAGTTTCTCCTGCAATTCTTGCTATTGCTAATAAAATACCATTTATAATACCTGATGAAGCTGCTTTCAATACTATAAAAACTGTTGTTTTCCATCTTGAAATACCTAATGCCAGGGATGCCTCTCTAAGAGTTACAGGTATTAGTTTCAACATTTCTTCAGTTGTTCTACTAATAAGGGGTATCATTAGAATTCCTAATGCAACGCCTCCTGCTAAAGCAGAAAATCTTTGCATCGGAATTACTATTAAACCGTAGACAAATATTCCAATAATAATAGATGGTGTGCCACTTAAAACATCTGTAACAAATTTAATTATCAAAGACATTGTAGTTTTAGAAAATTCGGAAAGGTAAATACCAGATAGTATTCCAATCGGGATTCCGAAAGAGCTACCAATTGCTATCAATATTAATGTTCCAACTATAGCATTTGCGATTCCTCCTCCTTCCTCCCCAACTGGTTTGGGCATTTCAATTATAAAATTAAGATTAAGTGAAGAAATTCCCGCTATTGTCGTATAGAAAAATATGTATACTAATGGAATTATTGTAATAATACAGGACAAAATGCAAAAAGATATCATCAAAAAATTTTTCATCTTTCTTGATTTCAAATTACTTTTCTTTGGTATAAGCGCTTCCCGTGTCATTTTTATTTCATACCTGATTTGATTGTAATACTGTAAATTAGAAATCTCGCAATTGAATTAATAATAAAAGAAACCACAAAGAGTAAAAAGCCTATTTCGATTAAGGCAGAAATATGCATTTTACCTGATGCTTCAGCAAATTCATTCGCTATAACAGAAGCCATAGTATAAGCAGGTTCAAAGAGGGATAATTTTATCTGTGCTTTATTTCCTATAACCATAGTAACCGCCATAGTTTCACCTAAAGCCCTTCCAAGTCCCAAAGCAATTGCACCCAGAATACCACTTTTCGCATTAAGAAGAGCCATTTTAATCGTTTCCCATTTAGTTGCTCCTAAGGCGTAAGCAGCTTCGCGTTGTGATAAAGGTATTACTTTAAGAACTTCTCTTGAAATTGAGGTTATTATAGGTGTAATCATTATTGCAAGTATAATTCCTGCTGTCATCATTCCAAATCCGTACGGAGTCCCCTGAAAAAGTGGCAAAAACCCAAGATATTCATTTAAAAAAGGTTGAAAAGTTTCTCTCATATATGGTGCGAGAACAAAAATTCCCCAGAAACCATATATAATACTTGGAATTGCAGCCAGTATTTCTACGAGAAAACTTACAACTGTACTTAAAGTTTTGCCTGCTATTTCTGATAAAAATATTGCTACCCCTAAACTTATTGGTAAAGAAATGATTAACGCAATAATTGAAGAAACAACAGTGCCATAAATAAATGTTAATGCTCCAAAATTCTCTTTAAAAGGATCCCACTCCGAACTTGTAAGGAAACTGAAACCAAACTTTGTTCTTGTAGGTTCTGAATCTTGAAAAATTTCATAAATAATTAATAGAACAATTAAAATAATTGAAACCGCAAAAATAAGCGTTACTTTTTCGAAAATAATATCACTTAATTTCCTTTTACTTTTTATTTCCTTAGAAACTTTTTTTAATAGCAGATTCTATTTTTTAATTCTCTCTAACTTAATAAAATTTTTATTTTTCTTGTGTTAAGAAATTATTAAGAAATTTATCAGACTACAAATAATGTAAATCCTTTAAGATAACTTGTTTCTGGCATTTGCGGTAATATCGGATGATCATAGGAGCATCGAGATGAGTCAATTATTTTTATTTCCCTGCCGGATTTTAATGATGATTTGACTATTATGTTTAAAAACTTATCTTCTCCAATATGATGAGAACAACTGTATGTAATTAAAATTGAATTTTTCTTTAAAAGTTTTAAAGCTTTTGAATTAATCTCAATGTAACCTTCAATCGCTGTATTTATATTCTTTCTGGATTTTGTAAAAGAAGGTGGATCTAAAATGATTAAATCATATTTCCTCTCTTTTTCTTCTTTCAAAAAATTAAAAACATCTTCCTGAATAAATTCTATATTGGAAAAATTATTTATTTTTGAATTCTTCATTGCTCTTTTTACCGCTTTTT
>VSSL01000322.1_pt1 | contig 13991 bp, 12 predicted proteins | sample 4557531 | NCBI WGS metagenome assembly VSSL01 (sample SAMN10986726, study PRJNA523729) | hot springs metagenome | isolation source: hot springs | place: India:Timba, Gujarat | collected 2018-05-31 | reverse complement strand
CCCCCCGCAGAAGACAAGATCCCCTAACCCGTAAAGCTCGAACAAATGGCCGATACAATCCACCACGAGGCAATCGGAGCGACGGGGCCATGGGGTCGTTGAGAGAAAGGAGGATAGGACATCGTAGCGGAGTTGGCGACGTTCGAGCCATTCGATCATCTGGGGCACGCGATCCAAATGACGAGGAGCGAAAATCCCCACCAGATCCGGCCGCTCGTGCTTAAGTCTTGCGAAGATTTCCAACAGAGCCAGGCATTCGGCACCCCGAAGGCTTCCCGCCACCATCACGGGCGTGCCTTCCGGAATTCCCAGAAGACGCCGCCATGCCCCGACCGCGGCGGAGTCGGCACGATCCACAAGGCTGTCGTATTTGGCCGTGCCCATCACGACGATGCGATGGGCGGGAACTCCCAAGGCCGTCAGGCGATGCTTGTCTTCCGTGCCCTTGACGGAAGCCCACCGAATGCCGTGGAAAACATGGCCGAATACAAAAGACAAACGGCGATAGCGCCGCCGCGACCGTTCCGAGATCCGGCCGTTGAGAAGGACAACCGGGATGTGGTGTTTTCGCAGACACCAGTGGAGCACGGGCCAGAATTCACTTTCCAGGGCCACAAAGAGATCGGGATCCAGGCTCGATAGGGTTCGGCACACGGCCCAGGGAACGTCCATAGGGGCAGGAAACACGTGGACACCCTCGGGCACGTGGGAGCGGGCAAAACCATAGCCCTGAGGCGTCCCCACGGAAAGAAAAAGACCCGCATGGGGACAGGCCGCGCGAAGGCGCCGCACAACCCCTAAGGATCCGTTGACTTCCCCCACGGAGGCCGCATGGAACCATACGCGGGGCCCGCGTGGCTTGGGCCCCGGCGCAGGATTGGCGAAGAGACGCGACTTCCAAAAGTCCCGCTCGACCTCTGTCACGGGGAATCTCTCCTTGCTCTTGCGGACCATTCCATTTTATGAACCGATTTTAATCCCGTGCTAGAGGGAAAAAGCCACCCAGGGTCCGGTGGCACCGTTACCAGAATCCCTCGGCAGAGACAACGACAGGATTCTCAGCCGCCGGCCTCATTCTTACCAAGGGAGGTTTTGGCACCATGGAAAGGGCCGTTCGCATCGTCGAAATCTTTCGAAACGAGTCGGCGTTCCAAGACCTGGATGTTGTGGTCCACGGCTGGGTGCGAACCCGACGAGATTCCAAAGCGGGTGTCAGCTTCGTGGAACTCAATGACGGCTCGTGCCTGAAGAACCTCCAAGTCGTCTTGGAAAGAGAACGCCCGGAGATGGCAAACATGGCGGATCGATTGACCACCGGATCCGCCGTCCAAGTGCGCGGCACCGTCACCCCATCACCGGGGAAAGGCCAAAGCATTGAACTCCGCGCCAAGGACATCGTGCTTTTCGGCTGGGCCGACCCGGCACGATATCCTTTACAGAAAAAACGGCATAGTTTTGAATTCCTGCGGACCATCGGGCATTTGCGCCCGCGCACCAACACCCTCGGCGCCGTCGCCCGCATCCGCAACCGGTTGAGTTACGCGATCCATACCTTTTTTCAAAAAGAGGGCTTTTTCTACGTCCACACTCCCATCATCACCACCAGTGACTGCGAAGCGCCGGCGAGGTCTTCCGCGTGACGACCCTGGATCCCGCCAAGCCGACGGTCGGCCCCGATGAGACACCGTACCATGAAGACTTTTTTCAGAAACCGACGTTCCTTACCGTAAGCGGCCAGCTTCAGGCGGAAATCTATGCCCTCGCTCTGGGAAAAGTCTACACCTTCGGGCCGACCTTTCGGGCGGAAAACTCCAACACCAGCCGCCACCTAGCGGAATTCTGGATGATCGAACCCGAAATGGCCTTCGCAGACCTCCGAGACGATCTGGCCTTGGCGCAGCGATTTCTTCAATCCGTGGTCTCCGATCTTCTGGAAACCGCTTCGGAGGACCTGGAATTCTTCGTTCGGTTTGTGGAACCGTCTTTGCTGCAATCTTTGGAGACCATCGCTCGACAACCCTTCGAGGTCATCACCTACACTGAGGCCGTGGAGATCCTCAAAAAGGCCGGCGAATCCTTCGCCTTTCCGGTGGAATGGGGCGCCGATCTTCAGTCCGAACATGAACGCTATCTCACGGAGAAAAAATTTCAAAAGCCTGTGGCCGTCATCGACTTTCCTCGAGATCTCAAACCCTTTTACATGCGTGTCAACGATGACGGCAAGACGGTCGCCGCTATGGACGTTTTAGTCCCCAGGGTAGGAGAAATCATCGGAGGGTCACAGAGGGAAGAGCGGCGGGATGTGCTCCTGGAACAAATGCGCCGCAAAGGGATTTCTCCCGAGGCGTACGCCTGGTATGTGGAACTGCGCGAATTCGGTTCGGCTCCCCATTGCGGGTTCGGCTTGGGGCTGGAACGACTCGTCCAGTTTACAACCGGCCTGGGGAACATCCGGGAGGTCATCCCGTTTCCGCGTACACCGGGCCATGCCGATTTTTGAAGGAAGGCGCCCCCAAAGCCTCGTCTACTCGGGAACCTCTTCGGCGTGCGTCGCCAATTCACGAAGCAGACGCAAGGACTCTTCGGCCTCCCGCGGGTCGACCTTATGCAGGGCAAATCCCGCATGGACGATCACATAGTCACCGATGGAGGCAGCCTCGGGAAGAAGCGTGAGAGACGCCTTGCGAACCGCCCCCCCGACTCTTACCGTGGCCATTTCGTCTTCAATGGCGATGATTTCCGCCGGAATCGCCAAACACATAACCCATCTCCTCACTTGCCTCCGGGGATCCGTCGGCTTTGAGCGCCCAGGTTCCCCCCGCCCGATGGATTTCCTCAAGGACCAACGCTTCCAAAGCCCCCAGCTTGGCCGCGACAGGAGGCGTCAGAGAAGTTCCCCAGGGAGCGATCTCCAAAGGTTCGATGCCCAGGATCACGCACGTGGGGCGCCGGCCCAGCACTTCCGCATACGCCAAGGTCTCCACCAGATCCAACTGATGGATGGAGTTCTTGAACGCCACCTTCTTGGCTAAAACCTCCGCGGAAATCTTATGGATCGTTCCCGGCTCCGCCCCGTTCTGCACCGCATCGATGACGATCACGTGATCCGCCTGGGTGATGGGATCCAGGAGACGAAGCCCCAACGTCCCGCCGTCCAAGAGTTCCACATTGTCGGAAAACTCATAAGACGCTTGGAGCCGGTGGACAAGATGCACCCGAGCCCTTCGTCTTTTAAAAGCACATTGCCCACCCCCAAAACCAAAATCCGCTGTGGCTTCATGGCATCCGTCCATCCCGTGAAAACGGAACAGGGGACCCACCCTTTCCAGGGCGGGGTCCCCTTCGGGAATTTTCCACTCAAAGCATTCCCGGGCTACACGACCCTGAATTTATATACCTGGTTGCTCTGCGGATCAATCACGTGGACGCCGCACGCAATGCACGGGTCGAAGGAATGGACGGTACGAAGGATTTCCACCGGCCGTTTCGGATCGGCCACGGGAGTCCCGATAAGGGCTTCTTCCACCGGTCCCGGCTTATTGGCGGCGCAGCGCGGTCCTAGATTCCAAGTGGAGGGCACCACCAGCTGATAATTGGCGATCTTTTTCTCCTTAATTTCGATCCAATGGCCCAAGGCCCCGCGAGGTACGTCGTTCAGGCCCATGCCCTGGGCGCTTTCCGGCATTTGGTACGGTTCGAAGGTCTTGGTGTCGCCCTTCTTGAGGTTTTCGACCAGCTGCATGATCCAGCCTTCCATGGCCTGGCCGATGATCTGCGTCTCGATGGCCCGCGCAGCAGTACGACCCAAGGTGGAGAACAAGGCCTCTTTCGGGATGGCCAGCTTCTTCAACACGCCGTCCACCGCTTTCTTCGTGGGCTCATGCCCCTTGGCATAGGCCACGAGCACTCGGGCCAACGGCCCCACTTCCATGGGCTCTCCATTGTAGCGCGGCGCCTTCATCCAACTGTATTCGCCGTTGGTGTCCAGTTTCGTGAACTTGGGCTTGGTTTCCCCCTGAGCGGGATTGAGGGCGCCGTCGCCTTCGTACCAGCTGTGCTTGACGTGTTCCGTGATCTTAGCCGGATCCACGTTTTCCACCTTGGCCAGGTTGCGTTTGAAAATCGCCCCACGCGGGAAGAAAAGGCTTTCGGGTTCCTTGGCGCTCTGGGGAAATTCACCGAAAGCGAGGAAGTTGGTCGTCCCGCCGATGGAACCCCAATCCTTGTAGAAACCGGCCACCGCCAACAAATCCGGAATGTAGACGTTGTTGACGAAGTCCATGGTTTCCTTCCACAGATACATGAATTCGGACACGCGGTCGGGATTGAGGTCCGCGGCGCAGCTCACCCCACCCACCACCAGGCTCTGGAGATGCGGGTTCTTGGCACCGAAAACGGCGTGCATCCGGGCGGTGCGCGCCTGCTGCCGGAGCGCTTCCAAATAGTGGGCCGCAGCGATCAGGTTTACCTCCGGCGGCAGCTTGTAGGCCGGATGGCCCCAGTAACCGTTGGCGAAAAGGCCGAGCTGACCGCTGTCCACAAACTTTTTCAAACGCGCTTGCACGGCCTTGAAATCGCCCGGACCGTTTTTCGGCGCCGGGGAAACATCGTTGGCGATCTTGGAGGCCTTGACAGGGTCCGCCTTGAGGGCGCTCACCACATCCACCCAATCTAAAGCATGGAGATGATAAAAATGGACGATGTGATCATGGAGGAACTGGGCGCCCATGAGCAGGTTTCGAATGAGTCGGGCGTTGTCGGGAATGGTGACGCCCACCGCGTTATCCACACACCGGATGGACGCCAACCCGTGCACATAGGTGCACACGCCGCAGGCCCGCTGGGTGAAAAGCCAGGCATCCCGGGGATCGCGTCCCTTGAGGATGATTTCCAGGCCGCGAAACAGCGTGGAACTGCTCCACGCGTTGGTCACCTTTCCGTTGGCGACTTCCACTTCGATCCGCAGGTGTCCCTCGATTCGGGTGATGGGATCGACCACAATTCGCTGTGCCATATTTTGTCTCTCCTTGAGGTTGGTGTCCTGGTTCAGGCTTCGGCCTCGAGACGCGGGTTAGAGCTTCTGATAGAAGGGCGACATGGCGTCCCAGAAATTGGGCTCGCTGCAACCAATGCACGGATGCCCGGCCTCCACCGGCCAACTCGTCCCGTCGTTGAACTTCACCAACGGGCAATTGTTGTACGTTTCAGGCCCCTTGCAGCCCATCTCATAGAGACAATAGCCCAGCTGCGCTTCCTTGGAACCCCATTCCTTGACAAATTCGCCGTTTTCAAAATGAGACCGCCTGGGGCATTGATCGTGGACGGTTTTGCCGTAGGCGAAGAGAGGTCGCTTCTTGTCGTCCAGATCGGGCAGCTTGCCGAAGAGGAGGTAGTTGACGACAGTGCCGACGAAATTGACGGGGTTCGGAGGGCAGCCGGGAATGTTGACCACGGGCACTTTCAAAGCATCGCCCAGGGCGTCCGAAACACCTTTGGCTCCCGTGGGGTTCGGGGCCGCCGCCTGCACCCCGCCGAAAGAGGAACACGTGCCGATGCACAGGACGGCCAAGGACTTGGGGCACACTTCCTTGGCGATCTCCAGCATGGTCTTTCCCCCGATCATGCCGTAGATGCCGTTGTCGGCCGTCGGAATGCCGCCTTCCACGACACAAATGAATTTGCCTTCGTATTTCTTGACGGTTTGGTGAAGCACTTCTTCCACGCTCTGGCCGGCCGCCGCCATGATGGTTTCATGATAATCCACGGAAATGGTCTCCAAAAGCAATTCGTCGATCCATGGGTAGGTTGAGCGCAGAACGGCTTCCGTACAACCCGTGCATTCGGCAAAATGGAGATACACCACGGGCGGCCTTGGACCGGATGTGAGGGCTTCCGCAATCTTCGGCGCAAACGACGGTGCCAGGCCCATGGTCGCCGAGACCATGGTGCAAAACTTCATGAAATCACGACGTGTCACACCCTTTGGTGCCAAGCCCTTCTGAAGCTTCCTTTCCTGTTCCATCAACGACCTCCTGTTCCTGTTCCTGTCCGCTGCTTGCCCCGGGGCTTCGCTGCAACCCGGAAGCCCATCCCCCAACACGTTCCGGCATGTCGTCGAGTTGTCCGCACCATGCGGGAAGATAATCCTCTAGGGACTATGATAGGCTGCAAATTGTATGTTTTTTGCGACGGACACTGAATGTACTAAATGGTACCGGAGACGGCGCTCACCCCCGCCCCATGTCTTCGGTCCCCCGGGCGCCCGGCTTTCACCAAGGCCGGGCTTCAAAGTGGATCGTTCGGAGAAACCCCTTTACGGGACCGAAGTCGGGCATCCTTTGAATGAGCGCACCCTACGAGCCGATCCGGCTTAATTGGCCAGAACTTCCTCGATTTTTTTCACAATGCGCATCGGTATGGGATAATCATCTTTGATCAGATAGAGTTTAAGAATGCTTGGATCAAACTCGATGGCCTCGGCGAGGGCCTGAACGTCCATGCCTTTTTGCGTCAACTTTTCCAACAGCTGGGTCTTGAACTCCACCATGTGCGCCTCCTTCTCTGCGCATACCCATGCCCGAGCTCCTCAGAGATCGCTCTTTTTTCGTGCCTCATGGACAAACGGTGTTTTTATAGCCAGGGTCGGGGCGGCTTTCAAGAGAAATCGCTCACAATCCCTTTGGCTGGGCAGGGCCGGAGCGAGGCACAGGCGCCCAGGCTGCTTTGAGCAAGGGGGCACAGAAAAGCGAAAGGCCGCAGGGTTAAACCCCGCGGCCTTTCATTGGAAAGGGCCCCTTATGAACGTGATGGGGAAGGGCATCGAGGAGCTGGAACCGTCCGGAGGATCACGAGGGCAACGTGCGCTTGAATACCCGCTCTCAGCATTTGAAGAAGAGATTTCGCAGGAAAATGATCACCACTTGATCGTGCAATGCGTGCTCCGCTTTCCGCTGCAGTATGCGATGTCGCTCAGAGAACCCCTTCCTTAAGAATCGGGGCCGGCGCTTGTTCCAAGGAACTTGATATCCCGGCAAATAGAGCAGGAGAGGGAACCGCCGCCAGCATGGAGTGCATCATGCGTTCGAAATCCAACAGATCAAAGGGTTTTTTCAGAAAACCATCCGCCACAGGAGTCACATCTCGGGAAATCCACTCGAAGTCGTAAAAGGAGATCAGGATCGCTCGAAGTCTCGCGTGCATGCCTTTGAGTTCCGCAACAAGCTGCGCCCCGTTACCGTCTCGAAGATGATATTCCGCCACGCACAGGTCGTAGCGCTCGGATTTCGCCAACTGCAGCGCTCGGTCACATGTGCTACAGCTGTCAAAGGAAAAACCAGCCCGCTTCACGCAATTTTCCAAAGAGCGTCTGAATGGGGCATCACTTTCCACGAGGAGAATTCGCGCACCCGAAGAGAGATTCCGCTGCATACCGCCTCCATTCGAATATTCAGAAGAAGCAATCGGTGTGCCAGAGTCCGCTTCACTCGGATAAAAGTGCGGCATCGTGATCTGGACTGCGCCCGCGACGACGGTCCCTAGAAGTCCTCCGTGTCCCGAACATGGTCAGTGGAGAATTTTCTCCACCTCCACGCCGTTCTCATCCCTACGTTCTCTCTCTCCACCCTTGTCCCCTCACTCTTCCCGGCGCCATACGACTCATGGAGAATATTCTCCGGCATCGTCGCCATTGAAGATTATTCTCCAGCATTCGGCGATTCCAAAACCTCTCGGGATGGGGGTATCGGATCCAGGCCGAATTTTTTCATGCGGTAAATGAGCACATGTCGAGGGATTCTCAAGAACCGCGCCGTTTTCGATTTGTTGCGCCCGCATCGTTCATACACTTCCCGAATGATGTTCCGCTCCAGTTCCTCCAGGGATATTCCCTCTTGGGGCATGTTTTCCCACAGCAGAAAGCGCCCGTGATCCGGGGCGTTCTGCAGCGCGGCCGGAACGGTCTGGGGTTTAAGAAAATGGAAGTGCCTCTTGAGGATCAGGTCGTCGTCCTCCAAGAGCACGATGCGTTCCATCGTGTTTCGCAATTCCCTCACGTTTCCCGGCCAATGGTGCGTCAAGAGCACTTCTTTGGCTTCGTCGCTGATATCCCGAAAACGCTTTCGATACTTGTCGTTGAACTGCTCGAGAAAGAACCGAGCCAAGGGGATGATGTCTTCGCGCCGGTCCCGCAGGGCGGGCAGAGCAATCTGAATGGTCGCCAGACGGAAGAACAGATCCTTTCGGAAGAGACCGTCCTCACAGGATTGCCATAGATCCCGGTTGCACGCGGCTACGACCCGGATATCCACGGTCCTCTTCCGTGTAGACCCTAGGGGGTAAAATTCATGCTCCTCCAGCACACGAAGCAGCTTGGCCTGCACTTCCGCGGGCAAGTCGGCGACTTCGTCCAGGAAAAGAGTGCCCCCGTCGGCGGCTTCCAGTAATCCTTTCTTGCCTTCGGCCCGCGCTCCGGTAAAGGCGCCCTTTTCATAGCCGAAGAGTTCGCTTTCGATGATCTCCGGGCTGAAGACGGCGCAATTGAGGGCCACAAAAGGATAGGACGCTCGAGGGCTAGTGGAATGGATCAGGCGGGCAAACAGTTCCTTGCCCACGCCGCTCTCTCCTTGAAGGAGCACGCCGGCGTCGGGGCTTTGCGCGCTGCGGATGGCCAGTTGTTGGGCCTCCAAGAAGGCCGGGCTGCTCCCCACCAGGGTGCTGACCTGATGGAGCCGCTGCATTTCTTGACGCAGCCGTTCCACTTCGTGCCTGAGGCTGGCATATTCCACCGCCTGTTTGACGGTGACCTCGAATTCTTCCAGGTCGACGGGCTTCACCAGGTAGTCGAAGGCGCCCTTTTTCATGGCCTGGACGACATCCCGGACCTGTTCGTAAGCCGTCACCATAATGACGGTCGGCGACGGCCGCAATTCCTTAAGCTGTGGCAGCAGATCCAAGCCGCTTTGGTCGGGCAGGCCGATATCCAACAGAACCACGTCGGGTTCGAGCATGCCGGCCAAGCGCAGCCCTTCGGCGGCGGTGCCCGCTTCCCGAACCGTGTAACTCTTGCTCAGAAACCGACTGATCGCCCCTCGAAAACCGATTTCGTCATCGATGATGAGAATGGTCGGCGCCGTTCGCATGAGTCGCCATTTCACCTCAACCGCTAAGAATTCGCCGTAGGACGGGCATGGATCATGTGCCGGATACGGCTATGGCCTTCAATTGATCGTCTCCTCCAGAGGGGCCGCGCTTTTTTTTCTTGTCATGGGGAACACCACGCGGAACAGGCTCCCTTTGCCCACCTGGCTTTCCACTTCGATGTGGGCGCCGTGTCGCTCTAGAATCCTACGACAAATGCTTAGGCCCAGTCCCGTGCCTTCCGGCTTGCGCGTAAAAAAGGGGTCGAAAATCCTCCCTTCGTCCTCCGGAAGGATGCCTTCGCCCGTGTCCTTAACACTGAGAAGCACCCGGCCGGAAGCCTCGTCCACACGGGTTTTCACCTCCATCCGGCCCCCGTTGGGCATGGCCTCCACCGCGTTGATCATGAGGTTCATGACCACTTGACCGATTTGGTCGGAATCCATAATGATCTCGGGCATGGATGGGTCCAGATCCAGGGATAGGTCGATCTTGGCCTTCCGGATGTGGACCTTGGACAGGTTGTGGCAGTAGCGCACGATGTCGTTGAGGTTGGCTGGCAAGAATTGCGGTTCCCGAGGCCGGGCGAAATTCAGCACCTCCCGGACGATGTTGTCGATTTTTCGAACTTCCTGAATGAGGTCCGAAAGCATTTGGGACTGGTTTAGGTCCAAATCCAATTCCCGCTGGAGCATCTGGGCGTTAAAGTTGATGGTCGCCAAGGGATTGCGGATTTCGTGCGCGATCCCCGCCGCCAGGGTGCCCAGGGACTGCAGCCGTTCCGTCTGCTGCAGCCGTTGCTCCAGCTTTCTCGCTTCCGTTTCGTCCTTTTCGTAATAGACGATGCGCTCCAACTGGGAAGACAGGTTCAGAACCGGAAAGGCATAGAGGCGATAAAACCCTCCCCAGCGGGGATGGGGGCCTTCCTTCTGCACAGGTCTTCGGCTTAGGAGGCATTCCCGGATCGGACATCCGCTGGGCGGCTCGGCCGCTTGATAAAGGATCTCCCAGTAGGGCTTACCCAACAGCCGCTCTCTCGGGCCGTAGGTTTTCGCCGTGGTTTCGTTGATCCGAAGAATCCGCCCGGAAGCTTCCAAGAGGAAGATGCTGTGCTGGATGGCATCGAAGCTGATTTCCAGTTCGGTTTTCGCGCGCTGGACGGATTCAAAAAGCTGGGCGTTTTCGATGGCTACACCGATCTGCTGCCCGATGGTGGTCAAGAATTCCCGACGGTCGTGACGGATCTGGAGCGCGCCGTGGTTGGCCACGTAGAGAAGGCCCAATACCCCCTTGTGGGTGAAAAGGGTGATGCGGATGATTTCCTGAATATCCTCCGCGGCCATTCTCTCTCTCAGGGCCGGGAAGAAAAGGTGCTCCCTCTTGAGCCACGCGACGGGGTTATTCAGGCGGCCGGCAGTCGTCCAGCCGTCCCTCACCTGAAACGAGCGGATGTTTTCCACCAGGGTCGACGAAAAGCCGTGCTGGGCCGCCAACATCATGGTCCCGCCACCCTGTCCGTCCGATTTCAAAAGATAAATCGCGCCCATTTTGAGCTGCAGGGTGCGTAGGATCGCGATCAGGGATTGCTGCAGCACGTCCTCCAGACGGGGTGAACTATGAATCGCCGAAGAAATGTCGAAAAGAATCTGCAGCTCGTTGTTCTGCCGGATGATCCTTTCCTTGAGCACGGACGGCGTCTCACTGTCCACCCCTTCCATGACGGGAGGGGGGCCCGGCGCGTTCCATTCTGGCGACATTAGCCTGTTCATTGTGCCTCTATCGGTCCCATCCTGTTTTTGGGTTAACCCGGTTGTCCTCAAGAGGGGGTTCTCTCAAAAGGATGCGGCACAGAGCAGCAGACGGGAAAAAGATGTCGCGGGAACCAGAAATGTTCAGACTGATCTCCGATCGCCTCCCTCTAGGCCATTTTCATCTTTTCACAAGAACATCACGGCCGACTCACGGAGAAGATTAGCCCGTGCTTCGGTTTCGGCGCGCCGCCTCCGCTACCTTCACGGTCACCCGCGCAACCCGGACCGAAGCGGCATCCACCATTTTGCCGTCCACGGCCACGGACCCTTCGCCCCGGGCCCGGGCGGTTTCGTAAGCCTCCACGATCCTGAGGCTTCGGGCCACTTCCTCATCCGAGGGCGTGAAGATCCGGTTGATCACGTCCACCTGGTCGGGATGAATGGCCCATTTCCCGTCATAGCCCAAGGCGCGGCTAATGGCACAGGATCGAGCCAAACCCTGAGGGTCTCGGAAGTCGCCGTATGGTGCGTCCACGGCGGCCAAGCCTACGGCCTTCGCCGCCATGACCATTCGACTGAGAGGGAAAAGCCATCGAAAACCTGCTACGTCCTCTTCGGCGTCCCCGTGGCCGCTGATGCCCCCGCTGGGCATCCCCAGGGAGGCCCCGTAATCGGCGATGCCGAAAACCAGCGCTTCCAAGCGGGGCGAACTGACGGCGATCTCTCCGACACGAAGCATCCCCTGGGCGGTTTCAATGGAGGCCTCCAGCCCGATTTTCCTCGTAATGCCGAGGCGCATCTCCATCTGCGTGAGCCAATAGTCGATCGCCTTGATTTCCGCAGGATCGTTCACCTTGGGCACCACGATGACATCCACGTGCGACCCGGCCTTTTCCACCACATCGATGAGGTCTCGGTAGGCAAAGGGCGTGCCCATGTCATTGATGCGGTAGGCCCGAACCCGGCCCTCCCAGCCGGACGCCGTGAGCGCCTCCACCACCGCTTGGCGCGCCTTTTCCTTTTCGTCCACGGGCACGCTGTCTTCCAGGTCCAGCATGAGGACGTCCGCCGGAAGACCCAGTGCTTTTCGGACCATTTTCTCCCGGTTGGCGGGAACCGAAAGGATCGATCGCCGCAGTCTGATGGGGCGCTCCATGGCTTTTCCCTCGTCTCGCCAAAGGGTTTCCTACTGTTCCCGAATAGCGGCGCGGGCGGCGGCCAGCCGGGCGATAGGAACCCGATAGGGGGAGCAACTCACGTAATTGAGCCCGATCCGATGGCAAAATTCCACGGAAGACGGCTCCCCGCCATGCTCCCCGCAGATACCCACCTTAAGCTCCGGCCGCGTGGCACGCCCTTTGTCCACCCCCATCTTCATGAGCTGTCCCACGCCGTCCTGATCGATGCGTTCAAAGGGATCGAAATCCCAAATCCTTTTGTCCAGATAGTCGTGGAGGAACTTGGCCGCATCGTCCCGGCTGATGCCGTAAACGGTCTGCGTGAGATCGTTGGTGCCGAAGGAGAAGAACATGGCTTCCCGGGCGATTTCGTCGGCCGTAAGAGCCCCTCGGGGCACTTCGATCATGGTCCCGACGACATAGTCCAACTGCACGCCATGCTGCTCCATGACCTGGCGCGCCACGTCGTCCACGACCTTTTTTTGATCGGCGAGTTCCGCCACATGGCCCACCAAAGGGATCATGATTTCCGGGTGGACGTCAATGCCTTCCTTTTTGACTTCGCACGCCGCTTCCAGAATGGCTCGAGCCTGCATCGCCGTAATTTCGGGATAAACCACACCCAGTCGACACCCTCGATGCCCCAGCATAGGATTCGCTTCGTGGAGGGCTTGGATCTTGGCGCGGACTCGGTCCTCAGGCACACCCATCTGCGCCGCCACGGTGCGGATGTCCGCCTCCTCTGTGGGCAGAAACTCGTGAAGCGGTGGGTCCAGGGTGCGGATGGTCACCGGCAGCCCCTTCATCACCCGGAAGATGCCCTTGAAATCCTCCCGCTGCATGGGGAGCAGCTTGGCCAGGGCCTTCTCTCTTCCTTCCTTCGTGTCCGCCAGGATCATTTCGCGGACGGCGTGGATCCGTTCCCCTTCGAAGAACATGTGCTCGGTGCGGCACAGGCCGATCCCTTCCGCGCCGAAAAGCAGGGCCGTTTCGGCCTGATCGGGCTGATCGGCGTTGGTGCGCACCCCCAAACGCCGGTGGGCGTCCGCCCATTGCATGAGCTCCATGTAGTCTTGGTAAACCGGCGACTCCTCGGGCTTGAGCGTCTTTTCGAGGAGAACCTGCAAGACTTCCGACGGCTTTGTGGGAATCTGCCCTACGAAAACCTCCCCTGTGGACCCGTCGACGGAAATCCAGTCGCCTTCCTTGATCACCCGGCCGTTGACCGTCATGTGCCGCTGCTTGTAGTCAATTTCCAAATCCCCGCATCCCACGACACAGACCTTGCCCATCTGCCGGGCGACCAAGGCCGCATGGGACGTCATGCCCCCACGGGATGTGAGAATACCCTGGGCGGCGTGCATGCCGCGGATATCATCGGGCGAGGTTTCCAACCGCACGAGGATGACCTTTTCACCTCTCTCGGCCCACTCTTCCGCATCCACCGCATTGAAAACGACCCGACCCGTGGCCGCCCCGGGACCGGCGTTTAAGCCTTTGGCCAAAAAGGCCTTGGAGGCGATGGCCTTTTGTTTGGCCTGGGCATCAAAGATGGGGCGCAAGAGTTGGTTCAGTTGGTTGGGCTCCACCCGAAGGAGGGCTTCTTTTGGGGTCAAGATGCCTTCACGAACCATATCCACCGCAATCTTGAAGGCAGCGAAACCGGTGCGCTTCCCGGTTCGGGTCTGCAGCATCCAGAGCTTGCGGCGCTGGATGGTGAACTCGATGTCCTGCATGTCCCGATAGTGCCGGTCGAGAATCTTTCGAATCCGCTCCAGCTCGGCGTACGCTTCCGGCATGGCCTCTTCCAAAGACACCATGGCGGGATCCGTTTTCTGGCGAATATTGATGGGCTGCGGCGTCCGAATGCCGGCGACTACGTCTTCGCCTTGGGCGTTCACCAGGTATTCGCCGTAGAGGACGTTTT
>VSSL01000321.1_pt1 | contig 14003 bp, 13 predicted proteins | sample 4557531 | NCBI WGS metagenome assembly VSSL01 (sample SAMN10986726, study PRJNA523729) | hot springs metagenome | isolation source: hot springs | place: India:Timba, Gujarat | collected 2018-05-31 | reverse complement strand
GGGCCGTCCCTCCGGGATCTTCCCGCCACGCTCCCTCTCATTGCCTTGTCCCAAGACGGCCGCCCTTTGGATAGAGTGGTTTTTCCGACCTCCTTCGGACTGTTGCCGGGTTTGGAAGGCTTGGGGCTGCCGGAAGGCTGGAGGAAAAAGGCGGCGGCCATTCCCATGGCGCCCGGGACGGAATCTTTGAACGCCGCCACAGCCACGGCCGTCGCCCTATATGAATGGCGCCGAAGAGCGGTCTTGAGGGATGCTAGCTCTGGACCGGCGTGATGAGGATGGTCACTCGGCGGTTGAGCTGGCGGCCCGCTTCGGTTTCGTTGCTCGCAATGGGGCGCGTTTCCCCGTAACCGACGGTGTCGATGCGCGCCGGATTGACGCCGCGGCCCACCAAAGCGTCTTTGACGCTCTGCGCCCGCCGTTCGGAGAGTTGCTGGTTGTATTGGATGGAACCCACGCTGTCCGTGTGGCCTTCCACCGTGATGCGGGTTTCGGGATACCGGTTGAGCACCTGAGCCACCCGATCGAGTTCGCTCAAGGCCCCGGGCTTCAAGGTGGACGAATTGAAGTCGAAGAGAACGTCGGACTTGAAGGTCACGGCCAAAACATCTTGGGTCCGCTGGACGCTGGCCGCTTCGTTCGCCGCCAAAGCCTGACGCATTTCCTGTTCCTGTCGGTCCATGTAATTACCGATCATGCCGCCGGCGATCCCGCCGACGAGCGCCCCGGCCGCCGCCCCGATCAAAGTGGATTCCGTGTTCCGCCCGATGGCCTGCCCTAAGACGGCCCCGGTGGCGGCGCCGACTCCCGTGCCGACGAGCGCCCCTTTCTCGGTCCTGTTCCGGGGTGCCGCGCACGATGTGAGACCCACGGCGGTCATGACCACGATGAGCGTCCATACCATGAAATGCCCGTTTTTTTTCATCCACTCCCCTCCATGCCTCATGAGATCCTTGACCGTGAAACGTTTCCCCTTCCCGATGCAGCTTCACCTCGGCATCTCAAGGGGCGGGAATCGCCTTATGGGTAACCCGAAGCGTCGTTGGGTGTCAAATCCCCCCGGGTTTCGTCATCGTGCTTGTCCCCCGCCGCGAATGGTGTAAAGTGCGATTTTTCCAACCCCAGGAGCGTGTAACGGAGGTCTCAGGAAACCGATGAAACCCGATATGGCGGCGATTGTTTCTTTCCCGTTTCCTGTGCGGCTCATCACTTTTCCCTTGTGCGGATTCCTGCATACGGCGGTCTTATGGATGATGTTCGCCTTTCTTCCGGTGCATCTCAAAGCCCAGGGACTTTCCGACGCCATGTTGGGAGCCGTCATGGGCTTCTATTCCATTTCCGCCTTGCTCTTGATGATCCCGTTGGGGGTTTTGTCTGACAGGGTGAGTCCCAAGAAGGTGCTCTTGGGAGGGGCTTGCATGCTTTTCGTGCACCTTGCGGGCCTGCGGGCCGCCCACACCTGGTACGCTTTTCTCTTCCTGGCCGCTCTGGGCGGTCTTTCCTGGGCGATTTTTCAGACCGTGTTGCAGGCCCTTTTTCTCAAAGTGCTGTCACCGGCCCAAAGGGGTGTGAAGATCGCCGTCTTCCAGATGGGAAGTTACCTGGGCTTCGGGGTGGGCCCCCTCCTGGCGGGCACCTTGTGGGGGGACGCGGATTATGTGCGCATGCTGGGGTTTGCCTTGGGCGGCGCCGCCGTGCTCATCCTGCTCGTCCTCATGCTTCCGGACAGCGATCCCATTCGGTTCAACCTTGGGGATTACCGGGAGGATCTGAAACAGCCGCGAGCCTTGGCGTTCCTGGTGGTGTGGCTCGTCTACGCCACTCATTTCGGTGTCGAACAAACCTCCTATACGTTGCTCATGCGCCAGGACCTGGGATTTTCCAACGCTCAGGTCGGCTGGACTTTTCTCGCCGTCGGGGTGTGGATGGCTTTGATGGCTCCCGCTACCGGCCGAGGCTTCGACGTGCGTCAGAGCGTCATCCGGCTTCTGGCGCTGGGGCTGATCGTTTCGTCCGTCTTTCAGATTCTGACGGCCTTCGCCCGCACGCTCCCGGAGATGGTCGCCGTGCGACTGCTGCACACCGCGGGGGACGTTCCCGTGATCCTATCCATGGGGATCATGACGGCCGCCTTCTTTCCCCAGGGGAGGCTGGGAGGCCATTCCGCCGTGGTCTACGCCGTGAGGACCTTGGGGGTTTTTGTCGGCAATTACGCCGCCGGATGGGTGATTCCTCTCGTGGGCCATCAGGGAACTTTCGTCGCCAGCGGCGTCGTCGTTTTCCTGGCGACCTTGGTCCTGCTGCCGTGGGTCAAGAGGGTGCTGCACCTCTCCGAACCCACGGCAGGAGAGGCTGCCAGCTCATAGCGGAAAGGCGGCTCCGGCCCGGGGCCGTGGATATCCCGCGCACCTTGCCTGCGCGCCGGGATGCCGCAGCCTCCGACACACGGCCGGTTCCCTCCGGAGATGCCGCAGGGGCTTAACCTGTCTGCACTTTTCGGAAGTCGGCGATGCGGTTGAACAGCTCGTGGATGGCCGTCAGAAGCGCCAACCGATTGCGGCGCACCGCCGGGTCGGGGTCCATGACCAAGACGGCCTCGAAGAAAGCGTCGATGGGCCGGCGAAGGTCGGTCAGGCTTTCCAAAGCTCCGTCGTAGTCGCCCTGCGCGATCTTTTCCCGGACGGCGGCTTCCACTTTCCGATACGCCTCAAAGAGTTCCCTCTCCGCCGGGACCGTCACGGCTTCCGACTGCACGGGCTCCGGTTCCCCCTCCTTGATGATGTTGCCGACCCGCTTGAAAGCCATGGCCAGGCCTTCGAAGTCTTCGCGCTGCGTGAATGCCGCCAGGGCCTTGACCCGGGAGACGGCGTCCACGGGATAGGCGATCCCCGCAGCGAGGGCCGCTTCCACAATGTCGGACGCATACCCGTCCTGGGTCACCAAGTGGTGATGGAGCCTGCCGCGGAAGAAATCCAGCACGCCTTTTTTGACCGTCTCGGCCGGTTCGGTCATCTTGGACTGCAGCAATGGGATGGCGCGATCAATGAGTTCCTCCAGGGAAAAGCGCAGCTGTTTTTCCACGATGATGCGAAGAATGCCCAAGGTTTGTCGGCGCAGCGCGAACGGGTCGGCGGTTCCCGTGGGAAGAAGCCCCACGCCGAAGCAGCCCACGATGGTGTCCATCTTGTCGGCGATGCTGAGAACCGTCCCTTCCATCCCGTCGGGGATGGGCCCCCGGCCCGAAGGGGCAGATAATGCTCGTAGATGGCCTGGGCCACCGGCTCGGGTTCGCCTTGCAGCCGGGCGTAAGCCCGACCCATGACACCCTGGAGTTCGGGAAACTCGCCCACCATGCCGCTCACCAGGTCCGCCTTGCACAGATAGGCCGCGCGCAGCACATGATCCATGGATTGGGGGCACAGTCTTTCACAGAGCCATTTGGCCAATTCGGTGAACCGTTCCACCTTTTCCCAGCTGGTGCCCAGCTTGGCGTGGAACACCACCGCTTTCAGGGCTTCCGCCCGATCTTCCAGCCGGACTTTTTGGTCTTCTTCATAATAGAACCGGGCGTCCTCCAGGCGGGCCCGCACCACCCGGGCGTTTCCGGCGGCCACCACATCGGGGTTCCTGGGAACGGTGTTGGCCACCGTGACGAAATGGGCCTTCAAGTTCCCCGAAGCGTCCACCACGGCAAAATAGCGTTGGTGTTCCTTCATGACCGTGATGAGGAGCTCCGGCGGCAGGGCCAGGTACTTTTCTTCGAAAGAGCCGAGGAGCGGGTAGGGGTATTCCACGAGATGGGCTACTTCGTCCAAAAGGTCCTCGTCTTCGAGGATCCGGCCGCCGATGCCGGCCGCCTTCTCTCGAATGCCTTCCAAAATGAGCCGCTTGCGCTCTTCGGTGTCCACGATGACTTTGTGACGGCGCAGCGCTTCCCTGTGCTCGGCGAAGTTTTTCACCGCAATCCATTCGGGGCTCATGAATCGATGGCCGAAGGACATCCGGCCGCTGCGCACGTCCCCGTAGGTGAAGTCCACCACCTCATCACCCAGGAGGCACACGATCCAATGCACGGGGCGGGCGAAGGTGACGGAAAGATTGCCCCAGCGCATGGACTTGGGAAAGGGGATATGGGCGACGAAATCGGGAAGCATGCGCTCCAGGAGTTCCTTGGTGGGCCCGCCCGCTTCCTCTTTCACCAAAGAGACGTATTCCCCTTTGGGCGTCGTCTTGACGGTGAGCTGGGAGACCTCGATGCCCTGATTTCTGGCGAACCCTTCGGCGGCCTTGGTAGGGCGACCTTGGGCGTCAAAGGCCACCGACTTGGGCGGTCCGATGATTTCCACCACCGTGGGTTCCTGCCGCGGGGCCACATCAGGGATCCACAAGCACAACCTGCGGGGCGTGCCCGTGGTAAAGGGGGTTCCGTGGGCGATGCGGTGGTCGTCTAGGAAACGCACCATCTGCTGCGCCATGGATTCCAAGGCCGGGGCGATGTAGCCGGCCGGAATTTCCTCGCTGCCGATTTCCAAATAGAATTCTTGTCCCATAAAATCCCTCGTCTCGTCCCGTGAGGAAAAATCGTTCCAACGCCTCAGGCCCCTCGAGGCTTCAATCCTTGAAGGCGCTTTTTTTCAGTAGGGGATAACCCATGGCTTCCCTCTGGGCGGCATAGCCGTGGGCCGCCAACCGTGCCAGATTCCGCACCCGGGCGATGTAGTTGGTGCGTTCGGTGACGCTGATGGCGCCGCGGGCGTCCAGCAGGTTGAAGACATGGGAGCATTTGAGGCAGTAGTCGTAACAGGGCAGCACCAAGCCGCGGTCCGCCATGCGCAGCGATTCCTTTTCATACATGCTGAAGAGTTCAAAGAGCATGGGCACGTCGGCTTCTTCAAAATTGTAATGAGACCATTCCACTTCGCCCTTGTGGTGGACATCGCCGTAGGTCACGGCGCCCGTCCACTGGAGGTCGTAGACGTTGTCCACACCTTGGAGATACATGGCAATGCGCTCCAACCCGTAGGTCAGCTCGACGCAGACGGGACTCAAAGTGATCCCGCCCGCCTGCTGAAAATAGGTGAACTGGGTGATTTCCATGCCGTCCAGCCACACTTCCCAGCCGAGTCCCGAGGCGCCCAGCGTCGGCGATTCCCAGTCGTCTTCCACGAAGCGGATGTCGTGATCCAAGGGATCGATGCCGAAACTCTTCAGGCTTTCCAAATAGATTTCCTGGCTGTTGGGCGGAGAGGGCTTCAGGATGACCTGGTATTGATAGTAGTGCTGGAGCCGGTTGGGGTTTTCCCCGTAACGGCCGTCCGTCGGACGTCGGGAAGGCTCCACGTAGGCCACCTTCCACGGCTCGGGTCCCAGGACCCTCAGGAACGTGGCCGGGTTAAACGTCCCGGCGCCCACCTCCAGATCGTAAGGCTGCTGGATCACACACCCTCTCTCGGACCAAAACGCGTTCAAAGCATGGATGAGTTCCTGAAAAGTCATGGCGACTCCTTCCCTGTGCCGGATCGGCCTGCACCCCACAAACGCTCCATCCTAAGGCCCTTCGCCGAAGCCTTGGTCTGAGCTTCCGGAAAACCTTGTAAAATTGAACGTGTAATGGGCAAGGGAAAACTCTGTCAAGGGAAAAGCTCCCGGCGGGAAAAGTCCGTTTTTTCCGTTGACGTCCCAAAGCCGGCCGCGCCATAGGTAAGAAAAAAGGGTACGGGGAGTCGCTGGGATTAATCCATGGAGCGAGTGAGGGCTCGCAAAGGAGGAACGGCGCAGGCTATGGCGGACAATCCAGCCCAGAGCCTTTCCGAACCAGAGACCGCCGCCCCGCGGCGGAACAACAAACAGAGCTTGAAACGGTTTTTTGCAGGGCTCATCCTCGCAGGCCTTGTGGGAGGCGCTGCATACTGGTGGTTTTTCCTCAGAGGCAAGGAGTCTACGGACAACGCTTACGTCATGGCCGATCCGGCCACGGTGGCCTCCAGGGTTCCCGGCACCATTGCGACGATCTTCGTGGAAAACGACGATCCGGTCGCCCAAGGCCAACACCTCGTGGAACTGGACCCCGCCGACTACCGGGCGCAGCTCAACGAGGTGGAAGCGGCGTTGGCCCGGGTGCAGGCGGAAATCCAGTCGGCGCGGGTCAACGTGGAGTACATGGACGCGACGACACTGGCGGCGGTGAACGCCGCTCAGGCCGCCTGGAACGCCGCCCAGGCCCAGGTCCGAGGAGCTCGGGAAACCGTGGAAGAGATGGCCAGGCAGCACGACGGCGTTCTGGCCGAATACCGCCATGCCAAGCGCGACTGGGAACGATACGAAACCTTGGCGGCGCAGGGGGCGTCATCGGTGCGGGACCGGGACCGCATGAAAACCGCCTTGTCCAAAGCGGAAGCCACCATGGGGGCTTCTGAAGCCCGACTTCGGGCGGCTCGTGCCGGTTTGGAAGCGGCGGAAAAGGAAGCGGCCAAGGCGGAGGCGCGCCTTGCCGAAGCCCAGGCGGGCCGTCTCCGGGTCCGGGTGGAACAGGAGCGCCTCACGGCCCTGCGCGCCCAAGAAAAGGAACTGGAGGCCCGCCGGGAGAGCGCCCGATTGAACCTGTCCTACTGCCGCATCGCCTCGCCCATTGCCGGCTATGTGGCCCAGAAAAGATCCAAGTCGGCGACAGAATCGTGCCGGGACAGCCGCTTCTCGCCGTGGTGCCCCTGCAGGACGTGTACGTGGAAGCCAACTTCAAGGAAACCCAGGTGGAAAAGGTCCGCCTCGGCCAGCCGGTGAAGATCCGGGCCGACTGCTATCCCGGTCGGCGCTTTTCCGGAACCGTGGAAGGGATCCGGGCGGGAACGGGGGCGGCCTTTTCCTTGCTGCCGCCGGAAAACGCCACGGGCAATTGGATCAAGATCACCCAGCGCGTGCCCGTCAAGATCCGGCTGACGGAACCCTTCGACCCGCAATACCCGCTGCGGCTCGGTTTTTCCTTGGAAGTGACCGTGGACACCTCCGACCAGAGCGGGCCGCGGTTGCGCCTGCCGGCCCAGAGGGCCTCCCGATGAACGCGCCGAACCCCGACGGGCGCAAATGGGCCATTGCGCTCACCGTGATCATCCCCACGTTCATCGAAGTCATGGACACCAGCGTGGTCAACGTGTCGCTGCCCCACATTCAGGGGAGCCTCAACGCCGGGGTGGACGAAGTCACGTGGGTGCTCACGTCCTACTTGGTCTCCAACGCCGTCATCATTCCCATCACGGGCTGGCTGGCGAGCATTTTCGGGCGGCGCAATTACCTTCTCTTTTCCATTGTCGTGTTCACCTTGAGTTCGGTGCTGTGCGGGGCCGCACCGTCCCTCAAGATCCTCGTCATCGCCCGGGTGCTCCAAGGCTTGGGGGGCGGGGGACTCCAGCCCTTGTCCCAGGCCATCCTCTTGGAGACCTTTCCCGTGCGTGAACACGGCGTGGCCATGGCCGTTTTCGGCATGGGCGTGGTGTTCGCCCCGATCCTGGGGCCTGTCCTGGGAGGGTTCATCACGGACAACTGGTCGTGGCGCTGGGTCTTTTACATCAACGTCCCCATGGGATTCCTGGCCGTTTTCATGGCCATGCTCACCATTCATGACCCGCCGTACATCCGGGCGCGCACGGTGCGCATCGACCATTGGGGGCTGGCACTGCTCACGGTGGGGCTGGGCTGCCTGCAGGTGGTCCTGGACAAGGGAGAACGAGAAGACTGGTTCGAATCCCACTTCATCGTCACCCTCACCGTCATCGCGGCGGTGGCCCTGACGGCCTTCGTCTTCGTGGAGCTTCGGGCGGCCCATCCCGTCGTCCATCTCAGGGTGTTCAAGGATTCCACCTTTGCGGCCGGCAACATGATCATGTTTACCGGCTTTTTCTGTCTGTTCGGAAGCATCGTCCTTCTGCCTCTCTATCTCCAGAACCTCATGGGCTACACGGCCTTGTGGGCCGGATTGGTCCTCGGCCCCGGAGGTCTGGCCAGCCTTATGATCATGCCCGTAGCGGGGATGCTCATGAAGCGGGGCGTTCGCCCCAACCACCTGCTGGCCGTCGGGCTCACGCTGGCGGCGGTGGCGTTGACACTCATGTCCCGGTTCAACTTGCAGGCCGACTTCTTCTCGGCGGCCTGGCCTCGGATCGTCCAGGCCCTGGGGATGGGACTGTTTTTCGTGCCCCTTTCGGCCGCCACCTACGTGAACATCCCTCGCGAGCAGATGGGCAACGCTACGGGGATCTTTAACCTGTTGCGCAATCTGGGAGGCAGCTTCGGTGTGGCTTTCAGCACGACGGTGCTTTCCCAGAGGTCTCAATGGCATCAGAACATGCTGGTGGATCGGCTCAGCCCCTTCGACAAGCCGTTTCAGATCGCCGTCGACAAGATGCTGGCCCTGACGGGCGGAGACCCGTCCTCGTTTCATGACCGAAAGGTGGCCTTATCCGTTCTGTATCAAGAGACCCTGCGGCAGGCCGCCATGATGGCCTTCAACGACACATTCTGGCTTTTTGCCTGGTTTACCGCAGCCTTGGTGCCGCTGACCTTCGTCATGCGCGGGCCCAGGAAACCGGCCGGTGTGGTCATGGGCCATTAGGCCTTTCGGCGAGAGCCTTTTCTATTTTTTCCAGAAGCATGTCCACGGAATAGGGCTTGGCGAGAAAATCAAACGCTCCGGCGATCAGGATGTCTTGGATGGAGTCGTTGGCGGAAAATCCGCTGGCTACGATGATCTTCGCTTCAGGGCGAACGGCCAGGAGTTTTTCCAGGCACTTGCGCCCCCCCATGCCGGGCATGATGAGGTCGAGAAGAATCACGTCAACGGTGGACCATTCCCGCTCATAGATGGAGAGGGCCTCTTCGCCGTCGGCGGCGGTGAGGACCGTATAGCCGAAGAATTCCAGCATCTCCCGGCCGGAGATTCTGAGATTTTCCTCATCGTCCACGAGAAGCACCGTACCTTTGCCGGAGTAGGGGAGCGGACTTCCTTTGGGTGCGGCCTCGTCCTCGCGGGGAGCGGGATCGGACAACGCGGGGAAAAAGCAATCGAACCGGGTGCCTCGATGGACCTCACTGTGACACGTCACCGCCCCTTCGTGGGTGGCCATGATGCCGTAGACCATGGAAAGGCCGAGCCCCGTTCCCGATCCGGGCTGTTTGGTGGTGAAGAACGGTTCAAAGATCCGATCGCGCACCTGTTCCGGGATGCCCGTGCCCGTGTCCTCCACGCTCAGGCACACATAGGAGCCGGGTTTGAGCCCGCAGGGATGCCCCTCGGGCAGCGCCACGCTCGACGTTTTCAAAGTGAGCGTTCCGCCGTCGGGCATGGCGTCCTTGGCGTTGACGGCCAGATTCATGACGGCCTGGGCGACCTGGGACGGGTCCGCGTGAACCAAGGGAAGATCCGGGGCCGGTTCCACGGCCACGCGGATCATCTTGGGCAGGGTGCGCGTGAGAATGTCCTTGATCTTGAACAGTTCCCGATTGAGATCCGTGGGCCGAAGGTGCGGCTCCATTTTGCGGCTGAAGGTGAGGAGATTTCGGGTGAGTTCGCGGCCGCGCCGGACAGCGTCAAAAATTTTTTGGAGACGTCTTCGGTCGGTTTCAGGGCGATCGGGCTGGTTGGCCAGCAGTTCCGCATAGCCTTGGATGGTTTGAAGAAGATTGTTGAAATCGTGGGCGATGCCTCCCGCCAGCGTCCCGACCGCTTCCATCTTCTGGGCATGGGCGAGTTGGGCTTCCAGTTCTTTTTCCCGGGTGAAATCCCGAGCGAAATTGATGGTCGCCGGCCGTCCGTCCCACTGGACCACGATGGCGTTGATGTTGATCCAGAGCACTCGGCCGTCCTTCGCCAGCGCCCGAAAATTGTAGCTGCTGGGCACGACCTTTCCGCTCAGCCGATCCCGGTGGAGGGCCAGGACGTGATCCCGGTCGTCGGGGTGGATGAGGATGCCGATGGAAAGATGGGGAATTTCTTCGTCGGTGTAGCCGCAAAGCTGACCGAACCGAGGGTTCCAGAAACGGATCCGGCCGTCTTGGATGACGAAAATGGCGTCGTTGGAATGATCCACGATGAGCCGGTACTTTTCGTCCATTTCGCGCAGAGCACGCTCCGCCGCCTTGCGCCTCGTAATGTTCCTGTAGCTGGCGTAAATGGCGGCCATACGACCGTCGATATAAATTGGCACGGCCACGACGGCCACGTCCACGAGGGAGCCGTCCTTGCGTTCGCGAACGGTTTCGATTTCGAAGGATTGGCCTTGGAGGGCCTTGGCGGAAAGGTCTTCCGCTTCGCGACGCATCCGCCGTGGCGCGACGAGTTCGTTGATCGGGACGCCTCGCGCTTCCTCCGGCGTGTACTGAAACAGGGCGGTGAACGCTTTGTTGATCATGACGACCCGGTCTTGGTCGTCGAGAATGGCGACGGCGTCGGGAGAATTTTGGAAGATGGCTTCGAAGTAAGCCTTTTGGAGGCGTAGGTCGCGTTGTGGATCCTGCGGAGTCATGGTTTCCCTCGATCACAAGACGATCCGGCCTCCACGGAGACCTCACGACCCTTTACACAAAAGAAAATCGAAACGCTAGATTTTCTTTGACGCCAAAGGTTGCTAAGGCAACCCGGATCCGAGGTGTTTTTTGAGCTCCAGCGCGTTGAACACGGCATAGGCGTCAAAGTCGTTGTCGAAGTACACATACGCGGGTCGGTTCCAGGAGGCGATTTTTTCTGCCCATCGCCTGATTTCGGTTTCCGAATAGTTGGAGGCGTAGAGCTTTTGGGACCCGTGGAGGCGGATGTACACAAAGTCTGCCGTCACCGCTTCGTGAAAGGGGTATCGACCGGCTGAATCGGCAATGCAAAAAGCGATCTGATGGGTTTCCAATTGCCGGAAGAATCGGTCGTCGATCCAGGAACGATGCCTGACTTCTACGGCCGCTTGCCGAACAGACGACAGAAGTGATGCGAAATCCTCAAAAAGGGCTTCGTCGTAATGAAGGCTCGGCGGCAGCTGAAAAAGAACCGGCCCCAGCTTCTCGCCGAGAAGGTGGGCTCGGGAAAGGAATTGCTCCAGGGGTTCTTCAACGTCTCGCAGGCGCCGGTAGTGGGTGACGATCCGCGGGCCCTTGAGTGCCCAGAGAAATCCTTCCGGGGTGGAAGCTTTCCAGTTCTGAAAGGCTTGTTCCGAGGGCAGCCGGTAGAAGGTGGCGTTGCATTCCACGGTGTCGAAGTGCGTGGCGTAGTGGGCGAGCCACTTGGATGCCGGAAGTTTTTCGGGATAAAATCGGCCCCGCCAGTGTCCGTAATTCCATCCCGATGTGCCGATGCGACAAGGTCTATCCATGCCTGCGCCCTCCGAACCTCACATTCCCGTCGTCTTGTCCGCCTCTCGACGGACGGACATCCCCGCCTTTTATATGAATTGGTTCATGGACGGTCTCCACGCGGGAGCTTTCGAGGTTCCCAATCCGTTCAACGGCCGTACGGCCAGAATCCCGGCCGATCCGGATGCCGCGCCGGTGATCGTGTTCTGGTCCAAGGACTACGGGCCTTTCCTCGACGGAGGCTACGGCCCCGAACTCCTTCGACGGGGCTATCGCCTGCTTTTTCACTTCACGGTGAATTCGGAAAATCCGCTCCTTGAACCCAACGTCCGGTCTCTGCGCGAGAGGCTTCGCCAAATCCGGCAGTTGACGACTCTGGTTCCTTCCGAGGCCGTGCTGTGGCGGTTCGATCCCATTTGCTTCTATCAGACTGAACCACGGGGGCTCCAGCACAACCTGCAGGACCTGGAAAGAATCGGGGAGGCCATGGCGGCGGCGGGCATCCAACGCTGTGTCACGAGTTTTGCCTCCGTGTACAGCAAAGTCGCCCGGCGGGTGACGAGGCGGGGGCCGTGCCGTTTCGTCGAACTCGCCGATGCCGAAAAAGGGGAAGTCCTGGCCTGGATGATGGAAAAACTTGCCCCCTTGGGCATCCCCTTGGCTCTGTGCTGCCAGAAATCCCTCCTGGATGCGATAAGCGGGGATCTTCCCGGGCTGACGGCATCGGCGTGCGTATCACACCAATGGGTGGAAGCCGTTTACGGTCCGCTGGGCCTTTCCCACCGCCCGGATGCGGGGCAGCGCCGGTCCCAGGGGTGCGGCTGCCAGGCGTCCAAGGATATAGGATCGTACCGCGCCCAGCGATGTGGGCACGGCTGCCTGTACTGTTACGCCAATCCGGCGGGATGAATCGGCTGACCGGCCGTGCCCCGGAGGTTCGCGCCGCTTCACCTAGGCCGGGAAGTGTGGATGCGGGTCCATGCGGGCGTCATCCGGACATGGGAAGCCTTACGGGACGCTTTGGGAGATGAGGGCGCGGAGCCTGCTGATCTGCAGCTTGCCGTCTTTGGGCTCCAGCTGCCATCGGACCATGCAGTCCATGTGGGATTCCTTGAGCACATCCAAGCAGAAGGCTTGAAAATAGCCGTCAGGGACGGCGGAGCGGAAAGCCTCCGGGTCGGAGGCATGATGAATTTTCCACCCGTCGAAAGGTTCATAGACCGCTTCAAAGGCGATGTCTCGAAAACGATCCAGTCGAAGCCGCCCGTGAAAGGTCAGAAAAAAGAACTGACGACCTTTGGCTTCGGCCGTCACCGGGGATGTCTGTTCCAAAATGTAGCCCATAAGGCGGATACCGTGCCTATGCGACGCTGTGCCCCCTTGGATCCCGCTCCTGCCGTGTCGGCATCACTGTCTTAATCGTCACGATCCCCCAAACGCTTGAGCAAAAGAACACCTCCGCGGTCCGAGGGGCCTTTCACGAAACGCGAACCGCAGAAGGCACTTTCCGTTTGAACTTTCCGCAAACCTTCGCCAAAAGATAAGGGCAGCCCGCGCACAATGTTCCCCGTGATCCATCCGAAGGGGTGTCGTGCATCTTCGGGCCTCTCCGCATTTTCGGCGCGACTTTGGGCCTCGGCCCCCGTAGAGGAAGCCGAGCAGACGGGGTCTTCCGCCGGTGGAGAAAGGCGGTGGTCCCATTTTTCGGTCGCGAGGGGCTTTCCCGCTTCGGCGCGGCCCGCGGACCGGGACGGAGGTTTCCCATGGACAAGGTTTTTCTCTACACGCCGCTGCCGATGGAACCGGTTTCCCTCGGCGCCCAAGAGCTCACAAAGGCGGTCGAACACCTCTACGCGGCGCTGGGCCTCATCGAACAGGCACAAAACGACATATGCCAGCGCGCCCTCTCGGCGGTGAAACTCATGGCCGATTTGGCCCAGGCCTGGTACGAGATCAACAAGTGCCGGCTGTACACCGAAAAGATCGTGGACTTCGAGGAAATGCTCCAACCGGCCATGGGTTATGTGAACGACGCCCGGTGCATGGTGGAAACCGTCGCCGATACGGAAGGCGGCATGACCGAGAGCGCGTTTGCCTCCATCCTCGGGTGCCTGTGGGAAGCCGCGGCCCTGGTCCACTGTGTCCTAGAGGAGCTGGAAAGCTGGATGTCCCCCGAAGATCGCCAAGAGGTCCCCGAGAAAAGCAAAGAGCCCTGAGTCTTGAACCGTGGACCCTTCGGTTTTTTCACCCCTCGAGGTGGCCCTGTAAGCACAGGAATGGGGGGCGTTGTCGGATCCGAATCGCTGTCGCCGCGGGCGGAACCCGCGACGTTGACAGAACGGGGCCCGTGTGATAAAAGCGGCGCCATCATTTGCATATTCACGGCACGGGCGACTAGCTCAGTGGAGAGAGCGTTGGTCTCCGGAACCAAAGGTCCCGGGTTCGATCCCCGGGTCGCCCGCCAAACAATTCTTCTTCTTCCCCGTTCCCTTCGCTGCCAACGCCCAAAAGGAAGTGTCCGCAGCCGTCGAAAGCGGCGTTTTCTCCGAGAAACAGCAAAGGATTCAAGTTCCCGCCGTTTTTCTCGACCGACTGCACGGATGAAAATCTACAAACCAAGGCCGATGGCTCTTTGGGCATTTGGAAGAAGCGACCTGTCCGTGGCGTCATTGGGG
>VSSL01000320.1_pt1 | contig 14124 bp, 11 predicted proteins | sample 4557531 | NCBI WGS metagenome assembly VSSL01 (sample SAMN10986726, study PRJNA523729) | hot springs metagenome | isolation source: hot springs | place: India:Timba, Gujarat | collected 2018-05-31 | reverse complement strand
GGCGAATGGCGGTAGTCACCTTGATGCCGTTATCCCAGGGGGAGATAGAGGGAAGAGAAGACAGATGGATAGAGAAAGCATTCTCCGGTAATCTGCCCGCAGGTGATTTTTCGGCATCGCACGACCTGCTTTCACGTGTGGTGCGAGGAGGCTATCCCGAGGCAGTGCTGCGTGCCGATTCACGCCAAAGAACAGACTGGCTTCTCTCATACGTGGATACCCTCCTTTCGCGGGATGTGCGGGAAATAGCGGATATCGAACGGCTGACAGAAGTACCTCGTCTCCTGCAGTTGCTTGCCGCTCAGACATGCCAGACGTTGAACGTGGCGAATCTTTCCCGAGAAACCGGTGTCCCCCAGAGCACGCTGCAACGTTATCTGGCTTTGCTGGAGACGCTGTTCTTGCTGGTGCGCGTACCTGCCTGGTTCACCAGCATCGGCAAGCGGCTGTTGAAGTCACCGAAGATACTGCTAAACGATACTGGGCTTGCCTGTGCTCTGCTGGGGATCGATGAAGAGCGATTGGCTCACGACCCCCTGTTGCAGGGAAGAATGGTGGAAAACTTTGTGGGAATGGAACTGCTCAAGCAAATCGGTTTCACTGGTCGTCGCCTGAGACTCTATCACTTCCGTACCGACCGCGGAGAAGAGGTGGATTTCGTTGTTGAGGATGCAGATGGCGCGTTAATAGGCATAGAAGTCAAAGCCAGCGCAACGGTACATTCTGAGCATTTCAGAGGGCTTCGCAGCCTGCAGAAGGTGGCAGGCAACCGTTTTGTGTGTGGTATCGTATTATACTGGGGTGAGCACACTCTACCGTTTGGCGACGGGTTGTGGGCGCAGCCCATCTCCGCGCTGTGGGCGGAAACTCCTTAACGGAAGGCGGTGCTCCCTCAACGTAGCGGAACAACACTCAGGAACCAGTAACAAGGAGGTCACAGTTGCAGGAAGAGCAGCAGAAACAGGGTCCTACCTTTCGAGAGCGGCTATGGGTGGTTGGCATTGCGCTGGTGGTGCTGGCGATACTGATACCGGGCTATTTGGACCTGCGTCGGAGGTCGCTCAACGCCAGCTGCTTGAGTAATATGCGCGAGATGTCCAGCGCGTTGCGCACGTATATGCTGGACTGGGACGAAACCCTTCCTCTAGCCTACTATCACGATAAGCAGCGGGACAAATTGGTCACCTGGCCCATGCTGATTGGGGGTTATCTGGATGTGAAGCGGTTCTACTGTCCGGCAGACCCCGCAAAACAGGAACCGCCTTATATCGACCCCGACTCCGGGGAAAAGCGGCATGTGTCGTACGGCTTTTTCCTGCCCGCTTCTGGAGTGCGCCCCAGCAGACTGCCCGCCAGCGGTTCGCAGCTGGCGGTGCTCGCCGACAGCGCACTGAACGGGTTAAACACCCACCCCTTGCCCGGCATTCCCACCGAGCAACAGGCTCTATTCATCGGCTTCGATACGCCGGACAATCGGAGCGACAAAGATGCCCGCTATGTGCAGAGACTAGCTATCTTCTCGCGCACCGGAAAATGGGACGACTACCGCCAGCTGCGCACCCGGCATGGAAATACCATCAACATGCTGTTTGCCGACGGACATGTGGGTGAAGTTCCCTCCAGTGTGGTAACAGTGCAACGAGACGCCGACGGCAAAGTTCTTTCCCCGTGGAGCGCACACTTGCCGCAATCGGAGGTGTACTGATTTGCTGGTTGCAGGAATAGACGGCGGCGGTACCAAGACCGAGGGCGTGGTGCTGAACAAGTCAGGTGAGGTGGTTGCTCGCGCACGAAGTGGCGGGGTGAACCTCAACTTCGTCTCTCTGGAGGAGTGCGAACGGTCGGTCGGTGAAGTGTTGACACAGCTTGCTGAGGCGGTAGAGCGCGAGCAGGTGGTGCGTATCTACTCCGTGATGCTGGCAGACATCCCCCCTCTTCGCAGTTATATCCAGCAGGCGTTTCCTCAGGCGGAGTGGCGCGGTGCGCATGAGCATCGGGCGGTGCTGGCGGCAGGCGGTGTGCTGGAGCCGTACGGCATCGGCGTGGTGGCAGGCACAGGCTCCAGCACGGTGGGCTGGCGCGGAGAGGAAAAGCACGTCTCCGTCGGTGGCTGGGGGATGCTGCTGGGGGACGAAGGCAGTGCCACCGATATCGCGATACAGGCTCTGCGCGCGGTGGCTCGCGCTGCGGACGGACGTGGAGAAAGCACCGTCCTGCGTGAGGAGATGATGGACTACTTCGGGCTGAAGCACCTGTGGGAAATCACCCGTCGTGTATATCGTGACAACCTGCCTCGCCATGTGCTGGCGGGTTTTGCGGTCCGTGTTAGTCAGGCAGCAGACGCGGGTGACCGGGTAGCACAACGCATCCTGCGCGAGGCGGGCGAGACATTAGGCAACGATGTGCTGGTGGTGGCACGGAAGTTGTTCACACCAGAAGAGATGTTTCCGGTGGTGCTGGGCGGAGGAGTGTTTCAGGCGGGGGAGTGGGTGATTGCGCCCCTGCGCGAGCGAGTACTGGCGGAGTACCCGCAGGCACAGATTATTCTGCCCGATGTGTCGCCAGCGGTAGGGCTGGCGCGCCTCGCTCTCAGGGAGATAACGTGTAGCCGTAGGCTTTAGCCTGCGCCAACAGGTGTTCGTGTGCTATAATAGGGGGTGAGGTGATGGTTATGTCGACCGCGTCCGCCGCGATAAAGATGACCTTCGAGCAGTTCCTCAAGTGGTGCGATGAAGACACCTTCGCCGAGTGGGTGGATGGAGAGGTTGTGCCTATGAGTCCTGTCGGTTTGGAGCACCAGCACGTTGCAGGGTTCTTGTTGGAGGTAATCCGTCTTTACGTGCGCACGAAGGGGCTGGGCGTTGTGTTGCATGACCCGTTCCAGATGCGGCTGGTGAATTCCAGTCGCGTGCCGGACGTGCTTTTCGTCAGCAACGCGAATTTGAGCCGCCTGAAGGAAAGCTATCTGGACGGTGCAGCCGACCTCGTGGTAGAGGTCATCAGCCCGGAAAGCCGTGCCCGCGACCGCGGTGAGAAGTTCTATGAGTACGAATCGGCGGGCGTGCGAGAGTACTGGCTCATAGACCCGGAGCGGAAACAGGTAGAGTTCTATCAGCTGGATGAGAGGGGAGTATACCAGACTATCCTGCCCGACGCCGAAGGCGTATACCACAGCAAGGTGCTGGAAGGAATGTGGTTCAAGATAGAGTGGCTGTGGTCTCGCCCCGCGCCTGTCGACGTGTTGAAAGCATGGGGTATCTCTGTACAGGCTGGATAACAGCCTGTTTGACGAATCTAAGATGCTTCGCTGATGTTCAGCACGACGGAGACACCGTTTAGGCGAAACACTACCTGCCCCGCTACTCAGACGGACACACCCCCTCGCCCTGCAAGCTGGAGGCGGTATCCAGCACCTCTTTGGGAATGGGGCGAACGTCTCGGTAAGCTGAACGCAGCCCGAAGGCTGCAGCACCATTCTCGGCTCGGCAGGAGCCTCGCCCCCCAGCCAGCGCAGGCTGGCTTCGTTAGCCTACTCGTATCGCAACGCCTCGATGGGATTCAACCGCGAGGCGCGCCACGCGGGGTACATGCCGAAAAAGATACCTACCGCCGCCGAGAAGAGGAACCCTGCCGTCGCCGCCCAGAGAGGCAGGTGCGTGGTCAGCCCTTCTCCGCCAAACAGCTTCGCCTGCCGTGTGCCCCAGCCGATAAGCATACTGACGCCCCATCCGAGCAAGATGCCGATGATACCTCCCACGCCAGAGAGGGTCATCGACTCGATGAGGAACTGCAGCAGGATGTCGCGGTTGCGCGCGCCCACCGCCTTGCGAATGCCGATTTCGCGTGTGCGTTCCGCAACGGTCACCAGCATGATGTTCATGATGCCGATGCCGCCCACCAGCAAGGACAGCCCCGCAATCGCGCCTACCACCAGCCCAAAGATGCTCAGCACGCGCCCGATAGACGAGAGCAATCGCTCCTGGCTATCCACGCGGAAGTAGGGCTGGTTGTCATGGCGACGCATCAGCAGCTGCCAGATTTCGTCCATCGTCTCGGTGGTGCGCTCGGGTTCGCGCGGCTGGGCAAAGATAACCGATACGAGGTCTATGCCCACAAACCGCTTTTGCAACGAGGTGATGGGCACAAGCACCCGCTTATCCCAGTCCTCGCCGAAGGTTCTGCCTTTGGGTGCCAGCACGCCCACTACCGTTGCGGAGACACCCGCAATCTCGATGCTCTCGCCGATAGGGTCACGGTCGCCGAAGAGCCGTTTCTGCACCTCCTTGCCCAGCACGCACACCTTCGCCCATCCGTCCAGATCCTCCTGGGTGATGAACCGACCGCGCTCCACCTGCAGGTTATGCAGATACAGGTACTCTGGCTGGCAACCGTCCACCGCGGCGTCCATCTCCTCTGCGCCGTAGCGTATCTTCTGGTTGCCCACGTTGAACTCTGCGCTCACCATCTTCACGCTGGAGCACTCGCGTAGTATCGCCTCGGCGTCTTCCATGCGTAACCCTTCGATACTGCCGGGCGTTTCGCCGCGCTTGCGCAAGGAGGGGTCGTACACGATGATGATGAGGCTGGAACCCAGCTGGCGGAACTCCTCCACCACGCGCGAACGCGCCCCTTCCACCAGCGACACCATCAGTATGACCGCCGCCACGCCGATGATGACGCCCAGCATGGTCAACAGCGAGCGCAGTTTGTGTCGTCGTAGATTCGCCAGGGCGGTCAGGAAGGAGTCTATCAGGCTCATCGCTGTCGCTCCCGTTCGCTTTCGCCGTCTCCAGCGCTGATGTTCATCTCAAACTGCTGGCGTTTGGGACCGGTGAACGGCTGGGGACGCACCTTCTCGCCTTCCTTCAGCCCTTCCAGTATCTCCACGAAGGCGTCGCCGCGCAAGCCGGTCTTCACGGTGCGGGTCTCGTTTTTATCTATCGCCTTACCGTTCACCACCTCGCGATGTACCACGCTCACCTTCGCGGTGCTGGCGTCCACAAACTGCAGCGCCTCTTTGGGCAGACGCAACACGTTCCGCCTGCGCTCCACGATGATTCGGCACTTTGCGCTCATGCCCGGCTTCATGCGCGGGTCGGGCTTTTCGATCTCCACCTCTACGGGGAACTTGATAACCGCTCCGCCGGGTGCGCCCTGTTGCGCTACCGCCGAGGCAGGAGCCACCTTGCGCACCCTGCCCTCAAACACCTCGTCGCGCAGGGCGTCCAGTCGAATCTCCACCTTCTGCCCGACCCTCACCTTGCCGATGTCCACCTCGTTCACCTGCAGTTTAATGCGCATTCGCGAGAGGTCGGCAATCTGCACCAGCGGCATACCCGACGAGAAGGTGGCGACGCCCGAGGTGACCAGCTCGCCCGATTCGATATACCGCTGGGTAACCACGCCGCTCATCGGGGCGCGGATGACCGTATCCGCGAGGCGGGTGCGGGCTTCTTTCAGTGCGCTCTGCAGCTGCTCTACCGACGCCTGCGCCTGCTGTACCTCTTTCTGGCGCATGGGCAGTTGCACGCGGTTCGCTTCCGCCAGCTTCAGCCTCATGCGGGCGTCCTCCAGCGCGGCGCGGGCAGCTTCTACCTCTTGCTGGCGCAGCTCATCCCGCTTTGCCTGGGCGCGAGCCTGGTCCAGGGTCGCTTTCGCCTGTTTCACCCGCGATTCCGCTTCCGCTCTCTGCAGGCGCAACTGCTCTTCTATCGTTTGCAGACGTTGTTCCGCCTGTTGCAGGCGCGCCTCTGCGGCGGTGAGCTGCGTGGCGGCGAGGTCTACCTCGCGCTGAGAAACGAACCCCTTCGCCAGCAACTGCTTCTGTCGCTCCAGCTGGCGTCGGGCGTCATCGCGCTGGGCGCGAGCCTCGTCCACCGCCGCCTGCGCATCGGTGCGCAACTGTGGATGGGTGACCTTCAGCAACAGGTTCAGGTTATCTACAGCCGCCTGATAGCTGGCTTCCGCCTGCTCCAGCGCCGCCTGGGTTACTTCGGGTTGTGTCTGCGCCTCACGCAACGCCTGCTGGTAGCGTATCTCGGCGGTGCGTACGGCGTTACGTGCCTGTTCAATCTGTGCGGCGGTATCCGCGGGCTGGTACCCGCTTAACAGCTTCGCCTGCTCGAGACGGGCGACGGCGGCGCGCAACTGTGCCTCGGTCTGTCGCAGGCTGGCTTCCACCTCGACGGGGTCAATGCGGGCAATCAGCTGCCCCTCGCGCACCACATCGCCTGCCTCTACATCCAGACTGAGGATGCGCCCGGCGATTTTGCTCTTGACCTCTACCTTGCGCAACGGCTCCAGCACGCCCGCCTCGGCGACGATGATTTCCACATCGCCGCGAGAGACCTCCACCAGACGCGGCGGGGGAGTGGGTTTGTTCAGCCAGCGGTAACCCCACCAGCCGGCAGCTCCCAGCAGAATCAAGAACGGCAAACATCCAAAAAGCAACAGTTTCGCTCTGCGACGCAAAAAGGCTCTCACGCTATCCTCCCCAAAAGTCTGCTTCAAACCCTCTTTATATGACCGATTTGGACGGGCAAAGTTTCACCAGCATTGCTCAGGTTCATACGACTTTGCATCCGATTCCTCTATCTCGCAAAGAAGTGGGATTCTTCGGGTATCCTTATGATGCAAACCATTTTATTGAGGTGAAAGATGTCGCGCCGGAGCAAACGACTCTGGATAGGGATGCTGGCGATAGTCACTTTGCTGGTGATTATCGCCATTCGGCTTGCGCTTCCCGCCCCAAAGGTGGAAGTGTTACGCCCTGCAACCCGGGACGTGGTGGAAGTAGTGGTCGCAACAGGGCGAGTACGTGCACTGGTGCAGAGTGAGGTGGGCAGCGAGACGGGAGGCGTAGTGAGCGAGGTGCTCGTGCGAGAGGGCGATGTGGTACAGGCGGGTCAGCTGGTGGCGCGGTTACGCCGTGAGGAGTTGCTGGAGCAGTGGAACGCAGCGCGAGCCGCAGTGGAGACCGCCCGGCGGGAGTTGCAACAGGCATCGCGCGGAAGCCTTGCCGAGGAGATTGCCCGTGCCCGCGCCGAGCTGGAGCAGGCGGAGCAGGTCGGACGCGCTCGTCTGGAGGCGGCTTTGCAGCGTCTGCGCCAGCTGGAGTCAGGTGGTCGTGCAGAAGAGGTCGCCGGGCGCAGGCAGCGTTAGCAGAAGCCGAGTCAAGGCGAAGGCTGGCGGAAGCGGACCTTCGGCGGGTGCGTCAGCTCTACGAATCAGATGCTCTCAGTCGCGCCGACCTGGAGAAGGCGGAGACTGCTTTAGAGGCGGCGCGCGCGGCGGAAGAGAGCGCACGGGCACAGCTGGCTCTGGCAAGGCAGCCAGCGCGCAATGAGGAGATAGAAGCCGCCCGGGCGGAGGTACAGTCGGCAAGAGCGAGTTATGAACAGTCAGTGCGGGCGGCGCGTGCGAACTTGCAGTTGCTCTTACGAAAACCCTTGCGCGAAGAGGTAGAGGTGGCTCGGGCGCGTCTGCGCCAGGCGGAGGCGAACGTGCGTCTGGTGGAAGAGCGATTACGCCAGCGTGATGTGTTCGCGCCCGTCGGCGGTATCGTGGTGCGGCGCAACGTGGAGCCGGGGCAGAGCGTGCTATCGGGGCAGAGCCTGCTCTCCCTTGCCGACATGCGCCGTGTAGAAATCCTCATGGAGACCGATGAAGCAAACCTGCCCAAACTGGCGACGGGGCAAGCGGCGACCGCGGTCGTGCCTGCCTACCGCAACCAGCCGTTCCGGGCGACGGTCACGCAGGTGGGACCCGAAATCGACACCCAGCGCGGCGTGGTCACCGTACGCCTGAAGCCCGACGAGATACCGCCCTTCCTGCGCCCCGATATGACGGTGGACGTGAGCGTGGAGGTCAAGCAGTTGAAAGGGGCAATTACCGTTCCCGTCAGCGCAGTGGTCGCGCGCAGCGGCGAATCGGTGTTCGTGGTGCAGGACGGCGTGGTGCGCGCCAAGCCCGTCAAGGTGCTCGTGCGGGGCGAAGAGGTCGTCGCGGTGGAAGGGCTGAGCACGCAAGACCTGGTGGTGAAGCAGGCGCTGCGTGTGCGCGAAGGACAGAAAGCCACTCCGCAGCTGGTCACAGGAGGCAACTGATGATCGACCGTTTCTCACTGAGCGTGGCGTTACGCCACCTGTTATACTACAAAGGTCAGACGCTGTTGACGATGGGCGTGGTGGCGGTCAGCGTTACGCTCATCATCTTTCTGGGCGCGCTGATTGGCGGACTGCAGAAACGGCTCATCAGCAGCGTCACGGGGGCGATTCCGCACGTGGTCATCCGCCAGCCTGAGCGAGAGCCTGTCGCCGCGTGGGAGGTGGCTGCCGCCGCGGACGGCACGCTTTACCTCGGCGAGCGTGTAAAGCTGCAACAGCAGAAGCGCAAGATAGAGGACTGGCAAACCTGGGAGCAGCGACTACCTTCGCTGAGCGACAACATCCGCGCCGTGTCGCCCGTTGTGGAGGGGCAGGCGTTCGTCAACCGGAATGAGAAGCGCAAGGCGGTTACCGTCGTCGGCATGTTCCCCGAGAAACACAACAACGTGGTGGACATCCAGTCCAAGCTGGTGCAGGGTCGTTTCTTCGGGCTCAACGGGGGGGAGGCGGTGGTGGGCTTCAAGCTGGCGGACGAGTTCGCCCTCAAGCTGGGGGACAAGATTCGCGTGGTGAGCGCGGAGGGCAACGTGGGCAACTACACCATCGCGGGCATCTTCGACACAGGTTTCAACGCGGTAGACAGTGCGACAGTGTTCGTGCCCCTGCGCGACGCGCAGAGCCTGTTCGGCGTAGGCACCGCCGTCACCACCATCGGCTTGAAGCTCACGCGCATCTTCGAGGCGAAGGACCTCGCCCAGCAGATTGCCCTGCAGGTTCCCTACGAGACACGCTCGTGGATGGAGGACAATCAGCAGCTGCTCAGCGGTTTGCGCGCGCAGTCGCAGTCGTCCAACCTGATTCTGGTGTTTACCACCATCGCAGCGGGCTTCGGCATCGCCAGCATCATGATTACCTCGGTGGTCACGCGCCTGCGTGAAATCGGCATCCTCAAAGCCATCGGCGCTACTAACCGCCAGATTCTGCAGATTTTCGCCATCGAGGGCACCCTGCTCGCCTTCTTCGGGGCGATTGCGGGGGCGATTCAGGGCATCGTACTCAGCCTCGCGCTCTACAGTATCCGCACGCAGGTGAGTGAGACGGGGCGCACCGCCGAGGTGTTTCCCTTTGACCTCACGCCCGATCTGGTGATTCGCGCCATCGTGATTGCGGTGCTGGTGGGGCTGGCGGCGTCGTGGTATCCCGCATGGCGTGCGGCACGTGTCAATGCTATCGAGGTCATCCGGGGGGTGTAATCATGTCAGAGCGGAACGACCAGGTGGTGTGCGAACTGCGCAGCGTAGATAAGATTTACGAAGGAGCGGTGCCGACCCCTGCCTTGCTGGACATCAACCTGCAGGTGCGCCGCGGCGAGTTCCTGGTGGTGCTGGGGGCGTCGGGATCGGGCAAGACCACCCTGCTCAATATCATGGGCTTGCTGGACACGCCGACGGCGGGACAGGTGTGGCTAGCGGGCAAGAACGCCGCCGAGCTCTCCGAGGAAGAGCGCGCCGCCCTGCGCAGCCGCTACATGGGCTTCGTGTTCCAGTTCCACTACCTGCTGCCCGAGTTCACCGTGCTGGAGAACGCCCTGCTGCCCTGCAAAATCGTCGGCAAGCAGATGGTGGAGGAGAACCGCGAGCGGGTGAAAGAGCTGCTGGAGCGTGTGGGGCTGGGTGACCGCCTGAAATACCGCCCCTCGCAACTGTCGGGCGGACAACAGCAGCGGGTGGCGATTGTGCGTGCACTGGCGAACAACCCCGAGCTCGTGCTGGCGGACGAACCGACGGGCAACCTGGATAGCAAGAACGGCTTCGCGGTGTTCGAAATGATGCGCTTCATGAACCGCCAGACGGGCACCGCCTTCGTGGTGGTGACGCACGACGAGCGACTGGCGCAGGAGGCAGACCGCGTGGTGGTGCTGGAGGACGGTCGCATCGTGAAGGACGAGATTCAGCGCCCCGCCCTGACGCACGAGCTGTAGCTTCCGCAGGAGAGCGAGGCTCCCGCCGAGCCAGAGTTTTTTGGTTCACGGCTAAAGCCGTTCTCCCTGCAAACGAAGCCAGCCTGGGCTGGCTAGATACCTCTGCGGCGTCTGGGAACTGTTCTGCTCGTAGCGCTTGACCCCGAACACGCCACGCAGTTTGTTGCTTATCCGCCCGCGGAATCGTTCGTAATCACCTGGTGATTGTTCAAATTGCGCCTGTTGCAAAGATATAGTGGGAGATTGCTTCGGTCGCTACGCTCCCTCGCAACGACACGATAGATGCCACTTCTCTCCAATGTTACTCACCAAACGCTATCTCATGCTCCGAAACGCCGCTCATGTAGAAGCGCGCTACCTTGCCCGCCAACTTGTCGGTTCCGCGTTCTTTAGGGTCACCAATGACCTGCGGATACCACCTGCCGCCCTCCAGTATCTTCTGCGGTTTGCTCCAGCTGCGCGGGTCGCCCGGTCTGGTGCTGAAGCTAACGTAGATACCCTCCTGTACCCAGCCTGCACCCTTTGCACGGTTGAGTAGCATCACCCACTGCTTCAGGTGAGTATTCCAGTGCACAGAGGGACCCCAGAAGGCGTCACAGTCGGCGCGCATCCAGTCGGTCATCGCGGGGAAGATAGGTGTTACCTTGCCCCCCAAGCCCGGCTCGCGCCATCCGCCGTTGCACCACTTCCACACCTTGCCCACCGGTTTATCGCGTTGCGACCACTCCATCCGCGCGACGACGACACCCTGTTCCTCCGTCTTGCCAGCGTAGTTACCGAAGAAAAAGTACAGATAGCGCTCTTCCGGCTCCAGTACCACGCAGAAGTCACCGTGCCCGCCTGCGAAGTAGCCGTTCTGCGCGTCACAGCGTAGAGTGCCTTCGGGCGCTGTCAGCACGAAGCCGAGGTCCTGCCAGGTTTTGCCGTCGTCGGTGGAGCGTATCGCGCCGATGGTGGGAGCGGTGAGTGTGGTGCCCGGGCACAACCCTGCCGGTTCGTGATGGTACCAGCCGTAGAACGTGCCGTCCTTCGCCAGAATGGTGCACTCAATCCACCGCCCGCCGTGGAGTGTGTTGTTGAACTGCACCGGTTGCGCCTCACCGAGGTCAAAGGGCGAGCTTCCCTCGCTGCGGTACGGGTGACCGGTGGACATGAAGATGACGAATCGGTCGCCGCGCCAGTGGCAGGGGCTGTTGGAGTCCACCCCTGCGGGCAGACGATGCGTCGTCGCCGGGCGCAACGAAACTTTGGGAGTGGATGACATCATGTCTTTATCCCCTTGCTTCCTTCTCCAGTTTCTCCTTATCGATGATGTCGCAGGGGATGGGTACCAGTTTGGGAACCTGTTCGCCGCGCAGGTGTTTGGCAACCATCTCCACCACCGTACTGCCGATTTTGCGTGGGAACTGCACCGCGTCCGCCTTGAGGGGGCTGCCACGCAGGATTTCGCGTCGCGCCTCCGGGTCGCCGTCGTAGCCGACGATAACCACATTGGTGCGTCCCATGCTCTCCACTGCCTTCAACGCGCCCAGCGCGGTGCTGTCGTTGATGGCGAAGATGCCCGCGAGGTCGGGATACTTCTGCAGCATGGTTTCGGTGACCGCCATTGCCTTGTCGCGCACGCCGTCGCCAGGCGGACGGTCTACCACCTGAATACCCGGATACTTGCTGATGGCTTCCATGAAGCCGCGCGTGCGGTCCTGTACGCTGGTTACCACCGGGTGGTCCACAATCACTACCTTGCCCTTGCCGTTCAGCAGCTTCGCCATGTATTCGCCGGCGAGTCTGCCGCCCTGCACGTTGTCGGAGGCGACGTGGCAAACTACCTCTCCACCCTGCGCCGCGATGTCGGCGGTGAAAACGGGCACTTTCTCCTCGTTTGCCTTCTTCACCGCGCCCGCGATGCCCGCCGAGTCTACCGGACAGATGATGAGCGCGTCCACGCCACTGGTGAGGAAGTTCTCCACCTGCGCGGTCTGGTCGGCGAGATTGAACTCTGCGCTCTGGATGAGCAGTTCGATGCCCTCCTTCTGCGCTGTCTCGCGCATGGCGGCTTCCAGTTCCTGATAGAAGGGATGCTGTTTGGTGAGCAGGGTCACGCCCACACGCCACCGCTTGCCTTCGGTGGGGACCGTCGTTTGTGTTTGTTTCTTCGCACAGCCGGCTATTACGAAAACGGCAACGGACAGCAGAAGCAATATATTGTGACGCATGACATGCCTCCTGAAGAGGATGGGAAAAACTTTGCTGAGCCGAATCCCTGTTCGCTCTGGAGCAGGGGTCTTCCTCTAACGTCCTGCGGAAACAGGTGCTGACGACGTACCCCGTTGGAGGGCGAGGCTCCCCGGTAGCCGCAAATCCTCCCCGCCTGCGGGGAGGCAAGGTGGGGCTGCTTGCTTCGGCTCACCAGGAGGTTCGCCCTCCAGCTTCCTTGTGTCCTGTTCTTCTGGAGGGCGAGGCTCCCGCCGAGCCGTAGCCGCAGACTTCAGGCTGCATTTAGCCCTTCGCAGGCTACACTGGAGGGATGTGCTCCGTCGCGCCTACAGGGGCACAACAGCGTGTGACCATTTAGAAGGTGGATACCCGGCGCATGGTGAAGTGCAGATTTGTGGGAAAATTCAGTTTCAGACGCTTGACAAAATGGGGGGGGAGGTAGCAGTATAATGATGACAGAAAGCAACAGAAGAGGAGGGTGCTAAAGATGAGAAACTCTACGAAGGTGGTATTGCTCGGTCTCCTAATCCTGTACGCGCCCTCAGCAGTGATGGCTAATCAGACATCCGTACCACTACCTCACGATGCCAACCTGCATATTTACATCAGTGTCGCTGGCAATTACCGCAGTATAAGCCTCAACCAGGTAAGACACTGGCAATCACCCGCTGATGTAGCGGTATTCGCCCCGGGCGAGCAACCGAATATAGAGGATATGGCAGGACGGTTGGTGCTTCAATACCAGGTGCCTCAGGAAGAGGGTTGGGCATACCTCCAGTACGAGGAGGATACGGTTACTCTGAGCCTCCACGTTACAGATGCGCAGAATCGTCTAGGACATCTCGTTGTGAGGTCTTGGCAATCAGGACAGACGCTTACTCAACTATCTGCTAGCCCAGACCGCTCACGGATAGAAGGCACTCTCCAAGTAGATGTCGAGGAGGACTACCTTATTGCAGAACTTCGAGCCTCTACAGGTGCCCTGTTGGCGACCCTATTGCTGGATAAAGGGTTTCCCAACGTAATTATCCCCTTTGCTATCACCAAAAGCTTTGAGCCTTATCGCCCGGCACAGCTCGCTTGCGACGGACATATCCCTGCTCATTACTACGGGCAGGTTTGGGGGCGCAAGGGCGACCCCGAGGTTGCTTCCGATACCAAAACACCATCGTCGGACACGGGAGCTTCCGCAGCCGCGTCTACGTTTACCAATGACAGCGCATCGGTAGCGCCCTGGGCTGCACCCCGCAGCTTTCAAAAGCTGCGCAAGCGCAAGGTGATTTATGGTGCGGAGGTGCTGGAGATTATCAACCGATTGAAGGAGGTAAAAGCTTATGAGAACGACATCCGCGCCGTACGTGATACGATTCAGGCTATTCTGAACTCTCAGGATCTCAGCCACGCGCTACCTGAAGCCGAACTTCTTCCCTATTCCACTGGTGATGCGGCATGGCAAGCTTTCTTCAGCGGTACTGCGACAGCTGTTCTGGCGGTTCCGTATGAGCGAGTGAAGACGAAGGAGCCCAAGTGGCGTCTGCTTATCGGCGCTCTACTGGAAGCCATTCCCCCGGAGAACAATTTCTTGACCACCGTATTGAAAAAGGCAGCTGAACGCTGGTTGGCGGAGCAGAAGAAGGACGAGATTGGCTTACAAGGGTCCGGTGATATTATAGAGCTGGGTAACATCTATATATTGGAGGTCAAGAAAGCAGACCCCACCCCTTGGTTCCCGGTGCTGCAAAACCTCACCCAGGAATGGACAGTGTATGTCAAGGTGAGGTATCCGAACGGCAGTGGTGGATGGACAATACAGGATGCAGAGGG
>VSSL01000319.1_pt1 | contig 14133 bp, 15 predicted proteins | sample 4557531 | NCBI WGS metagenome assembly VSSL01 (sample SAMN10986726, study PRJNA523729) | hot springs metagenome | isolation source: hot springs | place: India:Timba, Gujarat | collected 2018-05-31 | reverse complement strand
CCGACCGCGCCGGCCGAGTTGACCGCCACCCCGCTACCGGCGGGGAAGGATGCCGCTGCCTTTGTGGATGATGTCACTGTGCCCGATGGGACGGTTTTTGCCCCTGGGGAGGCCTTCGAGAAGGTGTGGCGCATCGCCAACTCCGGCAGCACCACATGGACGGAAGACTACGCCCTGGTTCACGTGGATGGCGACCTGCTGGGTGCACCAACCAGTGTGCCCTTGGGGCGGGTTGTCCCACCGGGAGGCGAAGCCGAGGTCCGCGTGCCGATGATCGCCCCTCAGTTGCCGGGCACCTACATTGGCTATTGGAAGATGAAGAACGCCGCCGGCGAGGTCTTTGGTTTTGGTCTGGTGGGCACCCAAACGATTTGGGTGAAGATTGTGGTCTCCGAATCGGCCACTCCTGCGCCTACCCCCACCCCTCCGGGGCCGCTTTCGGCTTTCATCCTAGAGATCGAGAACCCGCAATTCCAGGGGGTGTGCCCCCACACCTTTGCCCTGCGTGCCACCTTCGCGTTGGATCGCCCCATGACGCTCACCTTTGGTTTAGAGGCTGGCGAGGTGAGTGGCACGCTCTTCTACTTGCCTCTGCCTGAGACGCGCCATTTTTCGAGCGGGACGCACACTGTGAGCTACGCGTTAACACTGGCTGAGAGTGCCTCGGGGTGGTTGCGTTTGCGGGTAAGTGCTCCTCTTGAATTGGCTTCCCCGCCGGCCTATTTCGCCTTGGTGTGTCGCTGAACAGATGCCCCGAACCCACCTACGAGATGCCCTGCAAGCGGAGGCGCAGCGCCTGGGGTTCACCCTCTTCGGCGTGACGACCCCCGAACGCCCCTCCCATTACACCACCTACGAGACTTGGCTGGCGCAAGAGCGCCATGGAGAGATGAGCTATCTGGCCAGCGAACGTGCCCGCCAGCGACGCGCCGACCCCCGCCAAATATTGCCCGAATGCGTTGCAATTGTTGTATTGGGCATTCGCTACCCCGCCTCCGAGTATCCCTTTCGTCCCGGCTTCGGGCGGGTAGCCTCATACGCTTGGGGAGAGGACTATCACGAAGTCCTGCCCCCGCGCCTCGAGCAGTTGGTTCAATTCCTGGCCGAACGCTTGGGGAGACCCGTAGCCTATCGCGCTTATACAGATAGTGGCCCGCTGCTGGAGCGCGACCTGGCACAGCGCGCCGGCCTGGGGTGGATTGGCAAGAACACCTGTCTCATCCATCCTCGTCTGGGTTCGTATTTCCTGCTCGCCGAGCTGCTCCTAGACGTGGACTTGCCCCCTACGCCTCCCTTTGAGGCCGATCGCTGCGGCAGTTGCCGCCGTTGCCTGGAAGCCTGCCCTACCCAATGTATCCTACCCGATCGCACCCTAGATGCCCGCCGTTGCCTATCCTACCTCACCATTGAACTCAAAGGCGCCATCCCATTGGAATTGCGCCCCTTGATGGGAGATTGGATTTTCGGCTGTGATGTTTGCCAGCAGGTGTGCCCTTGGAATCAGCGCTTCAGCACCTCCGATGGCGACCCCGCCTTTGCGCCGCGCTCGACTTTGCCGCAACCGCGTTTGGTCGAAGAACTCTTTCTCTCAGTAGAGCAATTCCGCCACAAGTTTCGCCGCAGTCCACTCCGCCGCGCCAAACGCCGCGGCTACTTGCGCAATGTAGCCGTGGCGTTGGGAAACTCTGGGGAGGTTCAGGCCGTCTCGGCTTTGGCTACGGCGCTCCACCAGGAGGAAGAACCTCTGGTGCGCGGCCATCTCGCTTGGGCGTTGGGGCGTTTGGGGGGATGGGAGGCCTGGCGCGCCTTAGAGAAGGCTCTGCCTCAGGAGCGCGAGGAGTGGGTAAAAGATGAAATCCTCCAAGCCCGCCAGGCTTGCTTCACCTAAGGAGGCTTTTGGCAATCCCACATGCGAGAACACGGCCTGACTAGGCCAATCCCTCCTTCTCTGCGCCGTGCGCGCCGTCGAGCGCCAAGGTATCTTTGGTTACCCCTGTTAGGAGCTGCCTTCCTCTGTTTGGCCGCGGCCTGTGTGCTCTTTCGGCTGCCGGCGCGCCTGGCTTGGCACCTGGGGGAGGCTTGGCTGCGCGCCCAATATCTGGTTCGTCCACCCGAAAAACAAGTCTTTGTTCCCCAGCAGCGACCTACAGAGGCCTTCGGTGCGGTTGCCAACACGGCGCTTCCTACCCCTAGCCCTTCACTCACTCCGAGTGCAAGCCTTCTCGAGGTGACTGCTATACTTCAGATAACCCCCACGGTGACCCCTACCCCCTTGCCCTCCCAAGTTTCCTTGAAAGGGGTGGTTTACGAAGATCAGCATGGACGTTGGAACTACTGTGCCCCCGCGAATTTGGCCATGGCGCTTTCCTATTGGGGATGGCAGGGTAACCGCGATGTGGTAGGGCCGGTGCTTAAGCCGATCGAAAAGGATAAAAACGTCATGCCCTACGAGATGGTGGACTACGTTAACGAACACACCTCCCTGCGGGCGCTGATGCGCTTGGCCGGCGATGTGGATACATTGCGGCGTTTCATCGCGGCCGGCATACCGATTCTGGTGGAGAAGGGTACCTATCTGCGCGATGTCAGCGGTGTGGTGAGCTGGATGGGGCATTATCAAGTGGTTACTGGCTATGATGACGCCAGCCAAACCTTTATCGCCCAGGATTCATACGTTAAGCCTGATCACAAGGTCTCTTATGCAGATATGCTGGATGGGTGGAGGGCTTTTAACTACACCTATATCGTCATCTACCCACCGGAGCGGGAGGCCGAAGTCTTGGCCTTGCTCGGCGCAGATGCCGATGAAACCGCCAACGCCCAGAAGGCTGCCCAACGCGCCTCTGAAGAGATTTTCACCCTGAGTGGCATTGACCGGTACTTCGCCTGGTTCAACCGCGGCTCCAGCTTGGTGAAGCTGCAGGATTATATGGGAGCGGCGTTGGCCTACGATGAAGCTTTCAAAGTCTACCCAACCATCCCCGAAAAAGAACGCCCCTGGCGCATGATGTGGTATCAGACCGGCCCTTATTTCGCGTACTATTATTCCCAACGTTACTACGATGTGCTTTACTTGGCCGAGGCGACCTTGGAGGCAATGCAAGGGGATAAAAATTTGGAGGAGAGTTACTACTGGCGTGGCATGGCAAAAGCCGCCTTGGGCGATACCGCCGGAGCGATTGAGGATTTTCGCCTCAGTTTGCTTTACCACCCCGGTTTCGGGCCGGCCCTTTATCAACTGCAGTTGCTAGGGGTGAGCAACCCTTAGCAGACCAGAGCAGGAGACGATGCGTAGGTTTGCCCTTTTTGTCCTCTGGTTGGTGATCCTGACGCTCTTGGGGGTAGCGTTGTGGCAACTCAGCCGCGCCGAAGGGGTGGCTTGGCGACTGGATGCGCTGCGGGCGCGGCTCAAGTACGCCCTGCACCCGCCCGAAGAGGTGATCTTCGTGCCCAGCGGTCAGGGCAACCCCACCCCCTCGTTTACGCCAACCCCCCAGTCGCACGCCCACACCCACAGTGGCTCTGCTCACCCCCCTCGCTCCTAGCGAAACGCCCACACCCACCCCGACGGTCACGTTGGTGCCCACTCCCCTTCCCTCCCAAGCTATTCTGGGCGGATTTCTACATCAATACCAGATGTGGAACAACTGTGGGCCGGCCAACTTGGCGATGGCGCTCTCTTTTTGGGGCTGGAAGGGGGATCAACGCGATACCGCGGCAATGCTCAAGCCCAACCCGCGCGATAAAAACGTAATGCCTTACGAGATGGAAAATTTCGTCGAGCAGCAAACCGATCTGTTGGCCGTGGTGCGTATGGGCGGCGATTTAACTATGCTAAAGGCCTTCATCGCTTCCGGCTTTCCGGTTATCGTCGAACGAGGGTTTGAGGGGGTGGGGTTTGACGGTTGGATGGGGCACTATCAAGTGGTGAGCGGCTACGACGACGCTAAAGGGGTCTTCTACGTGCAGGATTCGTACAAAGGTCCCGATCTGCCGGTGCGCTACGAAGAGATGATCGCTCACTGGCGCGCCTTCAATTACACCTATATGGTCATCTACCCGGCGGAGCGCCGCCAGCAAGTGCTCGACATCCTGGGGCTGCATGCCTACGATAACTACAACGCCCACATGGCCGAGCAAATTGCCACCATGGAAATCCCCACTTTAAGTGGGCGCGACCTCTTCTTCGCCCTCTTCAACCAGGGCAACAGCCGCGTGGCGCTTAAAGACTACGGGGGCGCGGCAGCTTCCTTCGACTCCGCCTTTGCCAACTACGAGAACATCCCCAAAGAGCAACGCCCCTGGCGCATCCTGTGGTACCAGACCGGGCCGTATTTTGCCTACTTCTTCAGCGGCCGTTACCTAGATGTGATCACTTTGGCGACCCAAACCTTGGAGGCGATGAGCGAGCCGATCCTCGAAGAGAGTTATTACTGGCGCGCTCGGGCGCGCCTCGCCCTGGGCGAGGTCGAGGCAGCTATTCAGGATTTGAACACCTGCCTAGAGGTGCATGAGGACTTCGCTCCTTGCCAGCAGGAACTGGCTAAATTGGGCATTACCCCTTGAGATGTTTCTTTTCTGCCCCAAACGATGCGAGCTCTGCGACTTGCCTGAGGAGGTAACCCATGGTGAGGGTTTTGCACTTCGCCGATGCCCACATAGACATGGTCAATTACGGCCGCCACGACCCGCAAAGCGGTCTGCCGCTGCGGGTAATGGATTTTCTCAAATCGTTGGACGTTATTATAGATACGGCCATCGCCGAGCAAGTGGATTTGGTGATCTTTGCCGGCGATGCCTACAAGACCGCACGCCGGCCCCCACCTTTCAGCGCGAGTGGGGCAAGCGCGTGATGCGCCTCTCCAAGGCGGGCATTCCCACCCTGCTGCTGGTGGGCAACCATGATTACACCCCGGCGTTGGGGCGCGCCCACGCCTTGGAGAGCTTCGAGACCCTGGAAGTGCCCTATGTGCGCGTGCTCGACCGCCCCTGCTTTCTCGCTCCTCAGGATTTGTATGGGTTGCCGCTGCAGGTGATGGCCTTGCCCTGGTTGGCGCGCTCCGGCCTGATCGCTCATCTCGGCCTACGATCAGCGGAGCCCTCCGGGCTCTATGAACAGATGGCGGAACGCGTGGCGGCGCTTGTCCAGGAGTGGCTGGAAACCTGCCTCGACCCCTCCCTGCCCACCATCTTCACCGCCCATTGCTCGGTGCAAGGCGCTCAATATGGTTACGAACGCATGGTGATGTTGGGGAGTGACCTGGTGCTGCCGGCCTCTCTGGTGAAAGACCCGCGCTTGGATTATGTCGCTCTGGGTCACATTCACAAGGCTCAGAATCTGAACGAGGGTGGCCATCCTCCGGTAATCTATCCCGGCTCCATTGAACGGGTGGATTTCGGCGAAGCCCAAGACGAGAAGTACTTCGTCATTGCTCAGGTGGCGCGCGGGAGTACCTCAATAGAGTGGCGGCGTTTGGAGCACCTACGCCCCTTCATAGACCGCTTTGTGCGCTTGGAGCAACCTCAGGGGGTTATGGAACAGCTGCGCGCGGCTTTACCATCCTCGGCGGCCCTGCAGGGGGCCATTGTGCGCTTGGTGGTGGAATATCCCCGCGAGTGGGAGACGATGATTGACGAAGGGTTGTTGCGCCAACAGACCACCGGCTGCCTGGAGTTCCAACTGATCCGCCGGCCGCTCATGCCCAGCCGCGTGCGCTTGCCTCAAGACCAAACTTTGGGCAGCCTGAAACCATTGGACCTGCTCGAGCTCTATTGGCGTGCCAACAACCTTGATCCTGAAGAGAGGCAGGCTTTGCAAGCTCTGGCTGGCCAGGTGATCGAGGAAGTGGAACAAGGCGCTCCACCGCCGGCAGAGGCCTGAGATAGGGTTTTTCGCTACTGTTAGGCAGGGGGATGAGGTTGGGCAGCCAACTCTTGACGCACCCATGCGCATGGCCTTATTCGAGAGAGGCTGACATTGCATTGCTCAATCGGTTTATCGAGCCAAGCCCTGCGGTTCCAATGGCGGGGTTTGAGCACCAACCGCCTCTCTCCCGCCCCAAAATCGAAGGGATTCCGGAGGCCCTGCTGCCTTTAAATCTGGTCTGACCACTTTTCTCATCCTTTCTGCACCACCATCGTCCCACTTCTTGTTTGTGCTTTCTGTCACATATTCCTGGTGATTTTCTTCACTGTACCTTTTGAGCTAGATTCTTGATACTTTGGATTTAGCGGTGACTCTCGGTTGGCGGAGGCGTGAACTGGTCAGACCACTTAAAGGCAGCCCCATCCCCCTAAATTGCTCTCTTCTTCTCCCTTCGCCTCTCTCTGGTGAGAGGGCGCCCTTGGCCGCTTCGCTTGCTCTCCGTTCGTAGTCGTCCCAGGAGGTGGCTCTTGACCCCGTATGCCCATAAATTCAACGATACCGACCCCAATGTCCGCTTCCTCGAGGAGGTAAGCGAGCGCACTGCGGGCGTTTCCCGCCTGGAGATGTGCATCCAGTGCGGCACCTGCGGCGGCTCCTGCCCTTCGGCGGCGGACATGGACCACACGCCGCGCATGCTCTTCGCCCTGATCCGCGCCGGCATGCGCGAAGAAGCCCTGAGCAGCAACACCCCGTGGATTTGCGTATCTTGCTACCACTGTGTGGTGCGCTGCCCCCAGGATGTGCACATCGCCGATGTGATGTACACCCTGAAAAGCATGGCCATCCAGGCCAAACTGTACAAAGACTCCACCGCCCCCGATTTCTCGCAAACCTTCGTGGATATGGTGGAGACCTACGGTCGCAGTTATGAGTTTGGATTGGCGACCCGCCACTACCTCAAGCACTTCCCCTTGCGCTTGCCCAGTATGGCCCCGATGGGTATTGGCATGTTGACCAAAAAGCGCATGGAAATCACCCCCAAGCGCATCCAGGGCATTGATCAGCTGAAAGCCATCCTGGCGCGCGCCAAACAATTGGAGGTGGCCGGATGAACCGTTACCTGTTTTACCCCGGCTGTTCCATGGAAACTAGCGCCCGTGCTTATAACGAGTCGCTCATGGCCATCCTCGATGTGCTTGATTTGGAATTGACCGAAATTGAGGATTGGAACTGTTGCGGGGCGACCGAGTATCTGGGCATCAACATTGTGGCAGCCTATGCGCTCATTGCTCGCAACCTGGCTTTGGCTGTGCGCCAGGGCAACGGCAACCGCACCGTAGTGGCCTCCTGCAGCGCCTGTTACCTGAACCTGGCCAAGGCCGACCACTACATGGGGGAGCGCCAAGCGCTCAACGAGAGGGTGAACGATGCCCTCGCCGCTGGCGGGCTTTCCTATCGTCCCGGTTCGTTGGAGATTCGCCACTTGCTGGATGTGATCATCAACGACATTGGCTTGGATACGGTGCGCAACAAAGTGGTCAAACCGCTGCGTGGGTTGCGGGTGGCGCCTTACCTGGGTTGCATGGTGCCACGCCCGGACTACAAGAAGCGTTGGTCGGACCATGAGCACCCCAACGAATTGGACCGCTTGCTGAAAGCCCTGGGCGCTGAGGTGGTGGACTACCCGCTCAAGACGCACTGCTGCGGCGGTCACATGACTCAAATCAGCCCGTCCACCGCCTTTGAACTCATCCGCCGCCTGCTCCACGCCGCAGACCAGTACAAGGCGGATGTTATCGTCACCGTGTGCCCGATGTGCCAGATGAACTTGGACGCCTATCAGGGCGAGACAAACCTGCACTTCGGCACCCACTATCACATCCCGGTGCTGTTCTTCACCCAACTGATGGGGGTGGCTTTTGGCAAGGACCCCAAAGAGCTGGGCTTTGGCCGGGAGTTGGTCAACGCCAGCAAGGCGATGAGCCGCATTGGCGTGGAAACCCCACCGGAAGAGGTGGCGGCTCCCCCGCGGCGCAAGAAACCCACCGGCTTGCCCATGCCCACCATGCCTGGGGAAGAGGAGGAATAGACTATGACTGCGAATCCGAACCATCCCGAACCCAAGGAACGCATTGGCGTATATGTGTGCCATTGTGGCAGCAACATCGCCGGCATGGTGGATGTCGAGGAAGTCGCCCGCTGGGCAGCGGAGGAACTGAAGGATCGCGGCGTGGTGCTTGCTCGCGATTACAAGTTCATGTGCTCCAGTTTAGGTCAGGAGCTGATCGAGAAGGACATCCAAGCCGAAGGGCTGACACGGGTGGTGGTGGCAGCCTGTTCGCCCCACCTGCACGAGAACACCTTCCGCACCGCCTGCAGCCGTGCCGGCCTGAACCCTTACCTGTGTGAACTGGTCTCCATTCGAGAGCAGGTCTCCTGGGTGCACACCGATCGCACCGCGGCCACGGAAAAGTCGAAGGCTGTGGTGGCCGGCGGTGTGGAGCGGGTGATCCATCACGAGCCGCTGGAGCCACTCCATGTGCCCATCCACCCGGCCACCCTGGTGGTAGGCGGCGGCATTGCCGGCATCCAAGCGGCGTTGGAGATCGCCGACGCCGGCTTCCCGGTGATCATGGTGGAACGCGAGCCCTCAATCGGCGGCCACATGGCGCAGTTCGATAAAACCTTCCCTACCCTGGACTGCGCCGCCTGCATCCTCACCCCGAAAATGGTCTCTGTGGGCGGACATCCCAACATCCAACTCTTCACCTGGAGCGAGGTGGAGCAGGTGGATGGATATGTGGGCAACTTCACCGTCACCATTCGCAAGAAGGCGCGCTATGTCAACGAGGAATTGTGCACCGGCTGCGGCATCTGCCAGGAGAAGTGCCCCAAGAAGGTGATTGACGAAATCTACGAGGCCGGTTTGGGGTACCGCAAGGCGATTTACACCCCCTTCCCGCAAGCGGTGCCCAAGTTCCCTGTCATAGATAAGGAAAACTGCATCTATTTCCAAAAGGGTACTTGCAAAGCGTGTCAAAAGTTCTGTCCCACTGGGGCGATTGATTTCGAGCAACAGGATGAGATCATCACCTTGCAGGTGGGCAACATCGTCTTGGCTACCGGCTACGACCTGTTTGACCCGCGCCGCGTGACCCAATACGGCTATGGCCGATTGGCTAACGTGTTTACCAGCCTGGAGTTCGAGCGCCTGACGAACGCTGCCGGCCCCACCAATGGCAACATCGTCCTGCGCGATGGGGTGACTGTGCCCAAGACGGTGGGCATCATCCACTGCGTAGGAAGCCGCGACCGTAACTTCAATAACTACTGCTCGGTGATCTGCTGTATGCAGAGCCTGAAGTTCGCCCACCTGGTGCACGAGCGCACCGGCGCCACCGTCTATAACTTCTACATTGACATGCGCACCGCTTACAAAGAGTACGACGAGTTCTACCAGCGCGTCTTGGAAGAGGGCACGCTCTTTGTGCGCGGCAAGGTGGCCGAGGTGACCGACGCCGCCCGGCTGCCAGGCGAAGAGGGCAAGCTGATTGTCCAGGTGGAGGATACCCTGGCCGGCAAACAACGACGTATACCGGTGGATATGGTGATCCTCTCGGCGGCGATGGTGCCGCGCGCCGACGCCAAAGAAGTGGCCAAGAAGTTTGGCATTTCGTGTAGCGCCAATGGTTGGTTCATCGAGAAGCACCCCAAACTCGACCCCGTAGCGACTATGACGGAGGGCATCTTCATCGCCGGCTGCGCCCAAGGTCCTAAGGATATTCCTTCGAGTGTGGCGCAAGGGGCTGCTGCTGCGGCGCGGGTGCTGGGGCGCATCCAGCAAGGTGAGATCGCCTTGGAACCCATTCGCGCCACGGTAGATCAGGAGAAATGCTCCGGCTGCCGCATCTGCAACAACCTGTGCCCGTTCAACGCCATCCTCTTCCACGAGGATCGCATGGTGAGCGAGGTGAACCCGGCTCTGTGTCAGGGGTGTGGCACTTGTGTGGCGGCCTGCCCGGCCGGGGCGATCAGCGGCACGGTGTTCAGCAACGAACAGATCTTCGCCCAAATCGAAGGCCTGATGCGGATCAATTACGTATCCGAGCGCCTTGCGCCTACGGCGTAAGCCTGGAGGAGGTCCCCTATGGCAGAAACGTTTGAACCCATTATCATCGGATTTACCTGCAACTGGTGTAGCTATCGCGCCGCCGACTTGGCCGGCACTTCCCGAGTTAAGTATCCACCCAACGTGCGCCTGATACGCCTGATGTGCTCCGGCCGCTTGGATCCGGCCTTTGTAATGAAGGCTTTTGCCGAAGGTGCTGATGGCGTGCTGATCACCGGTTGTCACCCTGGCGAGTGCCACTACCTGGAGCAGAATTACAAGGCACTGCGCCGTTTCCTCCTCTTGCGCCGCACGCTGGCTGGCATGGGCATTGAGCCGGGCCGCCTGAAACTGGTGTGGGCGAGCGCGGCCGAAGGTGTGCGCCTAGCCGAGGAGATCACCAAAATGGTGGAAGAGGTGCGCGCCCTTGGTCCGCTACGCTGGCCAAAGTGGAAAGAAGGTAATGGCTTCTTCGGTGAGGGGATGATCCAGAAACCCGCAGTTGCGGAGGAGGTGGCGGCATGAGCACACCGACGAAGAACGGGAAACCGAAATTTGCCATGTACTGGGCTGCCTCCTGTGGCGGCTGCGAGATTGCCGTGTTGAACATTGGTGAGAAAATTCTAGATGTTGATGCCAACTTCGAGGTAGCCTTCTGGCCGGTAGCCATGGACGCCAAGTACAAGGATGTTGAGGCCATGCCCGATGGCTCCATTCTGCTCACCTTGTTCAACGGAGGCATTCGCAATTCGGAAAACGAGGAGATCGCTCGCCTGCTGCGGCGCAAGTCGCAAATCTTGGTAGCCTTTGGCTCCTGCGCGACGGAGGGGTGCATCCCCGGCTTGGCGAATCTTTCCACCGCCCAACAGGTGTTGGATACCGCTTTCTCCACCGTCTCTACGGATAACCCCGAAAACCTGCGCCCCCATTATGATTACACCGTTCCGGAAGGAGAAATCCACATCCCGCGCTTCTACCCTGTGCTGCGCACCCTCGATCAGGTGGTTCCGGTAGATTACTACATGCCGGGCTGCCCACCCGAATCGCACCAGATCGCGGCGGTGATTGATCTGGTGATCAAGGTGTTGCACGGCGAAGCGCAACTGCCCCCCAAGGGCACAGTGATCGGCGCCGGCGGTTCCACAGTCTGTGACGAATGCCCTCGCCAACGCAACGTCAAGACAATTAAAAAGTTCGTGCGCATTCAGGATTTGGAACGCATTGACCCCGACTCTGCCTGCTGGAACAGGGCATTCCCTGCAACGGCCCGGCCACACGCAGCGGCTGCGGCGCCCTTTGTCCGCAGGCTTCGGCGCAGTGCATTGGTTGCTATGGGCCGGCCGAAGGGGTAGTGGACTACGGGGCGCGCTTGATCTCGGCTTTTGCTTCGGTGATTGATAGCACCGACCCAGAGGAGATCGAGCAAATTTTGGACGGCATTCCTGATCCCACCGGCCAGTTCTATCGTTTCAACCTGGCTGGCTCGCTGCTGCGCGCAGCCCGCCCTGCTTGGGAGCGCTGAGTCGAGGAGGTAGCCATGCAACGCATAACCATTGACCCCATCACCCGCCTGGAAGGCCACGGGAAGATTGAGATCTTCCTCAATGAAGAGGGCGAGGTCGCCAACACCTACTTCCAGATTCCGGAGTTGCGCGGTTTTGAGCGCTTTTGTGTGGGACGCCCGGTGGAGGAGATGCCCCTGCTCACCAACCGCATCTGCGGGGTGTGTCCCGAGGCGCATCACATGGCTGCCGCTAAGGCCGCGGATGCCGTCTATCACGTGGACCCGCCACCCACCGCCAAGAAACTGCGCGAGTTGCTCTACTCGGGCTTCTACTTCACCGACCATACCACCCACTTCTACGCCCTGGCCGGCCCGGATTTCGTTATGGGGCCGGATGCGCCGGTTGCCCAGCGCAACATTCTGGGCATCATCCATAAAGTAGGTTTGGAGGTAGGGGGCAAGGTCATCCAAGCACGCAAGTACGGCCATCACATCGTGGAGATCATCGGTGGGCGCAAGGTGCACCCTTGCACCTCCATCCCTGGCGGGCTGACCAAGGGTATCACCGAGGAGCAACGTCAGGAGATCGAAGAGATCGGGCGTTGGGCGATTGACTTCGCCCAGTTCAGCTTGAAGCTCTTCGAGGACATTGTCCTGGGCAACCCTCAGTATTTGGATCTGATTTTGGGCGACATTTACACCCACCGCACCTACTATATCGGTTTGGTGGATGAAAACAACCGCGTCAACTTCTATGATGGCGTGGTGAGCGTGGTTGCCCCGGATGGCGAGCGCATTGGTAAATACGCCCCCCACGAATACACGGAGTGGATTGCCGAGCACGTTGAACCCTGGACTTACCTAAAGTTCCCCTACTTGAAGAAAGTGGGGTGGCGTGGCTTTGTGGATGGCAAGGACTCGGGCGTCTATTGCGCCACACCGCTCTCACGCCTGAACGCCGCCGATGGCATGGCCACCCCGCGCGCCCAGGAGGCCTACGAGAAGTTCTACGAGACCCTGGGAGGTAAGCCGGTGCACCAGCGCCTGGCCACCCACTGGGCACGCCTCATCGAGCTGCTTTACGCGGCCGAACGCATTCTGGAGTTGGCTACCGATCCGGAGATCACCTCGCCGCACGTCCACACGGTGCCCACCGCTATCCCGGATGAGGGCGTGGGGATCGTTGAGGCGCCGCGCGGTACCCTCACCCATCACTATAAGACCGACGAGCGCGGCATCCTCACTGCGGTGAACCTCATCGTAGGCACAACCAACAACTACGCTCCGATTAGTATGTCCATCAACAAAGCTGCGCGTGCCCTCATCAAGAAGGGTACGGTGGTTACTGAAGGGCTGCTGAACATGGTCGAAATGGCCTTTCGCGCCTACGATCCTTGTTTTGGGTGCGCCACCCACTCCTTGCCGGGGCAGATGCCGCTCGAAGTGATCGTGCGCGATGCCGCCGGTCAACCCGTTGAGGTGTTGAAGCAGTTTTGCTAAGCATGACGGATGACGGTCGGGGGCGGGCGCAGCCCGCCCCTTCCTCGCTTATCATTGTGGGGCTAGGCAACCCGCTGTTGGGCGATGACGGCTTTGGTTGGCGCGTGGTGGAGCAGGTGGAACAGCGCTTAACGGAGGTGTCATCTCAGGGTATTCCGTATGGCAAAGTGGTGTGCGAGCGCCTCTCGCTGGGTGGCCTGAGCTTAATGGAACGCTTGGTCGGATTCCGCAAGGCCATTCTGGTAGATGCCCTATCTAGCGGACAGCACCCACCCGGCACACTGCTCACCTTTCGCTTGGAAGACTTACCCCCGAGCGCTCGTTCCTACACCCGCTCGGCGCACGATGTCAGCCTGAGGGAGGCTTTTGCTATGGGGCGCTTGTTAGGCGCCGACCTCCCTACGGAGGTGACCATTGTGGCCGCAGAAGCCGAAGCAGTGTTTGAATTTCGCGAAGACCTTTCCCCAGCGGTGGCGGCGGCCGTGCCCCAAGCTACCCAGAGGGTTCTCGATCTAATCACCCAGGAGGCCGCGGATGATCTCACCTGAACTGTTACGTCGCTATCCCGTTTTTGGCGCCTTCAACGAAAAACAACTGCAGGCGATTGCCATGATCGCCGAACAGGATTCTGCTCCTGCCGGCACGGTGCTTTTTGAGGAATGTCAACCGGCTACGCACCTTTACTTCCTACTGGATGGAAATGTGGAGTTGTATTACAAGGCTGAGGAGCAATATCACCCCACCACTCGCAAGGAATTCTTGGTGGGGGAAATTGACCCCGGTGAACTCTTCGGCCTAAGCGCCTTGCTCGAACCTTACGTCCTAAGCACCACCGCTCGCACCACGAAAGACTCCACGTTTATCCGCATTGATGGCCCAGCGCTGCGGGACCTCATGGAAAGCGATCCCTTGATGGGCTATCTCGCAATGAAGCAATTTGCTAAGGCGATGATGGAGCGCTTGGTCTACACGCGCGTGCAACTCGCGGCCGCCTGGTCGGAGTTGGGCGCGGCCGGCCAAAAGTGAACCCAGCCGATCCCCTTTTTGGCGAACCATCCTCGAACGCTTGGCGCTCCGCCTTCGAGGCCCTGGTTCGCCCTTTTTAACTCCTGCAGTTCGCTTAGTTCTGAGCGCGCCTTCATTCTGAGGGATTTT
>VSSL01000318.1_pt1 | contig 14148 bp, 11 predicted proteins | sample 4557531 | NCBI WGS metagenome assembly VSSL01 (sample SAMN10986726, study PRJNA523729) | hot springs metagenome | isolation source: hot springs | place: India:Timba, Gujarat | collected 2018-05-31 | reverse complement strand
CTATTCGTCCTACATGGAAGGCAAAATTTGGAAGGCTCACTACAAAGAAATCAAAGTGTTACCGAACACAACCCCGAAAAAAGTGCCAAAGTTGGGTTAAAAACACCGGGCTCCCAGACCCAAGGGTTTCAGCTTGGGTGGACCTCTTTGGGGAGGTCATCAATTCCAGGTGGGGCTGGGAGTTCAGAAATTGAGGGCGACCTTGCCGATGATCTCCCTGGCAGGAACTCTTCCTTGTATCACGAAGGGATCTGTTACCCAGTTGAAACCACGGTCAAATATGTTTCTCACACTTATGCTAGCTGACCCCCTCCGGCCTGGGAAGATGTATCCCAACTGCACATCGGTCAGCCATATGTTTTCATCCCGGCGATCATGGGCCTTGAGGTCCTCGTGTCTATAGGTCTCACTCACCGATGCGAAAAACCCAGATGGATGCACATAAGTGAGGCCTAGACTCAGGAGGTGATCCTTCCTGTTAACCAATGGGTAGTCCTCGTCATCCACTTCCATGTAACGATAACCGACATTCAGAGCCAGCCCATGCCAGAGGATTTGATTCAATGCCGACTCGAAACCCTTCACACGGCCATAAGTCCGCACCATTTGCTCCAGGCCGGCTTGTCTGTTCTTGTAAGGGTATTCCCTTTCCAGATAGAAGGGGTTCAGCGAGAAGAAACCGTCAGACCACTCGTGTTCCCAGACGAGATCCGCCTCCTTGGTTAGGGAGCCTTCCAGGGTGCTCCTAAAGATGGTAACGCCAGCCACCTCTGTAGGGTCCAAGCGCCTGGCTTGGAAGGGGGTTATGTAACGGAAGGCCGCCAGCCGGATAGTATCTTGAGGGGTCGGCTGGATGATGAGTCCCAGCCGAGGGTTTAACTCATGAATGGCCCATTGGCTCCCGGAAAAGACGTTGTTCCGATTCATGTGGTCGGAGTAGAGTGCTGCCTCCAGTGTTAACCATGGATTCAGTTTCCAGGTGTCCTGGATGTAGTAGCTATGGAATCGGGTATCTAGGTCATAGCCCGTCCATGACATGGGGAGGCCAAACCTGAAGCCCAACAGCTTCAAATAACTCCTTGTTTGGCTCTCGGCCCCATGTTCCCCCAAGTGCTGGACAGTGCCGAGTATGATCTGGTGTCCACCTAGCCCGAATCTGTACTGTGCCTGAGCCTGATAGTAAGGTCTGTGGTAATCGATGTATTGGAACTCCTCTAGGACAAAAGGGGGTGGCGGCGGCATTAAGATCCTAGTGCTTGAATGGAGTAGCATGCTGCCGTCCACCTTCAGGTGGGTGAAGAAAAAGAGCAGGTCGGACTGAGGACCCAAGTGGTGATGGTACCCAAACTCGGTTCTGGTGAGTCGGGTTCGGTTCCATTCATAGGGGTCTGGTGGAGAGTCTACCTCGTATCCTATGTCCCCTGCCTTGGTGTTGGGGTGGGTCATGATGAACATGAGACCGTCTCGGGGGGTGGGGTCCCACTTGAATGCCCCTGCCAGGTCGTTGAACCTGTAGAAGGAGTTTTCCCGCCAGCCACGGGTCTGCTCATAGGAGCCTCCGAGGTTGAATGCCAGGTTGACCGAGGGTATCCCGCCGAATGCCGCAAAACTCGTGGCACGGTGCTGGAAGTTCCCCATGGAACCGCTGAGCTCTCCGTTGATGCTTGGTCTCTCGAAGAAGGAAGTATAGTCGTTGAAGGTATTGAAGGAGTTGGAGTTGGCAGGCATGAGGAGTTGGCCCTGAAGTAGTTCGCTAGAACCAGCCCCACCTCTTCCCTCCATAGCAAGGAGGGCACCGGAGAGGAATATATGGCCAGCGAAATTGGTGTAGTCCTGTTTGACCGAGGCCATGGCCTTGTTCTTGGCCCATGACAAGAGGCCTAGCTGGGAATAAAGGATGGAAAGGTCCACGCTCTTGGTGGCCAGGTCGCGATCCAGAAGAAAGCGGGACCTGTACACTGCCCTGTTGTCGTTTAGGGCTACAGCCTTGTTCATTGCCTCTATGGCTTGGGTGGGGCGGTTGAGGTCTCGCAGGATTATAGCACGATAAAGGTGGGGTGTTGGGTCCAATGGATCCAGCTCTTGGGCTACATCAAGAAGGTCTAAGGCCTCATGGAACCGTTTCAATTGATACAACATCTTGGCCCAGTAACTCAGAAACAGAGACCTGCGAGGCTCCAGCAGGACCGCTGTGGTGATCTCCTCCATGGCCCCTGCCACGTCCCCTCGTCTCATCCTGGCCAGGCCCAGTCCGAGGTGAGGCTCGCCCAAGCCTGGAGCCAACCTCATGGCCAACCTGAATGCCTCCTCTGCCTCATCCACCTGCCTGCGGGCTAGCAAAATGAAGCCAGCAACGGTGTGAACCTCGCCGTCATGAGGGGCGAGTTTTCTGGCCAGCTGGATTGTACTCCACGCTCCGCTCATATCATCGGATCCAAAAAGCAACCTTGCCAGGTTCGTGAGAGCCAGCACGTTTTCCGGCTCCAACTCCAGGCACATGCGCACTGCCTTTGTTGCACTTTCCACGTCGAAGAAGGACTGGTAAACATAGGACATGAGAATCCACACGGTGGAGGATGTAGGATCAGCTTCTACACCCTTTTTGCTGGCATCCAATGCTTCGGTTTTCTGGCCCAAAGCAAGCTGGGCCAAAGCCAGGAGGCTCCAGGCCAAGGCGTTCTCAGGCCTTCTAGCTGTCACTTCCAGGAATAGCCTTTTGGCATCCAGTACCTCTCCGCCCAGAAGGAGTCCAAGCCCACTTACGAGTGTTTCTCGATCTGGATGGGCGGGCGGGATGTCTTTTTCGGAGATTATGGAAGGTACAAAAAGGGTCCACTGAACAGCGTCATGTGGCGAGATCATGAGCCTCTTCTGGGGGGCAACCCCTGGACGCGCCACCGCCTGTTCTCGAGCCCCGACTTCAACAATTCCCATTTCATTCCAGGCCTTGACCAAACCTTCCAGAACACTTAAGACCACTGTGCCATCCTCGGCCACCTTGAGGTCCAACTCCGTTCCTCTAATTCCTACTGTCAGCGCAGGAGACCTGATCTCCACCATTGCTTCCTTGTTCTTGTTGCGAATCCAGATCTGACCTGCCAGCATTTGGTACAGGGACCGAGCTCCGAAATAGGCTGCGGGAACTATCTTTCTAAGCTTTATCCAGGCGCTGGAGGCTGAAACCTGCTCCATCACAAGACGGCTTCGCACATTGAGTTGTATCAGCGTCTCATCGGCCATGAGGATGGAGGCCCTACCATGTACCCCAGTCAGCACCACGTCCCGTGGGTATAGAGCCGTGTCCGCCTTGGCCTTCTCTTGGAGGTTCTCCCTTGCCCTTATCACCTCCACCTCGCCCTTCGTGTGTATGATCCGCCCAACCGGTTGATCTGAGGGGCCCGACTCAGCCAAAAGCATGCATGGCCCAGAGATCAGGAAGAGGAGGCATAAAAGGGCTATGCCAAAGCCCTGAAAATGGGCCTCCTAAAATCCGTGGATTCCTCTTGCTGGCATGGGAACCTACCTCATATCTAAAGGAACCTTGAATGGGGAGACCACCTTTCCCCGGCCCAAGAAGGCACCTGCGCATGGCCTCTGAGAGCTGAAGATGGAGTAGTTGGTCCCAATAAACTGGATTGCCCCCAGGATGACCCTCCCTCTTTCATCCCTGCGCATAGTCATCCTAACGTAGCCATTGAGATATAGACCACCTTCTGAAATATCGCTTTCCAAGACGGCCACAAAATCTAAGTTCGTGCCTAGCACAGGCATGATGGTGAGCATTAGTGGAACCCATGATCCGTGGGCGAAAAAAAAGATTTGAGCTTCCAACCGCGGTAACTCATCCTGGAGTTCCACAAGCTCCTTTACCTGGAGGTAACCCTTGCTCTTGTCCTTGACTCTTTCCAAGAAACCCGGCCCGTGGCAGAAGCCCACCGAATGCGTGGAAACCTTTAGCCACTGACCTACCCATATGGCCAAACTATTGCTGGCATCATCTCCCCAGAGTCTTGTGGGACAAATAATCAAGCCCGTGGCCAGTATGAGGGCAGCAAGCACCTTTGTGCTTCCCATGTGGCACCCCCCTTTTATCCATGTCCCTGGTACAAGCCCCGCATGCCAATGACCTTCTTTGCGAAATGCAATGACATAGCCCCTCCCCAGGCTAAAACTGAAAAAATAACTGAGGGCAAGACTTGACTTGACGCCAAATGCCACGTGCTGAAAGGGGCCCTTTGTCCTGTTGGAGCTTGCCGGATTGTAGGTGTCATGCTTTACAATTGTCAACAAAGATAAATCAAATCCATTGCAATTCCATAGCCCTTCAAGAGGTGAAAAAAGCACTTGTTAGGGAGGGGCTCAGTTGTACCCGAGTATCAGACTCTTAGTGCTGGAATATCTTGAGCTCAGCCCTGCATCATCCATTGGTGGTGCGCTGTACCTTGTGCCAAAAAAGATGGGATTTTTTGCCAGGCAAAAGCAGCTTGACATATTTTGGAGTGCAAATGAGCTTTGATCAGGGCAGCCAGGGACAAAGGCTTTGGGGGCTGTGGACCCCAAACTCTCAGTTTTACAGAGCCGGTGAGAGGAGTTGAACCTCCGACCCGCTGATTACGAATCAGCTGCTCTGCCTCTGAGCTACACCGGCCAAATCTGCCCTATTTTGCTGTCAATGCATCTCTTGTGTCAAGGCGCGGGTTCCATGCTCTGATCCACCCTCGCGCCCCAAGGGACAATATCCTGTCCGCCGCTGTGATGTAGGGGTCTTGCTCATGCCCGTACTTGCTCGTATATGGAAAAGGCATTTCGGATCAGGGCTTCCAGCAGCCTGTAGGTGTTGAAGAAATCCTCCAAACGCATGAGGCTGGTGGGAGAGTGGCTGTATCTGCATGGCACCGCCACCACTGCTGTGAGAACTCCCCTTCCGCTTGAGTGGATCGCACCTGCGTCCGTAGATCCCACAAGGGGGGTCTTGATCTGATAGGGGATGTCCAATTCTTCTGCAATAGCGAGTATCAAATCCACCAACTTTTCCGGCACTATTAGGCTCTTGTCCATGGCCGTCACCACAGGCCCCCCTCCCAAAACAGAGACCATTTGCCCTGCCTTTATCCCTGGAGTGTCTGTGGCCATGGTGCCTTCCACAGCCAAAGCCATATGAGGGCTCCACCTCTGGGCAGCCACCCTGGCCCCTCTTGATCCCACCTCCTCGCTGGAGGAGAAGGTCACCACGATACGCCACGGCAATATGTCCTTGGCAAGGCTCTCCAGGATCAAAAGCAAAAGGGCACATCCCACCCTGTCGTCCAAGGCCTTGGCCATGATTGTTCCCTGGCCCAGAAGTCTCAAGGTCTGAGGGATCAAGGCAGCACAGCCCAACCTGATCCCCATCTTGTTTAGCTCCTGGAGGCTGGTGGCCCCCACGTCCACGAAAAGGTCCCCCCAGCCCAGCACCCTGTTCCTCTCCTCTGTCTCCAGCACATGAGGTGGGACCGAGCCTATGAGACCATAGTAGTAGCGGCCTTTTGTTGACTTTACCAAAATGGTCTGTCCCGGTAGGAGGCGCACATCCCATCCCCCCAGGGGGGCCAGCCTGAGGAAGCCGTCTTTTTCCAGTCCCTTGACCACGAATCCCACCTCGTCCATGTGAGCGGTCAGCATTAGGGTGAATTCTTCCCCAGGATTCAAGACTGCATAGAGGTTTCCCAGGGCATCTGTATGCACCTCGTGGGCAAGGGGTAATACCCTGGCTTGAATGATATGGCGCACCTCGGCCTCGAATCCGGAGACTCCAAAGGCCTCGGTGAGTTCCTTGAGAAGATCCAAGACATGGTTCTCATCTATCTTTTGGTTCATGATTTGTTCCCTCCCCCTACGGCATTGGGTTATTCAGAATATTCAGCGCTGGAATTCCCTGGAAGAGATCTCTAGGTTTGCTTTTCTGATCACATGCCAGGCTTCTTCCTGGTTCATGTCAGGTGGGGCTTCCACAGGTGCGAAACCCTTTGGGGCTACCAGGGAGGTCAGGCGGTTCAACCAGAAGCCTCTGTGTTCCCTCAAGGCCTGTCTGAAGAGCTCCGGGTAGTCTTGCTTTCTCATCATTCCCATGAGAAGGCCCCTTACGTGTAATGCATGAATGCCATGACCCCTAAGCTCCTCCATGTCAATGCCCACATCCCTCTGGAATGTGAAGACCAGCACAGGCCGGCCTGGTTCCCCCAAGCCTCTGAGAAGCCCGCGATAGAACCACCTGTGAAGTATGCCCGCCATGTAACAGCCCAAGACCCAGTCCGGCCTTATGGCGTGCACAGCCTTTCTTAGGCTGCGGCCCATCTGCTCTGCCCTATGCTCCAGAAAGCTGTAATAAGACTCCAGGAGTGCCTGATCCCTCAGCCATGGGAATCGCTTTGGAGCCTCCAAGCTCCAAGCCACGGACTCCTTGGGCTCGCCCAGGTGCTGCAGAAAGGCTTCAAAGGGGGCTTTCCCAAAATCCACACCACTTCCAAAAAAAAGAGGATTTCTGCGATACATCTCAAGATCCAGGACCAGACCAGCTGCAGCCGGGTGATTCCTGGACCAGTATGCGGCCACCCTTGCTGAAGAGACCACCTCTTTTTCCCAGAATTCTCTGTCCCATGGGGATGGCGCACTCCAGTCTTTCCCCTCGACCCCCACTGCATGGGATGGCAAGGTTCTGGTGTGAGGCCCTCCTGGATAGTTCAGACCCAGGAGCCACCTCACATCTGAATGGGCCAGCAAAGATGCCATGTTCTCCCAGGCCTGGAAAAGCAAAGCTCTTTCCTTTTCCGATCCCCAGGCCCCCAAGAGCATCTGGGGGTGGGCCACTCCCCAGAAGCTGTTTAGACCCGATACCATCATTCTGTAGGCCAGGCTTCCCAGCTCCTGGGCATCCTTGTCCATGTGAGCCCAGCCACAGCGAACACCTTCCCTAGAAATCCATCTGTGGGATGGCTTCAAAGGAGTTGGCTGAGGCCCCTGGGCTGGGCTCCAGAGATGAATCTCCTTTGTGCTGACAGGAGGAGCTTCAGCAAAAGGCTCTTCCAGGACAGCAAAGTCTGCTTTGGGGGGAGGTGGCAGAGAATGGTCCGTGGAAGTGGCATGAGGAAAATCAGCATCTTTTAACCTGCCCAGCAGATTTCTCAAAAAAGCTCTTAGGCGTGATTCCTCCACCGGCATGGGCAGCATGGGAGAAGCCGGTTCTTTGGAATTGGCACCCCCATGGGTGAGCACATGACGGGCCATTACCAGGACCTTTCCTTTTCCGCATCCCGCAGCGGCCGCCAGGGTGAAGGGACCTTTTTTTCCGGCCTCTTCCCTCAAAAAAGCCGAGTCATAAGAGCGAACCAAAGACAAGACCCCAAGCCCAATTCTCAGAGAGGGGGTTCTGTCAAAGATCATGGGGCCTTGGATGCCTGGGCTCCCAAGCCCGTCCTGCTCAGGCAGCACCAGGGGGGATTTCCAAAGGGGAGCATTGAAGAAATTCTCTTCATCCATCACCCAATCGTCTTGGATCTGGATAGAAACCCCCAGCCTATGGAGCAAGAGATTGAAGAGATACCTGTCGTGGTCTGCCACCTGATTCACTTTGCTGCCAGAGGATGGGCCCAGGATCAGGATCCCACCTCCGGTCACAAAATCCACCAGTGGTTGAAGCTCTGCCAGGCTCATGCCTGTGCCTGGTGCTCCGGGGGAAGGGCCGCAAAGCAGCACCACCAGGCAGGAGTCTCTGAGATCCTGGCGAGTCAGGCGTGGGTAAAAGGGCCTGTACACAGGCAGGAAGCCTGCCAGGCTAAGATTGTCCATTAGTCCGGCCAATACGCAAGGAGGATTCATCTCCAGGTCCACTATGAGGGCTCGCTCCCATGGCGAAGCAGTAAGGGGCCAAAAGCACAGAGAGATGGCCAGAAAAAAGAAGGCAAGAAAATGGAGCTTCATGGGCCAGCTCACCTAAAAACCAGATCTCCCATACACAAAAGGCTAAAATTTCCGATCAAGTCCATATTTGGGATCATCAGCCAAGGCTGCTCTTGGGAAGATGGGCCCAAGACCCCATGCTACAGTCAGCCATCTCAAGGGTCAAACCCCCCGGCTTCCTGATTCCTGGATCCGTTTGACCCAAGAACTCATGCCCCGCCTCATACACGTACAAAGGGGTCAACCCAGATCATTTTCCAGGACAGGTGAGCCTGGGTGCCATACACCCAATCCCCAGGCTGGGTTTAGCTGTTTTCAGGCCCCAAGAAGCCACACCCCCATGGGAAAGCCAGAGTGGGTTTGAGCACAAATCAGTTCATCTCTGGATATCTTGAAGAGTACAGGCCAAGAGAGCTTGGGAGGTGAGGCCAGAGGCCGTCATGGCCTTATCTCATGAAATGAAATTTTGCTTTTGATTCTTTATTTAGCTTTTCTTGGGAGGTCCTGTGCGCTCAAGTACCGCCAGATAAAGGTCAGAGCGGTCTTCATATAAGGTCAAAAGCAAAGGCAGGTCTTTTACCATGCGCCTTAGTTGCGGGAATATGGGAAGGGGATCCAGGGGAAAAGGCACCACATCCCTTATGCGCTCCACGAAGAGCCTTCCCTCTGGATGGCTGATGACCAGTCGTCCGGATGAATTGAGCATCCTTGCGCAGTTGGCCAGAGCCCTGGGCTTATCCACCAAATTGGAGAAGACCGCGTTCATGAAGATCACGTTGAACCACCCGTCTGGGAGTTTCATTTCCGCTATGTCCGAGAGATGGGTTTGCACATCCGGATACTTCTCTGCCAGACGGGCCAGCATCCTGGCCGAGATTTCACAGGCCACTATGGTGCCTGGTTTATATTCACGTATAAGCGGGATAAGAACCCCAACCCCGGCTCCCACATCCAGCACACGATCTCCAGGTTGTATGGAAGCGGCCTCCACTATTACTTCAAGATTTCTAAGGATGTGGGGAGGCTGGTCCTGATCGAACAACTCCACCACCCCGTCGAAATAATGTGCCTGTTTCTGGTTTGTAAGGAGTTGTTCTCCAGGCTCCATGGATTCACACATAAAATCTCCTTTTAATCGAGAAAAACAAGAGGTTCTTGGCAAATGTGCTTCACAGATCCCTGGCCTAGTGACTGGGAAGAAATCCCATGGGCGCGAAACCCTTCAAAACATCCTGCAGATGCTCCTTCCAGCACCTATTCCAGTGACGACCTTGCCCACACAAGAGATGCTGATCAGATGACTCTGGTCAGGCCTGAAAGCTTTAGAATTCAATCCCGTGAATCTTCCTTCCAGGCTCATGGCAGAGGTTAGATGACCTTGTTTAGGGAATACTCTATGATTCCCTGAGCTCCGGCCTCCTGCAGCTTGGGGATGATCTCCCGCACCACTTCCTGATCCACTATGGTCTCGATGGCAAACCAGTCCTGCCCGTAAAGCTTTGAGATGGTGGGGGCCTTGAGGCTTGGGAGCACGGCCACCACATTGGAGATATCCTCCTCGGAAACATTCATCTTGAGGCCCACCTTCTTGTATGCGGCCATGGCCCCTTTGAGCAGAACCCGGATCTGCTCTATCTTTCTGTGCTTCCAAGGGTCCTCCCATGCCAGGGGGTTGGCTATTAACTGGGGGGCCGTGGTCATGAGTTCCTCTACGATCCTGAGCCCATTGGCCCTCAGGGTAGTGCCTGTCTCGGTCACCTCCACCACAGCATCTGCCAGTCCCTCCAGCACCTTGGCTTCTGTGGCGCCCCAGCTAAACTCCACATCCACCCTTATGCCCCTGTGCTGGAAAAGCCTTCGAGTGAAATTCACCAGCTCGGTGGCCACACGCTTTCCTTCCAGGTCCTGAAGAGTTCGCACAGGGGAGTCCTCGGGCACTGCCAGCACCCAGCGAGCCGGTCTTCTACTTACCTTGGAATATATGAGCTCCTCCAGGATCACCACCTTGGAATCGTTCTCCAGGATCCAGTCCCTGCCCGTAAGCCCCAGATCCAGGACCCCGCTTTCCACGTACCTGGAGATCTCCTGTGCCCTTATGAGGTAACAGGATATTTCCTCATCATCTATGCCCGGAAAATAGCTTCGATCCGGCAGTCTTATGTTCCAACCCGCCCTCTTGAATATCTCTATGGTTGCCTCCTGAAGGCTACCTTTGGGTATACCCAATTTGAGCTTTTCCATGAAGACCCTCCAGCCCCTCACAAAAAAGCCACCTTAAAGGGTGGCACCGGGCTAATGACCCAACCGGCTTTAATTCCTTAACTTTTTTACAACTCCATCAAGGTCCGTGTCAAGCCTCATGAGCCCAGCACATGCCCAGTGGATGAAATGGAGTGATTTTGTTTGGGCGCATTGCCTGGACCAAAAGACAGGCTGGGTTCATAATCGCAAAAGCAAAAGCTCTGAGTTGCGATCTTGGGCTCCCCCCCGAAGGGCCAAGCTCCGCAGTGGATCAGACTTCGGCCAGGAGGTGATCAGTGCCCACTGCTTCCATCAGGGGTGTGTCCATGTACTACAAGGAGGCCGGGCAGGGTTCTGCTCTCATACTGGTGCCAGGCCTTGGAGGTGACTCCAGGGCCTTCAACCCCATATTTCCGTTCATGAGAAAAAAGGGGTTTCGCCTGGTGGCATTTGATCCCAGGGGGTTGGGAAGGTCAGAAAGCAGCCTTGAGGGGGTCTCCATGGAGCAGCTGGTCCTGGATGTACTGGGACTGGTGGATCGTCTTGACATAAGAGAAGCCTTTTTCTTGGGAGCATCCCTGGGTGCCCTGGTGGTTAAGAACCTAGCTGTGGCTTGTCCCCGGCTGGTCAAAGGCCTCATTCTTTGCACTCCTCCGCCCGTGAGCGGTCCCCTTGCCATGCAGTGGAGCAAGAGGCTCAAAGAGCTCATAACTGAGTCTCCCATCAACGAGCTCATGGCCAGGCTTCTGGAAGCCATGGTATCTCCGCAATATTGGACAAAGAACAGAGTGGTATTACAGGAGTTGGCCTCACAATACGGCATGGATGAAAGAACCCGCAGGGCCATGATGCGACAGCTGGAAGTCTGGACAGAGCAGGAAAATGAATGGTTCTTGCCAGAGGTTCCTTGCCTTATACTTGGGGGTGAGCAAGACAGGCTGGTGGGCAAAGAGGAACTCAAGAGAATTTCCCAGCTCATACCTGGTAGCAGGCTGGTGATTTTGGAGGGAGTGGGACATCACTTGATCCTGGAGGCTCCTTGGCGAGTGGCCCAGGAAGTTTTCCGCTTTGCCCAGCAAGCCATGGGAAAGATGGAGGCTTGATCAAGACCGGTGGCTCCCATAGAATGCGGTAAATAGGGTGGGCAATAAAGCTCTAGGAGGAAACCATGAAAGGGACCTTCAGGAAGACCATAGTCTTAATAGTTGTTCTGGTCACAACCATGGCTCTTGTTCCCCAGGTGTGGGCATACAGGGATTGGGATTCCACTCCCATGGAAGTGGATGCCTGGGTTCTGCGTCCCTTTGGCATAGCTGCCACGGTGTTGGGTGCAGCAGGCTTCCTGGTGGCACTTCCCTTTGCCGCCTTGACAGGCACTACGGAAGATGCGGCCCAAGCCCTTGTGGTGGCTCCATACAAGTTTACCTTTGAAAGGCCCATGGGCTATCCCACGACCCGTTATGAGGATGGTAGCTGGTAGGAAGTTGGTGCTGGCCACAACATTGCAGCGTGGGAAGAACCCTTGGGGGAGCCGGAAATAGAGCTGGCTTGGACATGACTCCAGCATCAGGCCCGCCAGCCCATGAAAGATCCAGATAAAAGGGCAAGGGGACTGGAACTGTTGCTGCAGTTGAGCCTCGAGATCTGCTCTCAAAGGGATCTGGAGGCAATTCTGCAGCGCATTTGGGAAGAACTCAGCCTTGTCCTGGATGCCGAGCGGAGTTCTATTTTTCTCTTGGATGAGCAAACCCAGGAGCTGCGTTCGGTGGTGGCTCTGGAAAGCGAGGAGATACGTTTTGACAGGAAAAAGGGAATTGCAGGAAGGGTACTGGCCACAGGCCTTCCCATGTTGATCCCTGACGCGTACGCTGACCCGCGTTTCAACCCAGAGATAGACCGCATAACAGGTTTTAGAACCAAGTCCATTCTGGCCGTGCCATTGAGAGGCCCCAGCGGATCCTTGTTGGGAGTGGCGCAGGTACTAAACCGTAAAGACGGTAAAGCCTTTGACGAGGAGGACCTGGGTTTGCTGCAAGCCCTGGCCGATACTGCGTCCGTGGCCATTGAGAACGTTCAGCTTTACCAGGAGCAGCTGAAGGCCACCGAGGCAGTAATAGCTGCTCTTGTCAAAGGTTTGGAAATGAGGACTGAAAACAAAGGTGGCCATGCCTTCATTGTAAGGGCGTACAGCACAGTGATGGCAGAGGCCATGGGCCTGGATGCCAACAGGGTGAAAATTTTAGGTTGGGCAGCCTGCCTCCATGATCTTGGAAAACTGGCTGTGCCCGACAGGGTGTTGCGCAAGGGGGCTGTCCTTACAAAAGAGGAAAGACTCGCGTATGAGAAACATGCTTTTTGGACCAGGAGGCTCCTGGAACTGATGGAGTTTTCCGGGGACATGGCCGCAGTGGTGGATATAGCTCCTTTCCATCACAAGGATTTTGACGGAGGGGGGTTTCCTCAAGGCCCTCCCCAGGGCACTGAGGTGCCTGTTGAGGCCAGAATAATAGCTGTGGCTGATTCCCTTTGGTGTAAAATGAATCCTCGCTTCGGTGAGAAGCCCATGGGTTTGCAAGAGGCCTTGGCTTGGTTGGCTAGGGAGGCAGGCACAAGGTTCGATCCAGATGTGGTAGGAATTCTTCCAGCCATCCAACAGCAGTTACGCCTCTGTGAAAAAAAACTGGAACGAGAGCACAAAAGGTGACTGAGAAAAAAAGCGCTTGGGCCCAACCAGGTGTCTCTTACAAAAGGTTGTCCAGGCTGGAAGTACTGCGTCAAGTCAGCAAGACCCTGGTGTCAGAGAGAAATCTGGACAAGCTGCTGAGCCTGATTGCTGAGCAGACAAGCAAGGTGCTTTCAGCTCAAAGAACCACTCTCTATCTTGTGACTGAAGAGAAAGAGCAAAAAAACAAAGAAAAACGTCTTTTTTTGGTCAGCAGGGTTTCCCAAGGGACAGAAGAGATTCGTGTTCCCTTGGGCAAAGGAAGCATTGCTGGGGAGGTGGCGGCCTCGGGCTGTCTGATCAACCTGAAGGATGCATATCAAGATCCCAGATTCGATTCTTCATGGGATCGCATTACAGGCTTCAGAACAAGGTCCATGTTGAGTGCACCCATGAGGACACCGAGGGGTGAGGTGGTGGGTGTAGTACAGGCCTTGAACAAGAAAGGCTCCGAGGGGTTCGATGCAGATGACGAGGAGATGCTGACAGCCCTGTGTTCTCAGGCAGCCATGGCCATAGAAAACAGCCGTTACCTGGAGGCTCAAAGCAAGGCCTTCCTGAGTCTTATCCGAGGCCAGGCCGTGGCCATTGACGCCAGAGACCACATGACCGCAGGGCACACCTGGAGGGTGGCGGCTTATGCTGCGCAGGTGGGCCGTGCCATGGGATGGGAAGAGCAACAGATCCGCATCCTGGAATACGCTGGGCTCCTGCATGATCAGGGCAAGCTGGGCATTCCCGATGAGGTGCTCTTAAAACCCGGCAGCCTTACAGAGCGTGAGTTCAAGCTAATGAAGAGCCACGCTGCCAAGACCAGGGAAATATTAGGGGATATACGTCACCTCTTTCCCAGGAGCCTAAGAGATGTGCCCGAGATAGCCTCAGCCCATCATGAGAAATTGGATGGATCAGGATATCCGGAGGGTTTGCTAGGGGATCAAATATCTCCGGGGTCCAAGATCCTGGCCGTGGTGGACATATTCGATGCCCTGACAGCCCCGAGGCCTTACAGGGAACCGGAGTCTCCACAGGGAGCCTTGGATTTCCTCAGGCAAGAGGCCATGAGAGGAAAGCTTGACGGGCAGGTGGTGGAGGCTTTGGCAGGGGTCATGGATGAGATCTTGAGCCTCAAGGAAGGCATAGATGAATGGGTGCAGCAAAGGGATGTGAGTTGGTGGGGCAGGAATCGGCTCCGGGAAAGTGAGACAGAGGTATGATGGCGCTTCGTATGGGAAGGATTGGGGGCTTAG
>VSSL01000317.1_pt1 | contig 14163 bp, 13 predicted proteins | sample 4557531 | NCBI WGS metagenome assembly VSSL01 (sample SAMN10986726, study PRJNA523729) | hot springs metagenome | isolation source: hot springs | place: India:Timba, Gujarat | collected 2018-05-31 | reverse complement strand
TTGAGGCGGGTGAGAATTTCCAAGGCTCGTTGTTGTTTTGGCGGAAAGGCGACGGGTAATAGCCATAAGCAGACTTAAAAGAGTTGCTGTACCCAGCCCAAGCCCGTGAGGTTCACGGTGTCCCGCACAATTAGGAACATCCCCAGTCCGAGGAGCAACACCAGCCCCGTTTGCATGACGCCCTCTTGGATGCGATTGGGTAAGGGACGACCCCGCAGCGCTTCCACCAGTAAAAAGAGCAGTTGACCACCGTCAAGGGCTGGAAAGGGCAGAATGTTGATAATTGCAAGGTTAATACTGATCAAAGCGGTAAAGGTAAAGAGCTGTTCAGCATTGGAGCGGGCAATATCTGCGCCCATTGCCACGATCGCCACAGGTCCAGAGACCTGTTGAGCTGCTTGATCAAAATGCTGGAAAAGTTCCCGAAACCCATCTAGGGTCAGCACAATCACCCGCTGAAACTCCGCTGCTGCCGCCGTGACTAATTTAATCGGGTTTAAGGTGTGTTCACGGTGAATATCGGCATGGGGCGCCAGTTGAACGCCAATGCGGGCTTGACCATCCTCACTGATCTCTGGCGTGACGGTAATCTCTTGGATCTGCCCTTGACGTTGAATCGTCAGTGTCAGGGGTTGCTGCGGATGCTGCTGAATGGCTCGCATCAGGTTTGGCAAGCTATTGGCATCGGCTCCCAAGGGTTGGCCATCCACGGCTAAAACGAGATCCCCCGGTTGAATGCCCGCTTTGGTGGCCACAAGGCTACTTTCGGGGACAAGGGCTGGAATGAGAACACCATCATAGTAGGTGGCCTGACTAATCCCCATGACGCCCACTTGTACCAGCAGTAGCAAATAGGCAAAGACGAGATTGGCGATTACCCCCGCACTGATGACAATGGCGCGATCCAAAATCGGCCGGTTGCTCAGGAGATTGGGATCGTTGGCGGGAACGTCGCTATTGGGGTCATCGTCTGGGAAACCCACATAGCCCCCTAGGGGAATCAGGCGCAGGGCATACTCGGTCTCCTGGCCTTGAAACTTCCAGAGGATGGGGCCAAAGCCGATGGAAAAGCGGTTGACATGAATGCCTTGGCTGCGGGCAGCGATAAAGTGCCCCCACTCATGGACAAAAATCAAGATTCCCAAGATGGCGATCGCCACCACCACTGCAACCATGGACATAGATTCAACCCAGTGCTACGCTGCGAACTGTGAACTTCCTTATTATTGTGACACCGAACTTCCCCTTGGATCGGTAATCGCTCCACAGCCCCTTGCATAATTTCTCAAACTTGTGCGATATATTGCAAAAATGCAACAAAGTGGGATGATAAGTAATTATTCTTAGTGGATGCTCCTTAGAGAGACCCATACAAACGCGCTATTTGAGAACTGAACGTCAAAGGGAATTTTCTACAATGTCTTTATTTGATTGGTTTGCAAATCGCCGTAAGAAACTGCCTTAACGCCCATGCAGCCAGAGCGAGAAATTGCCGATGGTCTCTGGACAAAGTGCGAAGCCTGTGGCGTCATGATCTACAGCAAGGATCTGCATAGCCATCAATTGGTGTGCCCAGAGTGTGGCCATCACCATCGCGTCAGCAGTAGTGAGCGCATTCAACAACTGATTGACCCCCACACATGGCGCCCCCTCGATGAAAATTTGGTCAGTTGTGACCCCCTGCAATTCAAGGATCGCAAGCCCTATAGCGATCGCCTGCGGGAGTATCAAGAAAAAACCGGTCTCAAGGATGCCGTACAAACTGGCCTCGGCCAACTGGAGGGTCTGCCGGTTGCCTTAGGGGTAATGGACTTTGCCTTCATGGGCGGTAGCATGGGCAGCGTCGTTGGTGAAAAAATTACCCGCCTGATTGAGCGAGCCACTTGGGAGCATATTCCCCTTGTGATTGTTTGCGCCTCTGGGGGTGCTCGCATGCAGGAAGGGATGCTCAGTTTGGTGCAAATGGCGAAAACTGCTGCTGCCCTTGAGCGTCATCGCAGTGCTGGCCTGCTCTATATCCCTGTTTTGACCCATCCCACTGCTGGGGGCGTGACCGCGAGCTTTGCCATGCTAGGAGATATTATTATTGCCGAGCCGAAAGCCACGATTGCCTTTGCGGGACGGCGGGTCATTGAGCAAACACTGCGGGAAAAACTGCCCGATGACTTCCAAACCGCCGAATTTGTTCAAAAATGTGGCTTTGTGGATGTGATTGTGCCACGCACTCAACTGAAATCCACCTTGGCGCAGCTCATTCGTTTGCATCAACCCATGGCAAGTCAAGTGTCCTCAACCTTGTTGCCAAAATCATTCCCTTTGATGGCAATGGCTGAGGAATAGTATAAAAAACAGCAACAAGGCGTAGAAAAGGGCTGTCCTAGGGCGATCGCTGTACAATAGGGGATACCCTTCCATGCCGCAATGGCGTGGCTATCGCTGTGCTGTCTTTGCTGGCTACCTGCTCTCATGCCTACCGCTCAAACTGATCAAAACCTCAAGCTTTGGTGGGGTGTTCTCTACCCTGCCTATGCTGATCACCCTATTTTGGCCGTTCCTAACCGGGAAGGAACCGTTTTTGAGCAGGATACCAATCCCCCCAATGCTGCGGCCTTTTTTGACCCACAGCACCGCTACCAACGCTGGGATCACCGTTACGCCTGTGATTTGCCCCAACTGGTGCAGGATCTACAGCCTGAGGAACCAACACTGCTAGAAACCTTGCGGGAAACAGCTCAGGACTGGGCACAGGGGCTAAATATTCTCGACCCTAATGTGGTCATTCCCCATTTGCAATCGCAATACCCCAGCCTTAGTGCGGTGGCGATCGCCTACCTTGCATTACATCTGATTTATCCTGAAACCATTCCCGCGATTCACGATGCGTGGCTAGATACCGTTGCCACCAGCAACTTGCCGGCCAGCTATTGCCACGGCATTATTCTTGACTACAATCACACTGCTCGCCCTCTGCAAGATGTTTGGCAAGACGACAACATTTCTGATGGGCAAATTTTCCAGTACCTAGAGGACATGATTGACCTCTGGAAAATCTTAGAACGGTGGCACTGCCATTACTCCTTGCTCACCGTGAAGAATTTGGCCGTCAATCCTGACGATCAATTGCGGCTACATCAACTGGACTTCACCTTGCCCTTAGTGGAAACTTTTGAGAAACCCACAGCGCCCCCCAGCCTCGTTGCCGTTTGGCAAGAGTTATTTGCCCATGCCTCTAGTCGTCGCCAAGCGGTTTTTATGCCCCTCTTAGTCCCCTTGAGTACGGCTCCTCTAGAGAAAATCTCAGAAATCCAAATGTTGCTTGACTCCCTTGCCTCTACCCTGCGCAGTGAACCCCTGCCAGACTTTGAGGAGGAGACAGGCGAAAGTACGGCTGACTTGATTGATGAACTGCCAGACATCACCCTCTCAGGAGCCGAAGAGCACACTGCAATTGAAGATGCACCGACCGCCCTCTTAGCGCGACAACTGGTTCAAGTGGATGTTGCCGCCCAGACAGACACTGGGCGCGATCGCCACCACAACGAGGATTTCTATCTTATCAATCATCGGCAGCAGGTGCGCATGACCCCCAACGGTCAACAACTAGAGGTTCAAGGGGTTTATGTTCTCTGTGACGGCATGGGCGGCCACGCCGAAGGAGAAGTCGCTAGCTCCTTAGCCACGAAAACCGTCCATGAATACTTCGAGCAGACTTGGCCGTGGCAGGGAGAACTGCCGAGTGCGGAGGAGGTACGCAACGCCATTTACCGTGCCAATGAGGTCATTTTTGCCACCAATAATCAAAAAGCAAAAACAGGTAGTGGCCGCATGGGCAGACCCTAGTGATGGCACTCGTGCACAATTACCATCTTCGCCTTGGTCATGTCGGCGACAGTCGTATCTACCGCTTCACCAAACGCCAAGGACTGCAACAACTGACCACAGATCACGAGGTAGGTCAACGTCTGATTCAACAGGGGGTTGAGCCGGAAATTGCTTATGGCCGCCCCGATGCCTACCAACTTACCCAAGCCCTCGGCCCTCGCAACAATGAGGCCATCTACCCAGAAGTCATCGACTTAAATATTGAAGAAGATACCCTTGTTTTACTTTGCTCCGATGGTCTGTCCGATAATCGCTGCCTTGAAACCCATATCATTAGCCACTTAGTCCCGATGCTCGACTTTAGTATCCCCCTCAGTCAGTCGCTCCATAAATTGATTGATCTGGGGAACCAAATCAATGGCCACGATAACCTGACGGCGATCGCCCTCCGCTTCAAATTGCGCTCCGTTCTCAGCACCCTCTTTTAGGGAAGACCTAGAAGAGACACTTCGGCAACTGGTACACTTCCTTGAGCAGATATAAAATATATAAAGAGTCCCTGAACATAAAACTATCGTCAGTACCAAACCCTTTTTACAAAAAGTGATATGGCCTCCCCCTTCTTAACAACTGTGTTTTCCCGTAGCGTAATCAGCCTGACTGGCCTTGTTTCTCTTCTCACTGCCCCCGCCCTGGCTCAAACTCAAGGCACCTACCCTGGCCCCCGGGGTATTACCAGGGCCCCAATGATCAGTTGAACATTGGTGGTGGACAGCTCTTCCGCGACTTCAATGTACTGCTGGAACCACCTCCGCCTGTTCCCTATGCACCATCACAGTTGCCCCCTGAGTCATCTCCGATTCTTTTGACAACGGATATTGAGATTGCACTGGCTAATAATGATCTCAGTCGTGCTCTTCGCCTTTTAGACCGGCGAGCTTGTGAACAGGTCACCAGTTACTTTGGTCGTCCCTGCGATAGAAGTGAATTATCCATTGAAGAATTGCAAGCCGTGCTAAATGAAATTGCTAAGCAAACAGGCAAGAAGCCAGCCGTCATTTATACACTGGCACGGCCAGATCAACTGGATTTAATGATGGTGACGCCAGGGGCAGAGCCACTTTACCTACCAGTGCGGGGAGTGCGACGTGAGCAACTCCTAAAAACGGTGGTTCAGTTTACGAATAGTGTGCGGGATCCACGCTTGGTCAATACCCGTGCTTATCTACCTGCATCCCAGCAACTCTATCAGTGGTTAATTGCACCTTTACGATCCCAGTTGGATGCTCAAGGCGTTGAAACACTGGCTTTTGTTTTCGACAGCGGCATGCGGGGAATTCCCGTGGCGGCACTCCATGATGGCAAAGGCTTCTTGATTGAGCGCTTTAGTATGGCCTTGGTGCCCAGTATGAGCCTCATGGATACCCGTTATCGCAGTGTCCAACAGGCACGGATTCTGGCCATGGGGGCATCGGAGTTCAAAGATCAGTCGCCTTTACCCTCTGTACCCGTCGAGCTAGCTCAAATTACCAAGGATTTAGGGGGCGGCACAGAGTTCCTTAATGCTGACTTTACGATTCCCAACTTGGTGCGGCAACATCGGCAGGGAACTTATCAAATCATCCACTTAGCCACTCATGGCCAGTTTCAGCCGGGGTCGCCTGAAAACTCCTACATTGTCTTTACTGATGGGCGATTGAATTTGTTGCAGTTTCGGAATTTACGCCTGTATCGTCCGGAAACGGAGTTACTGACATTGAGTGCCTGTCGTACAGCGGTGGGTGACTTGGATGCCGAGCTGGGATTTGCGGGTTTGTCAGTGCAGTCTGGGGTAAAGTCGGTGCTGGCCAGTTTGTGGTATGTCAGTGATGAGGGGACACTGGCTTTGATGACGGGCTTTTACAATCAGTTGAATAGGGCATCGATCAAGGCTGAGGCACTACGGCAAGCGCAATTGGCGATGTTGCGGGGCGATATTACAGTCAAGGGTAATGAACTGCGCACCATTCGTGGGGGGGATTCCCTTGCCACCAGAGGTTGCTGTAGGCGATCGCTCCCTGAGTCATCCCTACTTTTGGGCGGCCTTTACGATGATTGGCAGTCCGTGGTAGGCACAAACTAGCGTTCCGGTCGCACAGTGGCAAAAATCTCTTCCAAGATCTCTGCGGCACCCTGTTCACGGAGTTTTAGGGCAAGGCGCGTCCCCAGTTCTTCTGCGCTGGCAGGCTCCCCTGTGAGACTGTCTTTTACAAGGCGCTGGCCATCGAGACTCGCTACTAAACCAGTGAGGGTGAGTTGACCATTCTCAATCACTGTATGCACCCCAATGGGCACTTGACAGCCCCCTTCCAGTTGCCGGAGGAAGGCTCGCTCTGCTAAGCAACGGGCTGCTGTTTCTGGATGTTCGAGGGTCTTGACTAAGTCTAAAATGTCGGCATCGTCGGCGCGGCATTCAATGCCCAGAGCGCCCTGACCCACGGCATAGAGGGACACTGTTGCCGGTAAGACTTGGCTAATGCGATCGCCAAAACCCAAACGCCGCAGACCGGCCACCGCCAAAATCAAGGCATTGTATTCCCCAGCATCCAACTTGGCCAAACGAGTATTTAGATTGCCCCGCACATCCTTAAACGTGAGATGGGGGTAGTGGTGGCGCAGTTGTGCCAAGCGACGCAGGGACGAAGTACCAATGACCGTGCCTTCAGGTAGGGTATCAATGGTGTGTCCTGTCCATTTCGCGCCTAAAACGAGGGCATCCGCTGGGTCTTCCCGCTCAGTAATCGCACCTAAAACTAAACCATCAGGCAACTTGGTGGGTAAGTCCTTGAGGGAGTGAACGGCCAAATCCGTTTCACCCCGCAGCATTGAGAGTTCTAGCTCTTTGGTAAAGAGGCCTTTATCGCCAATTTTTGCAAGGGCGACATCAAGGATATTGTCCCCCTGGGTGGTCATGGTCACCACCTCAAAGGCGCGATCGCGATGGTGGGTTTGCAGTTGCGCCTGTACCCATTCCGTTTGCACAAGAGCCAGTTGACTTTTGCGGGAACCAATGCGAACCGGACGGGACGAGGTGGTAATCATAGCGTTGAGTGTGCAGCAGACAGCATCCAGCCATTATAGGCCGCGTGGATCCCGAGGGGCAAGATCAGGCATTTTAGGGGTGGGTACAAGCGGCAATAATCCCTGCTGCGCCACCAGAGACCACTTGAATGGGTACCCCTAGCGCTTCCTCCACAGTGGCTAAAGGCACATCATCCAGAAAAACGGGTTCATCGTGCTTGAGCATCAGACTGGGCAGAAGTAGGCGATCGCCCAAGGGCTTGCCCTTCAGGTGATAAATCAAATCATGACCTGTTAATAGCCCGGTAACGGACATTTGCTGTCCCCAATAGTCACTGGCAAGGGCATAGAGATCAAGGCGTAGGTTCTCAATCTGATTGAGGCGAGCGACCAAGGGTGCAAAGGCCTGTTCCACCGTATTGCCCACCACCCAACTGAGATGGCGCGGCTGCAGTAGGCGTTGGGGAAGCTGTTGAGCGTGACGGTCAAACTCTTCTAAAAACAGGCGAATGGTTCCCACCCCATTACTGAGTTGCGGATAATCCTGATAGTGGGCGGCGGGGGTAAGGGCGATCCGGCAATCAAGAACCATTCGTCCGCCAGCCAAGCAAAGGGGTTTGCCACTGCTGTTCAAACTGCTGTTGTAGCACCTGAACCTGTTGAATAACCCCTTGGGCATGGTCAGGGGTGACAGGAATCAGTTCATCTTCAGGAGGGCGAAAGCGGGTCAGCCCCACGGGCACCACTGCCACTGAAAGCACGGTTGGTTCCTCCGGATCATAGAACTGCGCTAAATCCCGCAGGGTTTGCTCAAGGCATTCCCCGTCATTAATGCCTGGACAGACAACCACTTGGGCATGAAGTTGCAGCCGTTGCTCTTGAAACCAACGAATTTGTTGCAGAATTTCCCCAGCGCGTGGATTTTTCAGTAGGCGTTGGCGGACACTGGGTACTGTGGCATGGACAGAGACATAGAGCGGGGAAAGCCGCAAACGGGCAATGCGCTGCCACTCGGAGGGAAGTAGGTTCGTGAGGGTAATGTAACTGCCATAAAGAAAGCTGAGGCGGTAGTCATCATCCTTGGCGTAGAGGCTCGCCCGTTTGCCGGGGGGCTGTTGATCAATAAAACAAAAGGGACAGCGGTTGTTGCACTGCATCAACCCATCAAAAAGAGCCGTGGTAAACTCCAGTCCTAAGTCTTCATCAATATCTTTTTCAATTTCGAGGACGTAGGTTTGGCCGTCTTTGCCCAGCACTTCGAGGGTGAGGTATTCCTCGGCACAGAGAAACCGATAGTCAATCAAGTCCCGGGGGCGATCGCCATTAATGGCCACTAAAGCATCACCGGGTTCAAATCCCAACTCAGCGGCAATAGAACCGGGTTCCACAGCAGCCACAACGGCCGGGCGAAGGGCGCGATCGCTCATGGTTAATTCTTGAAAAGAGGGGGTAAAGTCAGCAAAACTTCTTTATCTTGTACTGTACCTTGGCAAGCAAAGCCGCTTCCAACTCTCAGGATTCTCAAAGCAGCCATAGGGTTGATATAGTGGTATTCTACATATTTCCAAATGTTAACGAGGAGAATCATGGGGTCATTGGGGATGAGCTTTACCGTGGGGGCTGGTAACTTTGTCCCCTTTTATGGGGTGTTATTGCTGGGGCTTGTGGCTGCTGTGAGCATTGGCCTTGTTGCATGGTACAACTCGAAGCGTCCCCCCGGTTGGGAAAGTGCTGATCGCCCCAGTTTTATCCCCAAGTTAAATCTCGAAGAGTCCGAGGCCAATCCCACCCCTGATGAGACGACAGAGTCGTGAAGCTCTTTCAGATTTTATTACAGACGGCTTGGCCGACGATTCTTGCAGCAGCGATCGCCGGACTTCTCAACGGTGGCAGCACGGCTGCCCTCATTGCCCTGATTAATGCTGCTCTACAGAAAACCCTGCCCTACAACAGCTCTTGCCTTGGGGATTTATTCTCCTCGGCACACTTCTACTGCTTACTCACTTTAGCTCCCAAGTTCTGCTGGTGCGGGCTGCCCAACAGGCAGTTTATGAAATGCGTCTCCTCCTCAGTCGCCGGATTCTCGCTTCACCCCTACGCCAGTTAGAAGCCATTGGTCATCCCCAACTCCTTGCTACGCTGACAGAAGACGTAGACGCTGTCTCCCGTTCCTTTTCTGTCCTGCCCAATCTTTTTAATGCCATTGCCATTGTCATTGGCTGTCTGATTTACATGGGTTGGTTGTCGCCGCCCCTCTTTTTTGCCCTTGTTGCCTTGATTGCCATTGGTACTGGCAGCTACTTGTTTCTAGCGGGCAGAGCACGAAAATTCCTAGAGCGGGCACGGCAGCAACAGGATCACCTCTTTCAACACTTTCGGACACTGACTGAAGGCAACAAAGAACTCAAGCTCAACCGGCAACGGCGCTTGGCCTTCTTTTGTCAAGAGCTAGAACCCACTGCCCAGAAAACACGGCAACAAAACGAACTAGGGTACATGGTCTTTGCCATTGCTGCCAGTTGGGGACAGTTGCTGCTCTTTGTCACCATTGGCTTCTTTCTCTTCACGCTGCCCCACTTGCTGGGAGCCACACCAACGGTTCTCTCAGGCTATGTCCTGACGATTATTTATCTGATGCTGCCGATGCAACAGGTGATTGATGCTATTCCTATCTTTAGTCGTGCCAGCGTTGCCTTAAAAAAAGTGGAATCCCTACAACTAAGTCTTGGAGATCCACGCCAAGACATTGAGGTTCGTGGAGAACTCCCCCCCTTGGGCTGGAAAACCCTCTCACTGCGACAGATTCGCTATCAATACCACAGCAGCCATGAGGACGAACCGGCAACGTTTACCCTAGGGCCTTTAAGTTTGAGCGTGCAGGCTGGTGAACTCCTGTTTATTGTTGGTGGCAATGGCAGTGGTAAATCTACCCTCGCCAAAATTATTACGGGACTCTACGTTCCTGATCAGGGGGAAATTTGGGTGGATGATCACTGTTTGCAGCCTGAAGACTACGAATGGTATCGCCAACACTTTGCCACAGTTTTTAGTGACTTTTATCTTTTTGAGTCACTGTTGGGTATTGAGTCTTCCGAGCGTATAGCAGAAGTGCCAAGTTACCTCGAAAAATTGCGCTTGAGCCACAAAGTCCGCCTAGAAGGCAACCGCTTCTCCACAACCTCTCTTTCCCAAGGGGAGCGCAAGCGTTTGGGGTTGTTGATGGCCTATCTCGACGATCGCCCCGCCTACCTCTTTGATGAATGGGCAGCGGATCAAGATCCCCTCTTTCGAGATATTTTCTACCGCCAACTCCTACCCGAGCTAAAGGCTCAAGGCAAAACGGTATTTGTGATTAGCCATGACGATCGCTATTTTGACGTGGCCGATCGCTTGATTAAACTGGACTATGGCCAACTGGTGGCCTCTCACCCCTAGGTAAACTGCTGGCTCAGCATTAGCGGATTATGCACCGTGATTTTCTTTTTGTGAATTGAAATCATTTTTTGATCGCGGAGTTCCCCCAACAAGCGAGTCACAGTGACCCGTGTTGAACCAATGGCCTCGGCGATCGCTTGATGGGAAAGCTTCAAATCCACCATTATCCCCGCACTGGTGGGAATACCAAAGTCACGGCAAAGAATCAGCAAAAAGCTGACTAAGCGGGAGCCCATATCGCGGTGGGCAAGGGTTTCAATCATCATCTCCGTTTGCAGGATCCGCGATGACAGCCCCTGAATCATAAACATAGGCAAATCGGAATCCTCGTGCATCGCCTTTTCCACCTGTTCGATGGGAACCGCCAATAGCTCCACATTCGTAAATGCCACCGCATGGTAAAAGCGATCGGAGCGGGTGCCCGTAATCAGGGACAACACCCCAAATACGGTATTTTCCCGCAGTAGCGCCACCGTAATTTCTTCGCCCGCTTCATACACCCGCGAGAGCTTCACTGCGCCCTTGAGGAGAAAATAGACCTTTTCCGCTGGGTCGCCTGGAAAGAAAATGGTTTTCCCGCGTTCATAGGTTTCAGTTGTGGATGGAAACAGGCCACTGGCCATGTGGCGAAAGATGGGTGCTAAGGGTTGATCTTTGTTCATGAGTCGTGTGTCAATCCAAGGTGGTTGAAGTGGTGGTGTAGCGATCGCATAGGGTGCTGTCGGCATTGATATCCCCCCAACAACGCAACTCTCTCAACGCCAGCGAATCTTGCTCTGGGTGAAGAGTTCAGCATTGACAGATTAGTAAAACCAATTCAGGGGTATTTTTTTGTATCATGCCACACTTTTTTTCGAGAGAATTAAGGGCGGACGCAAAAGCAAGTATCCTAATGCCCCTAAGAGGGGAAAAAGGCTCCACCATCGCCACGGTGACTTCTCTATACCCCGCCGTTGCCAATCGTCAATCAGCAGGAATGGAAACAACAGCGAGAGCAGACCAAAATCAAGGGTCATCACATGAATAAAGCGGCTCGTTTGCCACTGCTGCCAAAAGTCTTGCCAATCGCCGCCGACCAAGCCATAGCCAAGAAAGCCTATAGCCAATAGAGAAATAGCAATGGCCGTGAGCCGTGATTCCCAAAGGCGTACACCCCGATTGGGTTCTCCGGTGAAGATCGGTGCCGGCTGGCGCAGAATGAAATAAGGTAATAGGGCAAACGCACCCACGGCAAAACTAAAGACAGCAAATGGCCACGCTAGAAATCGCTGTTCTTGACCATCCACGACCAGTAATGCGGTGTAAATCAGTGGCCACACGCCCATCAAATTAAAAAGACTGACAATTAGGGGGTTAATGCCCTGCCAGTCTCCCGTCGCTAGCCGTTGAATGAGTGTCAGTGTTTGCGGTTGATCGGGGGGTGCAAAACCAAAGCTATAGACAATCAATCCCAGCCAGAGAACCGTAAAGAAAATCCGCATACAGCTCTAAGCTAAAATGGTTTCGGGTATCCCCGCTTTTTGCAGTTGTTTCGTGAATTGGGGCAGCACTCGCTGGCACTGGCGAATAAATGCTTCTAGCCAACTTTGCAAATGCTTGAGTTGCTCCTCACTGAGGAATACATCGCGGGTGGACTGATATGATTGACAAACCACACGAGCTTGATTGGTTACTGTAAAGTCAGTAAACCAACTGCTGTAGGGACGAGTACCCCGCCAATAGTTGGCCACAATCGTTTTGCCAAGGTATTTCTGGGCAATATCGCTAACTTTATTAAAGTGTTCTAGCACTTCAGCCAAGGTGAGAGCTTTTGCTGCGGTGCCCTTGGTCTGTTCAAGCTGAGGCAGGGTAATATCTGTCAATTCTTCGTGGACTTGCCCCCCCAGACCCATGATGGCAAAGAGTTTTTGTTCTAAGTTGACAAGGTAGCGGTTGTAGGTTTGGCCATTGCGGCTGAGGGTTTGGTGCATCCGAACAATTAAGTCAAGCTCCGCCAACTTGGTTGCTGTCAAGGACTCCAGGCGCGCCAGTTGATCGCCAAAGGCTTGACTGTCACTTTCGGCGTTACTCACGGTTAACCCAAGGGATTTAGCTCGCTCTGCCAGCAGGCGGCGAATGTAGTAGCGAGTCATGGGTGTGAGCGACATAATCTAAACCTCAAACGCAGCCAAAGGGGAACAGGAGTAGAATGTAAACTTTTGTAAATCAGCTTAACATGTCTCCTGCTTTCGTTGCAAAATGTAAAGACTCTGTTTATTCAATGAATGTTAAAAGCAGTAGTGACTTGGATTTAGCCACATTCCTCCCTTTGCTTTACTAATGTAGAGGGTAGCCTGTGTCAACTGCTCAGTGATTTTACGGAAATTTACTAGCATATTGACACATTTAATATATTCAAAATCAGCTAGGGTTACCGAGGTTTAGGATTTTTGCAGCCGTTGTTCAATTTTGGTATCAAGAAATCAAAAAAGGGGCGATCGCCCCCCACGACAACACTTCTTGTTTTTAGCCTTAAGCGCTCACCAGCTCCGCTAAGCGTTTCGAGGCCACGGCCAAGTGTCCTTTTTCCAGTACCTCATCGGCATCGAGAACATTGAGTGCCATGATGATCCGTGCAATCAGCCCCGTCCAGCCCGTTTGGTGACTGGCACCTAGGCCTGCGCCATTATCTCCATGGAAGTATTCATAAAACAGAATCAGATCACGCCAGTGGGGATCGCTTTGGAATTTTTCGGTGGCACCATATGACAGGTCAGCCGCCCCTATTCATCCTTGAGGAAGATACTGGCCAAGCGGCGGGCAATTTCTGCCGAAACCTCCCAGAGGTTAAGCCAGCGTCCTGAACCGGTGGGGCATTCCACTGTAAACTCGTTGCCGTAATAGCCATACATCTTGCGCATTGTGCTCACCGTTGATCAGGTAGCGGTGAAAGGCATCCTTGACGTAGGGTGAGGCATTGGGCTGGCCAAAGAGCCGCTCAACGTTGGTTTCATTCTCGGTGAAAAGGAAGGGCACCGGGCGATCGCTGGTAAATTCCCATTCCCCCAGCTCTTTATGGCGTGCCCGCACCAGTGTCGCATCCATTTGCTTGAGTTCGGGTTTGGCGAGACCCTTCCCCGGCGTCCAACTCCACGTATTGCGGTACCAGAGGGTGGGCAGAACGTGCAAATGGGCGGCTTCGTTGCCGCGATTGTGAATACTGATTTGGATCAAAATGTCGTTGGGAGCTGCTTTGGCGTATTCGATAAAGACATCGAAGTAGCGATCGCCCTCAAAGACGCCTGTATCTAAAAGTTCATACTCCAGTTCAAAGCGACTGCGGTGGCGATTAGTGGTGACGAGATCCAAATAGGGATAAGCCGCTTGGGGATACTTGTAGAGGTACTTCATGTAGGAGTGGGTGGGGGTACTGTCAAGGTAAAAGTAATACTCCTTAACGTCCTCGCCGTGATTCCCTTCATTGTTGGTTAAGCCAAAAAGCCGTTCCTTGAGAATCGGCTCCTTGCCATTCCAGAGGGCAAGCGCAAAGCAAAGCCGCTGCTGGGGATCACAAATCCCACCCAAGCCATCTTCACCCCAACGGTAAGCCCGCGATCGCGCCTGATCATGGGAAAAATACTCCCAAGCATTGCCGTCGGTAGAATAGTCTTCCCGCACCGTGCCCCACTGCCGTTCACTCAAGTAAGGCCCCCAAAATTTCCAAGGGTTGGCTTGGCCATGGACTTGATTGAGTCGCTCCAGTTCAGGATTGGCACTCGACACCATACTTAACCTCGCTTTTTATGCCAAAAAATTATGAACTCAAGTGAAAACTTCTATAAAGTTTTGCTGAGCACTTAGGTTTCA
>VSSL01000315.1_pt1 | contig 14192 bp, 10 predicted proteins | sample 4557531 | NCBI WGS metagenome assembly VSSL01 (sample SAMN10986726, study PRJNA523729) | hot springs metagenome | isolation source: hot springs | place: India:Timba, Gujarat | collected 2018-05-31 | reverse complement strand
TTCCTTCGCGTGCGAAGGAACGACCACACCCCCAGCTGACAAAAATGTCTGCCCCTCTATGCCCGGCATCTGCTATAATATCGGTGGTGATGCGATATGGCAGTGCAACCGATACCCCAAAAGAAAATCGTTTATCCAGACAGTGACGGTAAGCCGATGGCGGACAACACAAAGCAGCTGGAGACCATTGTTTACCTCTATGACAACCTCTGCGCCCTGTTCGCCGACAGTGAAGATGTGTTTGTGGCGGCGGACCTGCTGTGGTATCCTGTAGAAGGCAGACCTGACATCCGCACTGCGCCTGATGTGATGGTAGTGATTGGTCGTCCGAAGGGGCATCGTGGCAGCTACAAGCAGTGGGAGGAGGACAATATCCCGCCTCAAGTGGTGTTCGAGGTGTTGTCGCCGGGTAATCGCCCCTCGGAGTTGATAGAGAAGTTCGCCTTCTATGAGCGGTATGGCGTCGAGGAATACTACATCTACGACCCCGACCGGGGCATTCTGGAAGGATGGTTGCGGGCAGACGGACGATTCTCGCCAGTGCGGGAGATGGAGGGCTGGGTTAGTCCGAGGCTGGGCGTGCGTTTCACGCTGGAGGATGGGGACCTGGTGCTGTATCGCCCGGATGGCGAGCGGTTCGTGCCTTATGTAGAACTGCACCAGCGGCTGGAGCAGGAACGGTTGCGGGCGGAGCAGGCACGTTGGGAAGCCGAGCAGGAAAGGCAACGGGCGACGGAAGCGTTGCAACGTGCTGAAAAGCTGGCGCAGCGGTTGCGAGAACTGGGTATAGACCCGGAGCAGATAACCTGACCCGCTACGGAGCTGTCAACAGACCCGCCTCGCCGATAGCGAAGGAAATTGTTGTGGAAGCGCGTTTGGTGGACCGGGCAGAAGATAGCCCGGACAACCTGCCCACGGATACTCTCCCCTGCGGTAGCAGATACACCTTTACCTCGCGCTGTTGATGGGGTAGCACCAGTATCCGCCCGGAGCGCAGCAAGCTCTGTCCGTCCCGAGACACCAGCGCATAATGCCCCTGCGCGGAGGCAATGGTCCTTCCGTTCACCTTTATCTCTCCCTCGCTCTCGGCGGCGATCACCTCGCCTCTGGCGTTGACCAGCACGAACGCGCATCCCAAAGGCTGTACAGAGATGCTGATACGATGGGCGGAGATGCTTACCCGACACTCCCCTGCCCCTTCATCCGTGCGAATTAGGGTATATAGTCTGCCGCCGTCCCGTGTGGGAAGCGCGAAGGCACGCACTCTGCCCCCTTCTACTACCACACCCACAGCGGATATGCCCGCCAGCTGAAGTACCTGCCGGTAGATTTGCTCAGAATCGGCGTTTGGGAAGAGCTCGAGCGGGAACGGCACGTACACCACCTTGCCCCGCCCAGCCGTTGAGACCAGGGGCTGTGCGGTCTCCTGTTGCACATTCACTTCGAAGGGGGACAGAGCTGGCAGGTCGGGCAGGTGAAGCTGCTTTAGCCTCTCCGTGCGTACAGGCTGGCGGGTTCGGTCAAACCCGATGTTACCCGACAGGTACAGCACGCCTCCATCCTGCACCCAGCGCAATACCGTTTCAAAAGTCTCGTCGGACGGGCAGTAGGGTAGTACCCAGAAGACCACCTTCGCTGAGGACGGCACCTCTTTCAGGTCCTCCTCGTTGAGCACGCCGAAGTCGCCCACTGTATCCAGCAGCAGCTTTACCGCCTGCTGTAGTGCGCCATGAATGCGCCCGAACTGCGCGCCGATTCGATGGCTGTCGGGAACCAGCAGGTACACCGGTGGAGGCTCATAAACGGGTTGAACGCGCTTCAGCAGTTCCGCCCCTTGCGTCAACGTGTGCAGCCACGGTTTGGCAACGGGCGTACTGTGATGCATCAGCCCCCAGGGGAAGACCATCTCGTCGAAGTCCTTCCAATCCCAGTTGCACAGGAAGGTGGCTCCCAACCCCACCGCATAGTGCAACACCTGCTGGAAACGGGTGACGCTAGCCGGTACAGGCAGTCCGGTCGCCCCGTAGATACGAGCATCATGCGCCTCCTGCGCCCCAAACTCGCCCAGACTGAATCCCTTCCCGAAAGCGCGCCGGTCAATCAGCTTGAACTCCAGCGGAAACTCTTGCAGAGGACCATAATAGTGCATGTTCGAGAAGTCGGTATAGCGTGTGCCCAGAATCTTGTCGGCGGGGGGCATACTGGGCAGGTAGCCCACACACACCAGCGCGTCGGGGTCGCCCGCTTTCACGCCCTCCACATTCGCCCTGATCCATCGATGGAGCAGTTCGGTTTCAAACCGCTTGAGGTCGGCAGTGCGCACGTCGTCCCAGCGGTCCGTGCGGTTGCCCAGAGGCACATCGGGCATCATTGTCTCTGGGGGCTGCGCGTGCCATGCCTCACGCAGAACCTCATCGGAGCCATAACGCTCCTTCAACCACCGGTTCCAGAGCCGACGGACAAGCGGGGTATCCTGTAACTCCACTGTCGGCTCGTTCTGGATGTCATAGATGATTCCGGGCACGTCCCGGTAGCGTGCTGCCCAGAAGCGGTTCCACTCTTTCTGCGCCTGCAGTTCTTCGTCGGTTAACACGACACCCAGCCAGTCGTGCAGAGTGAGGAAGATAACCACGCCATGCTTCTGTGCCAGTTGCACAATAGCATCCATCTGGCGCTGCAGGCGTTCGGGAGGCGTCGGCAACAGGTCGAGCGACGAATGGTGCGGGCTACCCTGATAGCCATCCTTCGCAAAGGGCGAGAAGTGCAGGATGCGCAGAATGCGCATATTGTGCTGTGCCATGAGGCGGAAGTCACGCTCCCACACGGCGGGGTTCTCGTTCGCGGAGAAGAACATCATGCCGGTCTGGTTCGTACCGACCAGAATGGCTGGCTTCCCATCGATAGTGAGGTAGTTATCCCGCCAGCCGACCTTCGGACCGCGCGCTACTACCTTTTCGTCCTTGATGCAGAAAGCGGAGTCTATCGTGTCTGCAAGCTGTCCATCCACCCACAACCGAGCCTGCACTGGATGGTAGTCGCCCTGAAGCCTGTCCGTGTTTACCCTCGTGCTCAGCGTCTGCGTTTCCCCCGGCTGAAGGGTTATCTCCTGTCGCAGTACCCTTTGCCCGGATACTGTTATCTCCACACGGGCGCGGGCAGGACGCCTACCGAAATGGACCACATTCACACTGAGCGTCGCCTCTTCCCCGCTCTCATAGATGGGCTGGTCGGAGCGCAGGCTGTGCAGGTACACCTTCTGCACGACGCGCTCTACCACCTGAACCAGCAATCGCTCCCGGGAGGCATCTCCAAGCAGTATCGGCTCGCCCGAGGTGATGCCGCTAAACGCCCAGCTGGAACCTTTGTAGACGCCGGTGAAGTTGTGCATGATGCTCAAAGCCGACCCGCGCAGATAACCTCTGGCGTCGAAGGCTTCGACGACGGGAACCCATCGGCGGTACACGGGCGGAAAAACGGGGCTGTTATCGCCAATCAGTCCACAGGACGAGAACCCCTGCACCGGCTTCTGCATCCGCAAGTCAACACCCGTTGCGGCAAACGTACTCGTAGCCTTCAGATGGACGGCATCCTGTAGCAAGAAGGTGGGGTCAAATACGCCGATTTGCTCCGGGGCAAGGGTCATCGCGTCGCCGGGCGTGCCGTATCGGGTGTTGATGCGTACACGGCTTTCGGTGCCGCCGCGGTTGTGCTCTTCGGCTGTAACCGTTTGCTCTACGTCGTGCCAGCGGTTGCCGTCCCAGGCTATCGGGCGGTCAAAGGCGTAGCCATCGGTCGTGAGGAAGCTGCCTCCCGCTCGCAGGTATGCCAGAAACGCCTCACGCGCTTCAAGGGGGAAGAACGCTCCATACGGCAGTATCACGGCGTCGAAATGGTCGCGAGTGAGTATTTGCCCATCGGCGAGGTCTCCCGCCCGCAATATCGTCACGCCGAAACCCGCCTGACGCAGAGCCTGCGCCATCTGTTGCGGGGGATGCGCGGTACGAAAACCATCGGGCAGCGGCTGTGCGATTTCCAGAATAGCGACGCTCCCCCGTTCTCCGCGCTCTATTTGTAGCCCCTGCGTGCGCGGTAGAGGCGCAAAACGGGGCGTCTCGCGTACTTGCCATTCCATCGCGTCTACCGTGACCTCCATATCGCCGAAGTTACAGCCGATGAGCATGCGGTCCGCCGAGACTATCTCACGAGTGCGCCTTCCCCGCCCGTCGAACTGGAAACCGGAGACGGGCAGAACCGCCTCATGCCAGCCTTTTTCCAGATAACCCACCGACTTACCGCCTATCGCAACGTGCTGAACCCACATGTCCCCATCGGGTTCCAATAGCCAGATGTGCATCTTCGCCTGAGGGCGCGCATGGTGGATGTACAACCAGAAGCGCAGTGCCGTTGCGTTCGGCGGGACGAAACAGGAGCCGACCAAGTTGCCCCAGTGCGGCGGGGCATCGGTATATATCAGGCGCAGTGCCCTCGCGCCCTGCTTGACGCAGGTGCTGTCGTGTTCTATACGCACCTGTCTTCCGCCGTCCGCATGGGGTTGGAAATCGACATTCGCTTCGAAGTCATGCAGAGGTACAGCACGCACAACCGTGCAGGCAAAAAGAATCAGAGACCACCACGCACGCATCCCTTTTCACTCCTGACGGTGATGGTCCCTGGTTCGTCACCCAGAAGGATGTTCCTGCTGAGGTACTTCTTGACGCTGACCTAACAATTGAAAATCGCGGGCAACAGGGAGTGAAACCTGCTGGCGCAGGTTATCAACCCCCAAAGGGGGTCTTGTCATCGTAGCCCGCGACTTCCAGTCGCTGGGTAGCATCGCTGTAGGGGCAGACCTCCGTGTCTGCCCCACAACCACCACCTTTGAGCGGAAAGCCTCAATCCACGACACGTATCACCTCGTAGGTGACGTCGTAACTGCCGGTGTCGCCGCTATTATGGAACTGCAGCGTGCCCGTCAACCGTCTTTGAGCGTTATCGGTTGCCTGCAGCAGCTCCAGCGCAGACCAGGCGAGGTTGCGCGTGCCCAGAGGGTCAGGGTCTCCGCCCAGCCATGAAATCACCTTTTGCACCAGCGGCGTCAGCACACCGACGATTTTAGCCCATTCCACCTTGCCCATCGCGTTCAGCACCGTTTTCGCCAGGTCGCCGATGAAGCCGACGACCTTGCTCGCCGCCTCCGCATCTCCAGCGTCCCACTCGTACAGCGAGGTGCTTATCGCCAGCACGCTCTTCACTTCGCCCGGTCCTCCGCTCGGCAGGAACACGGTGCGGTCGCCCACTTTGTAGCTCTGCTCATCGCCGTCGTCCAATCCGCCGTATTCGCCCGTGTTTTTCGCCCATACCTCCGTATCGCGCGCTACCACCCAGGTGGTAACGATTTCATCGCTGCCTGCCCATTCGGGGTTCGATTCATCCACACAGCGCACCTTCGTAAAGTTCACCTGATAGCGGAAGGCGCGCACCGGGTAGACCAGACGGTTGCTCACGCCTTCGCCGATAGCCACCACCACCTGATAGTTGCCCGGAAGCAGGGAGTTGGGGATGGTTATTTCCATTTGCGTATCGCTCAGCACCTTACCGAGCGTGAAGCCCGCTTTCTCCCCTTCGAAGGTCACGTAAGACGCCAGCGGTTGTTCGTCCAGCGGCAGGAAATAGACGCCCGGTATCGGGCTGAGGGTTTTCAGGAAGTTTCTGCCGGTGATAATCGCCTTCCTGCCGGGGTATTGCGACGGCGCGATGGAATCCAGCACAGGAGCTGGTGGAGGCGGCGTCTTGATGGTAAAGTTTACCTTGTTGGTGTCCTCCGTACCCCTGCTGGTCCTTACCGACACCTGCACCGCATACTGCCCGGGCTCCATCGGCGACGGCAGATTGAACTCCATAGCGCTCGCGCTACACACCGCAGGGCGCAGGGTAGTCCATTCGCCCTGCGAGCCGCCTGCCAGCGTCTTAAAGATGCGGATGGTGTTGTCCGCCTTGTTCGTAGAGAATCCCCACCCGATGAGCGTCAACTTCTGACCTGCTTCATAACCCGAAGTGGTTGCGGGAGAGATACGCACGATGTGCGGTCTCGTCATGTCGATGCCGGGCGGCAGGTTGGCAACGCCAATGTTCACAGTGATGTACTCGCTTGCGCTCACCATCTTGCTGGGCGGCAGCTGCACGCGGAAGGGCATGGTTCTGCGCGGCTCCAGCACGAGTCTGCTCACCGTCTGGAGGGTGGGTGCGTCGATGGGGCGCGCCGGGTCCAGATTCGCCAGAGCAGGAGGTAGCCCTCGTGTACGAACAGACGCCGGTAGGGCACGATAATCCGCAACCAGATTCTGCAATAGCCGGCGGTCCACCTCGGGGTGCCGCCGAATGACCTCGTCGAAAATCCGGTCCAGTTCGGAGGAACCGTTGCGCCGGGAGCCCTGTAAGCCGCGTTCGATAGTGTGCATCAGCACCGGCAGCAGTGGGTCCGGCTCCTGCGACTTTTGCAAAGCTATCTCCAGGCGTTTGGCAGGAGCCAGTCCTTTTTTCTTCGTTGCCTGTCCAGCGGGCGCAGGCGGTCTTTGCAGAGGCGGGGCGACCTGTGCCCAGCAACCACCGTTTACCAGCCAGAGAACTACGCTGAGCAGCACGGCAACGCCCATCACAGGGAAACGAACCGGACGCGTCATCGAAGTAAACCTCCGTTGGTTAGATATTCTCAGGGGCGGGTCCTTTGGCAAGCAGAGCGGTTACGACGGGGGAGACTGTTTCAAAAAGGACCTGCTCCTCACTACGGTTATTCTCGGCGGTGATGCAGTTTCCTTTAGGCAGTGCCTTGTCCCCTCGCGAGCCGAAACGCGCTTCTCCGCCCTGCCTCCCCGCATGCGGAGAGGGAATGAGCGTCCCCCCCTGCTTGCGGGGGCACAACAGGGGGGCTGAGACCGCTCCTGCTTGCGAGGGGACGACAGGAGGGCTGATGGCTCGACAGGAACCTCGCCCTCCCCGTCTTGCTTTCTCAGTCTTTCCAGAGCAGTGCGCCCCGGTATCCACCGCGGCAGTAGACCGGATACGATTCGTCCGCCCAGAAGTTGCGGTCGGACTTGGCGTGACCGTCCGCATACACGAAGTTGATGGAGCCAACCGGCTTGTTAGCGGGACCGGTCACGTGGTGCACGGGAACGCCGTACATCCAACCGCTGGTGGGGTCCGAAGCGCACCAGAAGGGACCTTCGCCACCGACCGTAATGCCGTAGAACGACGCCCACATCTGGCTGATGGAGTCGGCGAAAATGGCGACCGACGCCGGTGAACCGATTGCTCCCAACGTGCGTGGTGTGCACTGGTTACCAATCACATACTCATTGAAGCCGTAAGTGATGCAGTAGTCGGGGAGCTGTCCATTGGCTTCCACGTAGTTCGCCACGTAGTACCGGCAGTTGCCTACCAGCGGACACCACGGGCATGCGCTCTCGGTCCGCCCGGCACCGATGCTGGGGCACTGGAACATCCCCTTGCTCTTGATGTACGGCATCAGGGCGCCGGTCCATATCAATCTGGGTTGGTCCGGGTTACTGCACCAGGACGCGCCCCCCGGTCCCCCCGGGTCAGGGGTTCCACACGAAGGTTTCGTCGTAGTCCTGAATGTACATGTTGTGCGCCAGACCAATCTGTTTCGTGTTGGACAGACAGCCGGTCATGCGTGCCTTTTCCCGAGCTTGTGCGAACACCGGGAACAGAATCGCCGCCAGAATAGCGATAATCGCTATCACGACGAGCAGTTCGATGAGCGTAAAGCCATTGCGTTTCATGGGTGTGACCTCCTTTACTTTTCGCGTTGTTCATGTAGTGTTATAGCAATCGTGCGAGATGCTCATTTGTTATGTAACACTTTACCGCATCAGATGTTCTGTATACGCATCCACGGGAAATGTCACCTCAGCAGACGCTCGCACGAGTTGCGTACGACCAGTTCCACGGGCAAATACTCCACGCCACCCGGCTCGTTCGGCGACGAGCGCATCAGGTTCAGCAGCCTTTCCACCGCTCGCTCGCCCATCTCGTAGAGCGGTTGACGCACGACGGTGAGCGGAGGCTGAAGGTGCGCCGCCGAAGAGGGGTCATCGAAGCTGATGATGCTAACATCCTCAGGAACCCGCAGACGCAGGGTGCGTATCAGGCTCAGCACCTCCAGTGTCAGATAGTATCCTGCGCAGAAGACCGCGGTCACTGCGTCTCGGCGCAACAGCAGGGATGTTAGATGACGCTTCGCCTCTTCGTCCAGCCGCCGGTTAGAGTAGGTACGCACCATCCAGTCTTGCTCGACCGGTATTCCCGCCTCTTCCATTGCGCACAGATAGCCCTGCAACCGGTCACGACAGTTGGTGGCGGATTCCTTGCCGTTAACGTAGGCGATGCGTTCATGTCCCAACCGGAGCAGGTATCCTACCGCCGCCCGCGCTCCGCCGATGTTGTCGCTATCCACACAGGCAAAAGGCGCGTCCTTCCACGATGCGCCCAGCACCACAAACGGCACGCCTTTCACAAACAGACGATGCAGAGTGTCGTAGCCCTCCTCGTCGGGTATCAGGAAGATGAAACCCGCATCGGGGTGACGCTGTACCACCTCTTCATAGCCTTTACAGGAGGCAGGCTCCACAACCAGCGCGTAGTTGTCCTGAATGGCTCTATCCTGAAATGCATGGAAGGGCCAGCGCAGATAGGTGTCTTCTTCCAGATGGTCGGCGAAAGGTGGAACCATGACGACGGTGGTACGGTCTGCGGTGCGCACAGAGGACCGTCTGCGTTGCACGTATGTGCCCGATCCCACCCGGCGTACCAGCACCCCATCTCGTACGAGCTCCTGAATGGCGCGATTGACTGTCATCTGGCTTACGCCGAACTGGCGGGCGATTTCGCGTTCGCTGGGGATGCGCTCGCCTTCGCACACCCTTCGCTGGGCGATGAGCTGTTCGATATGCTTCTGGATGCGCCGATAGCGCGGTTCGGACACGGGCATTGCTGTCGCTCACAATTGTTCTATAACTTTGATTTCATTCTATATCATTTCGCCAGGTCTGTCAAGCGGTTTGAACGAAAAGGGCGTGATTTGGCGCAAAAAATTCGGCGAAAGCAGGTGTACTGCGGTTGAAGGCGAAGGGATATTGCGTGATGATAGTCTGGATTGCGCCACTAACGACAGGACGCCAGCTGGTGCGCCAGTCACTGCCGTTTCCTGCAGGATTCCTGCGCGAAGGGCAGTCGCTGCTGGTGTCGGATGGGAAGAACAACATTCCCGCCAGCGTGCGCGTGCTCACCCGACACCCGCGAGACCGCTCGGCGCGGCGGGCGATGGTAACGTTCGTTTACACATTCCAAAACACAGAGCCAGTGCGCTTCAGGCTAATCCCTACCACAGAGAAGAACGACAACCACCTCCGCCTTCCCGTCGCCGTTCGTGTGCGCGAAGAGAGGGTAACCATTGCGTACAGGGAAGGACCTGCACTCATTGCGCGGCTCCTTGCTCCCCCACGCACATTACCCCAACCAATGCGCGCCGAGACGGTGGAAGAAAACGCGCATTACCTCTGGCAGAGATACGTATTGCCCGACTCGCAATGGACGCGCATTATCGAAGTGCGAGCGGATGTTTTGGGAGGCGTCACAGTGATAGCCCATCTCCAGCGCAACCTGTCGGGAGATGGATATGCTCCCCCCTTCGGCTGGGAAATCCGGTGGACGCAGGCTCCAACGGATGCCCGTTTGCAAGGTGAAACCGCTGTTACTTCCATCTCCAGCACGCCTGTGGCTCACTCTTTTCGCAACGGACAGGGCAGTGTACTGTTTGCCGGTGAGTACCGCCTTTACCATCCTGCGGCTCCTTTCACACGGCGGGGTCTGGTAGAAGTGTGGCGCGAAGGCTCCGACGCACTGGGCTACCGCTACTGGCGCTGCACTGCCGAAGAGAAAGTGCCGATGCAGGAAAGCGCATGGCGGCGCGCAGAGTTTGTGATTTCACCGGCGGAGGCTCCCTCCCTCAACCCCACACTGCAGTATCCCCAAACGGTTCGGGTAGACCCGCGCCTGTGGCGTGAGCTTTACGAGATAGAGCCTCTCCCTACTCTACCGCCAGAGCTGCAGGAGGTCATCCGTTACCATCATGAAGCCATCCTCCGCAGTGTGGTGGTGGGCGATGACTGGGGTAACATCACCGGCTACTCGGAAAGCAGTCCGCACGGGGATGTATACGGTATGAACCGCCTGAACCATTGCCCACCCATCTTTAAGGAGGCTTATCGTTCTGGCGACCCTCGTCTGCTGGAAGCGGCGTTGCTCTGGTGTCAGAACTTCGCCGACCTCAGCATCTGGTGGGGCGACAAGGACAGGGGAGGCACCCGATACCCCAATATCCTGTCGCTGGAGCGAACGCCACCCGATAACGACAGATCGTTCATGTGGCGGTCCAATAGCGCGGTGAACTTCTGCACCAAGGGCTTTGACGCCTTCTACCTCGCCTATGAGGAGACCGGCGACCCGCGCATGAAGGAAGCGCTGGAAGCGCAGGTGTCGTACGCGAGTCAATCGGTGCACGCTCATCAGGGGGAGTGTCGCAACGTCGGCATCGTGCGCGACTTCGTGCGCCTTTACCAGTTCACCGGAGAGCGAAAGTATCTGAACGAGGCATTACGCCTTTTCCGCGAACTGCGCACCAAACTGTGGCAGAACAACCTGTTTGACCAGGGCGGTAAACCACCCTCTCCAGACCTGCCGTTCATTGACGACGATGCCACCGGCTTACGCTACGGCTACGCGAAACCGTATATCATTGGCTACGCGCTCGCCGGATTGCCGGTACTGCTGCGCTACGCACGCAAGGAGCCGAGGTTGAGGGATGTCGTGAAAGCGGTTTCCGATTTCCTGGCGGAAAGCCAGGACCCTCTCGGCGGATGGCGATACCCCCATCCTCGCTCCAGCACGCTGATGCTTTCCCAGGCGATAGAGCACGCCTGGCAGATCGCACAGGCGGACAGGGCGCTTGGTATGGCTCAGAGCCATCTGGACGCCGTGGAACGAGTGCTTCGTCAGCGAATCTGGGGCTTGCACGAGAAGGGGACCTTGCTCAGCGGGCTGAGGGGCTGGGAGTGGAGCGCGGGGATAGTGAAGACGCACGAGGAGCTCAACGCGCTCTACCCTCGCCCCGAGGACCGCGACTCTGCACGCGACTACGAGCAGGGGCAGATACAGCTGGGCACTTCGCCGCCCGAAGGGCTGGTATATTTCACCGAGGTGCTGGCGTTTTACTTGAAGCACCGACCGGTGTCGCGTCTGCTTGCTCCGCCGTCAGAGAGCGAGCCGCTGGCAACAGTGCTGCGCCGCGTTTCGCGACGGAGAACCTCTCTCCCACGCGGTGCGACAAACTATCAGGAGGCGCCTGCTATGTTGATTACTGCCAGCAACCCTAGCCCCAAAACCCTTCCCACGCTGGCAGTGTGGGAAGACGAGAAGCTGAGTCCGGGCAGGAAACTCACCATGGTTGCGGCGACTTTCCCCAATGTGCCCGGCTTTACCTGCGATGCGTGGTGCTACGAAAGCGACGTGGACTTTGTGGACGCGCGCCCGCTGTCGCGAGGCAGGCTCCAGCTGCGCCACCGCTGGCGAGCACATCCCCACGTCATGCTGGTAACCGTCGTCACGCCGGAGCCGGGCGCAGTGGAGTTCCTTGCCCATCTGGAGCTGGCAGACAAACAGGGCGAGATGCCCTCCGAGATGCCCTTTGTGAACCTATGCTGGCAGGTACGACGCGCCCCTGCCTTTGCCAGCAAGCCCGACCCCTACCCCGAGTTCGTCAAGCGATGCTTTATCTTCACCGCGAAGGGCAGGACTTTTTTGCATGAAACAGAGCGGCGCAAAATCCCCGTACGCCCGGGCGATGACCCGTACAACAATCCGCCCTGGGTGCAGATGTACGCGGCGGCGTGGCTACCGCTGCCAAAAGCATCTCCCGATTCGTGGGCAGACTACAGCCCGGACCAGTATACAACGCCGGTGATTGGGGTCGTCTCACGCGACGGCAAGTACCTTGCTGCGCTGGCAAACGATTCGGCGACCGTGATGGCTCAGGCGTGGCACGACTGCCTGCACAACAACCCGCTGTGGACGCCCGACAATGCCCCACCCCTCCAACGTCGGTGGAGGCTCAAGGTGTATGCCATGCCCAACGACCCAAACGCCCTGCTCAAGCGGGTAGAGAAGGATTTTCCGAATGCGCTGCGTTACGTCACAGGGGGCAAAGAGTGAGCGATAACCTACTTCCGCCTCTCTGACCGCCACAGATAGTAAAATACCATCGCCTGAAGAACGGTAAAGAACGTGAGCATCGTGCCTTTCAGCACGTACAGGGAGATGAAGAAGCCGGTAACGCGGCGAATGAGCAGGATCAGCACCAGTCCCAACAGAAGGTTCGCCGCGTACACCACCACCCAGCAGCCGACCAGCTCCATCGCCGCGCTAAAGGCTTGTGTAACATCCTGGCGATCGATACGCCACCTGCGCCGGACATAGAAATAGCCGAGAAGCGATGTCAACACAACCAGCAGAGGGGCGTACAGCCTGTCCATCTCAATCTCCTGAACGGTATAGCCACTGCGCCAAAGCCTCGCGCAGGGCATAGGTCATCAGCGCCAGCCGCCCGTCCGGTCCATCAGTATCCACCGGCAGGTCATCCGCTGCTACGGGAAACACTTTTAACCCCTGCGCCTCAAAGCGAGGTACGGCGCGCTTCAGGTGAAGCGAGCTGCTCACCAGCAGGATGCTCTTTGCCCCTCGTCGGCGCAGTTTCTCGGCGATGTTCCGCGCTTCCTCGGCGGTAGTTTGAGCACGCGACTCCAGCAAGATAGCCTTCTCGGGCACGCGCAGGTGGTGCGCGAGAACGGCTCGCACCTCCGCCTCAACCGGTGAGCCTTCATACGAGATACCCGAGAAGACGATCAGCGGCGCGAGCCGCTGGTGGTACAGAACCACACCCTGCACCGCCCGACGCAGGGAAGATTCACCCAGCGTGCCGTCGCGATATATACCCGCGCCCAGCACCACAATCGCATCGGCAGGCTGTATCTGTGAGGAAACCGCCAGCGAACGCGCCAGCAGGTTGGGCAGCGGCGTATACGCGCTGAGCAATATCCCCAGAACGCTCAGCGAACCCAGCAGACGCAGCAGCTTTTGGTAACGGGTAGCCTGGCTCATCGGTGTGGGTGTTGTTCCATACGACCAACAGGTATTCCTGCATGATGCTCATGAGCGCACGCAGCTCATGGCAGCCATATCGTGCCCGTGTTTTCGTGCCCTAATACCTCTCCCCCATACCACCACGCTCGCGCCGCCAGCCAGGCGCAAAAGAGCGCGTCTACCCTGTCCTCCAACTGCTTCAACTCGGACGCGGTTTCGGGAACCGTTTCCAGCCAGTCCGGCAGATGTAACCGCGGAGGAGGCAGACCCCCAATCAAATGGATGTAAACCTCCATCTGCTCGCGGCGGTACGACAGGTTCCTGCCCGGTCGCGCTTTGTACTGTAGAATGCGAGGTAGACCGAACAGCCTTACCATCGCCGCATGAGGGTATACCTCAAACACAACGCGACAGGGTTCCCCGTTGCGGAGGGGCGGGCGTCACCTGTACATGCAACCGTTCTGCCAGCAGGGCGCAGAGCCGTTCCCCGCGCGGAGGGTGTCCCAGAAGTCGCCGGTTCGCCGGATGGCAAGCCGCGTGGAAACGAGCAAATTGCCTGCGCATCTCCGCCTCTACCGGACGTTCGCCATTGAGGTTCGGGACCACCAGCGGAGCATCAACAGCAATACTCAGGGTGCCGCCGTCGTCCTGCTCTGCGATGGCACGGCAAATCTGCTCATCGGTGTCCAGCAGCCGCGCAGGTATGACCTCTTGCAAGACATCCCCCTGCCAGCGCAGTACTGCCAGTCCGGACGGGTTTCGTTTGCCCCAGGCAAGGTCAATCCCTACAAATAACGAACTGTTCACTGTCATCTCTATTGCTTCGCTCAAATAAGACGTAATGTCATCTATCTCGAGCAGCACCACGCAATACCAGACCTTTTGTCATGCTGAAGTCTATGTTGTTTGTCAAGGGGGAGAGGCACTCTAAGCCACTGCCCCGCGAACATACTCCCGCTCGTAATACCGCCAGTCCCGCA
>VSSL01000314.1_pt1 | contig 14194 bp, 10 predicted proteins | sample 4557531 | NCBI WGS metagenome assembly VSSL01 (sample SAMN10986726, study PRJNA523729) | hot springs metagenome | isolation source: hot springs | place: India:Timba, Gujarat | collected 2018-05-31 | reverse complement strand
GGTAGCGTGCGGCAAAATCCCGCTGAAAAATCGGCTGATGCAGCAGCACGCCCATAAAAACTTCCAACTGCAACGCATAGTCGAGCAGTCCCTTTTCCAGGCAAAAGGCACGAAACTCCTGAGCAAGCTGCACCGACGCCCGATAGACTGGCGGGCGGCTGGAATGACGGTCGCCCCAGGCGTCGATCAGCCGATCTGCCACTTCTTCCAGTGGAAACCCCGCAGTAGCCGCTTTTGCCATATTGTCGAGCAGTTGCGTCACAAGGCGTGGCGGCGTTATGCTGACTGCATCGAAAACGCCCTCCTCAATTGCCGTCCTGGCAAAACGCATCATGTAGTACTGGGCCGTCTCGACGGTCAGGAATATCGGTTCCCGCGCCGGGTCGAAACCAGCCGGTCCTGCCACAAGAGGCCAGAACCGCTCCAGGCTGCGGCGGGCCAGTCCGCTCAGTGTTACTACCGTAACATCACCGCCCAACGGGGCCGCCGGATCGTGGAGAGCCAACTGGTAAACACGCCCAACCGTGCGCTGCGGCACCAGGACCAGCACGCTCTCGGCGGGCACGCCGTCGGACAGCAGACTGCGCATATACTCGACGGCGTAAGTCGTTTTGCCCGCCCCCGCTGGACCTTCCAGAAATATGCGCGTACCTAACGGCGCTGTGGTCATATGGTCCTTCGTAGACTACCCGTTCTAAAACGCAGTATAACGTGAAGGCTTCCTCAATACAAAACAAACACAAAACGGGCCACGGTAGCCCGCAGCCCGTTGTAGAAGGCCCAATGCAGCCGCCAGGCTTACTCAAGCACCGGGATATACAACACCTGATCGACGAAGATATAACGCGGGTTGATCACAATGTCCTGGTTCGCGTACCAGATTTCGATCCAGTCGATCCCTCTGCCATAGGCGCTGCGCGAAATATCCCACAGCGTGTCGCCCAACTGGACTACGTAAGGCCGCCCTGGGCGCGGAATTTCTACCGGACCTGTCGGCGTTGGCGTGCGACTGGGCGTGAAGGTTGCCGTCGGCGTGTTCGTGGCCGTCGGTGTGAAGGTGGGCGTAAACGTTGGCGTATTTGTAGCCGTCGGCGTGAAGGTCAGCGTGAATGTGGGTGTAGGGGTATTCGTCGGCGTATCGGTAAACGTCGAAGTAGGTGTTGATGTACTTGTAGCCGTTGGCACAGGCGTGTTTGTCGGCGTCGCAGTGCTCGTCGCGGTATGTGTGGGCGTCGGCGGGATCGGCGATGGGGTATCCGTTGGCAACGGCGTATTCGTCGGCACCGGTGTACGACTGGGGCGCGGCGTCCACGTCGGCGACGGCACAACAGGCGAAGGAGTCCTGGTAGGGTAGGGCGTAGACGTCGGCATGAGCGCCACTCCTTGTGGCGTTTCAGACGGCTGCGGCACACCGGTTGACGTGGGACGCGGCGTGCGTGTAGCCGTTGGACGTGGCGTATCGGTCGAAGTTGCCGTCGGTTCAGGTTGTGTAGCCGTCGGGCGTGGCGTGTTGGTCGCCTGGGGTTCCGTCGCCGTCGGCTGTAAGACATTCACCTCGGTCGGCACCGGTGTATCCGATGGCGACAAAGTGTTCGTTGCCGTAGGCTCAGGGGTATCACTGGGCGCTACCTGAGTAATGGTAGCGGTCGGCGGCGCTGGCGTTCTCGTCACCGTTGCCCTTAGACCGACAACGGTTGGAGTTGTTTGGGGAACCACCGTTGAAGCATTATTGAGAAGGTATAGCAAGACAAGGATAATCAGCGCCGCAATGACGATGGCGAGAATCAAAAGCCCTCTATTCGTCCGTCCACCACGCGCGGACTCCGGAGAAGACGCGCCCTGAGCCATAGATTTTTCTCCCCAGCGAATTCGGCACAACAAGAACGGAGGATATTTTACTGATTATCTAGCATGATACCCCGTTCACTAAAGATTGTAAATTCCCGCAATCGACCAAAGTACAGGAAGGAAATCTCTAACAATAGATTGCCAGACATAAATAGGGCATATAGAATCAAAATATACGCAGGTATTCAGCGCGCCCATACCGGTTAGCGCCCCAAAACGCCAGACAGTGCCGAGGCCGGGGAATACCTTGACGAAGAGGATGTATTTCATGGCCGACACAGAGCGCGTCCTACTGGGAAAAGGTGGAAACGCACCTAAAAAAGGCGCTGGGGACGGGAAGAACGGAAATACAAAAGGCGAAAAAAAAGACAGCCCCGGTTCGGAAAACCTGAGCAGACGCCAGCGCATTGTGATAGTTTCAGGGTTTTGCATGATCGCCGGGTTGATTCTGTCCGCCCTGGTCCTGATCATTATGGGACTGATGCTGCCTGCAGCCGGGCTAAACGAGCAACTGGTGCTCCCCAGCCTGATATTGGCTTTCTTCATAATCATGGCCGTTTTTGCGCCCGTGATGCCCATCTGGCCCATCGACGTTCCCGACGACCAGGTATGGGCGATCATCGACGGCAACAACCATCTGCTACGCTACGTCGGCCCCGGCACCTATTACATCCGTCCCATTCAGGACACACGAGTTTACTCGAACCAGGGCGTCTTTTCGATTGACTTTGACGATGAGAGTTTTCTCTCCAGGGACCTGTTTCCCTACCGTGTACGGGCACATATCGTATGCAGACACGATGTTTTCGACGCCGATCCAACGCGGCTGAGAGGACTGCTGACGATGCCCGGCGACAGTATGCAGAATATGATCAAAACACGGCTCGACTTTGTCATCCGCGAGCAGCTTGCCAACTATCCCTGGCAAGGGTTGAACTTATATGGGCTGGAAATGTTGAGAGAGCCGCTTGCGGCCATCAGCGAATCTATCCAAAAAGTCATCGACGACTTCAAGCCGTGGGGCATTGCCCTGATTCCGCCGATTAACATCTTCCTGGATCTGCCAAAAATCGCTGCCGACGCACGCCAGCGGCGTATGGCAACAGCAGCCCTGGGGACCGACGTTACCGGCGAGAGAAACTCTTTTGCCGAACTGGTTAGGCTGACTTCGCTATCCGGGGATACCAATTTTCAGATCGACGACAGAGGAAAAATCCGCCTCACCCTTGATCCCGGCAAGCGAACCGAAGTCACCGTGTCGCAGGCCATTCTGGGTGCACTGGAGGCCTTCAATAAATCCAGGCCGCCCGCTGAGCCGGAGAAGCCGTCATCGTCGCCACCGACCGCAGGACTCATCCCGGCGACCAGCGCCTCCTCGGCTGGCCTGGACATTCGACCGGCAGAAACGCCGACGGATGAACATACTCCCACGCCACACGGCAATGCAACACCACACCAAGCGGAAACGTATTATCCACCTAACCCTATCAGCGATCCCAGGTCGCCTAAAGATGATGTCATTGACGCCGAGGAGGACGAGGAAGGACACTTCACTGTCCCACCTAATCCGCTTTTTTAGGATGGCAAGGCCGTGCTCTACAAGGCGGCCATATCATTGCGTTGCACAAACTCACGGAACAGCGGCGGCGTGATCCTGATGACGCCTTCTAATTGCAGCAGCTTCTTTTCTTGCAGCAGACGGAGAGCCGTATTTGAAATACCATCCAGCCGGTCGGCAGCAACCTCGCGCAGGGCCGTTTTTTCCTCCTCACTCAGACCGCCCCAGATCGTTTGGCACTCGGTCTGTACTGAGGGATGTTCTATCAAAAACTGAACTGCCTTCTCTTCAGACAGACCGAAGGGGGGCAAGTCTTCCATCAACCGAAAACTTGCACGTAGCAGGCCAGCATGTCCCCCGGTGACGCGCACCAAAAAGTGACGGTACTGAGCAGGGTAGTCTTTGCCATGCCTGCGAGCAAGGCGGTTCAGCATATCCATAGCGTCGGCTTCGCTATATGGACCGAGGTAGCAGATATTGTCCGTAAACAGCTCAATGAACGGTTCCAATGCGTGATAGTCAGACTCTTTTTCTTTCACGATCTGCGCCAATGGCCGCCGCGTCAACGTTAGATACATCAGCCGATACTTGTAATCATCCCGCAGACCACGCAAAGCGCGAAAGAACTTAGGCGGCAGGTTCACCAACATTTCCTCGAATTCATCGAAGACGAAGACGATCTGCCTGCGGCTGCGCGGTGAGCTTTCTGGCTTCAGCAGGATTTCTAAGCCGCGTTCCAGGTAACGTAGGCCGATATATGGCAACAAGCTATTGCTGCCATCCGTCATCCGGCGGTAAGCCGTCAAAAAATCATCCTTTTCTCGATCATCGAGGCCCGTTAGCGGATAAAAAGCCTTGTATAAGCGGTGCATCAACACTTCGTAGCCGGCCCAATAGCCCGGCAATCTCGAATCAGCCTGCCCTGGTGCATCCAACATCGTATTCGGATCGATCAAGATCAGGGTGAGCAAAGCACCTCGCTCAGGGTCTTGAGAATAACGTTCACTATTTAGCCGTTTAACGATCTCCGTTTGTACCTGCGTTGTAAGGATGTGACGCAGGAAATTCGATTTTCCGACGCTTCCCACCCCGACAACAGAACAACATTCTCCACTCAGAAGTTTGGAAAAGACATCCAGGGTTTCTTTTTCCCGGAAGTGTAAATTAACACTCGGAGATGCTGCTTGGTGTTGTTCTACCATGCCATCCTCACAGACCTAAATAAATCGCCCCTGTAGTCTCACCTTCATTCCGGGAGCACAGGGGCCTGTCCACAATCGGTATCCAGGGAAATGTACTGTCCATCAACCCAGCCCCATAAATCATTATAGTTCACAAACCACCAGGTATGCTCAGAATTGGTTCCCCCAACTCCGATAACCGACTGGTAAGGAATCAAGAGAAGAATATCCTCGCTACGTCCGGGGCCGGCCCGCATATTTAGATTATATTCCACAACTGCCCCACAGTAGACAGCCGCCGTTGGCGTTGGCAGCGGCGTCGATGTATGAAACTGTTCACGTGTGGACGTGGGCGTGGGCGTGAGTGTACTCGACGGAATTGTAGTAGGAGTTAGGGCAGTTATCTGTGTCGGACGCGGTGTGATCGTAGCCGTCGGTCTTCCGACCGTTACAGTCGGGGTCGGCGAAGGCAGAAGCACAACTGCCCGCGTCGCCGAAAACTGGCCGGGTAAAATAGGAATCAGGAACGCCGCACAAACCATCAAAAACCCGATTCCGGTGGACAGTAGTCCATAGGATCGTTCCGCCGCAAACGTCAGCGCCCGGCGCTCGAACAACAGCAGCACCAGTCCGGCGAAAAGTTCAGTCAGACCTAAAAACACAATGAGGACAACCGGATCGGGAGATGCAGGCGTGCTGCCTGTCACGAACGTGCGCAGGAAAAGCGTAGTGATGGCAGCAATTCCCGTCACGAAAGCAAGCGCACCGTTGATTGGGCCGACGAGAGACTCTCGACGACGCAACAACCGCCAGCTCGCCGCCAGCCATCCCCCCAACATGGAAATGGCGATGATCAGCGGCAGCGTTACGTCAGAAAAAACGACAGACATTGTTCATGCAATTCTCAGAATTTCGAGCGCCCCCGGTAGGATTCGAACCCACGACGCACGGCTCCGAAGGCCGTCGCTCTATCCTCTGAGCTACGGGGGCTGAAAGTGATCCTATTGTACCCATCGGCAGGACTCAGATCAACTCGTCCGGTTGCATCTCTGACCGCACCACGTCGGCCAGTGCACGCCATTCGGCGTCGATCCGGCGCATCCAGGTTGCCAGGTCCGACGCGCGCTTCTCGTCATCGGTTTCCAACGCGCGCGCCGTTAGTTCGATGCCGACGGCCAGCGTCGTCTGCAACGTGGTAAACAGGCCAACTTGGTCTCTGATCACGCGCTGCTGCGCTGCCGCTTCTTCTAACAAGGCGCGGGCTTCGTCGATGCGGCCTTGAAGATGATATACACGGGCCAATGCCCCGGCAGCACGCGCCCAACCAAGAATATCCTGTCCTCGATCCAACAGTGACAGCGCGGCAGACAGGTGATCCTCAGCTTCATCCAGCCGCCCCAGCGCCAGGTAAACCCGACCCACCGTCGCCTGCGCCCGCGCCAAGTTAGGACGGTCGCTAGCAGCAAGGCTTAACGCCTGCTCAGCATGGACGAGCGCCTGGCGGAAATCCCCTAACGCCAGATGCGCATCGCAGGCCAGGGCCGCAACACGGGCTGAAACCGTCAGCCCTTGAAGCTGTTCAAGAGCCAGGGCAGGCTGTTGCTCGTCCAGCGCCAGGCGGGCCAGCTCCAACCGACAGCGATTTTCCCCCTCAGCATTCCGAAGCTGCCGGAAAATCACAGCAGCTTGTTGTATGTACGCACGGGCCTGGACGTAGCGACGCTGATAGCGGTACACAACACCCAGTTCGACCAGCGCGCTCGCCTGTTCCCAGGGGGCGCCCGCTGCAACAGACAATCGCGCTGCCAGGTTGAGGTGTCGCTCTGCCGGATCGTTCACGCCCGTCCAGCGGCAGACAACTCCCAGCCAGCGGTGCAACACAGCTTGCTCTCCTGGCGATATTTCTTCTGCCCGCGCGATCAGCCGTTCCAGCAGTGGACGCCAGGCAGTCCACATTCCCTGGCGAGTAATGTCGGTCCAGACGGCGCGGATGACATCCACACACCATGTTGGAGCAAGACTAAGCGCATCTGCTATATCCAACAGATGATAGGCCAATGACGCCGCATATGGCGATCCAGGGAGAGCTTTGCCCAGCCGGAGCACCTCCTCATGCGCCCAACCTGCCACTTCTGGCTGGTCGCCGATCTTTTGGCGAAGAAACGCCCGCGCAACACTGTGCAGACGGTAACAGTCCCTGCCGGTGTCCAGACTCAACAGTGAAAGTCGGTCCAACTGCTGCGCTGCTTGAGCTGCCTGGGCCGGAGAAAAGCCACCGGCGAGGGAAATCAGATCATGCAGGATCAAGCGCGCCGGCAGCAGCCACGCCGCCAGCCAGAACCGGCGTGCGGTAGAGTCAAGCTGTTCCCAGGCGCGCTCGTAAAGATTCTCCAACAAAGCGGCCTGATCAGGGAACTGCACTTGCGGCCAGACTGCTTCAAGGGCGTGGCGGGGCATACGCGCCGCCAGTCGTGCGGTGACTTCCAACGCCAGTGGATTACCGCCTGCCTGTCGCCAGATCAACCGCCAGCGTTCCGGTTCAAGAGTCCGGTCTTCCGGCCACAGGCGCGTCACAATAGCTTGGGCATCCTCTTTCGAGAGTTCCGGCAGTTCGATAGCGGAAAGATCAAGTCCCTTCGGAACAGTCAAACGACTCGTCAACAACAACCGAGCTTCTGCAATCAGATTGAAAAAGGCAGCCATTCCTGGCCCATCGTCGAAAAGCGAGTCCACGTCATCCAGAACAATCAGGATATTCCACGACTGACAACAGGCGCGCAGGGCATCCCCATCATTGGACGGCAACGCCAACGCCTCAGCGCAGCGTGCAGCCAGAGCGGCAGGCGTCAGGTTTTGAGAAGCGACAATCCAGATTACCCTGTCCAGGTCGGCCTCATCGATCAGACGATGGGTCAACAGCAGCGCCAGCGCCGTTTTGCCGATTCCTCCCGGCCCGGTCAAGGCCACGTGGCGACGTGATGTGTTTGCCATCAGCCTGGACCATGCCCAATCGAACAGCGCGGCGCGCCCGACAATCTCATGGCCCGGCAAGGGAGGGACGGCCCGTCGCAGACGATCTCGATGCGCCTCGCGGCGCGCCGTCTGCTCGCGCTGGATCAGACGGGATGTTAACCGTTGCAGGCCGCGATCCTGACGGCGGCGCAGGGTGCGTTGATCCTGTCCGGCGATGGCCTCCAGCCGTTCCCAAGACAAATCCAAATCAACGCGCGTATAGCGTATAAACAGCAGACTCCAGGCTTCCAGCTCTGCTGCACCCTGCCGGAAATCAACTGCCAGCGCCTCAACCGCTTGTTTCAACGACATCGTAACGTCCGGCGGCGGCAGGTGGTAATGGGCGCGCTGGTCGCGCAACGCTAGAACAATCTCATCATTCAGCCACTCCAGCAACGCCAGGTCAGCAGCGGCGCTCCCGGCGACCGCCGATGGATCGGCCAGTCGCCGTTCAAGTAGCGCAAATGCCCTCAGCGGCGTGGCAGGCAACGGCCTGGCAGCGCGTCCCGCATCCAGAACGCGCTTGAGATTCGCAGTAGATAGCGCCGGAGAACGCGAATGAACCTGCATTGAAGATAACTGGGAATACCCGGCAACAACATTACCAGCGTGCGTCGGGGAACGTGACCACTCTGGCGTGAACACCGATGCGTTTGTACATCTGGAAACCTGTGAACGGATGCCCCAGGATACCGTCATGGATGGCCCAGGACCGGCCACGCACCGTTTTCCAGGCATCAGGCTGACGGAACGGCGTCGAGCCATCGAGTTTCCGGTACAGCTCGCCGCCTGGCTGAAACTCCTGGTGAATCCACTCCATCTGTTTACGGCCCTGGATATAGCCGAAACCATACCGCTCGAAGCTGATAGCATTATGGTAGGCAAACGGCTCGATCAGGAACATGTCGTGCCCCATCCGCGTGACAAACCCCTCAAATGCGGGCACGGCCATCCGAAAGACCCGCAACCCTGCCCGAATCTGCCCCGGTGCAAGCCCGGCCTGCATCGCGGCCACTTCTGCCGCAATGTTACGCCCCTGAGTGCCCAGATAGGTCGGATTGCCATTCGGATCACGGTCAACAGCGAAACGCGGTGCATCGGGATCATTGATCATCACCAGCAAAACCATTAACTGGTGGTTAAAAGTGTCGGCCATGTGCAGATACATAACAGGGTCCAGATCGTCGGGCTTCTGCCGGATACTGATCTCGACAGCTCGGCTGCCCGGCGGCCCGTTGATACTGACAACATCCTGGCCGTGGTGGGTAAGGGTCTGGTAATCAATGCCAAAGCGCTCGTAGGTCCAAGAAAGAATTAGCGTGCGGTAGATGGCGTGTTTTTGCGGCGGCGGCAGGTTGTTGATGCCGCGAATGGAGGTCGGCCAGACTTTGGGCGGCTCAGGCGCAATTTCCACAGTAGCCTCCTCGTCTGAAACTCTACTCCCGGTAGCGTTCGCGTAAAGCGCGCTCGATCTGGCGTTTGCTGTCGCGTTCGGCAAGCGCTTCGCGCTTATCATACTGTTTTTTGCCACGCGCCAGAGCGATCTCTACTTTCGCCAGCCCACGCTTGAGATACATCAGCGTTGGAACAAGGGTATAGCCTTTTTCCTGAACGCGCCCAATCAGACGGTTGATCTCCTTGCGGTGCAACAGCAGCTTACGCGCCCTGGTAGGATCGTGTCCGAACCGCCCGGCCTGGCTGTAATCCGCAATGTGCACCCCCACCAGCCACAACTCCCCATCACGGACCTCGACATAGCCATCCCGGAGATTGACGCGGCCCGCCCGGACAGATTTGATCTCCGATCCGACCAGGACGATCCCAGCTTCAAAGCTATCTTCAAGGAAATACTCGTGTTGCGCCTTGCGATTGGTCGCCACGACCTTGCGGTCGCTGCCGGGAACCTGTTTGCTCATCGATTAACCTTAGATGCTCCGCCGGGAGCGTCGTGCGGCGCCCCCGGCCATGCTGCCGCGTTATTCCGCGCCCGGATAATGCTCATCAATATACGCCATTGCCGCATCGAGCCAGGGATCATCGCCGGGCTGAAGCGTGGTCAGGTCATCCGGAAGTTCAACCAGAATATCCGGCTGGAGTCCCACGCCCTCCAATGGGTCCTCGTTAGGGGTGTACCATGCGCCGTAAGTGATGCGCAACTGCGAACCATCCGACAGATCGTGGAGCAACTGAATCGAGCCTTTGCCGAACGTAGGTGTGCCGATCAAAACGCCGCGCTGACGGTCGCTGATCGCCCCGGCGACGATCTCCGAGGCGCTGGCGCTGCCGCCGTCGATCAACACGATCAGCGGCACCGTTTCGGCCACATCACCACTGTCTGCGTAGAAGGGGCGCTCCTCGGCAGCCAAACTGGTCCGTTGTGTGGCAACCAGACCTTCTGGCAAAAACAGGTCGCTGACGCTGATGGCCTCGTCTAACAACCCGCCCGGATTGCCGCGCAGGTCAAAGATCAAGGCGCGCGGGTTTTCCGCCAGCAACGCCGTGATTTGTTCCTCTAGTTCGCTGGTGGCAATGCCGTTGAACTGAAACAACGACACGTAAGCCACATTGCCGTCCAGCATCTGGCCGTAAACCGTCGGCACTTCGATCTGGCGGCGTTCGACATCGACCTCAAAACTTTCGTCGGTCGAAGGGCGATAGATCTCCAGATGCACAACCGTCCCGATAGGGCCGCGAATCAGGGCGGTCCCTTCTGCCAGCGTGAGATTCTCCAGAGAGCGTCCATCCACACTCAGGACAATGTCGCCATCACGCAGGCCGGCAGCCTGCGCCGGATGATCGGGGAAGGCATAGACGATGTATAGCTGCCCAAACTCGTTCAAGCGGACGTAAGCGCCGATCCCGCCGAAGCTGCCTTCGACGTTCTGACGTTCGATCTGGGCGATGCTCGGCTGAATGAAAGCGGTGTAGTCATCTCCCAACGACGCCAGCATTCCCCGGATTGCCCCATAGGTCCGCTCCTCAACGGATGGAATGTCGTAATAAAATTCCTGCTCGATATAATTCCACGCTTCCCAAAAAACCTCGAAGCCGGGCGGATTAGCCTGCTGCGGCGCTCCCGCAGCGGCGCCGCCCGCCGTCACAAAACCGGCAAAAAAACCACCTCCGGCTACCAGGATCAACGCAATGGCAATAGCCGCCACTTGCCAACCCGTCTTAAGGCGAGGCAGTTCCAGTCCTTGCGATGAAGCAGCAGAAGAAGTTAGTTTCATTGGTCGTGTACCCTCACCAAATATACCGAGTCTCATCGTATTTGCTCCTGAAGATAACGGATCGCTTCCCCGATTTCTACATCTCGCCCGTCTTCTGCCGGGATCATCGCAATGTCCGGCGTGAGGCCGTTGTTTTCCAGTTGTGCACGGTCGGGGGTGAGCCATTCCGCCGACGTGATGTGCACCGAAGACTGGTCGGACAACCGGAAGATCAACTGGACCGACCCTTTGCCATAGGTTGCCTGACCGATCAAGATGCCGCGCTCATGCGCCTGCAAGGCCCCGGCGACCAACTCGGCGGCGCTGGCCGTGCCGTGATTGATCAAGATAGCCATCGGCAGTTCAATGCCCATCCCCCCGGCGGTAGCCGGATATTCGCGCTCTGCGTCACGGGTACGTTCGTAGACAATGACCCCTTCATCCAGAAATTCGTCAGCTGCCTGGATGGATTCCTGAAGTAACCCGCCCGCATTGTTGCGTAAGTCCACAATCCACGCAGCGATGCCGGCATCACGCAGTTCTTGCAGCGCAGTCCGCAGTTCATCCGGCGTGCGGCTGGTGAACCGCTGAATCTGTACGTAGCCGATCCGGGCATCTTCAACCAGCGCCCGCCAGATCACCGACGGCACTTCGATCACTTCAAACGCAATAGTATATGTCTGTTCCTGGCCGGTCGCTCGTTTAAGGACACGCAGCACCACACCGTTGCCGTTACCGACCTCACCTCGCATCGCCTGGTCGATCACGTCAATGCGCTCCTGTGGCGTGATCACCAGATCGTTCACTTGCAAAAGCGTGTCTCCATCCTCAATACCGGCGCGTTCGGCGGGGCCTTCACGAAACGGGTACAAGACGAAACTGCCGTCAGCGGCGTGCTGCACCTGGACGCCAATGCCGCCATAATGTCCGGCCAGCACATCGGATTCGCTTTGCGCGACAGGGGGATCGACGAAAAAGGTGTAAGGGTCATTCAGGGAATTGAGCGCACCGCGAATAGCCGCATATTCAAATTCCTGCTGTGTGGGCAGATCCCGCAAATAGTTACTTTCTAGCAGGGTGTGAACCTCGGTCAGCAAAGGATAGTTCCCCGGTTCGGCCAACACCCGCGATGGGTTCACCGTCACGCTCAACCCATCGCGGAAGAAGAAGCCGGCCATAAACACCGCGCACAAAACCAGCCCGACCAAAAACCCGCGCCCCACCAATAACAACGCTGCATTTCGTGAAACCGGTTTGGATGGCATACCGTTAACCATTGCCCTTGAAGCAACCGAGGTACAGGCCGCATTTTAGCATAGCGCCGGCTGAAACACGAGCAAAGCCTGCTCGAACTGGCTTTACCCCACATTTTGCTGTACGGTTATAGGAAAGATCGGTGGCCGGGAAAATCTCTTGTTTTGAAGGAATCTCTCTATGCCCGAAGAACGTCAACCCCTGGTGCTCATTGCCGACGACGAACCGGACATGGTGGTGTTGCTGCGGCGATTGTTTTCGCGGGATGGATTCCAGGTTGAGGGTGTGGCCGATGGAACAACGGCATTGGAACGGGCTGAAGCCCTGAAGCCGGACCTGATTCTGATGGACGTACAGATGCCGGGACTCAACGGTTTTGAAGTGCTGCGACGGCTGCGCCAGAACAAAATCACAGCGCATATCCCGACGATCTTCATCACGGCGGCAGCGCGCGAACCGACGGATGTTGCCAAAGGGTTGGGGCTGGGCGCAGATGACTATGTGCTCAAACCCTTTAATCCGCACGAACTGCTGGCGCGCGGGCGCAGCAAAATCCACGCGCGCCGGCTCGAAGAGCGCCTGCAACGTCGCACCGAAGAACTGGAAGCCCTGGTACGAATCGGGCGGGAGTTCAACCAGCGCCTGCAACTCGACGACCTGTTGGACCTGATTGTCTCTGTATGTACCACAGAGTTGCCGAGCGAGCAGGTGTTGCTGTGCCTGTTGGACCAGCAGACGCGCCCAACGGCCTGGCGCGTCCTCGATCCGCAGGAAATGTCCGAGGCGACCATCCAACATCTGATCGAACGCCCCGACTCATTGGTGGCGGCCATGTTGCAAACGGAGCAATCTGTGCTGTCCTCCGACTCCCGGCGAGTGCTGCTGCCACCAGACTGCCATGCCATCGTGGGAACCCGCATCGTGCATCATGGTGATGTGCTAGGCGTGCTGGTGCTGGGCCACAGCCAGGCCGAGCGGTATGACGAGAACCATCTGCGCTTGCTCGAATCGATTACCGAACAGGCAGCCCTGGCAATCCGTAACGCAGAGCTTTACGCCGAACTACGGCACTATGCCCTCAACCTGGAAAATATGGTCGCGGAACGCACCTCGGCGCTGCGGGCGGCGCAATCGCAGTTGGTCCGTTCCGAAAAGCTGGCCTCGTTAGGGCGGTTATCCGCCGGAATTGCTCACGAAGTCAACAATCCGCTCCAGGCCATCCGCAACTGCCTGGAACTTGCCATTGAAGACGTTGACTCCAAACGCCCGGTAGACCGCGAACTGTTAACCGTCGCCGAACAGGATGTACAACGGATCCGCCGTATTGTAAGCCGTCTGCTAGACTTCGCGCGGCCCGGTTCTGGGGAGATGACGCCGGTCGATGTTCCTGAGCTTATCTCCGACGTGCTACGCCTGGTCGAACCCCAATTGGCGCGGGAACAGGTGGTCGTTTCCAAGCAGATCGAGCCGACCCGTCCGGTGCGGGCAAACGAGGATCAGCTTAAGCAGGTTATTCTGAACCTGATCCTAAACGCTCAGCAGGCCATGCCCGGCGGTGGACGATTGACAATAGCTGTCAGCCAGCAAGGCGGGGAACTGCACATTCGGTTCACCGACACGGGCGTAGGCATTCCCGAAAGCGACCTGGGGCGCATCTTCGATCCGTTCTTCTCAACTAAACCGGATGGATCGGGCCTGGGCCTGTCGGTAAGCTATGGCATCATCGAGGGACACGGCGGGCGCATCGAGGTGAGCAGCACGGTCGGCCAGGGCAGACATTCGTCGTGATCTTGCCGACGACGAGCAGATGTAACAGCGGGGACGGCGTTCGTCGTCCCCCGCCGGTTTTCTCAGTCAATAGGCCCCAGGGCTGCGACTCGCTTCTGGGCACTTTGCAACGCTTCGCGGGCCGTCTTTTTGCCGGAGAGGGCCAGGGTATATTCCTCCCCCAGGATGTCCCCAAAGGCGAAGGAGTGCCGCGTGACCGGGCGTTCTCCACGCGCAAAGGCCCGCGTGGCGCGCGTCGATTCCACCAGATCGGGGCGGAAACGCGCTGTAAAGCGCGGATCGCGCAGTACGGACGTGCGCGACACTTCCACAAAGCCGCTGCGCTGCGCATCTTCGATCAACTG
>VSSL01000313.1_pt1 | contig 14202 bp, 13 predicted proteins | sample 4557531 | NCBI WGS metagenome assembly VSSL01 (sample SAMN10986726, study PRJNA523729) | hot springs metagenome | isolation source: hot springs | place: India:Timba, Gujarat | collected 2018-05-31 | reverse complement strand
GGAGGAATGCAACTGATTGAATTTCTTAATCTTGATTCCGATAGAAGATATGATATCGGAGTTGACCGCACAATGATTCCTGATATGTATGAAGTTATGGTAACCGATGAACGACAGATTATTGAACGATCAACTACAAATGCAATGCGTATTAGCGGGGATGTTGTATTTAATTCAGAACAATTGGAGAAAATTAGATTTCCAGAAGTAGCAATTGAACAAAAGTCTGATTATGTGCAAGCTGAAATCCGTTCGAACTTTCTGGATGCTTTGATTTGGAAAGCAAATCTTGTTACTGATTATAATGGAGTTGCTGAAGTTCAATTTAATATTCCCGATAATCTTACTACCTGGCGAACGACTGTCAAAGGCATTACAAAATCATCAGAAGTTGGTCAAAAGGTTGATAAGTTTATAAGCAGAAAAGACTTGTTAGTGAGAATGGAAACACCTCGGTTTTTAAGGGAAGGAGATGAGGTGATAATATCTACCATCGTTCATAATTATCTTTCAACCGAAAAGAAAACTAAAGTTGAATTCACATCTGATAAACTATTACTTCTGGCATCGAAGATAAATTCGGATTCTTATTCAAGTAATTTTTCAGGTAAGAAAATTTATGAAGTTAATATTCCTGCTAACTCTGAGTTAAGGATAGATTGGAAATGTAAAGTTAATTATCCACTAGGCGAAGCAAAACTAAAAGTTGAAGCATTAACAAATGAAGAGTCAGATGCACTTGAATTAAAAGTACCTATTCTTCCCAACGGAATAAAAATAGTCAATCCATTGGTTGCGAATTTTTCAGAGAACAATATTAATGAAACACTGGAGTTTGAAATTCCTAATAACATTGATTTGCTTTCTGCAAAGTTTTCTTTTTTCCGTTTCTCCTTCTCTTGCAGGAACAATTCTTAAAGCATTGGATGATTTGGCTGGCTATCCTTATGGATGCGTAGAACAAACTATGAGCAGGTTTTTGCCAACAGTTATTGTTGCAAATACTTTTAAAGAAATTTCAGTTCCGCTTAAGTCAAAAACCATTGAAGAACTTCCCAAATATGTTGAAGCCGGACTGAAACGATTATATGATTTTCAACATTCTGACGGTGGTTGGGGTTGGTGGACGAATGACAATACAAATCCTTTTATGACTGCTTATGTTATTTATGGTTTAACTCTTGCAAAACAAGCCGGTTATAATATTGACCAAACTATTTATGAATCGGGATTGAGAAATCTGAAAAAGCAAGTAGAACTTGCCGATCCTAAAATTGATGAAACTACACTTGCCTATATGATTTACTCTTTAAGCTTTGCACTGAAAGATTCCGATTATCAGAAAAAACTTTACTATCAAACTATTGATGTTTTACTAACACGCGAACTTGGTTCATATCCTCTCGCTTTGATAACTATTGCTCTGAACAATTTTGGTGAAAAAGAAAAAGCAAATCAAACTGCCGAAAGGTTGATTAAACTTGCCACTGAAGAATCTGGATTTGCATTTTGGGGTGGTGAAAGCTGGCATTATCGCTGGCAGAATGATAATGTTCAGGGAACTGCTTTTGCAGTTAAAGCTATAATTAATGTTAAAGGTGATAGTGAGTTAATTTCCAAAGCAGTAAGATGGTTATTGAAAAAGAAACAAGGATTCTCCTGGCGTTCAACTCAGGAGACTGCGAATGTGATTTTCGCTTTGACAGATTATCTGAAGCTGACCAAAGAATTAAACCCTGATTATTCTGTAAAGGTGTTTATAAATGACAAAGATATTTTCTCAAAAACTTTTTCTAAAAATGATATTTACACAGAACCTGAAGTAATATCACTTACTGCTTCAAAAGATAATTTGTTAAAAAAGGGAAAGACAAAATTATTATTCAGAAATCCGGAGACGGAAAAGTTTATTTCTCTGGATTAACTGAATACTTCTCTAATGATTTTAATTCAGCTGAATAATGAAAATGGTTTCAAAGTTAGAAGAGAATATTTTACACTCGAACCAAAACAGGTTGATGGAAAAATTATTTATGTAAAAGAAAAGTTCAACGGACAAATAACAAGTGGTAAAGAATTGTTTGTTAAAACTTATGTTGAAACTAAATCATCTGATATGGAGTATTTTATTCTAGAAGATATGCTGCCTTCAGGCTTTGAAGTTGTAAAAGATATTGATCGCTATGCAATAGAAGGTGAAAGTTATTATCCGATTTATGATGATTGGGGCTATAGACCCTGGCGTTGGCATTATGCTGACAGAGAATATCGTGATGAAAAAGTTGCTTTCTTTGTTACCAATTGTAACAGTAAAATGGAATTCTCATATATCATAAGAGCACAAATTCCAGGAGAATATAAAATAATGCCTGCGCAAGGTTATTTAATGTATTATCCAGAACTGAATGGATTTAGTGAACTGGTTAGTGTAAGAGTTCAAGACCAAAAGTAAAAATTTTTCAACTTTGCGTCCCTGCAACACAAATCTTTTCTTAATTGCAGGGACGCAAAAAAGTTTAATTAAATTTTTCCCTCGTTATTCGCTTTAGACTATGTCCTTTTTCTTCACTTACTTTTCTTCCCATTGAATGAATCATTTGCCTTAGCTCTGCGACATATTCAATAGGGACGTAGGTTTTTTTTGTTAGCGTAAATTCTGTATTTGTCTTTGTACTCATCAGGTGTGAAGTTAGGCATTATAACATTTGCACCAACAGTTAATCCTAATCTTCTACCTTCAGGTGTGAGTGTTGAAAGAGCTGTTGTTGCTGGAATGTGAACATTCTTTAAAACAATTCTCGCTACTGCCATTGTCTTTAATGTTAAGTTTAAATCTGCCGGAGGAATATTTTTCATCGGCGTTTCAGGTGATGGAATAAACGGACTGAATGAACACATATCACAATCAAGTTCTTTGCAAAGAAGAATATCGTCCGCAATATCTTCAATTGTTTGACCTGGCAAACCGATAATGTTTCCGCTGCCCGCCTGAAATCCAATTGACTTCAGATATCTTAAGTGCGCTAATCGTTCCTCAAGTTTCTGATGTGAATGCAGAGCTGAATATAATTTTTCATTTGCAGTTTCGTGTTTAAGTAAATATCGGTCGGCGCCAGCAGATTTCCATTCATCGTACTCTTCAAAACTTCTTTCACCCAAGCTTAAAGTTATTGCAACATCGCAATTATCTTTGATGCTCTTTATAGTTCTTGTAATATCTTCTTTACTATAGCTAAAATCCTCTCCCGATTGAAGAACAACAGTTTTAATTCCGGCAGAATGAATATGCTTTGCTGTTTCAATAATTTCTTCAACACTCATCCTGTAACGATCTAATTGTTTATTGCCTTTCCTTAATCCGCAGTAAACACAATCTGCCTCACAATAATTTGAAAATTCAATTATTCCCCGGAGATGAACTTCATCGCCACAAAATTCTTTTCTTACTGAATCAGCTTTCCTGAATAGTTCGGAAATATCTTTGTCATCTTTTAAGCTCAGAAGATAAACTATATCATCTTTATTCAGCTGCGGTTTATTCAGTACATCTGAAAGAATTTTATCATCAGCAATGTAGATATCCTTTTTCATCAATTCCGGATTCACTTTCAATTATTATAAATAAACATCCCTTTCACCGGCATCAACTTTACGAATCATTTCTTCTGTTCTTCTTTTTGTCGCACCCGAAAGTTTTCTGAGTTCATTATCAATAAAATGTTTTCCAATCATTCTCGTTTCTGCTGAGGCGAAATCATTTAAATATTCTTCAAAAGTTGCCATTGCATTCGGAACGCATATTTTCCCGATGTTTCCGGTTTTTGCAAGTTCCATAAATCTGTCGCCGGTTCTGTTCGAGCGATAACAAGCTGTGCAGAAACTTGGCATATAACCAAGTGAAGTTATGTCTTTTACAACTTCATCTAGACTTCTGTGATCACCAAGCTGAAATTGCTCAAGTTCATGTTCATCAAGACTTTCCTGTGATTCTTTATAAGCACCAGGAGCGGTTCTGCTTCCGGCACTTATTTGAGAAACACCAACTTCAAACAATTCACGGCGAAGCTCTGGCCTTTCTCTTGTTGAAAGAATTATTCCTGTATAAGGAACTGAAAGTCTGATTACTGCAACTAATTTTTTGAATGATAAATCATCCACTGCGTGTGGAGGATTCATTGCTGCAGGCGCATTAAGTGCTGGTTCAAGTCTCGGAATAGAAATAGTATGCGGACCAATTCCATATTTATAATCTAAGTCAGCAGCGTGCATAAGAAGAGCAAGAGTTTCGAAACGATAATCAGTTAATCCGAATAAAGCACCAATACCAACATCATCAATACCTGCCTGAAGCGCTCTGTCCATTGCATAAAGTCTCCACGCAAAATCTGATTTTGGTCCTGATGGATGCATCTCTTTGTAAGTTCTGTAGTGATATGTTTCCTGAAAACACTGATAGGTTCCAATTCCAAAACTTTTAAGTAATTTAAAATCCTTTAATGTAAGTGGTGCAGTATTAACATTAAGCCGTCTGATATTATTTCCGTTGATGTTTATACTATAAATTCTTGATATAGCTTCGCCTAAAAATTCCATACTTGCTTTTTTAGGATGTTCACCTGCAACAAGCAGTATTCTTTTTTGTCCTGTGAGAACCAGATATCTTGCTTCTTCTTCAATCTCATCAACAGTTAATGTTCGTCGTTTTAACTCTTTGTTATCTTTTCTGAATGCACAGTAAAGACAATTATTAACACACAGATTTGTAACATAAAGAGGAGCAAAGAGTACAAGTCTGTTTCCGTAAATTTTTTTCTTTTACTTCTTTAGCTTTGTGAAAAAGTTCATCTAAAAGCTCGGGATCAGAAATATTCAGTAATGCAGCGCTCTCTCTTAATGTTAATCCTTTAGCATCTGATGCTTTCTGAATTATTTCGCGTTGTAAGATTTTTATCGTCAGTTTTCATCTTCTAATAGAGAATTGATATATGATTCGTTTATAAACTCCATAATTCCCTCGGAATTTTAGTTCTAATAAGTAGTGCCTTTTTCTTTGCACTGTTGAATTACTCTGTTCAATCACTTGACGCAACTATGATACCACAGAAAGGTTAAAAAATTTTTATCAGATAACATTCATTTATGAATTATTCTTAAAAAAGAGAAATTCTTTTTCATGATTTGATATTGTTTAATAAATGTGAAAGATATTATGCGTTTATTACATACTAAATGCAATCGTAAAACTCAAATCTTGTGGAACACTATTTGAAATTTCTGCAAATACTTATGAGAACAGAAAAGGACATATTTGGCTTAGTTCAATTGCCCGATGAAACTTTATATGGAATTCATACTTACAGGGCGATAAAAAATTTTCCCTCAAGTGGAGAAAAGATAAATCCATATCTGATAAAAGCTTACTTACAGGTTAAACTTGCTGCCGCAGAAACGAATTATAGAGCGGAATACTCGGGCAAGACAAATACAAATTTATTGTTGAAGGAATTGAAAGGTTAATTGACGAAACCAATGATGCCATTGAAGGAAAGTCTTTACTGATTTATGATAAAATAATTGTTGATCCTTATCAGGGTGGTGCAGGAACTTCTCTTAACATGAATATCAATGAGGTGATTGCAAATACTGCTCTTGCACTTTCAGGAAGAAACTACGGCGAATATAATTTTATTCATCCTATTGATGATATAAATCTTTCGCAATCAACAAATGACACATATCCTACTGCTTTTAAAATTGCTTCGATTGTTTTGCTTCGTGAACTAACCGAAGCATTTGCTAATCTTCAAACGGAATTACAAAAAAAAGAAAATGAATTCAGTAACATAATCAAACTTGCCAGAACTCAGCTTCAGGATGCAGTTCCGATTACTCTTGGTCAGGAATTTGGTGCTTTTGCTCAGGCAATTGCCAGAGACAGATGGAGATTATATAATGGTGAAGAAAGACTTCGTTCGGTAAATCTTGGCGGAACTGCAGTTGGTAATTCCATAAGTGCTAACAGGGATTATGTTCTTCAGGTTAACTCAGAGCTTAATAAAATTACAGGCTTACCAATTGCAAAAGCAGAAGATTTAATTGAAGCAACACAAAACCTCGATGTATTTGTTGAAGTTCACGGACTTGTAAAAGCAGGTGCAACTTCAATAATAAAAATTTGTAATGATATCCGTTTTCTTTCAAGCGGTCCTTTTGGTGGTATCGGAGAAATTGTATTGCCAGAAATGCAGGCGGGCTCTTCTATAATGCCCGGAAAAGTAAACCCAGTTATCACTGAACATACAATTCAGATTGCAGAGCTTGTTAAAGGACACGATGTTGTAATAACAAATCTTGTTGGAAGTGGTAATCTTGAATTGAATGCATTTCTTCCGGCAATCTCTCATTTATTCCTTAAATCATTAATATTGCTGAGAGATGCTTTATATAATTTATCAGAAAAATGTATTAAAGGCATCAAGGCAAACAAAGTTAGATGCAGAGAAAATTTGTTAAAATCTTCTGCTTTAGCAGCAATTCTAGTTAATGAATTTGGTTATGATAAAATTTCTGAATGGGTAAAAGAAGCTTATAAAAATAATGTTGCTTTTATTTCTTTTTTGAAAGAAAAAAATCTTATTGATGAACAAAAATTAAATGAAATAATTAATCGTGAAATAGGTGTAAACATTGAGTAAAGTAGCAGAAGCAAATCGTCCCCATATAGCAATTGTCGGAAGAAGAAATGTTGGAAAATCGTCATTGGTAAATGCTTTACTTGGACAGGACTTATCAATAGTTTCCGATATCCCCGGCACTACGACCGATCCTGTAAAAAAAGCATTCGAGCTTTTACCTTACGGACCGGTTGTGTTAGTTGATACTGCCGGAATTGACGACGAAGGTGAACTCGGTCAAAAGAGAATAAGTAAGACAATTAAAATCCTTTCGCAATCTGATTTTGCACTTGTTGTACTTGATGCAAGGGAACGATTGCAAAGTAAAGAATTGGAATTGCTGGCATATCTTGATAAAATTTCTGTTAACTATATAGTTGCAATAAATAAAATTGAATTTGGAGTTAATCCAAAATTACTTGATGAACTTAAAGAACTACGCATCACACACTTTGAAGTATCCTGCAAAGAGAAAGTTGGAATTGATGAATTAAAAAGAAAAATGATTCGGATGCTTCCTGCTGAAATTGAACCACCACTTATCAGCGACATTGTTTCGCAAGGTGATGTTGTTGTGATGGTCGTTCCGATTGATTTGGGTGCACCAAAGGGAAGATTGATTTTACCTCAGGTTCAAACAATCCGTGAAGCACTTGATGAAGATACAATTGTAATTGTTTGCAAGGATAAAGAGCTCCGTTCAACACTTGAAAATCTTAAAAACTATCCTGATTTGGTTATTACCGATAGTCAGGCAATTATGCGTGTTGCGGCAGATGTTCCGGAAAAAGTAAAGCTTACCACATTTTCAATTTTAATGGCGCGTCATAAAGGTGATCTTCCAACCTTTGTAAGAGGATTAAAAAGAGTTGAAGAACTTGAGAACGGCGATAAAGTTTTAATTGCTGAAGCTTGTACGCACCACGCTCAGGCAGATGATATTGGTACAGTTAAAATTCCAAGATGGTTAAGAAATCATACAAAAAAAGATTTGCAGATTGACATTGCACATGGAGCTGATTATCCGGAAAACCTTTCCGATTACAAACTTATTGTACACTGCGGTGGATGCATGCTAAAAAAGACGGGCAATGTTGACCAGAATGAATGAAGCAAAACTTTTAGATGTACCAATAGTTAATTACGGTGTTCTTATTTCATATATGCACGGAGCAATTCCTCGCGCACTTCGTCCATTTGAAGAAGCAATTGCAGAGTGGGAGAGACTGAAAGTTAATCCCAAATAAGTCTTGTAAATATTTTTCCTTCATCAAGTTTATTCAAAGATTTAAAAATATTTTGAAACCATACTTGCTCATTTATTAAAAAAGTAAACTCATTACGTTTCTCCTTTCCATTGCGTTGAAATTAAATCATCTGAGTTGTATTTAATCCTCAAGAATTAGTTGTTCTAACTTCTCAAAGATTGTCTGAAAAAGTATTTTGCTCCACCTCACAAAATCATTCCTCAATTCAGTAAACTACTTCTCACATACAAGAAAACTTAATTGCTGATTATGAATTGTTGATTTGAAATTTTTATTTAAAAAAATCTTTTTTCTGTTAACTGATGGCATTTAATATGACAAAATTCAGTGACTGCGATTTAACTAATTGAGGACAAAATGCATAAACAAATTTTTGAATCATATCAACCGCTTGACAGAAGTAGTCTGATTCCGCTTCTTCAGGATGTACAAAATATTTATGGTTATTTACCTGAGAATGCATTAAGAGATATTTCAGACTTTGTTGGAGTTCCATTAAGCAGAGTTTACGGAGTTGCAACTTTTTACAATCAGTTCAGATTAACTCCATTAGGGAAAAATATTATTCGTGTTTGCAGAGGAACGGCTTGTCATGTCAAGAATTCAGCAAATATTTTATATGCACTCGAAAGCGAACTCGGAATTAAAGCAGGAGAAACTACCCGCGATAAACAATTCACAATCGAAGTTGTTAATTGCATCGGTGCTTGCTCAATAGCACCTGTAATTCTGGTTAATGATGATTATCACGGAAGAATAACTGTCAAAGACATTCCAAAAATTTTGAAGAAATATCAAACCACGCCGGCAAGTAAAAAGCCAGAGAAAGCAGAGGTAGAAGGATGAAAAACTTTGATCAGCTATGTTGTGAAAAATGCTGGCACACTCCGCAGAATCCTTGCGAACATTTTATTCAATGCTGCACAGAAGGTCCGCTTTGTCATAGCGATGATAAATGTCGGGTTGAAATTTCTTCATTAAGGAAAAGATTACGATATGAAGAACATGAACTTCCAATCATAATAATTGGAATGGGAACTTGCGGACTTGCTTCAGGTGCCGGAAAAACTAAAGAGGCAATTCAGGAAGAATTGAAAAAGTTAAATATTGAAGCTATCGTTGAGTCAACAGGATGTATTGGTTACTGTGCTGTTGAACCAATTGTTGATGTTAAACTTCCCGGTGAAGACAGAGTTTCTTACTGCGAAATTATTCCCAAAATAGTTCCTAAGTTTTTACATACAGTTTTAGTTGAAAAGAAAATCTTTAAAGAAAAACTTTTGGGAACTCACGGCAAAACAAATCAGGATGCAAGAAACATAAATGAAATTCCATTCTTCGAATTTCAGAGAAAAATTGTTTTATCAAATTGTGGAATAATAAATCCTGACTCGATTGACACTTATTTGGCTTATGGAGGATTTAAAGCATTCGATAAAGTAATACGATTAATGAAACCCGAAGAAGTAATTAAAGAAATTTCAATAAGTGGTTTGAGAGGCAGAGGTGGTGGAGGTTTTCCAACGGGAAAGAAATGGGAATTAGCGCATAAACAAGCAGCAGATCAGAAATATTTAATCTGCAATGCTGATGAAGGTGATCCTGGTGCATTTATGGATCGTTCACTTCTTGAAAGCGATCCGTTCAGAGTAATTGAAGGAATGATGATTGCTGCTTATGCAATCGGAGCTTCGCAGGCTTATATCTATTGTCGCGCAGAATATCCGCTTGCAATTGAAAAACTTCAGAATGCAATTAACCTTTGTGAAAGATATGGAATTCTTGGAGACAATATTCTTAACACAGGATTTTCACTTCATATAAAAATTAAAAAAGGTGCAGGTGCTTTTGTTTGTGGTGAAGAAACTGCACTGATTGCTTCGATTGAAGGTAAAAGAGGAATGCCAAGACCTCGCCCACCATATCCTGTTCAAGCCGGACTTTGGGGCAAACCAACAGTTATAAATAATGTTGAGACTTTTGCTAATGTTCCTCCGATAATAATGATGGGTGGACAAGAGTTTGCAAAAATCGGAACAGAGAAATCAAAAGGCACAAAAGTTTTTGCACTCAGTGGTAATGTTAAAAACACCGGCCTTGTTGAAGTTCCTATGGGTACAACTCTGGCTGATGTTGTTTTCAAAATTGGTGGTGGAATTCCAAATGGAAAAGAATTTAAAGCAGTTCAGATTGGCGGTCCTTCAGGTGGCTGCATTCCTGAACATCTGATTGATACACCGGTTGATTACGAATCACTCAAGGAAATTGGTGCGATGATGGGTTCAGGTGGTTTTGTTGTTATGGATGAAGATACTTGTATGGTTGATGTTGCAAAATACTTTTTAACTTTTATTCAACAGGAAAGTTGTGGTAAGTGTGTTCCTTGTCGTGAAGGAACAAAAAGAATGCTTGAAATTATTGAAAGAATTCCCCAGCGATATTCTTCCGGCAAAGATAAGAATGAACAGTTGTTAAGATTTAAAGGAATGATTCACTTACAGAGACTTGCTGATGTAATTAAAGATACTTCATTATGTGGATTAGGACAATCAGCACCAAATCCTGTGTTATCCGGATTAAGATATTTCCGTGAAGAATATGAAGAACATTTATACGATAGAAGATGTTCTGCCGGAGTTTGTAAAGAACTTCTTACTTTCACAATTGATAATGAGAAGTGTACGGGTTGTGGAATCTGTTTGAGAAAATGTGCAGTCGAAGCAATCGTGGGAGAAAAAGGTCAGGCACATTACATACTTGATGAAAAGTGTATTAAGTGCGGAATGTGTGTAGAAAACTGTCGATTCGAAGCGATAAATGTTAATTAGTTTGAAAATTTCATTCTGAGTAATCCATTAAAGGATTATGAAGAATCTTCTGAAACTTAAATGATATGAAACTTTTAATAGCTAAGGATTCTTCGCTTCGCTCAGAATGACAGTAAAATCAAAAGAAAATTTTGGAGTAACAAATGGTTCAGTTAACAATAAACGGAATAAAAGTAAATGCAGAAGAAGGAATGACAATTCTTGATGCTGCAAAGTCTGTTGGAATTACAATCCCAACTTTATGTCATATGAAAAACTTATTTCCATCCGGAGCTTGCAGAATATGTTCTGTTGAAGTTGAAGGATTCAAAGGATTAACACCTGCCTGTGCTTATCCCGTTTCTGATGGATTAGTCGTTGAAACAGATTCGCCTCGTGTAAGAAGGGCAAGAAAAACTATTGTTGAATTACTTGTGGAAAATCATCCGCAGGATTGTTTAATCTGCGTAAGAAATAAAAACTGTGAATTACAGGATTTATCCGAGAGATACGGAGTTCGTGAACATCGTTATGTTGGTGAAACTAAATCTCACGCAATTGATATCTCTAGCGCTTCGATGGAAAGAGACCCCGCAAAATGTATTCTCTGCGGCAGATGCGTTCGCGCTTGTCACGAAGTTCAGAAAATTGGTGCTATTGATTTTACGAAGAGAGGATTTGCATCAATTGTTACAACTCCTTACAATAAAGGATTGAATGTAAGTGATTGTATTCTTTGTGGACAATGTATCCTCGTTTGTCCGACTGCTGCACTTCGTGAAAAGAGTTCAGTAAAAGAAGTAGCATCAGCTCTTTATGACAGAAAAAAATATTGTATCGCTCAGGTTGCGCCTGCTGTTCGTGCTTCAATTGGTGAAGAATATAATATGCCTTTAGGTACTGATGTTACTGGTTTACTTGTTACAGGACTTCGTCGCCTCGGCTTTAAAAAAGTTTTTGATACAAACTTTGCCGCTGACTTAACAATTATGGAAGAAGCTTCCGAATTAATTAACAGAATTCAGAATGGTGGTTCACTGCCGATGTTCACAAGTTGCTGTCCTGGTTGGGTTAAGTATGCTGAAATGAATAATCCAGAAATACTTGATCATATTTCAACTTGTAAATCTCCACACGAAATGGAGGGAGCAGTTCTTAAAACTTATTATGCAAGAAAAATGGGAATTGATCCAAAAGATATTTTTGTCGTTTCGATTATGCCTTGCACAGTTAAGAAATATGAATCAGCCCGACCAGAACTGAAAGAAGAAGTTCTGCCTGATGTTGATGCCGTACTTACAACAAGAGAGTTAGTTCGCTTCTTCAAAATTGCGGGAATTGATTTTAATGATTTGCCGGAAAGTGAATTTGATAATCCGCTGGGAGAATCAACCGGAGCTGCTGCAATTTTCGGAACAAGCGGTGGTGTAATGGAAGCAGCATTAAGAACAGCTTATTGGAAACTTACAGGAAAAGAACTTGATAAACTTGAGTTTGAAGAAATACGTGGAATGGAAGGCGTTAAAGAAGCAACAGTCAATATCAATGGGATGGATATCAATATCGCAGTAGTGAATGGAATTGGTAATGTTAAGCAAATTGTTGAAGAAGTTGCAGCAGGAAAATCGAAACATCATTTCATTGAAGTGATGGCTTGTCCCGGTGGTTGCATCAACGGTGGCGGACAACCAATTCATCAGAAACCGGAAAAAGTAATGAAACGTGTTAAAGTGCTTTATCAGATTGATGAGAATGCAAAGCACAGAAGATCACATGAGAATGAATCAGTTAAGACTTTGTACAGAGAATTTTTCGGTGAACCAAATTCTCACAAAGCTCATAAGATTCTTCATACTGAGTACTTTGATAAGAAAAAGATTTTAAGAAATTAGACATTATCATAAATGTCATCCTGGGCTTGCTTGACGACAGTCAGGCTTGTCGAAGGATGCAGCTAAGTGTTCCAACTGTCTGATTGGTGAAAGCTCATTCCTCACCACTAAGGCACAAAGAGCACTAAGGCACACGAAGGGAAGAATGAATCACGCAATAGTCAGTACAATAAGCGATAGATGTAAAAGATGTTACTCGTGTATAAGAGAATGTCCGGCTGCGGCTATTCGTGTTGTGGATGCTCAGGCGCAGGTTATTGAAGAGCGTTGTATTGCTTGCGGACATTGTGTGAAAGTCTGCTCTCAGGATGCTAAACAAATATTATCTGAAATTGATCTCGCATTTGAACTCCTTCATACAAACAAAGCAGTTGCAATTGTTGCACCTTCTTTCGCTGCTTCATTTCCGGAAAATTATAAGAAAGTTCCAACAGCACTGCGGAAACTTGGATTTACTCAGGTGGTAGAAACTGCATTTGGTGCAGATCTTATTGCAAATCATTATTCTGAAATTCTTAAATCAGAAACTGATAAAACTATTATTAGCTCGGCTTGTCCTGCTGTAGTTAGCTTCATTCAGAAATATTATGTAGAGCTTGTTCCCAATCTTGCTAAAGTTGTTTCACCGATGATTGCACTTGGCAGATATCTTAAACAGGAATTAGGCGATGAAATTAAAATTGTTTTTATCGGTCCCTGTGTTGCAAAAAAACATGAAGCTGTGGATGATGAAGTTTATGGAGTGATTGATGCTGTTTTAACATTTCACGAATTAAAAGAAATGTTTGATGAAAAACAGATTGCTATAAATTCACTTGAAGAAAGTGAATTTGATCCTCCACATGCAATGATGGGAAAAGCATATCCGCTTGCAGGAGGTTTACTTAAAACAACAGACATAAATGATGATGTACTTGAAAAAGATATCATTGTAGTTGAAGGAAAGAAAAAAGTTCTGGAAATAATTGAAGAGATTGCACATAACAATATCAATGCAAAGTTTACGGATATTCTCTTCTGTGAAGGATGCATCAGTGGACCGGCAATTGATACAACTCTGAACTATTATTCACGCCGAGAAAAAGTTATTGATTACATCAACGATAAAATTAATAATGTTGATAGAAGAGTCTGGAAAAGTAATCTCTACAATGCAAGAAAATTAAATCTTATAAGAAATTTTAAAGCCGATAATCAGCGGCGACCGATGCCGAGCGAAGAAAAAATTAAAGAGATACTTGCACAGACAAAAAAAGTTCACACCAAAAGATGAACTCAATTGTGGTGCTTGTGGATATGAAACCTGTCGCGAATACGCAATTGCTATTGCAAAAGGTCTTGCCGAAAAAGAAATGTGTTTACCTTATCTTATTGATGAACTGAGAAACGCTTATGAAAATTTGAGCAACACTCAGGAACAATTAAGAATAGCAGAGAAGCTTGCATCAATCGGACAGTTAGCTGCTGGTGTTGCACACGAAATTAATAATCCGCTTGGTACAATTTTACTTTACACTTCAATGCTTAAAAAGAACTTGAAAATATTACAATGATGATAGAT